>Ga0213821_1000116_pt1 | contig 53579 bp, 47 predicted proteins | sample MC6MC0909MG_FD_179894 | JGI IMG/M metagenome (GOLD analysis project Ga0213821, IMG submission 179894) | Enriched soil aggregate microbial communities from Iowa State University, Ames, United States - MC6-MC0909-MG | ecosystem: Environmental > Terrestrial > Soil > Unclassified | place: USA: Iowa...
TGTAGCCGGCCTTGCCGATCGCTTCGAGGATGGTGTCCAAGGCCTCGACGTTGCTGCGGAAGTCTGGCGCGAAGCCGCCTTCGTCGCCCACCGCCGTGCTCAGGCCATGGCCCTTGAGCACCGACTTGAGCGAATGGAAGATTTCGGTGCCGGCGCGCAGCGCTTCGGAGAACGAGGTGAAGCCGACCGGCAGCACCATGAACTCCTGGAAGTCGACATTGTTGTCGGCATGCGCGCCGCCGTTGATGATGTTCATCATCGGCACCGGCAGGGTGACGTCACGCCCCTGGGCCAGGTACTGCCACAGCGCCTGCTTCTTCGACGCGGCCACGGCATGGGCGTTGGCCATCGAAACCCCGAGCAGCGCGTTGGCGCCCAGGCGGCCCTTGTTCTCGGTGCCGTCCAGGTCGATCAGGCGACGGTCCAGGCCTTCCTGGTCGGCGGCATCGAAGCCCTTCAGCGCCGAGGCGATGGTGGTGTTGACGTTGGCCACGGCGTTGCGCACGCCCTTGCCCAGGTAACGGGTCTTGTCGCCATCACGCAGCTCGACCGCTTCCTTGGTACCGGTGGAGGCACCCGACGGCACGGCGGCACGGCCGAACGAGCCGTCCTCCAGGGTGACTTCGGCTTCCAGCGTGGGGTTGCCACGGCTGTCGAGGATTTCACGGGCGTGGATGCTGCGGATCGCGGTCATGGCGGGCCAATTTCCAGTCGGTAAGGGGAAAGCGCCGCCCTCTGGCGGCGCGTGAAACATGCGTCGTGATTATGCAGCAGAACGTGCGGCTTTTCGCTCGCGGGCGGCGCTGATGAAACCGATGAACAGCGGATGGCCATCGCGCGGGGTGGACAGGAATTCCGGGTGCGCCTGGCAGGCCAGGAACCACGGGTGCTGGTCGCGCGGCAGTTCGACCACTTCGACCAGGGTGTCGTCCATGGACTTGCCGGCGATCACCAGGCCGGCGTCTTCGAGCTGGGTGCGGTAGCGGTTGTTGAACTCGTAGCGGTGGCGGTGGCGTTCGGAAACCACGTCCTTGCCGTACAGTTCGCGGGCCAGGGTGCCCGGCTTCAGGCGCTGCTCCTGCAGGCCCAGGCGCATGGTGCCGCCGAGGTCGCTCTTGTCGTCGCGTTTTTCGACGTCGCCGGTGGCGGTGCGCCATTCGGTGATCAGGCCGATCACCGGGTTCGGCGACTGGCGGTCGTTCTCGGTGCTGTTGGCGCCTTCCAGGCCGACCACGTTGCGGGCGAAGTCGACCACCGCGGCCTGCATGCCGTAGCAGATGCCGAAGTACGGCATCTGCTGCTCACGGGCGAACTGCGAGGTCAGCACCTTGCCTTCGAAGCCACGGTCGCCGAACCCGCCCGGCACCAGGATGCCGTCGACGTCCTGCAGCGCGGCCATGTCGGTGCCTTCCAGGTCCTGCGCTTCCAGCCACTTCAGGTTGACCTTGGTGCGCTGGCGCAGGCCGCCGTGCTTGAGCGCTTCGCCGACCGACTTGTAGGCGTCCTGGTGGTCGACGTACTTGCCGACCACGGCGATGGTGACTTCATCCACCGGGTGCAGGGTGGCGTCCAGCGCGGCTTCCCATTCGTGCAGGTCGGCCGGACCGGCCTTGTCGCCGAGCTTGAGCTGGTTGATGACGATCTCGTCCAGGCCCTGCGCGTGCAGGCCCATCGGAATGCGGTACAGCACGTCGACGTCGGGCACGCTGATCACGGCACGTTCGGAGACGTTGGTGAACTGGGCGATCTTGCGGCGCTCGGAATCGGGTACCGGCTGCTCGGAGCGGCACAGCAGCACGTCCGGCTGGATGCCGATCGAGCGCAGTTCCTTGACCGAATGCTGGGTCGGCTTGGTCTTGAGCTCGCCGGCGGCGGCGATGTAGGGCACCAGGGTGAGGTGCATGAACAGCGCCTTTTCGGGGCCGCGCTCGGTGCGCACCTGGCGGATGGCTTCCAGGAACGGCAGCGATTCGATGTCGCCCACGGTGCCGCCGATTTCCACCAGTGCCACGTCGAAGCCTTCGGTGGCTTCGTCCATGCAGCGGCGGATCTCGTCGGTGATGTGCGGGATGACCTGCACGGTGGCGCCCAGGTAGTCGCCGCGACGTTCCTTGCGGATCACGTTTTCGTAGATGCGGCCGGTGGTGACCGAATTCTTGCGGCTCAGGCGGGTGCGCACGAAGCGCTCGTAATGGCCCAGGTCGAGGTCGGTCTCGGCACCGTCGTCGGTCACATAGACCTCGCCGTGCTGGAACGGGCTCATGGTGCCCGGGTCGACGTTGATGTACGGGTCGAGCTTCATCATCGTGACCTTCAGGCCACGGGCTTCAAGGATGGACGCCAGCGAGGCGGCGGCGATGCCTTTGCCAAGCGAGGAAACCACGCCGCCGGTTACGAAGATCAAGGGAGTCATGGCTGGGGGTGTCCTGTCAGGAAGGGGGAAACGACGCCGGCGCGGGGGGCGACGGACGACGTGAAAGGGATATCGGGGTGGGAGCGGTCGGCGGCGGAGTGGTCACGCGCCGGGGCATCCTGCGAGGTCGGGGGGGCCGTGCCGGTCGCCGATGGGACCGTCACCTCCTGCCTACCCTGCTGGCGGTCGCGCACGACCAGACCAGTCCATTCGCTGATGGATGACACGCACTGCTCCCGGAAAGCCATAGTTTACAGATTGGAGCGCCCAAGCCCAAGGGGCATGAACGAAGACGCCCCGGCAAGCCGGGGCGTCGGGGAGGCCAAAACGCAGGGTCAGCGCTTCTTTTTGGCCTCTTCTTCCTCTTCCTGCTGCGGCACCTGCTGGCCCTTGGCCTTCATTTCGGCGGTGGCGGCGGCGCGGCGCTTGGCCTTGGCGTCGGCTTCGGACTGGGCCTTGGCCTCGGCCTGGTCGCCCTGCTGCGCGGTGGACTGGCCCTGTCCGCCGTTCTGGGCCATGGCCAGCGGCACGGCCACGACGGCGGCGGCAATGGCAACGATGGTCAGCAACTTCTTCATGGGGGGTCTCCTCGCTATGGCTGGGGATGGCGTGGCCGGGGGCCGGCTTTCACCACCGGAACCATTCTATCGCGCGCTGGTCGGCCGCCCCCTGAACGTGCGGCGTGCAAAAAAGCCGCCCAGACCGCAAACTTCGCCGTCGCTTTGCGCTTTTTGAAGACCGATGAACACCCGCTATAACGCCGCCGATATTGAAGTCCTGTCTGGCCTGGACCCGGTCAAGCGCCGCCCCGGCATGTACACCGACACCGCCCGCCCGAACCACCTGGCCCAGGAGGTGATCGACAACGCCGTGGACGAAGCCCTGGCCGGGCATGCCCGCACGGTCGAGGTCACCCTGTACAAGGACGGCAGCTGCGAGGTCAGCGATGACGGCCGCGGCATGCCGGTGGACATCCACCCGGAGGAGAAGATCCCCGGCGTGGAGTTGATCCTGACCCGCCTGCACGCGGGCGGTAAATTCAGCAACAAGAACTACACCTTCTCCGGCGGCCTGCACGGCGTGGGCGTGAGCGTGGTCAACGCGCTGTCGACGCTGGTGGAAGTGCACATCAAGCGCGAAGGCAGCGAGCACCGCATCACCTTCCGCAACGGCGACCGCGCCACGCCGCTGGAAGTAGTGGGAAGCGTCGGGAAAAAGAACACCGGTACCCGCGTGCGGTTCTGGGCAGACCCGAAGTACTTCGACACGCCCAAGTACAACCTGCGGGCGCTGCGCCACCTGCTGCGCGCCAAGGCGGTGCTGTGCCCGGGCCTGACCGTGAAGCTGCGTGACGAGGCCACCGACGAGCAGGACACCTGGTACTTCGAGGACGGCCTGAGCGACTACCTGAAGGCCGAGCTGGGCGAGCGCGAGATGCTGCCGGCGAACCTGTTCGTGGGGTCGTTGAAGAAGGACACCGAGGTGGTGGACTGGGCGGTGGCATGGCTGCCGGAAGGCGAGCTGGTCCAGGAAAGCTATGTCAACCTGATTCCGACGGCGCAGCACGGCACCCATGCCAACGGCCTGCGCACCGGCCTGACCGAGGCGCTGCGCGAGTTCTGCGACTTCCGCAACCTGCTGCCGCGTGGGGTGAAGCTGGCGCCGGAAGACGTCTGGGACCGGGTCTCGTTCGTGCTGTCGCTGAAGATGACCGACCCGCAGTTCAGCGGCCAGACCAAGGAGCGGCTGTCGTCGCGGCAGGCGGCGGGTTTCGTGGAAGGCGCCGCGCACGACGCGTTCAGCCTGCTGCTGAACCAGAACGTCACGCTGGGCGAGGCGATCGCGCAGCTGGCGATCGAGCGCGCAAGCGCGCGCCTGAAGACCGAGAAGCTGGTGGTGCGCAAGAAGGTCACGCAGGGCCCTGCCCTGCCCGGCAAGCTGGCGGACTGCATCAGCCAGGACCTGTCGCGCACGGAGCTGTTCCTGGTGGAAGGCGACTCGGCCGGCGGCAGCGCCAAGCAGGCACGCGACAAGGACTTCCAGGCGATCATGCCGCTGCGCGGCAAGATCCTGAACACCTGGGAGGTGTCGTCGGGCAGCGTGCTGGCCTCTGAGGAAGTGCACAACCTGGCGATCGCGATCGGCTGCGACCCGGGCAAGGAAGACATCAGCGGGCTGCGTTACGGCAAGGTGGTGATCCTGGCCGACGCGGACTCGGACGGCCTGCACATCGCGACGCTGTTGACGGCGCTGTTCCTGAAGCATTTCCCGGCGCTGGTGGATGCCGGCCACGTGTTCGTGGCGATGCCGCCGCTGTTCCGCGTGGACGTGGGCAAGCAGGTGTTCTACGCGCTGGACGAGGAAGAAAAGCGTTCGCTGCTGGACAAGATCGAGCGCGAGAAGATCAAGGGCCAGGTCAGCGTGACCCGCTTCAAGGGCTTGGGCGAAATGAACCCGCAGCAGCTGCGCGAGTCGACCATCCACCCGGACACGCGCCGCCTGGTGCAGCTGACGGTGGACGACGGCGAGCAGACCAGCGCGCTGATGGACATGCTGCTGGCCAAGAAGCGCGCGGGCGACCGCAAGCAGTGGCTGGAAAACAAGGGCGACCTGGCTTCGCTGGAAGTCTGATCCGCCGGCTGAAAAGATCCCGCTTCGGCGGGATTTTCTTTGGCTCTGGTTGCACGCCATCCCGTAGAGCCGGGCTCTGCCCGGCTGCTTCACGCATCTGGGCGAACAGCCCTTGGCTGATGCATGCACTGGACTGGGCCGGCGGGGGCGGGGTTGCGGGACACGCCGTGAATCCATCCATGGAGGCTTGTAGAAAACATCCATGTTTTCTACAGTCCCGCAACCCCGCCCCCGCCGACCCTATACGGTTTGTTGGTGGCCATGGGAAATCAACGGCGGTGTCGATCAATTTCATGCGTTAACGGATGTTGGTGCCGTTGCGTGCGTTCGTTCGGGAACCGAACCTACCAGCGCACCGCGTAGAGCCACGCCCTGCGTGGCTGCCTTTTCCATCCGCACACGACCATCTGTCGGGGGCGGCCGGCGGGTAGCCCCCGTAGGGACTGTCAAAAACATGGATGTTTTTGACAAGCCTCCATGGATGGATTCACGGCGTGTCCCGGAGGGGGCTGCCCGTCGGCCGCCCCAGCTCGGACGAATGAAAACGCTGCTCTTCGCGACCAACCAGCAGAGACAAAAAACCCGGCCGAAGCCGGGTTTTTCCGTTTCAAACCAACCGAATCAGGCCCAGCCGAACAATTCGAACAGCTTCAGGATCAGGTAGGCGCAGCCGCCTGCCGCCGGGATGGTGAGGATCCAGGCCCACACGATGCGCTCGATCACGCCGAAGCGCAGCGAACGCGGGTTCTTGGCGTAGCCCACGCCCATGATCGCGGTGGAGATGCTGTGCGTGGTCGAGACCGGCATGCCGAAGTGTGCGGCCAGGGTCAGGATCGTCGCCGAGCTGGTTTCCGCCGCGAAACCGTGGATCGGGTGCAGCTTGACCATCTTGTGGCCCAGCGTCTTGATGATCTTCCAGCCGCCCGAGGCGGTACCCGCGGCCATCACCACCGCACAGGTCAGCACGATCCACATCGCAATGCCGTCACCGGCGTGCGCGTCCGGGTGCATGAAGGCCAGCCACGACGGCAGGTCGTTCAGCGCGCCGGTCGCCTCCGCACCGATCAGGGTCATCGCGATGATGCCCATGGTCTTCTGCGCGTCGTTGTGACCGTGCGCGAAGCCCATGTAGGCTGCCGACACGATCTGCGCCTTGCCGAAGAACGCGTTGACGATACGCGGACGCGCCAGCCGGCCCAGCCAGCCGCCCACCTTGGCCATGCCCGCGATGATCGCCCACAGCAGCAGCATCACCAGGATGCCCAGCAGGAAACCGGCGATCGGCGAAGTGATCATCGGCAGGAACACCTTCCACAGCAGGCCCTTGTTCTGGGCCCAGGTGCCGATGCGCTCGGACCAGATCAGCGCATCCCAGTTGTTGTGCGCCGCGGCCAGGCCGGCACCGCACAGGCCGCCGATCAACGCGTGCGAAGATGACGACGGCAGGCCCTTCCACCACGTGATCAGGTTCCAGATGATCCCGCCGAGCAACGCGCACAGGATCACCTGCGGGGTCACGTCGACCACGTTGGTGTTGAGCAGGCCGGAGGCGATGGTCAGCGCGACGGCGGTGCCGGTGAGCGCGCCGATCAGGTTCATGAAGGCCGCAAGCATCACCGCCCAGCCGGGCGAGAGCACCTTGGTCGCCACCACAGTGGCGATGGAGTTGGCGGTGTCGTGGAAGCCGTTGATGAACTCGAAGACGAGCGCGGCCAGGATCACCACCAGAACGAGGGTCAGCATGCTGTGGCGTCCGTCAGCTGTTCTTCAGCACGATCTGGTACGCCACCACGCCGGCTTCGCGGCAACGGTCGATGGCTTTTTCCAGGATCTCGAAGAACTCCTTGAGCAGGAACATCTGCAGGTTGTCCAGGCGACCGGAGTAGATGTCGCGGTACAGCTCCAGCATCAGCCGGTCGGCCTCGTTCTCCAGCGCGCGCAGCTTCTCGTTGAGCGCGGTCATCCGGTCCAGGTTCATGTGGCGCAGGTCGCTGACCATCTCCACCACCACGTTGGCCGCCTGTTCGAGCATCGCCGCGCGGGGCGCGAAGTCGATGTGCTCCAGGTGCTTGGTGGCCAGCGAATAGCGGTCGGCGAACTTCTCGACCTGCTTGGGAATCTTGTACAGGGCCGAACCCAGCGCTTCGATGTCCTCGCGCTCGATCGGGGTCATGAAGCTGTCCACCAGCGCCTGGCTGATCTTGTCCGAGGCGGCGCGTTCGCGCAGGCGGGCCAGCTTGAACGCGTCCAGCGCCGGCTGGCGGTCGGCCTCGCGCAGCATCGAATGCAGCGCCTTGGCGCTGTCGTGGGCGGCCTGGGCAGCCTCGTCCAGCAGGGTGTAGAACTGTTTGCCGGAACCGAAAATGGTCTGCAGAGAGAACATGGAGAAACCTATTCGCCGTCGAGGAAGGACGGCACCGGGCGGAATTATGACGGTTTGATGTCCAAACTGGGTACTCCTGGCGTCTTCACGCCGTTCCCGGGTCACCTGAACGACCCTGTTTGCACCCCTCCCCCCGGCTTTTGTTAAGATGCGGCGGCACCTTCGGGTGCACTCTATGGACGACGACCCTTACCCCCCGCCGCGCCCCCCAGGCTTGACCTGGCCCGGTAGCCGCCCCCGCTTGAACACGCCCTCCCTGCCACCAACCGGGGATGACGCCCGTGTTTGAACTGATCCTGCTCGTTTTCGCCCTGATCCTGCTCAACGGGTTCTTCGCCATGTCCGAGATGTCGGTCATGACCTCGCGCAAGAGCCGCCTGAAGCAGATGGCCGCCTCCTCCAAGCGCGCCGCCCGGGCCCTGGAGCTGTCCGAGAAGCCGGAAAGCTTCCTGTCCACCGTGCAGATCGGCATCACCGTGATCGGCGTGCTGACCGGCCTGCTCGGCGGCGACGCCATCGGCGAGGCCATCGCGGGCTGGATCAAGGGCCTGATGCCCGGCTTCGGCCACGCCGAGCTGGTCGGCAAGGGCCTGGCGGTGACCCTGATCACCTTCGTGACGCTGATCTTCGGCGAACTGGTGCCCAAGCGGCTCGCCCTGACCCGTTCGGAAGACATCGCCGGGCTGGTGGCCCTGCCGATGAGCTGGCTGGCCAAGCTGGCCTTCCCGTTCGTCTGGCTGCTGTCCAAGACCACCCGCCTGGTCCTGCGCCTGCTGGGCCTGGGCAACGACGAAGCGGCCACGGTTACTGAAGAAGAAATCCGCATGCTGGTCGCCGAAAGCCACGAGGCCGGCGTGATCGACGCGCACGAGCGCGACATGATGAACCGGGTGATGCGCCTGGGCGACCGCACCGCTGACAGCCTGATGACCCCGCGCAACCGGATCGCCTGGCTGGACACCCAGGCCGATCCCGAAAAGAACTTCGCGTCGATGCGCGAGCACGAGTTCTCGCGTTACCCGGTGTATCGCGGCAACGACCAGGACATCGTCGGGGTGCTCGAAGTGAAGAGCCTGGTCACCCGCCTGGTGCGCGACGACCATGCCCTGTTCCAGCAGCTGCGCGAGCCGTTGTACGTCTCGGATTCGACCCATGCGATGAAGCTGCTGGAGATCTTCCGCGAAGAGCAGCAGTCGATGGCGCTGGTGGTGGACGAGTACGGCGAGATCCAGGGCCTGGTGACCATCAGCGACCTGATGGGCGCGGTGGTCGGGCGCATGCAGTCGGTGGAGAACGTCGACGAGGACGCCCTGGTGGTTACCCGCGAGGACGGCTCGCTGCTGGTGGACGGCTCGCTGTCGATCGAAGACCTGCGCGAACTGATGGGCAATGCCGAACTGCCGGATGCCGAGGACGGCGACTACTACACGCTGGCCGGCATGTGCATCCACTACTTCGGCCGCATTCCGCACGCCGGCGAGTACTTCGACTGGGCCGGCTGGCGTATCGAGATCGTCGATCTGGACGGCGCGCGCGTGGACAAGCTGCTGATGCGCGCGCTGGCCGAAGAGGAGACCGATGAACTCACCGGCTGATCCGCCCGGCGCACCGGACCAGGGCCGGCCGGAGTACCAGAACGAAGGCATCCGTACGCTGCTGGCGATGTTCGACCACGGCGATCCGGAGCAGCGCCTGCTGCTGGGCGAGATCCTGCAGGGCCTGCAGCAGAGCGCGTTCGGGGTGTTCCTGTTCGTGGCGATCCTGCCCTCCTTCATCCCGATCCCGGGGCTGGGCGGCGCGGTGAGTGGCCCGCTGGTGATCCTGATCGGCGTACAGATGCTGTGTGGGCTGCGGCGCCCGTGGCTGCCGGGGTTCATCGCCAACCGCGGCCCGCGTCGCGGCACCATGCATCGCTTCCTGGCCCGTATCGACCGGCCGTTGCGGCGCCTCGACCGCATGCTTAAACCGCGCCGGCCGGTGCTGCTGGTGCCGGTGGCGGCGCATGCGTTCACCGGGCTGCTGCTGGTGCTGATGGGGCTGCTGCTGTCGCTGCCGATCCCCTTCACCAACTATTTGTTCGGTTTCCAGCTGCTGCTGTTCTCGCTGGCGCTGCTGGAGCGCGATGGCACGCTGATGCTGATCAACTGGATCGGCGCGATTGCCGCGGTGGTGTTTTTCAGCTTCAGCTCGGGGCAGCTGGTGGAGTATCTGGTGGAGCTGTTCCAGCGCTGGTTCTGACCCCGCGTGCGTCCCGACCAACGGTCGGGACCTACCGGTAAAGAATGCGTGCATCCCGACCAACGGTCGGGACCTACCGGGCGGGTCGCGTGCGTATCCACCACGGTAGCACCCGACCGTTGGTCGGGTGAACGATCACCGGTAGCACCCGACCGTTGGTCGGGTGACGATCAGCGCAGGTCGACGACGCCGTTGTCCGACATCGCGGCCGGGTCGTCGGTCACCGCCGACAGCACGAAGCTCAGCGCCTTGCCCAGCAGCGTGCCCGGACCGTCCCAGTACTCGGCCGATTCGGCGCTGACATGGATCAGGCGGAGATTCGGATCGTCCTTGCCGCCCGGGAAGAACAGCTTCATCGGCGGCGACCACAGTTCTTCGATCTTGGCGCGATCATCGACGATGCGCGCGATGCCCGCGACCGAGACGTAGGTATTTTTCGACTGCGAAGCATAGGCCACGTTGACGCGCGGATTGAGCGCGATCTCGGCCACCTTGGGGCTGTCGGCCGCGGTGGCAAACCACAGGTCGCCGTCGAACTCGACTTCCTGGGTGCCCAAGGGACGGCTGTAAAGGCGTCCGTCGACGCCGGTGGTGGTGAACATGGCAATGTCCACGCCACGGATCAGTTCGGCCAATTGTTTGATGTGCTGCTGGCGATCGGTATCGGCCATGGGATGACTCCTGCAAAAGGAACCCCATCTCAGCAATGTGGCGGCCATGGCGACGTGAACCGGATGGTCACGCCGCCTTCGCGGCCCGGTGCGCGTCGCGCACCGGGCAGACACCCATGGGGTGTCTCTACGCGTTCAGGCCCTTCCACGCTTGCATCGCCAGGCCAAACGAACGCTTGCGCGCGGCGTGGTCGTAGATGTTGGCGGTGAGCAGGAGTTCGTCGGGCTTGTGACGTGCGGCGAACGCGGCCATGCCTTCGCTGACCTGGCGCAGGTCGCCGACCACCGCACAGGCCAGTGCATTCTGCACGCCCAGCTTTTCGTGGGGCTGCCAGAACGCCTCGATATCGTCGATCGGCGGCGGAATCAGGCCCGGCTTGCCACGACGCAGGTTGACGAAGCTCTGTTGCTGGGTGGTGAACAGGCGCTCGGCTTCGGCTTCGGACTCGGCGGCGACCACGTTCAGGCCCAGCACCGCATACGGAGCGGTCAGGTACTGCGACGGGCGGAACTCACGGCGGTAGACCGCCAGCGCCTCATCCATCGCGTCCGGGGCGAAGTGCGAGGCGAATGCGAACGGCAGGCCCATCGCGGCCGCCAGTCGCGCACTGAACAGGCTGGAGCCAAGCAGCCACACCGGCACTGGAATGCCGGCGCCGGGCACCGCGCGCACCGCCTGCCCCGGCTGCGCCGGCTCGAAGTAGTGCAGCAGTTCGCGCACGTCCTGCGGGAACTGGTCGGCACTGTCGAAATAACGACGCAGCGCGCGTGCGGTGGGCTGGTCGGTACCGGGCGCACGGCCCAGGCCCAGGTCGATCCGGTCCGGATACAGCGAGGCCAGCGTGCCGAACTGCTCTGCCACCTGCAGCGGCGAATGGTTGGGCAGCATGATTCCGCCCGCACCGACCCGGATGCGCTGGGTGCCGCCGGCCACGTGCCCGATCAGCACCGCAGTGGCGGCGCTGGCGATTCCGGGCATGTTGTGGTGCTCGGCCAGCCAGTAACGGTGGTAGCCCCAGCCTTCGGCGTGCTGGGCCAGGTCCAGCATGTTGGCGAAGGCGGCCGTGGTGTTGCTGCCTTCACAGACCGGGGCCAGATCAAGGATCGAAAGTTGCATGCGCACGTTCCATCAAAGGGTATGACCCCTGGATGGGGGCGCCCGCCGCCAGACACCATGGGCGCTGGCGGAATGGTGATTCCTGCGGGATCGCCAGGGCCGGCCAATGGCCGGAATCAGTCGGTGGCCAGGTCCACCAGCGGCTTCAGCTCCGGATCCAGCGCCACCCGTTCGTCGAACACGAAGCAGCGTCCGTCATAGCCTTCGCCGCCGACCTCCTCGAAATAGCCAAGGATGCCGCCTTCGAGCTGCAGCACGTTGTCCATGCCGTCGTTGCGCATCCACAGCGCGGCCTTCTCGCAGCGGATGCCGCCGGTGCAGAAACTCACCACGGTGCTGTCGCGCAGCGCCTCGCGGTGCGGCGCCAGGGCGTCGGGCAGGTCGGTGAACTTGCTGATCGGCAGCACCAGGGCATCCTGGAAGGTGCCGTATTCGATTTCCTGGGTATTGCGGGTGTCGAGCATCACCACCGGCTTGCCGGCGTCGTCATGGCCCTGGCGCAGCCAGCGCTGCAGCGTGGCCGGGTCCACCGACGGCGCGCGCGGGTAGGCCAGCGGCTGGCCGTCGTCGATGCGGAAGCTGATGATCTCCGGCTTGACCTTGGCCTTGAGCCGGGCGAAGGGCTGCATCCGGCTGTAGCTGGTCTTGACCCGCATCCCGGCAAAGCGCGGGTCGGCCTGCAGCGCGGCGTAGAAACCATCGATACCCGATTCGCTGCCGGCCAGGAACAGATTGATGCCCTCCCCCGCCACCAGCACCGTGCCGCGCAGCCCGGCGGCCTCGGCGCGCGCCAGCAGCGTGGCGCACAGCGCGTCGGGGTCGTCGATCGGGGTGAAGTGATAGGCGGCGGTATTGGCGATCATCCGCACATTTTACCCGCCTGTGCCGCCCCCGCCCACGAGGGGCGTTCAGCCGCGCAGCAGCACGAACGGCAGCAGCACCAGCGCGGCCGCCGCCAGCATGCCGGCCAGCACCGCCAGCACGAACAGCGGGCGCCGCCGCAGCAGCGTGCCGAAGGTTTCGGCGGTGCCGTCGGCCAGCGCCGCCTGGCGCTCGGCGCGAACCCGCTCGCCGCGCGCCTGCTGGTACCCCGCCATCAGCGCCTTGGCCCGCGGCTGGTCGGCGTCGTCACGGATCCAGATACCACCGAAGGAAATACCCCACGGACTGGGCTCGGTGCGGTAATGGCCGATGCCGGCCTGGTCCAGCAGGGCGGTCACGTCCTGGATTTCATCGTCTGCGACGTTGCGCAGGTTGAGCAGCAGTTTCGACATGCGCCCATGATAGCCCCCGGCGATGCGCTACCCTTGCGTCCCCCTGTCCAACCGGTGCCGCCGATGCGTCGTCTGCCGAAATTCCTGCTGGTTCCCGCGCTGCTGTCGCTGCTGGCCGCCTGTACCCCGCCTGGCCCGCCGCCGGGGGGCAGCATCGCCACGTTCGAGAAGATCGACACCCAGCCCGGCACCGGCGCCGAAGCGACCCCGGGCAGCACGGTGGTGGTCCACTACACCGGCTGGGTATACGACGAAAAGGCGGCCGACAAGCACGGCGAGAAGTTCGACAGTTCGGTCGATCGCGGCGAACCGTTCAGCTTCGGGCTCGGCGAAGGCCGGGTGATCCGCGGCTGGGACGAAGGCTTCAGCGGCATGAAAGTCGGTGGCAAGCGCACCCTGATGATTCCGGCCGAGTACGGGTACGGCGCGTCCGGCGCCGGCCCGATCCCGCCGAACGCCTCGCTGGTGTTCGACGTGGAACTGCTCGACGTCAAGCCGCGCTGACCGGCATGGAGCAGGCTGTTCCCGCGATGCGACGCGTGGCCATCATCGGTGGCGGACCGGCTGGCCTGATGGCAGCCGAAACCGTGCGCGCCGCCGGCCATGCGGTGGATATTTATGAAGCCAAGGGCTCGCCGGGGCGCAAGTTCCTGATCGCCGGCAAGGGCGGCCTGAACCTGACCCATTCCGACCCGTTCGAGGTGTTCGTGGCGCGCTACCGCGAGCGCAGCGCGGCGGTGGGCGCGTGGCTGGCCGATTTTGACGGCCCCGCGCTGCGCACGTGGGCGCTGGGCTTCGGCGTGGAAACCTATGTCGGCAGCTCCGGCCGGGTGTTTCCGCTCGACCGCAAGGCGGCGCCCCTGCTGCGCGGCTGGGTGCGGCGCCTGAAGGAATCCGGCGTGCGCTTCCATGTGCAGCACCGCTGGACCGGTTGGAACGACGACGGCGCGCTGCGCTTCGATACGCCCGACGGCGGAGTGGCGGTGCACGCCGATGCGGTGGTGCTGGCGATGGGTGGCGGCAGCTGGCCCGAGCTCGGTTCGGACGCGGCATGGGTGGCGCCGTTGACCGCCCGCGGCGTCGATGTCGCGCCGCTCAAGCCGGCCAACTGTGGCTTCGACATCGGCTGGACGCCCTACTTCCGCGACCGCCAGGCCGGTGCCCCGCTCAAGCCCGTGGTGGCGTACTGGACCGCGCTGGATGGCCAGCCACGTTCGCAGCAGGGCGAGTGCGTGATCAGCGCCGATGGCATCGAAGGCAGCCTGGTGTACGCGATGGCGGCCGACCTGCGCGACACGCTGGCGCGCGATGGCCAGGTGGTCCTGCACCTGGACCTGCTGCCGGGCCAGACCGAAGCACAGGTGGCGGAAAAGCTGCAGCGGCCGCGCCAGGGTCGCAGTTTCGGCGAACACCTGCGCCGCCAGCTGGGGCTGGGCGGGGTTAAATCCGCGCTGCTGTTCGAGGTACTGGGCAAGGATGCCGGCCAGCTTCCGGCCGAGGCGATCGCTGCGGCCCTGAAGCGCCTGCCGTTGTCGCCGCTGCGCGCGCGGCCGATCGCCGAGGTGATCAGCAGCGCCGGTGGCGTACGCCTGGAAGCGCTGGATGACGCGTTGATGCTGCGCGACCTGCCTGGCACGTTCTGCGCCGGGGAGATGCTGGATTGGGAAGCGCCGACCGGCGGGTATCTGTTGACCGCGTGTTTCGCGAGCGGGCTGCGTGCCGGGCGTGGCGTCGTGGAATATTTCGCGCGGTGACGCCGTGTACCGACCAACGGCCGGTACCTACCGGGTTGTTGAACCCGAGGACCCACGTGCGGTAGCGCCCGACCGTTGGTCGGGCGGCGATCCAGCAGATCGCTACCGCGATTTGCTGTTGCGCAGGGCCTGGATGCGCGCCGGCGGTTGGAACGAATCGCTGCGCGCGTCGCCCCAGAAATCATGGAAGACCGCGTGGTCCGGCACCCGGCGCAGCAGTTCGCCGGGGGCGAGATAACGGTACAGCGAGGCCAGCGAGCGGATCTCCACCGGCGAGACGCGGCGCACGATGTGCTCCGGTCCAAGCTCGGCCGGATGCTGCAGGCCGGCCGCGCACAGCAGGTCGCGCAGCGCGCGCAACGTGTTCTCGTGGTAGTGGTGCACGCGCGTGGCCTTGTCGGCGGCATCCAGGTGCCGCCAGCGGCTCGGGTTCTGCGTCGCGATCCCGGTCGGGCAGCGGTCACTGTGGCAGCTCAGCGACTGGATGCAACCCAGCGCGAACATGAAACCGCGCCCGGCGTTGCACCAGTCCGCGCCCAGCGCGATGGTGCGCGCGATCTCGAAGGCACTGCTGATCTTGCCCGCCGCACCGAGCCGGATCCGATCGCGCAGGTCCAGCCCGACCAGGGTGTTGTGCACCAGCAGCAGCGCCTCGTGCATCGGGACGCCGACATGGTCGATGAACTCAGCGGGGGCGGCGCCGGTGCCGCCTTCGGCACCATCCACCACGATGAAGTCCGGCAGCAGCCCGGTTTCCTGCATGGCCTTGGCAATGCCGAACCATTCCCACGGGTGCCCGATCGCCAGCTTGAAACCGACCGGCTTGCCGCCGGACAGGTCACGCAGCCGGGCCACGAACTGCAGCAGCTCCACCGGCGTGTTGAACGCCGAGTGCTTCGACGGCGACACGCAGTCCACGCCCATCGGCACGCCCCGCGTGGCCGAGATCTCCGCACTCACCTTGGCGGCCGGCAACACCCCGCCATGGCCCGGCTTGGCGCCCTGCGACAGCTTGATCTCGATCATCTTCACCTGATCGCTGGTGGCGTTGGCGACGAAGCGCTCCTCGCTGAAACCGCCGTGCTCGTCGCGGCACCCGAAGTAGCCCGAACCGATCTCCCAGACCAGGTCGCCGCCCATCTCGCGGTGGTACGGCGAAATCGAGCCTTCGCCGGTGTCGTGGTAGAAGCCGCCGCGCCGCGCGCCTTCGTTGAGCGCGCGGATCGCGTTGGCAGAGAGCGAACCAAAGCTCATCGCCGAGATGTTGAACACGCTGGCCGAATACGGCTTGGCGCAGTTCGGCCCGATCAGCACGCGGAAATCGTGATCGACCACCTCGGTGGGCGCCAGCGAATGGTTGATCCACTCGTAGTCCACCGCGTAGGTACTGCGCAGGGTGCCGAACGGGACCACGTCCATTTCGTTCTTGGAGCGCTGGTAGATCAGCGCACGCTGCTGGCGCGAGAACGGCACGTCTTCCAGGTCGCTCTGCACGAAGTACTGGCGGATCTCCGGCCCGATCGATTCCAGCCCATAACGGAAGTGCGCCAGCACCGGGTAGTTGCGCCGCAGCGTGCTGCGCTTCTGCACCAGGTCCCAGGTGCCCACCGCCACCATGGCGGCGGTGATGCCCACGCCCCAGTACCACGCCGGCCAGATCGTGGCCAGCCACAGGCAGAGCGGAAGCAGAAGGATGGCGAGCAGGTAGACAAGATACCGGTGCATGGCGTTCCTCGATCAACACATGCGCCGCAGTCTACAACCCCTGCGGTCTACAGCCGGTCGTCGACCAGGTCGCGCGGCCAGACCGACTTCACGTCGTACACCACGCCCTGCGGGCGCAACAACGCCTGGATCGCCGCACGCTCCATGTGGCGGAAACTGTCGTGCGCCACTGCCAGCACCACTGCGTCGTAGCCCTGCGGATCCGGCGCGTCCACCCACTGCAGCGCACTGCCCTGCAGCGTGGCCGGCCCTACCCAGGGGTCCTGCACCTGCACCTGGGCACCGGCGGCCTGCAGCGCCTGGGCGAGCTCCAGCGCGCGGCTGTTGCGCAGGTCCGGGCAGTTCTCCTTGAAGGTCACGCCGAGGACCAGGATGCGCGCCTGCGCCACGGCATGGCCACGCGACTGCAGCAGTTCCAGCACCCGCTGCGCCACGTGCGCGCCGACCCGGTTGTTGACCTGCCGTGCGGTGTGGATGAGGTCGGGGTGGTAGCCCACGCTTTCGGACTTGTGCAGCAGGTAGTACGGGTCCACGCCGATGCAGTGCCCGCCGACCAGGCCGGGCCGGAACGGCAGGAAGTTCCACTTGCTGCCGGCGGCATCCAGCACGTCCTGGGTATCGATGCCGAGCCGGTCGAAGATCAGCGCCAGCTCGTTGACCAGCGCGATGTTGACGTCGCGCTGGATGTTCTCGATCACCTTGGCCGCTTCGGCCACGCGGATCGACGGGGCCGGCCAGGTACCGGCGGTGATGATGCGTGCGTACAGTGCGTCGACCAGCGCGGCGACTTTCTCCGTGGAGCCGGAGGTGATCTTGCGGATGTCGGCCAGGCGTCGCTGGCGGTCGCCCGGGTTGATCCGCTCGGGGCTGTAACCGCAGTGGAAATCCTGGTTGAAGCGCAGGCCGGAGCCGGCTTCGAGCAGCGGCACGCACACTTCTTCGGTGGTGCCCGGGTAGACGGTGGATTCGTAGATGACCAGATCGCCCGGTTTCAGCGCGCGGGCGATCAGGGTGCTGGCGTCGCGCAGCGGACCGAGGTCCGGCTGCTCGTGCGCATCGATCGGCGTGGGCACGGTGACGATGTAGACGTTGCACCCGTCCAGGTCGGACGGATCGGCGCTGTAGCGCGCGTGCACGGCGGCGGCCAGCTCTTGCGCTTCCAGCTCCAAGGTGTGGTCCACCCCCTGCTGCAGCTCGGCCACCCGTGCCGCGTCGATGTCGTAGCCCAAGGTCGGCTGCAACGTGCCGAAGGCGACTGTCAGCGGCAGTCCCACGTAGCCCAGGCCGATCACGCAGATGCGCGCCTGCGCGGCGGCGGCGGGCGCGTGCGGGAACAACAGGTTGGATGGGGTCATGCGTGGCCCGGTGGCAGGAAGCTGAGGCAACAAGCCTAACGTGTCGCGTGCGGCGCCACAAAGAACAAAGCCGCCGCCCGCGGAGAGTACGGACGACGGCTACAAAATGGTCCAGCTGCGGTTACTACCCTTTCAGACAACCCCGGGGGCATACCCCGGACCGGTCACAGCTGGTAGACACATGGTAGGCACTGCACTGTGATCTTTCTGTTACGAATCACCCGCCATCACGAGCCCAACGTGACCGCCGCCGGTTCCAGCTCGCCGGACACACCGGTCCACAGTTCGAGCAGGCGTGCGAAACCGACCCGGCGCTGGCCGTCGACAGGCGCGGCGGCGGTGAAACCAGGCCAGTCCGCGTCGACGATCGCACTCATCACGCCGGGCTCGATCCGCGACGAGGCCATGGTCCAGCGCGGGAAGTGCCGGGTGGCGACTTCGCCACGCGCCAATTCGCGTATGCGCACATGGCTGCGGGCATTGAGTACGCGCTGTTCGACCGAGGCCACGCCATCGTCGGGCCCTTCCAGGTACTGCAGGAAGCGCTGGCCATCGAACATCAGGACCCCGGTGACACCGGTGACCTTGTTGAAGCTCGACGCTGCGGCGAGTATTCGGTCGATGTCCGACCCGTCGATTCCTTCGACAGCTTCGCTGACGTAAGCGAACGCGTGCAGCGCCATGGGCACCCCCCGGTGTGGTCGTCATGACTATGCCATGAAGCGCGCGCAGGGGAAAAGACGCCGAACGCTGCCGGTCTCCTGCGCTACGGATCCTGCACGCTGTAGCCGGCCTGGCGCAGCCGGTCGAGGTAACCGCCGGGCTCGACCAGCGAATGCACCGGCACCGTGGCGAAGGTCACCGCGTGCCGCGCCAGTGCGTCGCGGGCGGCGCCGAGCCACTTCTCGGTGGCGCGAGCGTCGAGCTGGGTCATGCCACGCCGCTGCCCCATCGCGCTGCTGGCAATGGCGCCGATGCAGGCGTCGTACTGACTTTTCAGCGCCAGCTGCTGCAGCGCTGCGGTGTCGCCTACGGCCCAGGCATTGGCGCGTTCGACCAGCAGCGGCAACTGGTGCTCCACCACGTCCAGCGTGCGCTGGAGGCAGGTCACATCCTCCAGGGTGCTGGCGCGCACTTCCTTCAGCGCCGCGCGCGGGTCGTCCACCTTGATCTCCAGCTTCGTCACCACCGGGGTCAGCCCGCGCCGCTTGTAAGCCTTCTTCAGCTGCTCGCCGACGCCGGCGCGCGGACTCAGGCCCACCTCCTCCAGCGCTGCGGCATACAGCCGGGTAGCCGCGACCAGCGGGCGATCCTTCTCCACCCCGCCACCGCGCCCCAGGTAACGCTGCTTCAAGGGCTGCCAGCGCGCGTACAGGTCCGCGGGGAGAATCTCCTGCAGGCGTCGTCCCTGCGGATCGTGGGCGGCCTTCATTGCCGACGGCATCAGGGTCAACCGGCCAAAGAAACCGACATCGGCGTCCAGCGTCCAGCCCGGTGCACCGAGCACCGCATCGGCACTGGCGATTACGGCTTCGACCTCGTCGGCCCGCCACTCCAGCCTGGCCGGCAACGGCGACACCGTGCCGAGGATCCACAGCGCATGGCCATCGGTGCCGGTGACCCGCCACATCCCCGGACCCGGCTGCACGCCGGACACTACGACCGGGGCGAGGTCGACCACCTCGGGCGGACGGGTCTGGGCGCTTCCCGAGGGAATGCCCACCCATGCCAGCGCCATGCCCAGCACCACACCTGCTGCTGCCTTCGCCATGCCCGCCCCGATCCCTGTGTGAGTGCTCAGCGCAGACTACGGCGCCAGCGCGGCTGGCGTAAAGACAGCGTCGGCTGCCCTCGTTCAGCGCCGTTCAGGGCGCATCCGGGGCCTGCCGGTATGGCTCCTCGAACGGACGGAAGTCATGTTCGGCCAGCGCTGCGGCCACCCAGGCCTGCACGCCCTCCAGCGCCTGCACCTGTTGCATGTAGCGGGCCACGCGCGGCGACACCGGCACCGCGTAGGTCTGCAGGCGCATCACCACCGGCGCGAAGAAGGCATCGGCGATGCTGAAGCGCTCGAACAGCAGCGGACCGTCATGCCGGGCCAGCAGGCGCTCCCACAATGCCTGCAGCCGCTGCAGGTCGGCGACGACCTCGGGCTGGCTGCGCAGCACGCGCGCGCCGATGTCGGGGAGGCGCGCCTCGATGTTCATCGGAAAATGCGAACGCAGCGCGCCAAAGCCGCTGTGCATGGCCGCCGTCGCGCTGCGCGCCAGCGCGCGCTCGCCGCGATCCAGCGGCCACAGCGCATGCTCGGGAAAGCCTTCGGCCAGGTACTCGGCGATGGCCAGGGTGTCCCACACCACGCGCTCGCCATCGACCAGCACCGGCACCGTGCCCGAGGGCGACAGCGCCTCGGCACTGCGCTTGAACTGCGAGCCGGGATCGAAGCTGTCGAAGCGCAGCACCACCTCCTGGAACGGGATGCCGACCTGGGTCATCAGCACCCACGACCGCATCGACCACGAGGAGTAGTTCTTGTTGCCGATATGCAGCGTGAGCATGGCCAGCGGTTCCGGGCGGGAGGGATACGCCATGCTAGCGGGATCGCGCGGGGCTCGCGCTGGAGTGGTGCCCGGAGCCGGAATCGAACCGGCATGGAGTTGCCTCCGGCGGATTTTAAGTCCGATGCGTCTACCAGTTTCGCCATCCGGGCCACGGCGCGCATAGGGTGCCCTAACTGCTCGGGTTTGGGAATGCGCACTCGTGCTCCATTCAGCCGGTTCAGATCGCCTTCGAGTAGCGGACCGGGTGGTCCGGTTGGGCCAGGTAGCGGTCGAAGCACATTGCCAGCAGGCGCAGCAGCGGGCGGCCGCGGTCGGTGGCGCGTACCACGCCGTCGCGGTAGTCGGCCAGGCCGTCGGCCTGCAGCGCTGACAGCGAGGCCAGGGCCTCGGCGAAGTACTGGTCGAAATCGACGCCATGGCGTGTCGCGAGCGCTCGCCCGTCCACTTCGCCCTGGCACATCAGCTGGTTGATCAACGCCGCGCGCAGTTCGTCGTCCGCATCCAGGGTGAGCCCGCGCCAGACCGGCAGGCGGCCGGCGTCCACCGCCGCCTCCCAGCCCGGCAGCTCGCGCGGATTCTGGCTGTAGCTGCTGCCGATGCGACTTATCGCGCTGGCGCCCAGACCTACCAGGTCAGTCTGCGCGTGGGTGGTGTAGCCCATGAAATTGCGGTGCAGCTGGCCCGCGCGCTGGGCGCGCGCGAGGTTCTCGCCCGGCAGCGCGAAGTGGTCCATGCCGATGTACTGGTAGCCGGCCAGCGACAGCCGGCGCACCGCCAGGCCCAGCAGGGCCAGTTTCTGGTCCGGGCCGGGCAGCGCCGCATCGGGAATCTGCCGCTGTGCCTTGAACAGGTTCGGCAGGTGCGCGTACCCGTAGATCGCCAGCCGGTCCGGCCGTTCGCGCAGCACCGTTTCCAAAGTCCGCGCAAAGCCGTCCAGGGTCTGGTGCGGGAGTCCGTAGATCAGGTCGACGTTCACCGACGCCAGCCCATGTTCGCGGCAGGCGCGCAGTACCTCCAGTGTCGCTTCCACGCCCTGCTCGCGATTGATCGCGCGCTGCACCACCGGGTCGAAGTCCTGGATGCCGAGGCTGGCCCGGTTGAAGCCGAGCGCGCCGAGTGCGGCAATGTCCTCGCGGCTGACGAACCGCGGGTCCAGTTCGATCGAGAAATCGCGGTCGGCGGCCGTGCTGAAGGTGAAGCGGCTGCGCAATCCATCGATCAGTTCGCGCATCTGCGCCCGCGCCAGGAAGTTGGGGGTGCCACCGCCGAGGTGCAGCTGGACAACCTCGCGCGTGGCATCGAACAGCGGCGCGACAAGGTCGGCTTCGCCGAGCACGCGGGCCACGTAGGCTGCGCCCCTGCCGTGGTCGCGGGTAATGACCCGGTTGCAGCCACAGTAGAAGCACGGGCTGCTGCAGAACGGGACGTGCACGTACAACGACAACGGCCGCGCCTGCCGGTTGCTGGCCGCGATCGCCGCGCGCAGGGCGTGTTCGCCGAAGCCGTCGTGGAAATGCGGTGCGGTCGGGTACGAGGTGTAACGCGGCCCGGGCCGGTCGTGACGGCGCAGCAGCTCGGGATCGAAGTGCCAGGCAAGCCCGGCGGCGGCAGGCGAAAGGGTATCCATGCCGCCAGCATGCGCATCGGCATGCCGACGCGCATTGAGCCAGATCAATCCGGACGCAGCGTGCGCACGACCGGCAGCTCCGGCCAGCGCTGCATCTGGATGCGACGCCAGAAGGTGTCGGCGATGCGCGCCGCCACGTCGTCGGCCAGGCGCTGCATCGGCGCATTGTCCGATTCGGCGGTGGTACGGCCGAACAGCAGCAGCCAGCGGTCGAACAGCGCACGTTCCAGCTCGGGCATGGCCATGTGCTTTGACATCGGGTTGCCGTTGAAGCGACGCGTCCCGCGCAGCATGGCCGACCAGAAATCGACCAGCTGGGCCAGGTGCACGTCCCAGTCGTGGACGCGCGCGTCGAACACCGGGCCCAGCTGCGGGTCCTGGCGCACGCGTGCGTAGAAGTCGTGCACCAGCCGCGTCACCTCCGCTTCGCTGCAGAGCTGCGGCGATGCCACGGGCAGGGCCGGAACTGAGGGGGACGACATGGAATTCCTCGGCGGCGGGCCGGACAGGGCGCTGTGGGAATGATGCTACGCCGCTTTGATCAGGATCAATGTGGCGTGCTGTCGCAGGGCCTAGTGTGCGGCTCATGCGCCCATCCAACGACCCGCCCGGCTCGCGCCGCCGCACGTTCATCCAGTACTGGGGCGCGGTGCTGTGGCCCAGTTTCATCGCCGCCGGACTGGCCTGCGGGGTGTTCTTCGCCTTCGTCGATCCGCTGCGCCTGCGTGATATCAGCTTCCCCGGGCAGGCGCTCAGCCGCGAGCTGGGCTACACGCTGGGCTTCTTCATGTTCTGGGCGGTCACTGCGCTGGCGAGCGCGGTCACCGGCTACCTGTTGCGGCCCCTGCCCCGCGACGATGACGAGCTGCCGCTGGGATGAGGGCGCCCTGCGCCCCGGTTGCGCGCCCGGCGCTGCGCTGGCGCGCGCTGCTGTCAGTGGCCCTGCTGGCTGGCTTCCATGCCCTGCCCTGGCTGCGCTGGGACGGCCGCCAGGCACTGCTGTTCGATCTGCCGGCGCGCCGCTTCGACCTGTTCGGCTGGACGCTGTGGCCGGGTGACGTGGGCGTGCTGTTCGGGCTGGTCGCGGTCATGGCGTGCTCGCTTGCGCTGCTGACCTCCTTGGGAGGGCGCGTCTGGTGCGGGCATGCCTGCCCGCAGACCCTGTGGGGCACGCTGTTCCGCTGGGTCGAACACGGGTGCGCGCGCTGGCTGCACCGACCGGCCCTGGCAGCGACGATCAAGCATGTGGGGTGGGCCGCAATCGCGTTGTGGACCGGGATCACCTTCGTCGGGCTGTTCACGCCCATCGACGCACTGGTCGCCGGGTTCTGGCCGGGGCGCTGGAGCGCCTGGGAACGGTTCTGGGTGCTGTTTTACGCCACCGCCACCTGGGCCAATGCCGGCTTCCTGCGCGAGCAGGTCTGTCTTGACCTGTGCCCCTACGCGCGTCTGGCACCGTCGCTGTTCGACGCGGACACCCCGCAGGTCTGCTACGACGCGCGTCGTGGCGAACCGCGCGGGCGCCGCGCGCGCGGCTGCGGCAGCGTGCAACAGCGCGGGCGCGGCCTGCTCGACCCGACCAGCGCCAGCGACTACGCGTTCCGCGCCGCGCACCCGGCCCTGGCCGGGCCGCTGCCACGCTTCGCCGACGACCGGCTGGGCGACTGCCTGGACTGCGCCGCGTGTGTGCACGCGTGCCCGATGCAGCTCGACGTTCGCAGCGGCCCGCTGCCGGACTGCATCGCCTGCGGCAACTGCGTCGACGCCTGCGATGCGCAGATGCGTGCATGGCGCTTTCCCGTCGGCCTGATCCGCGTCGCCAGCGCAAACGCCATGCAGGGCCGGCCGAGGCGCTGGCTGCGCCCGCGCGTCCTGGCCGCACTGGGCGGCCTGGTCATGTTGCTGGCAATGGGCGTGCGGCAGCTGTAGCCGATGCCCCTGCGGCGTGCCATCGTCGCCGATGGCGCCGGTTCCCCAACCGGTTTCAGCGCAGCCGCGTGCTCGGCGGCGGCACCATCTGCGCGCGCCGGACGATGCCGAGCTGTTCGATGATCAGGGCCAGTTCGTTGGTCACCTGGGTACGGCTGCGCCCCTGCGGCACCAGGCGCTCCAGCACCTGCTGATAGGTGGTCCAGAATTCCGGCCCGCACCCGTGCTTGCTGTAACTGGCCTCCAGCTCGGTGCGCACACCATTGGCCAGGTCATTCGCGCCGTATTGCATACGACCTCCCTTGGACCCGCTCTGTCGAAAAGAGCAATTCCCCCTGCCAGGCTTGCGCCTGCCGCCCCGCCGCCGGGTGGCAACGGAACTTCACCCACGTTTCACCCCACCCTTTCACGCTCTTCGCGCGAAGTCAACCAGTGACGCATCGGGCGTCACTGGTGAACTTAATCGTTCAGGCAGGGACGGCGGCTGGCCGGCTGGTCGCGGCCACTACCGTCGCAGTGCGTGGTGACAGCCTGATGTCAGCTGCCCATCCGCAGGATGCCGTAGGCGGTAATGGCCACGCCTGCCCCCAGGACCATCCAGGCTACCCCGTTGAAACGCTTGAACACCTTGGCCAGGCCGAACGAGAGGGCGATGGCCGCCACCCCGAAGCCCAGCATGACCGCGCCACTGACGTTGCTGGGCGAATCCCAGAACGAACCGGGCACCCCGGCAGCAGCAATCCACATGGCCAGATCCATCGAACACCTCGGTAAGGAACGATCCTGCACAGTAGGCAGCCGCTCGTACGGGCCGGGTGAAGGACCTGCGGGGCGACGGAAACGAAAAACCCCGCCGAAGCGGGGTTTTTCGAACTACTGGAGGCCTGGGTCGGAATCGAACCGGCGTACACGGATTTGCAATCCGTTGCATGACCACTCTGCCACCAGGCCGGTGACCTTACAGAACAAGACCCCGCATGCGGGGCCCGATTCGAATCTGGAGCGGGAAACGAGACTCGAACTCGCGACCTCAACCTTGGCAAGGTTGCGCTCTACCAACTGAGCTATTCCCGCAAAATCAGGCGCATATATTACCGGAACCGCAGGTAATACGCCAGCGCTGCGACACATGATTGGAGCGGGAAACGAGACTCGAACTCGCGACCTCAACCTTGGCAAGGTTGCGCTCTACCAACTGAGCTATTCCCGCTCATGTGCTGCTTTTCCCGTCGACCTGCGTCGAGGGAGCGCTATTGTGTCGGTATTCCTTCACGTCGTCAACAGGTTCATGCAGCGGAATCCGAACAGGGCCGGAAACGAAAAAAGCGACCCGGAGGTCGCTTTTTCCTGTATCTGGAGCGGGAAACGAGACTCGAACTCGCGACCTCAACCTTGGCAAGGTTGCGCTCTACCAACTGAGCTATTCCCGCTTGGGAGGCGAAATTCTACAGCCAAACGCGGTGCTGTCAACAGCCCTCAGCCCTTCTTTTTCGCGCGCGCGGTTTCACGCGCGGCACGCTCGTCCTCACGCAGGCTCGGCCACGCCGCGTGCAGGTACTGCAGGCCCGAAAACAGGGTCAGTACCGCGGCGATCGCCAGGGTCCAGTCGCCGATGTGGAACACCGGTTCGCCCATCCAGATATCGGACACCGGCGTATTCGGCGCCACCGAGTACAGCAGGCACAACAGCGCGACCATCTGCGCGGTGGTCTTGATCTTGCCGATCAGCGCCACGCGCACCTTCGCGCGCTGGCCGATCTCGGCCATCCATTCGCGCAGCGCCGACACCGCGATTTCGCGACCGACGATCACCGCCGCCCAGAACGCCATCCACGGGGTCGGGTGACCCTGCACGATCAGGAACAGTGCCACCGCCACCATCAGCTTGTCGGCCACCGGATCAAGGAACGCGCCGAACGCCGAGGCCAGGTCATAGCGGCGCGCGATCCAGCCATCCAGCCAGTCGGTCAGCGCGGCCAGGCCGAAAATCGCCGCGGACGCGAAGTTCGTCCAGGTGTAGGGCAGATAGAACACCAGCACCAGCACCGGGATCATCACGATCCGCAGCAGCGTCAGCCAGGTGGGGAGGGTCAACTTCATTGCGTCTCTCTACTCGCCGGCCGCAGGGGGCGTGGGCAGTCCATGAAGGTTAGCGTAGATGCGTGCAGCAAGGGCGTCATTGATGCCTTCGACCTTGGCGATTTCCGCCTCGCCGGCCGCTTTCAGTCCGACCAGGCCGCCGAAATGCTTGAGCAGGCTGGCGCGGCGGCGCGGCCCGATGCCCGGAATGTCTTCGAGCTTGCTGGTCATGCGCGCCTTCTGGCGGCGCCCGCGATGGCCGGTGATGGCGAACCGGTGAGCTTCGTCGCGTACCTGCTGGATGAACTGCAGCGCCGGCGACGCCGCGCCCGGACGCAGCTCGCGGCCGTCGGGCAACACCAGCGCCTCATGGCCGGCGCGGCGTTCCACGCCCTTGGCCACGCCCACCAGCATCACCCCTTCCACGCCAAGATCGGCCAGCGCCGCCTGGGCCTGGGCCAGCTGGCCGGCGCCGCCGTCGATCAGCAGCAGGTCCGGCAGCACGCCCTCTTCCTCCACCGCGCGCCGGAAACGGCGATCGATCGCCTGGCGCATGGCGGCGTAGTCATCGCCCGGTTCGATGCCGCTGATGTTGTAGCGGCGGTACTGGCTGCGCACCGGGCCGCTGGCGTCGAACACCACGCAGGAGGCCACGGTGGCTTCGCCCATGGTGTGGCTGATGTCGAAACATTCCACCCGCTTGACCTGTTCGGCCAGCCCCAGCATCTGCCGCAGGTCTTCGCTGCGTGCATGCTGCGCGCTGCGGCTGGTGAGCTCGCTGACCAGGGTGATCTGCGCATTGCGGCTGGCCAGTTCGACGTAGCCGGCGCGCTCGCCGCGCACGTTCCACTTCAGCTGCACCTTGTACTCGGCCGAGGCGCTCAGCGCCGATTCGATCAGGCTGGCATCCGGGATCTCGCGGTCGAGCAGGATCTCGCGCGGCGGGGCATGTTCGACGTAGTACTGGGAGACGAAGGCGCCCAGCACTTCCTCGGCGCTTTCCTCGCCATTGGTGCGCGGATAGAACGGGCGCGTGCCCATGTTGCGGCCGTCACGGAACGACAGCAGCATCACGCACGCACTGGCGCCCCGGGTGGCGCAGGCCAGCACGTCCAGGTCGGCGGCGCGGCCGTCGACGTACTGTCGGGTCTGCATGCTGCGCAGGGCGGTGACCAGGTCGCGCAGGCGCGCGGCCTGTTCGAATTCAAGCGCTTCGCTGGCTGCCTGCATCTGCGTGCCGAGTTCGCGCGCCAGCTGGTCGCTCTTGCCCTCCAGGAACATCGCGGCGCGGCGCACCGATTCGGCGTAATCGTCGGCTTCCACCAGCGCCACGCACGGCGCGCTGCAGCGCCCGATCTGGTACTGCAGGCAGGGCCGCGAACGGTTGCGGAACACGCTGTCCTCGCAGCTGCGCAGCTTGAACAGCTTGTGCATCAGGTTGAGCGTTTCACGTACCGCGGTCACTCCCGGGTACGGCCCGAAATAACGCCCGGGTACCGCGCGCGGGCCGCGGTGCAGGGCGATGCGCGGCCATTCCTCGCGGGTCAGCAATACCTGCGGGTAGGTCTTGTCGTCGCGCAGCGAGACGTTGTAGCGCGGCGACAGCGATTTGATCAGCTGGTTTTCCAGCAGCAGCGCTTCGGCTTCGGAGCGGGTAACGGTGACGTCCATGCGCGCGACCTGCGACAGCATGGACATGATCCGCGCGTTCTTCGGCGCGCCGTTGAAATAGCTGCCCACCCGGTTGCGCAGGGCGCGCGCCTTGCCGACGTACAGCAGGCTGTCGTCGGCCGCGTACATGCGGTACACGCCGGGCGCGGTGCTCAGGTGGGCCGCGAATGCCTTTCCGTCGAAGGCCGGTGCGGTGGACAGGGTCATTCGCTGATCGGCACGTCGCTCAGTACGCCGCTGACCGGGTCGAACCGCAGCACGGCGTGCGCATCGGTTTCGGCGATCCACACCGCGCCCGCGCCGAGCGCCAGCCCCGACGGGCCGTGCAGTCGCCGGGGCAGTTCCACCGTACCCAGCTCGCCGCCGCCCAGGCGCAGGGTCCGCAGGCGTCCGTTGCCGGCATCGGCGATCCACAGCACCGGTGCGTCCGGGCTCATCGCGATGGCCTGCGGGTATTGCAGCCGCGCGGTGGTGCGTGGGCCGTCCTGTTCGCCGAACGTCCACGGCCCCTGTCCGACCAGGGTCTGGACCAGGTCGCCGCGCAGCTGCATCGAGCGGATCGACGAGCCGAGTGCATCGCAGACGTACAGGACCTGCTGCACGGCGGCCAGCGCCGCCGGCTGCGCGAAGGCGGCCAGGTGGCCGCTGCCGTCGCGCTCATCCATCGCCCCTGACCCGGCCCGCCAGGACAGCGTGCGCTGGCCCAGGTGGTAGCTCCAGACGCGGTTGTCGCCGGCCATCGCGATGTGCACCTGGTTGTCGGCCACGGCGATGCCCTGCGGGTGGTTCAACGGCGCCTGCCGCGGATCCGAGATCGCGCCCTCGCGCGGATCGCCGGGGCGGCCATTACCGCACAGGGTGTCGACCTGGCCGGTCAGCAGGTGGATGCGGCGCAGCGCGTGGTTGCCGGTGTCGGCCACGTACAGCCACTCGCGTTCCAGCGCCAGGCCCTGCGGGCGGTTGAACGCCGCCTCGGCGGGGTCGCCGTCCATCATGTCGGCGGTGCCCAGCCCGAACTGGCGCAGCACGCGGCCGGCGTGGCTGCATTCGAGGATGCGGTGGTGGCCACTGTCGGCGATATACAGCCGCTCTGTGCTTACCGCCAGCGCGGACGGGAACAGCAACGGCAGGCGCGGTTCCGGATCCAGCTCACGCGGTTGCGGCGCATCGCCGTCGCGCGGCCCGGTCACCCCCTGGCACAGGCTGTTGAGGGCACGGTCCAGGTCGTCGGCGAATCCCACCAGCCGGTCGACTTCCCTGCCCTGCGCATCCAGCAGCACCAGGGTCGGCCATGCGGTGATGTTGAAACGGCGCCAGCCATCCCAGTCCGCGTCGAGCAGCGCGGGCGCGGCCAGTCCCTGGCGGCGCAGCAGCTTCAACGCCTGCGCCGGTTCGCGTTCGAAATCGAAGCGCGGCACCTGCAGGATCAGCGGCTGCAGCCTGCCGGGATTGCGCGACTGCCATTGGCCCAGCTCGGCCAGCCGCTGCGCGCACCAGACCGAGGCTGCATTGACGAAGGCCAGCACCACGGGGCGGCCGCGCAGCTCGGTCAGCGTGGTCGGCGCGGCATTGAGCCACGTGGCGAATTCGGGAAGGTCCTGGACGAGCTGTACGTTCATGCCGTGATTATGCCGGACTCGGCGTCACGCGACCGTCGCGCCACCGTCAATAGGACGGCGGGCCAGCCAGGCCTCGGCCCGCTCAAGGTCGGCCGGGGTGTCGATCCCCGGCGGGAAGGCGGCCGGCGACAGCGCAACGCTGAGCCGGTGCCCGGCCTCGAGCACCCGCAGCTGTTCCAGCGATTCCAGCTGCTCCAGGCGGCCGGGCGGCAGCGCGGCGAAGGCCTGCAGGAACCCGGCACGATAGGCATAGATGCCGATGTGGCGCAGCCAATGCGGACCCGACAGGTGCTCACGGCTCTGCGCGAACGCGTCGCGGTGCCAGGGAATCGGCGCGCGGCTGAAGTACAGCGCGTCCAGGTTCTGCTGGCGCACCACCTTGACCACGTTCGGGTCGAACAGGGTTTCGGCGTCTTCGACCGGGGTGGCCAGGGTGGCCATGTCGGCACCGCTGTAGACCAGGGCCTCGGCCACGGCGCGGATGCCGTCGGCCGGCGCGAACGGTTCGTCGCCCTGCAGGTTCACCACGAGGGTGTCGTCTGACCAACCGGCCTGGCGTGCGCACTCGGCCAGGCGGTCGGTACCCGAGGCGTGGCTGGCGGCGGTCATCGCCACCCGCACCGTGGGCAGCCCCTGCAATGCGTCGGCGATGCGGGTGTCGTCGGTGGCGACCCAGACCTCGCGCGCGCCGGCCTCCAGGGCGCGTTCGGCCACGTGCAGCACCAGCGGGGTGCCTCCCAGCAGGCGCAGCGGCTTGCCGGGCAGGCGCGAGGCGGCGTAGCGCGCCGGGATGGCGACGACGAAATCAACGGGCTGGCTCATGCGGGAAACCTCTCGGGACAACGCAGGATGGGAGCGCGCGCTCAGCGCTTGCCGAGTTTATCGACGCGATCGAGCAGGGCCACCCAGAAGGCGGCCGGCAGGTCGGCCGACAGCGGCACGGCGAAATGCCATTCATTGGCGAATGCCTTGCACTTCACCGCGTCCTTTTCGGTCATCAGCACCGGCAGTTCGCTGCCGAAGCGCAGGTCCGCCGCCTGGTAGGCGTGGTGGTCGGCAAAGGCGTGCGGGACCACGCCGATGCCCTGCGCGCGCAGCATGTCGAAGAAGCGCTGCGGGTGGGCGATACCGGCTACCGCGTGCACGCGCTGGCCACGGAAATGCGACAGCGCGCGGGCGCGGCCACCGCTGAGCGGTTGCGCGCGGTCGATGTGCAGCTGCATCGCCCATTCACCGAAACCGCAGGCGGCCATCGCGGCCGGATCGGCACTGGACTGGCCCAGGTTCACCACGCGGAAATCGCAGTCGCGCGCGCGGCTGGCCGGCTCGCGCAGGGGGCCGGCCGGGATCAGCCGCCCGTTGCCATAGCGACGCTGCGCGTCGACCACTTCGATCTCGATGTCACGCGACAGCCGATAGTGCTGCAGGCCGTCATCGCAGACGATGATGTCGCAGCCGGCTTCGATCAGGGCCTTGCCGGCGGCAACGCGGTCGGCGTCGACCCGGACCGGCACGCCGGTCTTCCAGGCGATCAGGACCGGTTCGTCGCCGCCCAGCGCGGTGTCGGTGTCCGCGTCGACCCAGCGCGCCAGCTTGGCCTCCTGGCGACCGTAGCCGCGGCTGGCCACGCCGGGCTTCCAGCCGGCGGCGCGCAGCTGGTCCACCAGCGCGATGGTCAGCGGGGTCTTGCCGGTGCCGCCGGCGGTCACGTTGCCGACCACGATCACCGGCACCGGCAGGGCGTGGCGCTTGAACCAGCCACGCCGGTACAGCGCACGGCGCAGCGCCACCACCGCGCCGTACACAGGCGCCAGCAGGCGCGCGGCGAACGGCACCGCGCTGCCGTCATACCAGTACGACGGCGTCTGGGACCCGTTGGACGCCATCAGGGCTGCCTTTCGCGGAACTGCATCTTGTGCAGGTGCTCGTACAGGCCACCCAGCGCGAGCAGTTCGTCGTGGGTACCGCGCTCGACGATGCGGCCGTGATCCATCACCAGCACCTGGTCGGCATGTTCGATGGTGGACAGGCGGTGCGCGATGACCAGCGTGGTGCGCTCGGGCATCAGGCGCTGCAGTGCGTCCTGCACCAGTCGCTCGGATTCGTTGTCCAGCGCCGCGGTGGCTTCATCCAGGATCAGCACCGGCGCGTCACGCAGGATCGCGCGGGCGATCGCCAGGCGCTGGCGCTGGCCGCCGGACAGCAGCGCACCGTTTTCGCCAACCGGGGTCTGCAGCTGCTGTGGCATGCGCTCGATGAACTCCCAGGCATTGGCCGCTTCGGCCGCCTTGCGGATCTCTTCTTCGCTGGCGTCCATGCCGTAGGCGATGTTGGCCGCCACGGTATCGTCGAAGAGCATGACCTTCTGTCCCACCATCGCCACCTGGCGGCGCAGGTCGGCCAGCGGGTACTCGTCCAGCGACACGCCATCGAGCCGGATGCAGCCGCCGCTCGGTTCGTAGAAACGCGGCACCAGGCGGATCAGGCTGGTCTTGCCGCTGCCGGAGCGGCCGACGATGGCGGTGACGGTGCCGGGCCGGGCTTCGAAGGTGATGTCATCCAGCGCGATCCCGGTGTCTTCGCGGTAGCGCAGCATCACGTGCTCGAACGACAGTTCGCCCCGAACGCGCTGGGCGCGGGTGCTGCCCTGGTCGCGCTCGACCGGCAGGTCGAGGATGCCGAACAGGCGCTCGGCCGCCGCCACGCCGCGCGAAATCGAGGTCTGCACGCTGGTCAACCGCCGCAGCGAAGGAATGATGGCCATCATCGAGGTCATCAGGCCCATGAACTGGCCGGCGTTCAGGCGCCCGGCCAGCGCTTCGCGGGTGGACACCCACACGATCACCGCCAGCGCCAGCGCGGCCAGGAACTGCACCGTGCTCGAGGCCAGCGCACGCGTGGTTTCGACCTTCATGTTGAGGCCGAGCATGCGGTTGGCCAGGCGCGAATAGCGTTCGATTTCGTGCGCCTGGGTGCCATGCACCTTCACTTCCTGCTGCGCGGCCAGCGACTGTTCGGCGGTCTGCGCCATGCTGCCCATGCCGTCCTGGATGCCGCGGCTGATGCGCCGGTAGCGCTTGCCCACGAACGAGACGATCACGCCGATGAGCGGTACCACCACCAGCATCGCCACGGTGACCTTGACGCTCATCTGCAGCATCACCACCAGCATGGCGATGATGGTCAGGGTATCGGCCACCAGGGTCTTGAGCGCGTCGGCGCTGGCCTGGGTGACCTGCTCGGTGTCGTAGTTCAGGCGGCTGACCATCACCGGCGTGGCTTCGCTGTCGAAGTGCGACGACGGCAGGTGCAGGTACTTGGACAGCACCTGCTCGCGCAGGTCGCGCACCACGCTGCGCCCGGTGCGCGCCAGGGCGTAGTCGCTGACCAGGGTGGCCAGGCTGCGCATCATGAACAGCCCGAGGATGGTCAGCGGCAGGATCACCGCCATGCGCGGCTCGGGATTGACGAAACCACGGTTGACCAGCGGCTCCATCAGCTTGGTGAAGTGGTAGCCGGCCAGCGCTTCGACCACCATCGCGATGACCGCGGCGACCATGAACACCCAGTAGGCACGGGTGTAGCCGAGCAGGCGTTTGTAGATCGGCCAGACCGGCGCGTGTTGTTTACTCATGGACGCACCTCCGGCGCGGTAGCGATGGCGATGCGGCGGAAGCCGAGCTGGCCCAGGGCGTCCTGGGCGGTGACCACGGCCTGGTACGGGGTGCGGGCGTCAGCGCGCAGCAGCACGGTCTGCTCGCGGTCGCTGCCGGCGACCGCGGCGATGGTCTGCTTGACCGACTCCACGTCGGTGCGCAGCACTTCCTGGTCGTTGATGAAGTAGCGCCCCTCGGCATTCACCAGCACGCTCAGCGAGCGCGGCGGCTCGGTGGTGTTCTGCTGGCTGGCGGTCGGCAGCTGCAGCTGCAGCGTCGAACGCGCGTCGAAGGTGGTGGTGACCACGAAGAAGATGATCAGCACCAGGATGACGTCGATCAGGGGCACCAGGTCGATATGCACCTCGTCCTGGACCCGGTCGTTGCGGATGCGCATCCGTCAGCCCTTGGCCGTGGCAGGCGAGGCGGCGACCGGCGCGGTGCCGGCACGCGGCTGCGCGGTCATGACGCCGGGACGGCCGTCCAGCGCATCGAGCAGGGCCGAGGCCTCCATCTCCATCTCGATCACGTAGCCGCCGATGCGGCCCTTGAAGTAGCGATGGAACATGAGCGCGGGAATGGCCACGATCATGCCGGTAGCGGTGCACACCAGTGCCTTGCCGATGCCGCCGGCGAGCTGGTTCACGTCGCCCACGCCGTGGTCGAGGATGCCCATGAACATCTGGATCATGCCGACCACGGTGCCGAGCAGGCCCAGCAGCGGACCGGCCGAGGCGATCGTGCCCAGCGCGTTCAGGTAGCGCTCCATGCGGTGCACCAGGTGCCGTCCGGCATCTTCGATGCGTTCGCGGATCTGGTCGCGCGGCCGGTTGCGCGCTTCCAGCGCGACCGCCAGCAGCGCACCCAGCGGCGAGTTGGCCCGCAGCGACTGGATGTGGGTGGGATCAAGCTTGCCGCGCGCGGCCCAGTTGCGGACCTCCTGGCCCAGCCCGGGGGGCAGGACCTCATTGCGCCGCAAGGTCCAGAAACGCTCCAGGACGATTGCCAAAGCCAGTACGCCCAACAGCAGCAGCGGCAGCATCGGCCAGCCACCGGCCTTGACCAGTTCCCACACGTTTCAACCCTCCGGCCCATCGGCCGCCTGTATGACCGCCGATAGGATAGCAGCCGACCGCGCCCGCTCCGCGGCATCCCACCAACGGCGTTCGAAAAGACGCTGTTCGCGCACCTGCAATCCGCCGCGGCCAAGCCAGATCCGCAGCGCTCCGCTGTCGGCGGTGTCCAGCACTTCGGCCCGGGCGCCCTGCCAGCGCTGCACCACCTCGGCACGCGGGTGGCCGAAGCGGTTGCCGTGCCCGGAGGAGACAACCGCCAGCCGCGGCGACACCGCCTGCACCCAGCGCGCACTGGACGACCCCGCGCTGCCGTGGTGGGCCACCAGCGTCATCTCGGCGCGCAATGCGCCCGGAACGCTGGCCAGCAGGCGCGACTCCTCGGCGTGGCCGATATCGCCGGTCAACAGCAGCGCGCCGTGCGCGCTCTGGATGCGCAGCACGCAGCTGCTGGCGTTGCCCGCGTAGGCCATGCCCCGGGGCGGGTGCAGGACCGTGAAACCCACCCCATCCCAGTGCCAGGCCATGCCCTCATGGCACGCAGTCGCGTCTTCCCGGACCGCCCCGTCGGGCGCCACCAGGGGCGGCGTGGCAAAGGCGCGGCGCACCGCCGGCATGCCGCCGGCGTGGTCGCGGTCGCCATGGCTGAGCAGGACGCGGTCCAGCGCGGTTTCGCCCAGGGCATGCAGGGCGGGAACCACGATGCGCTCGCCCGCGTCGAATCCGACCTCGGCGGCAGGTCCGGCGTCGTACAGCAGGCGGTGCCGGTGGGTGCGGACCCAGACGGCCAGGCCCTGCCCCACGTCCATCACCAGCAGCTCGACCTCCCCCGGCGCCGGCCGCCCCCGCGCCGGCCACAGCAGCGGCAGGCACAGCAGCAGGGCCGGCAGCCGGGCGCCGGCCGCGCGCGGCAACAGCAGCCAGAACACCCCGCCCACGGCCGCGGCCAGTGCTGCCGTGCCGGCCAGCGGCGCCCACCACAGCGCCCACGGCTGCCGCGCCACGCTGCCGAACAGCCACCAGCTGGCCTCGAAACAGGCGCTGGCGGCTCGCCATGGCCAGCGCCCCGCACCTGCGCACATCGCCTCCAGGCCGGTCCCGAGCAGCGCCAGCGGCACCACCACCAGGCTCCACCACGGGATCGCCAGCAGGTTGACCAGCGGCCCGGCACGCGAGGCCTGGCCGAACAGCGCCACGGTCAGCGGCAGCAACGCCAGGGTGGCCACCCCCTGCGCGGCGAGGAAGCTGCGCAGCCAGTGCACGTCGCGGCCCGGCAGGCACCAGACCAGCCACAGCACGCCGGCGAAGCTGAGCCAGAAGCCCGGCGCAAGTACCGACAGCGGATCGACCAGCAGCACCGCGAGCGCAGCCAGGGCCAATGCCTGGCCCACGCTGCCCGGCCGGCGCGTGCAGCGCGCCAGCGCCACCACCGCGATCATCAGCACGGTGCGCACGGTGGGCAGGGCGAAGCCGGCCACCGCCGCGTACAGCCCGGCCCCGACCACCGCTGCCGCGGCGGCGGCCAGCGGGCGCGGCCAGCACCTGCCCAGCACCGGGATCGCTCGCCACGCCAGCGTGGCCAATGCCGCCGCGAAGCCCGCAACCAGCCCGACATGGAAGCCGGAGATCGCGATCAGATGGGTCAAGCCCAGGGTGCGCAGGTCGTCCCAGTCGCGCTGCGCGGCGCCACGGGTGTCGCCCAGCGCCAGCGCCTGCACGAAACGCGCACCCGGCCCGGGCACCTCGGTGGCGATCGCCGCCGCCATGCGTTCGCGCCAGGCCGGCAGCCCGCCGGGCGGGCCCAGCGCCCTGGCCGGTGCGCGCACCTGCCCGGTACCCGCCAGCCGCTGCCACAGCGCATGCCGCTCCGCGTCGAAGCCGCCCGGGTTGCGCAGGCCACGCGGTGGTCGCAGCCGGGCCTGCAGTTGCCAGCGCGCCCCGGCCTGCACCGCATGCCGGGACGTGGGCGTGCGCGCCGCGTTGCCGTCATGCCATGAAAGCACCAGCTCGCGACCACGCAACCGGGCCGGCATGGCCGGCTCATCGTCCACCCGGAAGCGGAACCGGGTACTGCGCGGACCGTGCTGCGGCAGGTCCACCACCCTGCCCCGCAGCATGTACAGCGTCGCCGGCGCACCGGCCGGCAGCTGCACGTCGAGCGCGGCATGCGCCTGCAGTGCGGCCCAGCCGATGCCCACCAGCACCGCGCCACACCAGCGCCCCCGCGCCCAGCCACACCAGAGCGGCACGCCCAGCAGAAGCGCGCACCCGGCCAGCGCGGCTGGAAGCAGCCGCGGCGCGAACACCACCATGCAGATGCCGCCCAACAGCGCTGCCGCCGTGGCCTTGCCGAACAGGGGAAGTGTCACGCGCGCCACCACGCCGGGAAAACAGCATGCTCGATGCTGTTCCCTGCCGGGAACATCAGGCAGCTGGCGTGCGTGTTGTGGGAATGCGCCGCGATCGCGACCGATGGAAAGCAAAAAAGCCGACCTGGTGGCCGGCTTTCCTGTTGTGCCACTGCAGTCGCTGGGACTGGAGTGGTGGGCGGTACAGGGTTCGAACCTGTGACCCCTACCATGTCAAGGTAGTGCTCTACCGCTGAGCTAACCGCCCGTTTTTCACTGCTGCGCCGTTGCGTTTGCGTCGGTGCAGGCCGCGTATATTACGGACGTCCTGCGTGAAGAGCAACACTTTTGTGAAGGTATTTCGCAGCGTGCCGTTCAGCCGAGGCTGAGCTCCTTCAACTGGCGGATCTGGTCGCGCACACGCGCCGCATCCTCGAACGCCAGGTCGCGTGCGTGCTGGTACATCTGCTGCTCCAGCGCCTGCAGCCGCTTGGCGATCTGCGCCGGTTCCAGGCTGCGGTAATCCACTGCCTCTTCGGCCACCTTGCCACCCCGGCCCTTGCCCTTGCCGCGTGCTTCCTTTTCCGCCGCTTCCGAACGCGCGCCTTCCAGCACGTCCACGATCGGGCGCAGCACCGACTTGGGCACGATGCCGTGCGCCTCGTTGTATTCCACCTGCTTGGCGCGACGCCGGTCGGTTTCCTCGATGGCCGCCTGCATCGAGCGGGTGATCTTGTCCGCGTACAGGATCGCCTTGCCGCGCAGGTTGCGCGCGGCGCGGCCGATGGTCTGGATCAGCGAGCCGGTGGAACGCAGGAAACCTTCCTTGTCCGCATCGAGGATGGCCACCAGCGACACTTCCGGCATGTCCAGGCCTTCGCGCAGCAGGTTGATGCCGACCAGCACGTCGAACTTGCCCAGGCGCAGGTCGCGGATGATCTCCACGCGTTCGACGGTATCGATGTCCGAATGCAGGTAGCGCACGCGGATGCCGTGTTCGGTGAGGTATTCGGTGAGGTTCTCGGCCATGCGCTTGGTCAGCGTGGTGACCAGCACGCGGTCGCCCAGCTTGATGCGCTCGTTGACCTCGCTCATCAGGTCGTCGACCTGGGTGCCCACCGGGCGGATCTCCACCACCGGGTCGATCAGGCCGGTCGGGCGCACCACCAGCTCGGTGATCTCGTCGCCGGCCTCGCGCAGTTCATACGGCCCCGGCGTGGCCGAGACATAGATGCTGCGCGGGCAGCGCGCTTCCCACTCTTCGAACCGCAACGGGCGGTTGTCCAGTGCCGACGGCAGCCGGAACCCGAACTCGACCAGGGTTTCCTTGCGCGAGCGGTCGCCCTTGTACATCGCGCCGATCTGCGGAATGGTCACGTGCGACTCGTCGATCACCAGCAGCGCGTCCGGCGGCAGGTAGTCGAACAGGGTCGGCGGCGGCTCGCCGGCAGCCTTGCCGGTGAGATGGCGCGAATAGTTTTCGATGCCGTTGCAGAAGCCGACCTCGGCCATCATCTCCAGGTCGAACTGGGTGCGCTGGGCCAGGCGCTGCGCTTCCACCAGCTTGTTCTGCTCGTACAGCTGCTCCAGCCGCACCTTGAGCTCGGCCTTGATCGTGTCCACCGCCGACAGCACGCGTTCGCGGGTGGTGGCGTAATGGGTCTTGGGATACACCGTATAGCGCTGCAGCCGGCGCAGGCTTTCGCCGGTAAGCGGGTCGAACATGCTGATCTGTTCCACTTCGCCATCGAACAGCTCGATGCGCACCGCTTCGCTGTCCGACTCGGCCGGGAAGATGTCGATCACCTCGCCGCGCACGCGGAACGTGCCGCGGTGCAGCTCGTACTCGTTGCGGGTGTACTGCAGCTGGGTGAGGTGGTTGATCAGGTCGCGCTGGTCGATGCGCTCGCCGGTGGACAGGATCAGGCGCAGCGACAGGTAGTCCTCGGGCGCGCCCAAGCCGTAGATCGCCGACACCGTGGCCACCACGATCGCGTCGGGGCGCGACAGCAGGGTCTTGGTCGCCGCCAGCCGCATCTGCTCGATGTGCTCGTTGATCGAACTGTCCTTCTCGATGAAGGTATCCGACGACGGCACGTAGGCTTCCGGCTGGTAGTAGTCGTAATAGCTGACGAAGTACTCCACCGCGTTGTGCGGGAAGAACGCCTTGAATTCACCGTACAGCTGCGCGGCCAGGGTCTTGTTCGGCGCCATCACCAGGGTCGGCTTCTGGACCTGCTGGATCACGTTGGCGATGGTGTAGGTCTTGCCCGAGCCGGTGACGCCGAGCAGCGTCTGCTTGGCGATGCCGGCCTCGAAGTTGGCCGTCAGCTTCTCGATCGCCGCCGGCTGGTCGCCCGCCGGGGAGTACGGAGATACAAGTTCGAAGCGATCGCTCATGGTGCCGCCATAGACCGGGCCTTCCATTATACCGGGGGCTTGGGTGACGGCCGGCTGAGGGGCAGCCCCACACGCCAGGACGGTGATCGCCGATGGGCGTCGGCGGCGGCAGGGAACAGGGTAGACGCTCCCGCAACCGGAGCCCGCCATGCTGCCCCCGCGACGCCACTCACGCCGCCTGCGCGGCATGACCCTGCTGGAGCTGAGCGTGACCCTGGCCATCGCCGCCCTGCTCTGCCTTCTCGCCCTGCCCTCGTTCAGCGACGCGCTGGGCCGGTGGCGCGCCGACATGCTGCGCATGCAGCTGGTATCGGTGTTAAACAGCGCACGCAGCACCGCCATCACCCGCCATGCGCCGGTGGCGGTGTGCCCCAGCGACGACGGCACGCGCTGCGGCAGCGACTGGAGCCGCGGCTGGCTGATACTCCTCGACCCGGCCACGGGCGCGGACCTGGCCACGCCGGAACGCGTCCTGCAGTTCCGCGCCGGCTACGACGATCATGGCCTGCGCGCGACCAGCAGCCGGGCACGGCAACGCCTGCGCTTCCAGGGCGACGGGCGCAGCAGCGGCAGCCCGTTGACGGTGGACATCTGCGCGGGTGGACGGCTGCACGGCCAGGTGGTGGTGAACAACGTGGGACGCACGCGCTCGACGCGGGTGCGCGTGCCCATCGACTGCCCGCGCTGAACCCCAAAACGACAAAAGCCGCGATTGCTCGCGGCTTCTGCTTGAACTGGCGCCCGAAGTTGGACTCGAACCAACGACCCCCTGATTAACAGTCAAGTGCTCTAACCGGCTGAGCTATTCGGGCGGGAGGCGCATTGTAAGGAGCGCACACCCGCCTTGCAAGCCCCGCCGCGTCCTTACCAGCACTCGGACAGCGTCGCGTCGGCCGTCTTGACGTTGGCCTGGTTCACCGACAGGTTGCCGCACTTGTCCTTGGCCTGGGCGGTGCCGGCCGTCGCGGTAAGCGTGAACGTACGCGCGTCGGTGTCCATGCTCAGGGTGTAGGCCGCGGTTCCCCCTTCGCGCGGCGACTGGATGCTTCCCTCACCGTTGGGGAAGGTGAAGCCCACATAGGTGTTGTTGACCGTGTAGAAGCGCTCGGCCATCGCCGCGTACTCCACCAGGTCCGCCTTCGCCTGCGCACGGCGCGACTTGCGCACGTGCTCGGCGTAGCTGGGCACCGCGATGGCGGCGATGATCGCCACCACCGCAACCACGATCATCAGTTCGATCAGGGTGAAACCGCGGGTGCGGTCCCGCGAAGCCTGCATCATCACGACCTTCATCACTTGATCTGCCTCCAGGACTGGCGACCACACGGGTACGGCAGGTACATCGGCGGGGCACCGGCCACGCTGACCTGCATCATGCACGCCGTGCCAGGCGGCGTCGGCGGCGGGTTGGCGCCACTCTTCTCCGGCGCGCCGAGGCGCGGTACGACCGAGGTCGTGACATCGCGCACCGGTGCATTACCACCGGTGCTCAGCGGCAGCGCTGCGGTACCCTCCGCCGGGTTCTTCCCGTCCGGCGAGCCCAGGCGGACCTGCGAAAGCGCAGCGGTACCGGAGTTCGTGTTCAGGCCGAACAGCCAGTTGGAACCATCCACGGTACAGCCAGCGGATTCACCCGGCTTGGGTACATACGTGGGCATGAACACGACGCCCGAACTGACCGTCGGATTGGCAACGAAGCGCTCGCCGGCAGGCAGTATGACGGTCCAGCCGGCGTTCTGGGCAGGCGCCTTCCCCATCGTGATGGTGCGTCCGTCAGTACCGGCCTCCACCGTGATCGGGCGAAGGTTCGCCGAGGTCAGCGTCCCCTTGTCTGCAACCACCTTGCCGCTCGTATCGTTGACGCCATACAGGCCCTGCACGCTCTTGTCGACACCGTCCTCCTCATACGTGAAGCTGCCGGTCCCGAACAGCAGCATCACCCCGCCGGCGGGACCGGCCGTGGCCGTCAGGCCACCCATGATGGGCTGTCGATAGGTCTGCTTGTCGGTATCCACGCTGGTATTGGTCGTGAACAGCGGCACCGTGGGCGAGTCGGTCCCGGTGAGATCGAACTTCCAGATCGCACCCTTCTGGTCGGCACCGTAGACGGTGTCGGCGAATCCATCACGGCCGCGCTGCTTCTGGCCGTCGCCGGACCAGCGGTCCACCACCACGATGTTGGTGAGGCCATTGCGACCTGCAGGCAGCTTGTCGCCCGTCTCCTGGGCCACGTACACCTTCACCTTCGGCTTGGTGCCGGCAACCATGTCGACCACGAACAGCGCTGCCTTGCCGCTCTTGCTTTCCACACCGTTGCCGAAGATCGCCTTGAAGCTCACCGCATCGCCGTCACCCTTGACCGGCACGATGACCGGCTTGCCCAGTACATGGCCAAGATTATTGAGGACATCTTCGCCCAGCCCGGTATTGAAGTCGTTCAGCTCCCACATCCGGTTGGAGGCACCGAACGTCGTCGGGTCGCTCACGTCGAGCGCGAACACGCTGCGACCGCCCGCCCCGGCCGTGCCGACCAGCGCCGTCTTCCAGGACTTGTCATGGACGTCGCCTACCACCACCGGACCGTCGACGTAGTAGCGGTGTTCGAAGCTTACGTCCTTCTCTGCTGTGGCATCGTAGGGAACGAGCAGGTTGCCCATGTGCCCCAGTGCCGTGGAAGGTATGTATCCGAACACTTCCTTGCCGCCACTCGAATCCTGCTTCCCATCAGCCCCCATGCCACCATCGAAGCCATGCAGCATGCCGTCATTGGCGCCGGCATACACCATGTAGCGGCGGTCCTTCCGCTTGGCGTCAAGGTATTCCACGTAGCTGGCACCCAGCGTACCGAGGCGACGATAGCCGAAGTCGTCGGTAGGCGAGCTGATGATCGGGGTTGAATTGATGATGTCGCCCAGCACGGTCGTACGGTCGCGGAGTTTTCCGCCCTCGCGACGAACCTCACCCGAGGTGTCGCCCAGCAGGTAGGCCACCGCAGCCGCGTTATCCGCCAGCAAGGCAAGGTCCTGCTCAGTGCAGCGGGTCATGCCGCTGTAAAGCCCGGCGGGCTTGCTGCACAGGTCCTTGAGGGTCACGTTGGCAGCTTCGAACTTCTTGACTTCGCCGCCCTTGGACATCCACACGTTGCGCGACGCGGCACCAGGCATCTTCGCTGACGCCTCCCAGGCCGTTTCTTCCACGATCGCACGGCTGACCGGGTCCACGCTCAGCTTCGACGCCGTCAGGGTGCTGTACCAGTCCGTGCCCCCATTGGTGGCCTCGTAGAACGGCTCGACCGAAAGCGAGCCCTTGCCGACGCGCGCGCCGGTGAGCGAACGGGTGCCGGACGGCGTCGCACCCTTGGACACATTGTTGATGATGCGGCGCATCGCGGCGGTGATGTCCGACGCCTTGGTCGCATTCACCATTTCACCGTGCGTGTAAAGCACCGCTTCCCACAGCTCATCGACGGCACCGGGCTCAAGATCGACCGTGCCGGTAGGGAACTTGGGCGGGACCTCGTAAGGATTGGGTGTGAGCACCCAGGGCGTGGCCGGCTTGGGCACATAGGTCACGCCGAACTGGGTACCGAGCGTGCCCAGCGTGACGCCGTAGAAATTCATGTGCAACGACTTCTTGCAATCCAGTTTGCCGTCAGGGCATTCCTCGGAAATCGGCACCGAATTCGACTCAAGACCTGGCACCAGCGACGTGTCGTAATACGTCGCAATGCCATCCTTCATGCGCGTCTTGTTGTCGGTCTCGTTGATGTAGCCGTCAGTGAACAGCATGCCGGCATTCTTCTGGCAGGACAGCAACACCGGCGGGTTCGGGTCGGCCTGGCTCACCGTGCGCTTGAACTGGCTGCCCAGGTATGCCGCAGCAGAACGGTTGGGCGTGCTGCCGCTGGCGCGCATGTTCTTGGTGATGTCCGCGATGAGCGCCATCTTTTCCGGCTCTTCCGTCATCTTGTACATCTTCGCCTGGGTCCGACTATTGATGCGGAACCAGCCGACGCGAAGATTCTCGGTCTCATGAAGCGCATTGGTCGCCGCTCCGATCAGCGACTCGCGACGCGTGCGGTAGAAGCTGAACCAATTCGCGAAATTCTGTATCGCGGCCGTATAGGCCGGCGTGATGGTGCCGCTCGCGCTGAAGTTTTCCGGCCTGATTTCGTACTTGTACAATTTGCCGGGGCGGCCACCGCTGGGGTTCTCGATGACCACGGGGGCCGCCGTGTAACCGTAATCGGCAGGCAACGACTTGGGGTCAACCAGGTAGAACGTCGCCGGGAAGTAGGCGACGCTCGCCAGGCAACGGTCGCGATCCTTCAACGCCGCGTTGGTTGGATGGGTGTAGTCCGCCGCCTTCACCGTGATGGCGCTGGTGACACGACGGAAACCCGTCGGCGTGCGGGTACGGTCCGGGTCGTCGTAGCGGTTGGAGGTATTTGAATTGGTTGCGCCGCAACGGTCACTTTCGATGATGGTCCCGACCGGGATGATCATGTTGGCGCGGAAGGTGAAGCGCCAGTCGTCCAACCCATACCGGGTTTCGAGCGCTGTCAGGTTCTGGGTCTGGTTGGTATCGACCTTCGACTTGCCGGATGCACCGTCCGGGCGCGGATCCAGCAGCGCTGCATCAGGCTTGATCACCTTGTAGCTGGGCGACGTCTTGGAACCGGTCTTCCAGTCCGGGTAGACATCGCGCGGATCGAAATACGCGCTGTTGATGTCAGGCGATCGTGCGAAACCGTACTCGGCAAGAGGCGGAAGGGCCGCCTCTCCCGAGCGGCCGTAGGTCGGCATCGTGTAGTAGTAGTTCAGCCCGCTGCCCACGCCAAAACCGTACGGCACACCCGTGGTGGGATAGAAGCCGATCTTGCGGCTGGTGGTCTGCGTGTCGACCCAGCGGTACACACCGTCGCGGGTGTTGTTCAGCACTTCCCACAACATCGAGCCGGAGTCGTCGAGCGCCATGAGGAACGCAGGCGTGGCTGGCACCTGGATGTTCAACGGCTGCTGCGCCAGCGTACCTTGCCCCTGCTTGGCCAGCAGACTATAGGTCAGCCAGCCACCCGCCGCGAGTACGCCAACCGAGGCTGCGGTGATCCACTTCTTCTTCTGCGAAATCATGCCCCGCGCCCTCAAAGTTTGAATACGGTGTCGATCACCACGGCCGATGACACGGCCTCAGGGTCGTCGGTGGAAAAACCGGTGATCTGGTAGATGGGAGTGACGTCGTCCAGCGGCTCACCCATGTCCAGGGCCGCTTCACCGACGATGCACTTGTCGATCTGGCGCACGTTGACCTTGGTGGTCGTGCCCTCGGGAATATCGTCTTCAGCCCACTTGACCGGATCGTAGCCGTCGTCGCATGTGCGGTTGATGTCCCCTTCCGCCACCAGTGCGCCGTCCGCCGCGCCGGTGCGGTTGGCGATGGATTCCACCGAGCGCTCGGCGTTGCGCACCACCCCTTCGCCGTTCTGGAAGGCGCGATTGGCGGCACGGTAGTTGGAGGCCATTTTTTCCTGCATGCCCGCCACCTGCATGCCGGCGATACCCAGCAGTGCGAGCAGGATCAGCATGATCAGCGCGACATACAGCACGGCGCCGCGCTGCTGCCGGGGTACGGAGAGAATGGGGGTGGATCGTGATGAAGTAGCCATGTCAGTTTCCGAACAGTCGGTTGCGCAGGGCGACGGAAATTTCGTAGCCCGCGCGATAGCGGCCATCGTTGCTTGCACCCTGGGCGAACTCCACGCCCAGCACCGCGGGCCGGTTGGTCGGGGCCACCGAGGACGAGCGGTCGGGACTTACCGCGAGCAGGCCAACCTTCACCTGGCCCACGCGCAGCCACTGGCCAGCGCCGGTGGCATTGGTCTCGGTGGTCACGCCACTGGCCACCGCCGACTGCGTGACATTGCCTACCGGCGGTGCGGTGAGCGAGATCTGCGGGGTGGAATCCAGACCGAACATCAGCTGCATGTTCTCGATTCCTTCCACCACCTCTTCATTGCTGGTGTAGCTGCCACTACTGTCCGCGCGCGCGCGACGCAGCCCGTTGACACCGGTGGTGGCATTGGCGCCGATGTAATAGACGAGCGACTCGGCGCGGTACAGCATGGTCTGCCCGGTGGGCTGGGCGGTGTAACGGGTGAGGTCGATGCCGGTCGCAGTAACGTCGTTGCCCGAAAGCGAACCCGCGAAGATGTCTGCGTGCCCGCAATCGGCAATGCCGTACAGGGTGGGCGTGCTCACGCCGTCCTTCAGCATGCGCTCCATCCGGCCGGTCTCGCCGGTGATCTTCGAGTTGCCGCTGTCCAGGCCGATCGCGTTGACCGGCACGCCTTCTGCTCCCAGGAAGCGCAGGACCAGCACATCGCTACCGCCGGCCGGTGCCGGGGTTAGCGCGTCGATGGCGTCCGGCAGGTCCGGAACGGTCCCACCCCCGCCCACGGTCAGTACCCCGCCGGGCGCCGTATCCGGCGCTTCGTAGCCCTGGATCGATACGCTGAAATCCAGGGGCGAGCCATCACCGGAGACGGCAGAAAGGTGATTGATCGGATCGCCCAGGTTCTTGACGACATGCGCCTGGTCGTTCACGCAGCCCATGTGCCCTGCCATGCGCAGGTCGCGCTCCAGGAACTCCAGCGCGAAGCGCGCGTTTTCCTGCACGCGCGAAGCCCCTTCGGACAGCCGCGAGGCCGACTGCGAGGCCGAGAAAATCTGGATGACGCCCAGCATGACGAGCAGGCCGATCACCAGGGCGATCATCATTTCGACCAGCGACAGGCCGGCCATGTGTCGGGGACGGGAAACGGCGCGGGTCATAGTTCGGTCGCCAGGGCAAAGGTGGTGGCCTGATCAGGATTCTGCGGGTCCCAACGCTGGTCGCCCCAGGTGATGGCGACCTCGACCACGCCGCCATTGACGGTTACCTCCGCACCCGCGTCGCTGCCCAGGGCCTTGACCACCTGGCACTGCCACAGGGTGACCTTGTCCGCGAGCGCGACCGCACCGGAGCCCGGTGCGCAGACGTTCTCCACGGTCTTGCTGCCCGGGGTGAAACTGGCGCTGGAGTACCAGCTGGCCTGGAACCGGTTGGAACGCATCTGTTCGATCAGGTCGTAGGCCAGGTTGGTCGCCTGGGTACGGTAGTTGGCGCTCTGTACGAAACGCACGTTCATGGTCTGCATGAGCGCGAAGCCCAGCAGGCCGAAGCCCAGCACGAGCACTGCGATCAGCACTTCCAGCAGGCTCACGCCCCGCTGCCGCCGTGGGGAATGGAATGGTTTCACGAGCAGGTCTCCTTGGTGCTGCGCAACTGGCCGGACGCATTGACGACCAGGGCGCGCTGTTGCTGCACGTCATCAGTACAGGTCACCGGGCGGATCGTCAGGGACTGATCGGTGCTGTGACGCCGGCGGCCACGGCTGTCGAAGGCGATCACCTCTGCCGGACCGGTCACGGTCATCGAGTCCTTGAAGTCGGAGAAGCGCAGGACGGTGCCGTCGGTCGCATCGCCATCCCCGTCGGGGTCACTGACCGCGGCGATCCCCTGCGCCCAGCTGCCATCGCATGAGGCGCCGGTGCTGCTGCCGCAGACCACGCCCCCCTGGCCGCTGCGGATGGCCTCGCTGCGGGCCAGGTTGACCATGGCGACGATCTCATTGTTCGACGTGGCCACGCGGTTGTTGCGGATGGTCGTCTGGAAGCTGGGAAAGGCGATCGTGGCCAGGATGGCGACGACAGCGATCGTGACCATCAGCTCGATCAGGGTGAAGCCCTTGGTGAAACGCATGTACATGGAACGCTCCCCAGCGTGATGACAGGACAATGGACGCCCGGCCGCCTGGCGGCAAGCGACAGCAGGACGAACGGTCGTCCGAAGGCGACGGGCGTCAAACCGTTGACACCCGCACGGTCAGCGGGCCGGTCGGACTCCCCGTCCGCCCGGCCCGTTCAGGTCAGGCCAGCACCCGGTAGCAGGGCTGGTATTCGCCGGAGATCTTCATCCGGCGCTGCTCGACGAAGGCGCGCAGCAGCTCGTCCAGGGCCAGCATCATGTCGGCGTCGCCGTGGATCTCGAACGGACCGAACTGCTCGATGCGGCGCATGCCGTCTTCCTTGACGTTGCCGGCGACGATGCCCGAGAACGCGCGGCGCAGGTCGGCGGCAAGCGCATGTGGCGGCCGGCCGTGGTGCAGGTCCAGCGCAGCCATGGCCTCATGGGTCGGCACGAACGGCTGCTGGTACTCCCACGGAATCTCGATCGACCAGTTGAAGAAGAACGAGTCCTTCTGCGCCAAGCGGTGCTCGCGCACGCGCTTGATGCCGGCCGACATCTGCCGGGCCACCGCCACCGGGTCGCCGATGATGATCTGGTAGCGCTCGGCGGCGGCATCGCCCAGGGTCAGGCGGATGAAGCGATCGATCTGCTCGAAGTACGGCGCGGCCACGGTCGGACCGGTCAGGATCAGCGGGAACGGCAGGTCCTTGTTTTCCTCGCGCAGCAGGATGCCGAGCAGGTACAGGATTTCCTCGGCGGTGCCGACGCCGCCGGCGAACACGATGATGCCGTGGCCGATGCGCACGAACGCTTCGAGACGCTTCTCGATGTCCGGCATGATCACCAGGTGGTTCACGATCGGGTTCGGCGACTCGGCGGCGATGATGCCCGGCTCGGTCAGGCCGATGTAGCGCGTGGTGTGCTTGCGCTGCTTGGCATGGGCGATGGTGGCGCCCTTCATCGGGCCCTTCATCGCGCCCGGGCCGCAGCCGGTGCAGATGTCCAGCCCGCGCAGGCCCAGCTCGTAGCCTACCTGCTTGGTGTAAAGGTATTCATCGCGGCCGATCGAATGGCCGCCCCAGCACACCACCAGGTTCGGGTCGCCAGGGTTGAGGATGCGCGCGTTGCGCAGCAGCCCGAATACGGCATTGGTGATGCCGTCGGAGGATTCCAGTTCGGCCGCGTAGGCCGGACCCATTTCGATGGCCATGTAGGCCAGGTCGCGCACCACGGCGAACAGCAGCTCGGCCACGCCGCGGATGATCTCGCCATCCACGAACGCCATCGCCGGTGCGTTGACCAGGTCGATGCGCACGCCGCGGTCCTGCTGGGCGACCTGGATGTCGAAATCCGGGTACAGGTCGCGCGCCGCGCGCGGATCGTCGGAGGCACTGCCGCTGGTCAGCACGGCCAGCGCGCACCGGCGCAGCAGTTCATGCATGCCGCCGCCGGAGGCGTCGCGCAGGCGCGCCACTTCAGCGCGCGACAGCACATCCAGCCCACCGCGCGGGTAGATCCGCGCGTCCTGCACCGGCAGCGTGCGCGCCGGTTTTTCAGTAATCGTCATTTCCATTCTTTTCGCTTCCTCAAGGTTGCCGACTGTACCGCTGCCCCCTTTAAAAGCAAAACGGCCGGGAAACCCGACCGTTGGATGTAATTCGAGCCCGGCGGCGCCTGGGGGCTGCCGTAAGTGCGCGTTTTTCGCGCAACCGGACGAGCATACGCTGATCCAGTGACGCAGACAAGCGCCCTCGCCTGCCGCCGGTGTGCCGCACACAGCAGAACGGCCGGGTTTCCCCGGCCGTTCCTTGTTACCACTTCACTACGTCAGCTCATCAGAACTGGTAGCGGAAGCCCAGCTGCACGGACCACTGCGACACACCGACGTCGAAGCCGTCTGCGTCGTTGTTGGCCACTACCGGCTCATCCGCGCCGCGGAAGTTGTACACGTACTTGCCGTCCTTGATGCCCTGCAGGGTGGCCACACGCGCATCGGCGAAGAAGCCGTAGTCGTAGATGTTGCCCCAGTCCTTGTTGATCATGTTGCCGACGTTCTGGATATCCAGCCAGATCTCCGACTTGTGACCCTTCATGAAGCCCGGCAGTTCCTGGCTGATGCGCAGGTCGAAGGTGTTGATCCAGCCGGTACGGAACTGGTTGGCCGGGGCGTAGCTGCCCGCGTACTTGGCCAGCTGCGGGTTGTTGGCCAGCCACTCGTTGAACGAGGCTTCCATCGCCGCATCCGGGGTGAAGGTGCTGCCTACCAGGTTGCCGAACAGCACGTCGCCCGGGCCCGCCGGCACGTAGAACAGGTCGTTCGCGGTGCGGTTGTCGCCGTTGGCGTCGTTCACGTAGACGTAGCTGTACGGACGGCCGCTGCGGCCTTCGTAGACCAGGCCGACACGGGTTTCGTAGTCACCGAAGAACTTGTGCTTCCAGTTCAGCGCACCCGACAGGCGGTCGCGGATCTGGTAGCGCGAGGTGTTCTCGATCTCGTCATTGGCGTTGAAGGCGTACTGGTAACCCCAGCCCGAGCTGGCGGTGGAGCTGGTCAGCGTGCCGACTTCGGTGGCATCGGTGTAGGTGTAACCGATGTTCCACGACCAGTCACTGGCGGCATCCCACGGCTTGGCCAGAGAGACCGTGAACTGCGAGGTGCGGCCCTTGTCGGTGTTCGCGATCTCGTAGACAGAATCGTAGGCGCGGTTGCGACCGGCGCGGTTGTTCCCGGTAGTCCAGGCCGTACCGGTGCTGGCAGTGGAGTAGTACATGTCACGACCGTCCGGACCCTGGTACTGCACCGGACCGAGGTTCAGGTTCTTGTAGTACAGGGCATCCTTGACCTTGGTGACCAGCAGCTCGGCCGAGGCCACGATGCCGTACCACGGGGTCTCGTGATCGAAGGCCAGGTTGGCCTTGTACACCGACGGCATGTTGAAGTCGCTGCCGACGAAGTTGACGTTCTGCAGGTTCGAGCCCGGCGTGGTGGGAACCGGCTGGCCATCCTTGCTCGGGTTGAACGGCAGCGCCGGGTTGTAGGAGGTATAGGCGTAAACCGAGTTGTTGAAGCCGGTTGCGGAGTAGCTGTTGCTCAGCCACACCTGCGGGGCATCACCCTGGAACAGGCCCACGCCGCCGCGCAGCTGGGTCTGGCGATCGGTGTCGAAGGTGTAGTTGAAGCCGACGCGCGGCTGGATCAGGAACGTGTTGCTCAGCACTTCGCTGTTGTCGATGCCGAAGAACTGCGACGCTGCGGCGTTGTAAGCCGGTGCCGGGCTGGTGTCGGCGCGGTCGGCACGCACGCCCATGGTCAGGGTCAGGTTGTTGTTGACGTACCAGGTGTCCTGCACGAACAGGGCCAGGTTGCTGAACTTGTAGTCCGCCGGAATCGAGCCCGGGGTGCGTTCCGGGTTGTAGTTGTAGGTGCTCCAGCGGCCGGCAGCGAAGTTGTCCAGGCCATAGAAGCCGTACGCGCCCCACGAGTTGGCGCCGAAGTAATTGTAGATGTCGTTGGTGTCGTAGGAGGCACCGAACTTGACGTCGTGGTCACCCAGGGTCCAGGTAGCGGCGGCGTAGTAGTTCCACGCCTTGGTCTCCAGGATGTTGTTCTGCGAGTTGACTTCGGTACCCAGGTACAGCGAGTCGCCGCCCGGCGCGGTCGGGGTGCCGCCGAAGTAGATGCGGATGCTCGGCGCGTCGGTCGGCACGTTGCGGATGGCCGAGTACTCGCGGTACGAGGCCTTCAGCTCGGTCGAGAAGTTCGGCGACCAGTCGCTGAACAGCTGGGCGACATAGCTTTCGTTGGTCTTGTCGTGCTGGTACCAGTACGAGCTCAGCGAGGCCGAGCTGGTGGTCATGCCGTTGATGCGCAGCTTGCTCTGGTCGATCTTGCTGTAACGGATGTTGGCACGGTGGTCGTCGCTGATGTTCCAGTCCAGCTTCAGCGCGTACTCTTCCATCTCGGTGTCGCCGTTGCTTTCCAGGCCACCGGCGGCGATGCCGTAGCTCTGCGCGATCTGCTGCGCACGGGTCACGTCGGCCAGGGTGATCTGCGCGTTGGCCTTGCCCAGCGCGGTGCCGCTCAGGTCGGCGCCCGGGGCGGCCTGCTTGAACTTTTCATAGTTGGCGAAGAAGAACAGCTTGTCCTTCAGGATCGGGCCGCCCACGGTCATGCCGTAGGTTTCTTCCTTGGTGAAGCCCTTGAACGGCTGGCCTTCCGGGTTGTCGCCGAACCAGTCGCCGTCACGGTAGGTGCCGTAGACCGAGCCATGGAACTCGTTGGTACCGGACTTGGTCACCGCGTTGACGGTGGCACCGGCGGCGGCAGCGATGCTGACGTCGTAGTTGGACAGGTTGATGTCCAGCGCTTCGATGGCTTCCATCGCGACCGGCTGGCGACGGGTCGGCATGTTGTTGCCTTCCAGGCCGAAGGTGTCGCTGGCGGAGACGCCGTCGATGTTGATCGAGTTGAAGCGCGGGTTCTGGCCACCGGCCGAGATCGAGCCCGAGGCGCGGTCGATGAAGGTCACGCGCGGGTCAAGACGCATCAGGTCCTGGATGTTGCCGCCGATCGACGGGGCCGTCTCGATCTGCTGCTGGCTGATGTTGGTGCCCGAGCCCATCTTGGTCGAACTGAACACTTCCGAGCCACCGGCCACGGCGACGACCTGGACAGCGTCCAGGTTGGTCGCGGCGACGTCGCCGGTCAGGGCGGCGTTGACGGTACCGGTCTGGTTCACGCCCAGGTACACGCCTTCTTCGGTCTTGGTGCCTTCACCGGACTTGGTGATGGTGATCGTGTACGGACCACCCACGCGCAGGCCGCGTGCGTTGTAACGACCCGCAGCATCGGTCATGGCGCGGCTGACGGTGCCCGACTCGGTGTGCGTGATGGTGACTTCGGCGCCAGCAACAGGCTGGCCAGTGGCAGACATGACCTGGCCGCCAACACCGGCAGAGGTGCTCTGGGCGAAGGCGGGGGCGGCAGCAAGTACTGCCATGAGGCCAAGGGTGAGCTTGGACATCCGGAGACAGCGTGGGTCGATCATTGGGAGTAGCCTCGATGCGAGTTGGCGATGGCGGAAAAAAAACGCGCCCAAGCAGCCGTTCAGCGGCTGTATGGACTTTTATCTGGGTTCCCTTGCCGCAGGCTGGTTTCAGCCGCAACGGTTAACACTAGATTAACACAATAAGCCCGTTATATGACGATTTGGCGACAAAACACACGCCATCACAACGCGTTCGTGACACCGTCTTCACATCCGGCTGAATTGGGCCAACAGGCAGGGGTTTCACCGTTCAGGTGATCGACAAGTTCCATGGCGCCCAGATGGGACCGCACAGAGTGCCGATCCACTATTGCCGCCGGGTTACGCCAGGTGCTGGACCTGGCCGCGGTGCGCGATCCCCGCCGCCGACAGCAGCTGGACGGCCGCCGCAGCGGCGAGCGTCGGCTCACGGGCACTGCCGTCCTCGTCCAGCGAAAACGCACGCGCCCGCAGCGCGGTGCGCATCGGGCCGGGCTGCAACCCGCTGACCCGCACCGTGCTGCGGGCCAGTTCGTCATGCAGGGAGGCGATCAGCCCACGCAGGCCATGCTGGGCCGCCCCATAGCCGCCCCAGAAGGCACGCCCTACCCGCTCGGGATCGTCCACGGTGAACACCAGTGCGGCATCCTCGCGCTGGCGCAGCAGCGGCAGGCAGGCCTGGGCCAGCCAGGCCGGCGCGGTCAGGTTGACATGCACCGCCCGCGCGAACGCGGCCGGGTCGGCATGTTCGAACGGGGTCAGGCCGGCAAAATCGGCCGCGCAGTACAGCACGCCGTCCAGCCGGCCGAGCTCGGACTGCAGCCGCTCGGCCAGGGTGGCGTAATCGTCCGGGGTAGCCCCTTCCAGGTCCAGCGGGTACAGCAGCGGCTCGGGACCTGCGGCCTCGACCGCGGCATACACGCGGTCGAGGCGGCGCGGTTTGCGCCCCAGCAGCACCACGGTGGCCCCTGCCTGGGCGCAGGCCACGGCAGCGGCGCTGCCGAAGCCGCCGCCGGCCCCGGCGATGAGAATGACGCGGTCGGCCAGCGACCCGGTCCCGACCCCGATGGACGGGACCGCGTTCATGGCTGCGAGGCCTCTTCGACGATGCGCTTGAGCTCGCCGGACTCGAACAGCTCCAGCACGATGTCGCAGCCGCCGATCAGCTCGCCGTTGATGAACAGCTGTGGGAAGGTGGGCAGGTTGGAGAAGCGCGGCAGGTTGGCGCGGATCTCGGGCTCTTCGAGCACGTTGACGGTGCGCAGCGCGACCGCGCCAGCGGCCATCAGCGCCTGCACGGCGCGGCTGGAAAAGCCGCACATGGGATACTGCGGGGTGCCCTTCATGAACAACACGAGGGGATAACGCTCCACTTCGGCCTGGATCTGCTGCATCACCGCCACCACACTCTCCCTGCGCAACGGGGCACCCCACCTCGGCGGTCGGATAGACTCCCTGTACGTTCATTGTAATCCTACTGGCCCCGCCGCGACCCATGCCCTTCGAACTGCCCCGCCTGCCCTACGACCGTACCGCCCTGCAGCCGCACCTGTCGGCCACCAGCCTGGACCTGCACCACGGCCACCACCGCGCCTGCATCGATACGGTGAACGCGCGCATCGAGGGCACCGAGCTGGCCGAGCTGGCGCTGGAGGAGGTCGTGCGCCACAGCCAGGGCAGCCTGTTCGACGCCGCCGCCCAGGCCTGGAACCTCGCGTTCTACCGGCAATGCCTGGGCCCGCGCGCGGGCGGCGATCCGCAGGGGGGGCTGGGCGAACGGGTCAGCCGCCATTTCGGCGATGCCAGGCGCCTGCGTGAAGAGTTCGACCGGGCCGCGCTGGGGCTGTTCGGCTCGGGCTGGGTCTGGCTGGTGCAGCACCCGTCGGGGGCGCTGGCGATCCAGGTCACGCGCAACGCCGGCACACCCCTGACCGGCGACAGCACACCCCTGCTGGCCTGCGATGTGTGGGAGCACGCGTATTACACCGACTACCAGAACGACCGCGGGCGTTACCTCGAGGCGTTCTGGAAGCTGGTCAACTGGGACTTCGTCGCCAGCCAGCTGCGCGACTGAGGCGTGTAACGACCAACGGTCGTTACCTACCGGAATGTCGCAAGGTAGGTCACGACCGTTGGTCGTGACGTCAGGCAACCTGGTAGGTCACGACCGTTGGTCGTGACGTCAGGCAACCTGGTAGGTCACGACCGTTGGTCGTGACGTCAGGCAACCTGGTAGGTCA
>Ga0213821_1000122_pt1 | contig 52481 bp, 86 predicted proteins | sample MC6MC0909MG_FD_179894 | JGI IMG/M metagenome (GOLD analysis project Ga0213821, IMG submission 179894) | Enriched soil aggregate microbial communities from Iowa State University, Ames, United States - MC6-MC0909-MG | ecosystem: Environmental > Terrestrial > Soil > Unclassified | place: USA: Iowa...
GCAATCAGCAGTAGAGAACAGAAAGAAAGCAGATGAAGCATACGATAACAAGGATATAGGGCTTGCTGGATTTCATCGTGGCCAATGGCTTGCAAATGAGGGAACGGCGATTGCATTAGAAAGTATCTTAGCTAAATACAAGGAGGAAGAACGATGAAATATACAGAGCATGGAACTTATGAGGTAACTCAACTATTAGCAGAAACGAAGGAGACTGAACGAAATGGCAACTAAGATCATTATTTACACGAAAAATAATTGTAAAAATTGCGAGCAAGTTAAATGGGCATTAAATGCCGCTGGACTAGATTATGAGACTCGTAACATTGACGAAAACCAAGAACATGCAGAATGGATGGCATCTAAAGGTTACATGAGTGCTCCTGTAACGGTATTTACGAATGGGAAGGAATTAGTTGGATTTGAATTTGGAGAGTTTGCAACTGAATTAGGACTATAGGAGGGATCATATGAAGGCGGAACATTTCGAGTTGTATGTGCAAGCACTTGGTCATGAGCAAGGACAAGCTAGTAAATGGTTTCGTGAGATTAATAACTTAGAAGCACAATTGCAAATGGCTCAATCGCACTACAAACACCATACAGAAGAAAGTGAACGACTACAAACTTTGGTTATGAGATGGAAGGGGAAAGGGAATGAAATTACGAGTGAAAATTAAGCGAGTGAAAGATGTAGAATTACCACGATACGCAAGGGAATTTGATGCTGGTTTTGATCTAGTCGCAGCAGAAGATGCAGTTATCTATCCAGGAGGAACAAAGGTTATACCTACAGGACTAGCCTTTGAAATCCCGCCAGGATACGAACTTCAAGTAAGGCCTAGAAGCGGGATATCACGAAAAACATTTTTAAGAGTGGTGCTTGGCACGGTAGATAGCGGTTTTAGAGGCGAGGTAGGAGTTATAGTCAGCAACACATCATATCCAGGAAATCCAATCACATTAGGTATCAATGATGACAATGGAATATACATGAATGTTAAATACGAAATTAAAAAGGGTGACAGACTTGCTCAAGGTGTTATAGCACCAGTGGAAACAGCTCATTTTGTTGAGGTGGACAAGCTATCGGAATCAGAAAGAGGCGCAGGTGGTTTTGGGAGTACGGGAGTTAAATAAGACAAAAACGCTATTTTATTAGAAAAGGGGAATGAAAAATGAACTTAAAGGAGTACGTCGTTTATAAAGGTGAATCATTCGTATGTCTCGGGACCATAAAGGAATGCGCTCAACATATGGGCGTACTTCCTGAAACGGTTAAATATTATACAACACCAACTTATCAGAGAAGGTTAGCGAAGCGGAAGAGAGCAAGAAATTACTTAACTGTTACGGTTCTTGAGGAAGATTAATATAAAAATTTCATTTTGTAGAAAAGGGGAATGGATATGGAAGAAAAAGAACAACTCAAACAACTTAAAAAGAACATTTTGAGCTTATCAATGTCTATGATTGATGCGCCATTACGTGGATTAAGTGAATCACAGATATGGACAATTAATAAAACTCTCGAAAATTTATTAGGGAAAACAGATATAACTACTGAATCATTAATAAGAGAAGCACATGAAAAAGGATGGTTTAAACCAAACGATAAAAGAGCAGCTAGCAAAAGCTAACTGCTCAACTCCAATTGGGGGTTGGAGAAATATCATGTTGTCTACAGTATTGACAAAAGATTGAGTTTTATTCAGGGAGGAAGAGGGAAATGAAAGAAAAAACAGAGCGGAAAATGGTACCAATGGCATCTTACGGGTGGAACAAAGAAAAGCAATGCGTAGAGTTCCAACTGTTAATAAATGAAGAGATATATGTAATGCCAGTATATGAGAAAGATGTAAAAGGTATGGAATGCTACTTTCAGTTAAGGAAACATAACTTAATAAAATAATCATTTTAATAGAAAGTGAGGAATAACAATGGGCTTAGGAAACAGAGGAATGGCATTTGAGATGCTTATCAATTTATCAAATGAAATGTACCAAAGGGAGGGAGTGGCGCTTATAAACAAGCGTCCGACTCCTGTGAAGGTGTTAAAAAGCAAGAACGGACGAGTAGTAAATGGTTTCTATGAATCTAAAAGCACAGTGGACTATGACGGAGTTTATAAAGGACGAGCTGTTGCATTTGAAGCGAAGTCTACAGAGAGCCTTACACGATTCGATTTGAAGAACATTGCGCAGCACCAGTTAGATTACCTAGAGAAAGCTGAAAAGATGGGAGCGGTGTGTTTCTTCCTTATAGAGTTTAGTAAGGATAAGACAGTGTTTTTGGTGCCAGCTTCAGTGATTCAATCTTATGTAAGGATGTCGCATCAGCCGAATGGGAAGAAGTCTATACCAAGAGCAGACTTTGATATTTATGGATACTTAGTAGATCAGACAGAACGAGCACCAGTTGATTACTTACAATACATCGATGAGACAGGATTAATACCAATGATGTTAGATGGAATGATTCAGATAGACCAGGACCATACAAAGATTGCTAATAACATAGAGGCAGCAAAAGAGAAGATGAATAACAAGAAGAGGAAAATATTAAAGGCTTAATGGATAGCGGAACGATGGCGAGTAGATGGTGGGGGCTACTTACTAACCGTCGTTCCCTTATTCAACAAATGGATATTAAAATTTCACATACCTGATGTGAATTAAAAACCAAAATTCGAAATAGGGGGATTCCTTCATGGAGAGACAATTAACTTTATTACCAGCTATCGATAAAGAAACAGAAAAGAAGGTTCAGAAAGAAGTAGTAAGCATCTTAAAAGAGTACAGAGCATTAAAGGTGTGTTTTGAGAATGAAGCAGAGCAGCGACAAGAAGGAATCAGTTTATTCCCTGAAATTCGTGATACAAAGCGTGCTAATCAGATTAAATTAAAGCAGGTTGAGAAGGCGTTAATGCATAGTTTGGATGAGGATGAGGTAAAGATCATTGAGATGAAGTATCTAAGCAATAAAAAGCTGAAAGACGACTTCATTTATAACGAGTTACTTATTAAGAAAGATGCGTTTTATGAGAAGAAAAAGAACGCTATACGATTAATCGCTACGGCTTTAGGAATGATTTGATTGCAGATTTGTGACACGCAAACTTTTAGGAGCCAATCAAATTGTATGCATTTACAGATACAATATAGTTAACAAATTAAATTGAGAAATAGGGAGAGATTAAGATGAAAAAAGATGATATCACAATCGAAATGAGTAGGTTAGCAAGAGTAAAGGATGCTTTATTAGTTGTTGATAATGATGATGTTTTAGAGGAACGATTAGAAGTAGCGAAAGAACTTATCGATGAATTGCAAAATGATCCTGACTTCGATATTCGCTTTTTCCGTGCAAGTGTTTTAGAACACGCATATGGCATTTATGACGACGGAAAAGAATTGAAAATAGATGAATTACAGATAGAACAAAATATTATGTTAGAAAAGATAGAAAAAAGAGATGACATCGAACGTATCATCTTTAATAAATTAGATGACTTTGTAAATGAGAATCTAGCAGATGATGTTAGGAAAGCTGCATTAGAATTGCATTTTGTCTACAAAGACTATTTTGAAGTAATTGAAAAAAGATATTTTTATACTCCAGGTGAAAAATTGCCAGATGATATTTGGAATATTATCGTGAAATCTGATAAGCGTTTAACAGAGGTTTGGGATATTTTCACGGACGAGTTTGATTGTATATTGGATGATGAAAACGTAATTAGAAAATGGTAAAACACCGAGAAAACACCGAGAAAATAGGGGATAAAAAGGGGGAATTTTGATAATGAAATCAACGGTATTCTTAATGTACAAGCCCTTTGACAACCGCATATCGAAGAGGATTAGTACACCTATAGTGAAACGTTCTTCGCGAGAATGTCACGGTAACGTATACCGCATCAAAAAAGGGGCGGGCAAGGCGGTAAGAACCCGTAATGAGACGAAAAGACCAATTAATGAAGACATATTCCAGTGTGGCGGGTGTGATACTACTCGCATTCGTCATACTGTTTCTATTGTATTTATCAATCAGCTTGGGAGTCGTCCCCTAAGTTGATAATAAATATAATACTAGATGCCGTGTCTATGATTTCTACATTTGAAAATGGAATGGGTGATGGTTCATATGATTGAATGAATCGCACATTTCAAAAACTGTAGTACAAGAACAAAATCTTCGTCGATTTGAACGGCATTACACTTTCTAGTGATTACTGCGAATCTTCACTAGGCAGAGGGCTTCCGCTCTTTGTTTGAGCAAACATGAGGCAGTTCCCCCTCTGTCCCCTCCACATGTTTGTTCACGCAAGAAGCGGAAACTTCTTTTACAAATTTATATTTTGTATTCGTTCCGTGCTTGAAAATGATTACTATCTACTATAGGAGAGTTCCCATAGCTCTCTTTGAGCATATAGTACGCTGTATGTTGAAAGAGGTTATGAATCTCATACTTTGGGACTTGCTCCCCGGCGCAACTGAGCGCAGATTGATCACACAGGAATGGATTGACTCGAGGAACGATTCATTCCGACTCTACGGAGTATAAACAAGGAGAGCTTTCGCTCTTTTCTCGGTCACTGACACAAAGCGTGTAGCTTATATGATGATTGCGGTGATCGAGAAAAGAATGAGAGTAATCTTGTTCTTGAAGAGATACTTTTTTTGCCATTTGTTATCTCTCTTTTCTCCCATCCCCTTGAAAGAAGATAGTGATTAATGTCATTATCTTCTTTATTTTGTTATAATTTGTATATAACAAACGAAGGGGATGAAAAAATGACAGTACACACAGAAAACTCGGTTGTGGAAGGTTTAACGAAATGGAAACAAGAATTTATCGATTCTAAAGACAATAAAGTAGAGGAATTAGAATCGCTTAAGAATGAAAGAGAATTAGTTGTAGAAAAGAGACGTTGTCTGCAATCAGCTCAAGGATTAGTTGAAGAGAAAAGCGCGCGAAGAGAAGCGATTTCAGCTATGGTTGATGGTCTTGATAAACAACGAAGAGAGTTAGATAAGAAAATCGATCAAGTAACTACACAAATTAATATGATTGATTCCATTAATGAAGTAGTAATTGGCGAGATTGATAAAAGAATAGAGTCTAAATAAACAAAAGCATCCATAACGGGTGCTTTTTTCTTTGTTATATAGAATTTACATAATAAGCATCTTTAAAGGGTGTATTAGGTATAGTTAGGATTGAACATCATATAATGATACAGAAAGGTCTTTTCTAACATGCTGGTTACCTCAATGTGTATTATTAGCGCCTGGACAAGGGTGCTTTTTTTATTGCACCTTTTGAGATGGACAAGCATATATTGTAGTGTAGGACAACCTCTCTCAGGTCCTATTCAATACTCATTAAAAACTCCTACACATTTGGGCATCTACTAATGTGGATGCTCTCTTTTTATGCACGATTTGAATAGGACAAGCATATATTACAGTATGTGGTGACACCACTTTATATATCAGAGCACCTAACAATTGTGGGTGCTCTTTTATTTCGTACATATTGGACACCTAAAAAGGGAGGATGAAGAATAATGGAAAGCAACTCAAGTATTATCATCAAAAATAAATCAAGTATTAGTATTACCACGACTGTAAGTAAAGGTGATTTAATTTCTACTATTAATCAAGATACAGACCGTATATGGATTAAAGCTAAAAAAAATAATATTGATGGAAAGGTTGATAATAATGGCTAAAAACAAACTTACTATCAAAGTAGATGCTGATACGACAGAAGCATTAAAACAAATGAAGGAAGTAACGGAAGCCGCTAATGAATGTGTGGCTGCGTTGGAGAAGTTGGAAACGGTTATGAATAGAATTACAGGTAAAAGTAAACCAATCAAATATTTTCCTAAGGTTGGTATTGAATTATGCGGTGAAGTGAAACCTTCAGACATCATACAACGAATTAATAATACAGAAGAAAAAATCTGGATTTAAGTTGTGATTAAACCAATAGCAATTATCCTAGGCACTGCCGTGATCGGTACAGCGTCTTATTTTATTTTGCGAAGGGAGTGATGGGATGTTTTGGTTAGGAGGACTTACAGGATATCTTGTAGGTACACTTGTTACATTATTGGTGATCTACTTCGGATATCGGATTGGTGAGATGAGTCAGTGAAGAAGGAAATGGAGTAGTTGAAAGCGTTAAAGAATGATAAGGGGTGAGGGGAATGTGGGGTCCAGTAACTGGAAGAGACGTACTAGAGTTCTTTTGGGAGTATAAGTGGTATGTACTGAAGATGTCATGTATTCCCTTCTTAATCGGATTAGGAACAGGGTGGATTATATGGGGATGACTAGAGAAGAAATGATTCGATTCGTCATTGAAGGCGGAAAAGAGTTTGGAGAAGATTACACTCTTAAAGGATTAGAGAATATGTCCGATGAAGAATTGAAGAAAGAAGTTGAATGGGTGGATTATCTGTTAGATAAGTAATCCTAACAAAACAAACAACTCAACGAACAAAAATAGAGATAGTTAACAAAATGCAGGGTGGTTTCACAATCCCTTTAAAATCAATACTTTGAATGTATACTTTTGTTAGTGGTTTTTGCTAAAACAGCTAAAACGCTATGAGTTCAATGAAATCAATGTTTTGAATGTAAACTAATGGGTAAAAGTTTACATTCGCACGAACAATTTAAACGATGAATTATTAAGTAGCGAATCCGCTGCTTTTTTATTTTATAAAGGAATTACCATAAGGAGGAGTTAGAGAAATGAAACTAAGTAAACAAGAACAAACAGTTATTATCGGTCAGTTAATAAATGTTATTGGTGTGGGGTTAGCAAAACAACGCATTGATCCACAGAAACTAGAAAAGGCTGTAGCTATGCATAACGAAATAAGTGATGATATGACACCGAAGCAAACAAGGGAAACGCTTATTAGTGTGTTAGATAAGACGATTGACGAATTCCTAAAAGCTTAAACAAAAAAACTAATAGAGTTTATCGTGAGGTGGTAGATGTGGCAGCAATTCCAACAAAAGTAATTACTTGTTCATACTGTGAAGGGACAGGGAAAGAAATAAATCATTTCGACCCACCAGTTATTGAACATAGAAGATCAATGACTGTGTTAGAACCACAACGGACAATTAGCGGCCGAGAGATATTAGATGATCCTTGTCCTGCTTGTAATGGAACATTAATGATTAGAGTAATTAAATAACTATTAAGGGATTACCGCGAGGTGGTGAATATGGCTAGGCAACGTAGCCCAGATCGTGACAAAGCATTTGAAATATATAAAGCAAGTAAAGGCGAGAAGCCGCTTGTTGAGATTGCCGAAGACCTCGGTATCTCAGAAGGTACAGTTCGAGGGTGGAAAAACAAGGATAAGTGGAACGATAAAATTTATGGAACGTTCCGTAAAAATGAAAAGAACGCTCCGGATAATACGGAACGTTCCGTAAAAACAGGTGCACCCATAGGCAATAAGAATGCAGTTGGTAATAAAGGTGGAGCTCCGAAAGGAAACTCGAACGCTGTTGGATTTGGTGCTCCCAAACAAAACGCTAATGCTGTAACGCATGGATTGTTCAGAAAGATAATTCCTAACGACGATCAACACGCAATGGAATTACTTGATGAAATACAAAATCATACAGAATTAGATATGTTGTTTAATTCCATTCAGCTGCAATACTTCAATATCCTCAATTCACAGCGCATTATGCATGTTCGTGATAAAGATGATATGTCACGAGAGGTTATTAGTGAATCGGAAGCTGGTGAATCTTACACTGTTCAATTCGCATGGGATAAGCAAGCTAATTTACTAACTGCATACGCAAGGGCCATGACTACATTATCTTCTATGATAGAACGCTTTGATAAGTTAGCTAATGTAGATGATGAGCGAAGATTGAAGTTAGTTCAAATGAAGACTAATATCGAGAAAACACAAGCGGATACTGACTTCGCACAAGAACGCGCAGCAAAACTCAAAGGTCAAAAGAAAGATACTTCATTACTCGATGCATTAATAGAAGGGCGTAAACAATATGAGCAAAACAGCGATTAAGTTTTCCCCTAAACAATTAGAAGTTATCTATCGGCCATATAATTACACCTTTGATGTACTTGAAGGGACGCCTAGATCAGGGAAGACAACAGCAGGGCACTTTCGCTATGCTGATTATTTGACATGGACAAGGGATACGAATCATTTGATTGTTGCTTATAACCAGGAGCAAGCACACCGTTTATTCATCGATGGTGATGGCACTGGATTACAAAACATATTTGGAAACTTAGCGGATATTAAACATGACGAGCGTGGTTCTCACCTTGAAATACACACTCCGAATGGCATTAAGCGTGTCTATTATAAAGGAGCAGGAAAAAGTAATAGTGTAGGTGCTATAACGGGTATGTCGCTTGGTAGTGTAGTATTTTGTGAGATTAACCTTCTTAATATGGGAATGATTCAAGAGTGCTTCAGACGTACATTCGCAGCGCAAGACCGTTACCATTTAGCGGATTTAAATCCTCCCGCCCCTAACCATCCAGTTATATCAGAAGTATTTGATGTACAAAATACACGTTGGACTCATTGGACTCCTGATGATAATCCGATTCTTACTGAGAAGAGGAAGCAGGAGATACATGAAATCCTTTCAAAGAATCCTTACTTACTGGATCGAGATTGGTATGGTAAACGTGTTATGCCACAAGGTGTTATTTACTCCATGTTTAGCATGAAAGATAACATCATTCCTGCTGTTCGTGGTCAGAGATACGAAATGTACTTCACTGCTGATGGTGGTCAATCAGATGCTACTTCATGCAGTTGTAATATCGTTGTTAGGTATGAAGATAAATTCAGATTGCTGCGTGTGGCTAACTACTATCATAGTGGGAAAGATACAGGGCAAGTCAAAGCAATGTCCACTTACGCAAAAGAGATTAAGAAGTTCGTTGAATGGTGTGTTAAGAAGTTTGAAATGCAATACACTGAAGTGTTTGTCGATCCAGCGTGTAAATCTTTAAGAGAAGAATTACACCTAATTGGTATTCAAACAAGCGGGGCAGACAACAACGCTCGTGATATAAAAGGTTCAAGCAAGGGAAAAGAAGTTGGTATCGAGAGACTTCAAAACGCCATTACTAACGAGCAATTTTTACTTGTTGAGTGTGATGAGTATGACCATTATAACTTCCTAAAAGAAATTGGGATGTATGTCCGTTTAGATAACGGAGAACCGATAGACGCTTACAATCACGCCTTAGATGAGGCAAAATATAGTAATAATTACTTCTATAACAACTATGTAAAATAAGGTGGTGATAATATGTTTAAAACTATCGCCAATGCGGTAAGGAGGTTGTTCACGAAAATGGGACTTATCAAAGGTATGAAAAAAGTTACCGATAACAGAAAGATAACTATCGATGAGGAATCGTACAAGCAAATAGATATATGGAAAGCTATCTATAGTGGTCATTTCGCTGAGTGGCATGATTTGAAATACCAAACGATTGAAGGACAGAAAACACGCCGTATGGCTTCATTGAATATGGCGAAAGTCGTATCTCAAGAAATGGCTTCTCTTATCTTCAATGAGAAATGTTCTATTAATATCTCAGATGAAACGCTATTCAATAACATCAAGAACGTTTTAGATGATAATAACTTTACAAGAGAGTTTCAGAGGTATCTAGAATACATGTTAGCTCTTGGCGGTATGGTTATTAAAGTGTATTGGGATAATGGAATTAAACTTTCTTATGTCACCGCAGACTGTTTTGTCCCTGTATCGTGGGATAACAATAAAGTTACTGAAGGTGTATTTATTAATGAATCCACTAAAGGCGACAAGTATTATACGCTGCTCGAATGGCATTTAATCGAAGGTACGCAGCATGTCATTAAAAATGAGCTGTATGAGAGTAAAAATAAGGGTGAATTAGGAACTAAAGTCTCTTTATCTATTCTGTACGCTGATTTGGAAGAAGAAGTTCGTATTGATGACTTATCTAAGCCGATGTTTGTGTATTTCAAACCGAATACAGCAAACAATTTCGACTTATATTCACCTTTGGGGATCTCAATATATGCGAACTCATTAGATGTATTAAAATCTCTTGATATCGCATTCGATAGCTTCCAAAGGGAATTCGTTTTAGGTAAGAAACGCATTATTGTACCTGCTTCTGCTATCAAATATGTAACGGATCCGATTTCTGGACAACAACAACGCTACTTTGATGCATCGGACGAAGTATATGAAGCGATGAAGTTCGAAGAAAACCAGGAAATAAAAGATATATCTGTTGAATTACGCGTTGAAGAACATAAAGCGGCAATAAATGCGCTGTTAAATTACTATTCAATGCAGACGGGCTTCTCTACCGGTGCATTTAGCTTTGATGGTCAAGGAGTTAAAACAGCAACAGAAGTTGTAAGCGAAAACTCCAAGACATTTAAAACAAAACAGTCGCATGAAACGATTATTGAGGATGGTATTCGCGACTTAGTGGATATTGTTATCGAAGTTGCTTCTTTATATGACGAATTTGAAAGCGCTGATGAATATGAAGTCACAGTAACCTTTGATGACTCTATAGCAGAAGATCAGGCTGCTGAAATCAATAAGCAAATCTTACTTGTTACCAACAATTTGACAACTAAGAAAAAAGCGATTATGAAAATTCACGGCGTTTCTGAAGAAGAAGCGACTCAAATGTTAGAAGAAATAACGGAAGAGAATAGAATGGCCCTTCCTGAAAATGTTGATTTCTTCGGATTGGAAGGGAATCAACAGAAAAATAATGATCCAGGAGCTGAGTAATCATGGCATTACCTCCTGAGAAATTACTGCAGCTCTCTATATTCGTAGTTGATATTTACAACGCGATTGAAGAAGAGTTGCTTTTAAACATGGCAAAAATACTTAAAAATGATATTGAATTGCTGCTAACTGCTGAAAACGCAGAGCAATATCAACACTGGAGAATGGTTCAGTTAAATAAATTAGGTGTTTTGAATCAACAACAAATCAATACCATCGCTCGACATAGTGGTAAAACGGCTGAAGAAGTGCATACGATGCTACAAACAGCCGGATATACTGCAGTCGAACAACACGAAGGCATTTATAAGAAAGCCGTGCAACTCGGTTTATTAGCCGCTACTTCTGTAGCACAAACAAGTACCGCTTTAATTGGCATTCTGAATGCATACGAGCGGCAAGCATTAGAGACTTTTAATCTCGTTAATACAACGATGCTTAAACAGGCTCAACAAGTCTATTTGGATATTTTAAATACAACGGTAGGCAAGGTGTTAGGTGGTGTTATAACACCACAACAAGCACTTAGACAAACTGTTTCCAAATGGGCTCAGAAAGGTATTCCTGCTTTTATTGATAAGGCCGGTAGAAAATGGAGTACAGAAGCTTATATAAACAACGTTACACGTTCTACTAGTAATAATGTAGCGAATGAGATGCAGATGAAACGTGGCGATGAATACGGTGTGGACTTAATAGAAGTTAGCAGCCATTTAGGAGCGAGACCGCTCTGTCGAAAATGGCAAGGCGCTATATATTCTAAAAGTGGTAAACATAAAAAATATCGCCCGCTGTCTGATACATCTTATGGTGAAGCAGCAGGACTTGGAGGGTGTAATTGTCGGCACCAATTCTACCCATTCATTGAAGGTGTATCGACACAACGATACGAGCCATACGACGATACTGAGAACGACAGAGTATACAAAGAAAGCCAACAGCAAAGACACCTGGAACGGCAGATAAGAAAAGCGAAGAAAGAAGTCAAGGTTATGGAAGCGTTAGGTGATCCAGAAGGCGTGAAAGAAGCGAAGAATAAGGTTTCGCAACGACAAGCTGCTATGAGAGAATTCATCAACCAAACGAAACGTAAACGTCAATATAACAGAGAACAAATTGTATAGGAGGAACTAATATGAATTTCGGACAAGCTTTAGAAGCCTTAAAACAAGGGAAAAAGGTGACACGCTCTATTTGGGGTGGTCATTGGTTTCTATCCAAGAATCCAGAGGTAAAAGAAGAACTGGACGCTGGATATGTAAGAGGATTTCAAACTCACGATATGATATTCGCTGTATTAAAAGATAATGGTGGGGTTGCTCCTGCTCAAGCGTACCAAGCTGATATGTTAGCAGAAGATTGGGAGGTTGTTGAATAATGAAAAACACGATTACTCAAGAAGATATTAATAGCATTTTAGAAAAGATTCATTGGACAGTAGAAGAGTTTCACGGCAAATGTACAGTAGTAGTCGCTAAATTGCCAAACGGATTTATTCTAACTGAATCAAGTGCATGTGTAGATCCTGCTAATTATGATGTAAACATCGGCATCGAATGCTGCAAAGAGCGCATCGTTAATAAAGTTTGGGAGTTAGAAGGATATCGTTTGCAATGTGAAGTTGCGGAAAAATCCTTTAAAAAGGAGGAATAACGATGGTTTATGTATTATTTTCTTTAAAAACTGACCCGCACATCAAGTTATCTATCGAAGATAAAAGTGAGCAAGATGTAATGAAATCACTTGAACCACAATTTAAATCAGGTTCTACTTACATCTACCTAGATAAAGCTATTATAGAAAAAGAACAAATCGCAGCTGTTCAAGTATCTGAGAAAGGAGTTTTTATAAATGTTCACAACTAAATATCGATTACCTTTAAATTTACAATTCTTCTCTGAGGGAGGAGAACCTACACAAACTCCACCTGAAGGAGGTGATCCTAATGTAACACCAGAAACTACACCACCAGCTCAAGAACCACCTGTACAGCCGCCTGTTACCTTTACACAAGAGCAGATGGATGAAGTGAAACAGCAGCAGGAAGCATCATTCTTGAAGAAACTTGGTGTGGAGAACTTAGATCAGTTGAAACAAACGGTAAAAGGTTGGAATGAATACCAAGAGTCACAGAAAACAGAGCAAGAAAAAATAAATGAAAAGTTAACAACCTTTGAGACTCAATTAAAAGAAAAAGATGAGTCTCTTTTTAATTCTCAGGCGCAAATAGCCGCGCTTAAATTAGATATCAAAGAAGAAAAGAACTTAAATGCAGTTATTACTCTAGCGAAAACTAAGGTTAATGATGATGTAGACATTACAAAGGCTATCGAAATGGTAGTTGAAGAGTTTCCACATTTTAAAGGTGTAGTGGAGCAGCCACCTGCAGATCCAGGAAAGCCGAAACCGACATTTTCAAACGGCCAACACCAACAAACGTCAATGACAGAGTCTGACAAATGGTTTGCGGCGTTCGGAGTTAAAAAGCAATAAGTTTTGATGAAGTCATTCTTTGTTGATGGCTTTTTGTTTTGAAAAAATTATAAAAAATAGGGAGTTGTTTTATACATGGCTACACTAAATTATGCTTCACAATATCAAGAAGTACTTGTTCAAAAGTTTTCGCAAGCATTAGCATTCGGAGCATTATATGCTACACCTAATAACAGCGTTGTAAAATGGACAGGACCAAAAACAATCATGATTCCACGTATTAAAGTCGGCGGTTACACTGATGTAAATCGTGACGTTGTCGGAAACTATACGCGCCGCGTTGACAATTCATTCGAACCAAAAACTTTAGGCCATGACCGCGAATTCCGTACTTTAGTTGATCCAGTAGACGTTGACGAAACAAACATGGCTCTTTCTATCGCTAATATTACGCGCGTGTTTAATGAAGAAGAAGCAACGCCAGAGCACGATAAATACATGGCTTCTAAATTATATGCTGAATTCACAGGAGCAGGGAAAACTGCTGATGTAACTGTACTTGATCCTGCAAGTTTCCTTACTGTATTTGATAACTTCATGGAACAAATGGACGAAGCAGAAGTGCCGCAAACAGGACGCATTCTTTATATTACGCCTACTGTTAAAAAGACTGTAAAAGCAGCTAAAGAATTACAACGTCAACTTGATATCTCTGGTACTAATGAAAAAGCGTTAAACCGCGGCGTATATTCGCTTGATGATGTAACAATCGTAACAGTACCATCAAGCCGCATGAAAACAGCATACAACTTTACGAATGGAGCAGTACCGGATGCAGCAGCAAAACAGATCAACATGATCTTAATTCATCCATTATCAATGGTAGCTCCACAAAAATATGAATTTGTTGATCTAGACACTCCAAGCGCATCAACAGGTGGCAAATACCTTTACTATGAGCGCAAATACTGGGATGTATTCATTTTAGGCGCTAAAGTTGATGGTGTTAAATTCAACATTACAGCATAAGAGAGGCTTTTATAGCTTCTCTTTTTTATTATGAAAGGAATGGTGGTTACATGAGTAACACAGTAAAAGTGCAACGATTGAATAAAGTATTACACATTGAAAAAGACTTCTTAGAAAGTTATCTGAATGATGGTTTTGATCAGATCGGCGAAGAAGGAAAGATCATCAAACGTGCTACTGGCGGCCGCAATGTTACTGTATCAGAGCATAACGCAGCACTTGATCGCATCGAAGAACTAGAAGCGGAATTAAAAGAGTTAAAAGCGCCTAAAAAATCTGCAGCCAAGTAGGTGATCACATGCCTTATATAGATGTTGATTACTATAATAACGATTACGAAGGGACTCAAGTCTCTGATGAAACGTTATTAAAAAGAATGATAAAAAGAGCCAGTGAGCAGATAGATAGCATCATAGGTTACAAATTACAAGGAGTTGACTTCGATAAAGTTGCTCCTTTTATTCGTGAGCAAGTCAAAAAAGCTACTGCAGCACAAGTTGAATTTCTAGCTATTAACGGCATTACTTCTGCAACTGTAAGTGAAGGCGGCGGCGGTTTCTCTGTTGGAGCTTATTCTGAGAATGGAATGAGTGCAGGAGCGGCAAGTGCACCTAGTCATTATGACCGTTATGCGATTACTGTAGTTGATTATCTGAAGCATACAGGACTTCTTTATGCAGGGATTGGTGTACATGGCTAAACCGATACGGTTATCATTGCTGATTCACACTGTAGATTATCTGGAATATACCGGAGAAGATGATACATGGGGTGGAAATGGTAACTATGCTCCTGCTGTAAGAATCGAAAGAGTAAGAGTGGAGCCTAAGAAGACTGTCGTATCTAACGGAAACGGTGAGAGCCTTGTTATGCAAATACTCTTATTTCATGATGCAGTTCATTCAACACCTGTTACTTTCGAGGAGAAGTCCAAAGTCATATTTAACGGAAAAGAAATGACCGTTAGCAAAGTCAGTGAATTTTATGATAGAAGCAATCTTCATCATGTGGAGGTACTGCTAGTATGATTCGTTTGAATATCCGAATTGATACACCTGATATCGAGGGGAAAGTAATGGAAGCTACTCAGAAAGCGCAATTTGCACTAGATCAGCAGGTGCTTAAAGACAGTAATTTCTACATTCCGAAAGATACAGGTGAATTAGAAAGATCTGGCGTTAGATTCAGCAGGCCAGGAGAGGGACATATTGAATGGTCAACACCTTATGCGCGACGCTTGTATTGGAATCCGCAATATTCTTTCTCTCATGACGCGAACCCTAATGCGATGGGGCTCTGGTTCGAAGAGGCAAAAGCTAGGAATGTAACGGATTGGGTAAGAATTGTAGAAAACGATATTAAGCGAAACTTATAGGAGGACAAACATGATATGGCTAATTGAATCGGTCAAGAAACATTTAACCACTACTTTGCAGCCGGGTATCCTATTTGCTCCTATAAAAGCCGATTTATTGGATATAGGAGCAAATGATACACCGCGAAAAAGTATTGCTATTAGAATGATTCCGTCAGCAGCAGGAGAACAATATTTCGAAGGTGAAAACATCAACAAGCAAATTCAAATTCTCGCAAAAAGTAGTAACCAACTGGAAGTAAACAACACAGTTGAATTTATTACAAGGGAACTAAATAACGTTCATAGGCGTGTATTTAACGCTATTGATGGCTCCTATACACTAAGACGACTCAATGTGTATGTGGAGCCTAATTTCGTTGAGAAGACAGCAGCAAATGAGTTTATATACACCGCACTTTTTTCTGCGGAATTAGAAATAGGAGGTAATTAATATATGGCATATCTGTTGAACCATCTTTATAAATTTGAAATCAATGTAGGAACGGAGTCTACTCCTAAGTGGGCTGTTATTGCTAAGGGTATCAAGTCAGTAGATCCCGATAATAACGAGGAAGTAGAAGAGGACTACTACTATGATGGTGGAGGCGCTTCTGAGCGTTCTGTTATTGGTTTCATGATGAGTTATTCCTTTGAAGGTCATCGTTCTTATGGCGATGAGGCTCAAGACTTTATCCTTAAGAAAGTTAACCAAATTGGAGACGCTCGTAAGACTGACTTTAGAGTGACTGAGCCAAACGGTGACAAATGGGAAGGTCCTTCAACTATCTCAGAGATCAAAGTTCCCGGAGGAGATGCGAATAGCAAGGGTGAGATTGAGTTTAATATTTCCTTTGACGGAGCTCCAAAATTTACAGAAAAAGGCGCAGCTTAATAGTTCTGCATTTCTCTTCCGTTCATGCTATCGAATTACACTGAGAGGGAGCTTGTATTGATTCCCTTCTCGGTGGATAGCTTTTTTAAAGTGACAAAAATAGTACAAAATATACTTTTAACTTATTCGAATAAATTAAAAACCTCGACGGAGGCAAATATAAAACCAAAGGGAGATAACCATAATGACTAACGTAGTAGAAAACAAGTTTCAATTTAACTTCGAGAAAACTTATAGAGAGATTGATGTAGCAGGGAAACTTTACAAGGTGAGCTTTGATGATGAGTCAATGTTCAAGTATCAAGAATGTTTCGTTGCTTACGAGAAGAAAGCCAAGGAGTTACAGGCTGAAGAAGTTGATATCCGTGAAGCTACTCCAGAACAACTACGTGATATGAATGCAAAGCAACGTGAGGTTGTAAAAGATGCTATCGAGATATTCTTAGGTGAAGATACTTTTGAGGAACTGTATAGGAAAGCAGGACGCTCTATTATGAATCTATTTAGTTTAGTAAATTATTTAACTAAACTAGTAGAAGCAGAGCTACGTGCTAAAGCTGGAAGTAACTTAGACGCATACTTGACTAACACTAAGAAGTAAGGTGATCGCTTATGGGACCGAGATTCTCACTCACAGAGCGTAACGTAGATGTAATAACTTGGGGAGGCGTGGCTATTGAGCTAAACCTTTCCTATGATAATATCCTCGTTATGCTGCAGCTATTCGATGATAAAACGGTGTCTGATAAAAGCAAACCTCTAATAGCCCTCAATATGCTTGTAGTAGAACGTTCCTTACTAGCTCAGCTAAACGGGGAACAACTTAATAAACTTCTCATTGATATCTTTAAAGCAAAGCTCAATATAGACCTTGATAAAAAAGAACGAGTCAATGAGATTACAAATAAGGATAACTCCACAGACGAAGCAGAAGAGGACGAGACATTCCAAGAGGTTCCTATAGTTGACTTTACTATAGACGCTGAACGGATTTTCTCGTCCTTTTTGTTTGACTACAATATTAATCTAATCGAGCAGCAAGGAAAGCTACTCTGGAACGAGTTCCTAGCTCTATTCAATAACTTATCAGAAGAGACAACTATGAAGACTGCTATTAAGTACCGCACTTGTGAAGTCCCTAAGAAGACCAAAGACAATGCGGACCAGGTGAAGGATATTAAGAAGAAAAAAGCCTTTTATGAGCTTCCACAAGCGAAGGCCATGAGAGAGGCTAGAGAGTTGAAAGCTTATGAGGACCGCATGAGACGTTACAAGGAAGCACGTAAGCAACTAGCTCAAGAAAACAAGGGTGTTAAACCTACAACAGATGATTAAGACCTCATAGCAGGGCTCCTGGAGACTCTTTAAATTAGACGAAAGGAGCGTGAATATACATGGCTGACGGAAGTGTAAAGATAGATGCCCGAATAGACAATTCTAATATACGTAGCGATGTAGAGAGAATCAATAGAGAGCTAGGTAGAATGGGTTCTAACATGAGCTCAGTAGCTCGAACTATACGAGATGCTTTTAATTCAGAGATAAATAATCTTGGAGGGAATGTAAGCTCAAATGTAAATAATATAAATGACCAACTAAGTAATATAGGTAGTAATGTAGGCTCTAACGTAGCAGATGTGAATGCTCAACTCAGAGAAATCGGGGCAGACATGACCACAATAGGACAAGCTGCTCGTAGGTTATTTGATGATGGGTTTAACCCTCTTGATAGCGATGTACGGGGAGAGGTTACACAAGTAAATGAGGAGCTTATCCGTATTGGAGCAAACATACAGTCTATTGTGTCCCAAATCAATAGTGAATACCAGGCAGAGATAGACAGACTCAGCAGTATTACACGTACAGAAGTTACAGAAATCAACAATGAGATTAATCGTATCGGGTCCAATATGGGAAACAACTCTAGAGAGATTACTCAGTCCTTTGGGTCAGACTTTGCTCGTATGAATAGCGATATTACAAGAGGATATACTCAAGTATCTGACGCTCATATGGCAATGATGAATGAAATGAAAGCTTATCAACATCAAATGAAGGCAGGTATGTCTGGAGCTAGGGAGGCTCAAATAGAGACTCAATACGGATACTTCCAGCTAGTACAGTCTGCAGGCTCTTATACAGGCTCGGTTGATGAAATGATAGCTAGAATCAATGAGTTAGGTAAAGCTCAAAAGGCTGCAAACGACCAGGCTATCAACTCTAACAGAATGGCTCTCATGAGTATTTATCAAACTATAGGGACTCTTAATAACGCAAGCTCTACTGCTTCCCGTTTCCAGAATAACCTTACTACGATGAATAATCCTCTTTATAACACAAGTAGGCTTGCACTATCTGCAGTAGATTCATTGGACAGATTAGCACGATCTGGAAGCCCTCAGCAGCTAGCTCTAGAGTTCTTAGGAGCAAACGCTTCTGTTAAGCAATACAATGACTTCATTCGTGATTTAGGAACTCAAATGATGGCTTTGCCTGTCATATTTGGATTGGCTGCTGCTGCTGCAACTAAGTTCTATGGAGCTTTACATGGAAGAGCTATGGAAGAAAATACAAAGTACGCTGAAGCTTTCAATAACATGTTGGAAAAGTTAGCTAAAGCATTTGAACCAATGGTCCAAGCGTTTGCTGCTGTAATGACTCCTATGTATAACTTTATTGCTAAACTAGCCGAGATGGTTATTCAATTTAATGAAGCTCATCCTGTATTAGCTAAGTTTATCCAAGGGATGATGATGCTTGTCCCTGCTCTGATGGTAATCCTAACACCTTTAGCTCTAGGGATAGGATACTTTAAAGGGTTAAGAGCTATCTTGTTTGCTATTAAACCTGTCATTATGCCAATCATTACAGGGTTCTCTATGATGTCTGCTCCTGCATGGATATTAGCTGCAGCAATAGCCGGATTAGTAGTAGGGTTTACTCACTTGTGGAAAACTAGTGAAACATTTAGAAATGGAGTTTTAGGAGTAATTGCAGTCATTAAGCAATGGACCGCCTCTTTGATGGACCTTGGAGGGAAAGCCTTAACTGCTACAATTGCAGGATTGAAGCAGTTCGGAGCCAATGCTTTAGAGCTAGGGAAGTATCTCGGATATGTTCTCTTAACAGGTGATAGCTTTGCGGATGTAATTTCAAAATTACCTGCTCCTATACAGGGGATCGCCACAGCACTCTCTCCTGCAATGGTTGCTCTAAATAGCTTTGGTTCAATGTTAGCTCAATTAAGTACTTATCTATGGAGCGTACTCACTACAGGCGATCACTTTAGAGATGTTGTATCTAACATGCCAGCTCCAATCCAAGGGATAGCGAACGCAATAGCTCCTGCCTTAGTTGCTCTTAATAGCCTAGGACAAGCATTTGTCAATTTAGGGAAGTATCTCTGGAGTGTAATCACTGTAGGAGACGTCATGAATGATTGGATTACGCATCTTCCTACAGGATTCCAAAATGCTGCACTCTTAATGGGAACTGCAGTAATGGCTATCCGTACTACTGTTACCTCTATGGTGGAAGCAATAAGGCTCGCTCTAGGTGGAGATACTTCACAACTAGGACAAATATTTATGAATATTATCCCATCTCTAATAGCTATGCTTGTGGGAGGTCTCCCAGGACTTTTAATTACTGCAGCTCGTTTTCTGCCTACGATAGTGCAAGGGATAAACTCAATGTTTCCAATGTTACTAACTACAATTACTACAGTAATAGATACTATGGTTAATTTGATAGTATTGTATCTCCCTAAGTTCATCGAGCAAGGAGTTGCGATACTTACAAAGGTTATTGAGGGGCTTGTTCAAGTTCTCCCTACTGTAGTAACTACTTTGATTAATGTAGCCGTAACAATGATTAATACACTTGTGAATACTATAGGGACATTGCTTCCTATTATCCTAGACGCAGGTATGAAAATCTTAATGGCAATACTTGACGGAATCGTGAATAACCTTCCTAAGCTTATAGATGCTGCATTAAAGATAATGGATACTTTATTAAATGCTCTTATTACATTACTTCCTAAAATCTTAGATGCAGGTATTAAAATCTTAATGGCTCTTATTAATGGGATTGTAAAGATTCTGCCTAATCTAGTAGACACGGCTATCATGCTTGTAAATAAAATTATTGAGATGATTATTACTAATCTTCCTAAAATATTAGATGCAGGTGTAAAAATCTTAATGGCAATCGTTGATGGGATCATAAAAATGCTTCCTAAGATTGTAGATGCTGCAGTTAAGATAATTACTCAACTTGTAAATATCATCATGCAAAACCTACCTAAAATAATTGAGTCTGGTATTAAAATCTTAATGGCAATTATAAAAGGTATTATTCAAATTATGCCTCAATTAGCTGCAGCAGCTCTAAAGATTATCTATGAAATAGCTAAGACTATTATTGCTAATCTACCTCAGATCCTTGCTGCAGGTGTGCAGATACTTTGGTCTCTTATTAAAGGTATCTATTCTGTGTTAAGTAGCTTGTGGAGCGCTATTACAGACAATGTTATCGGAGGAATTAAGAAATGTTTCTCTAATGCAGGTTCTATGCTCCTAAGTGCAGGTAAAGACATAGTACGAGGCTTAGCAGACGGAATTAGTGGAATGGCTTCCGACGCGATAAATGCAGCGAAAAGATTGGCTGGCAAAGTTAAAGAAGCAGTAGTTGGATTCTTTAAGATAAAATCTCCTTCCCGTGTAATGAAAGAAGTCGGTGGTTATGTCACTGAAGGTTTAGCCGTGGGAATTACAGATATGACAAGTGATGCAGTAAAGGCAGCTACTAAAATGGCTGATGCTGTATTAAGCGGCTTTGAAACTCTTTCTAATGACATTGAGCTTGGAAACGTCTTAGGGAATGATAACTTCCAAGGAATGGACCTAGGAGTAACTCCAGACTTCAAGCTCCCTAAGATGGATGATGTTATTAAAGGTTCCGTTTCTATAGCTCCTACTGCTTATGAGCGTATATCTGGGACTTACAAGACTAATAGCACCACTAAGAAAACAGAAGCTCAAGAGAAGCAATCTGATAAGGCCCCTACTTATCTTGTTATGGATAAAAAGGTTGTAGGGGAGGTTATCTCTGAGGACGTTGACAATGCTAATAAGCGTAGAACTAGCAGACTAGCACAGTTCAACCCACAAGTTACCCCTGCTTTCTAGAATAAACTTACGAGCCTTCCTTCTAGGGGGCTCTATTAAATAAGAATAACTAAGGAGGATACTCACGTGACTAGCTTTAAATTCAACGGAATCAAAAAAGATTACCTGTTCATTTTGATGGGGTTTAACCGCTCTGCGTGGGCTCCTATTGAACGAGACATCTTAACGACTCCTGGAAGACCTGGAGGCTACTTGCTGCAAACTAATACTAAAGTCCGAGTTATTGAAGTCCCTGTTATCTTAAAGGCTAGCTCACAAGATGACCTACAGAAGAAAAAAGAAGACTTAGCAGATTGGCTCATACAAGACGAACCGAAGGAGCTTATTTTTGACGATGAGCCAGATCGTACCTACATGGCTTTACTTGACGGGGAAACTGATTTAGATGAATTGATATTCAGAGGAAAAGGATCTATTCATTTTGTATGTCCAATGCCTTATAAACTAGGAGAAGTTAAAACGTCTGGCTTATCTATTGTAGGCTCAGACCTAAAGGCAGTTATTCCTAATAAGGGGACAGTAGAGTCAAATCCTATCGTAGAAATTGACGTACTAAATAAGAGCCCTTTCATTGATATTTGGAACGGTGACGATTATTTCCGTTTAGGTTATCCAACGGGACCAAAAACAAAACTAGTAGCTCAAGAGGATAGAGTCATTTGGGACAAGATGGACAATTTAGGGAAATGGAATCCTCACAATGGGCCGCTTGGCTCACTCTTTGAAGGAGCTGGAGCTATGGAGATAGCAGGGAGCGGACACGGTTTCCGTCCTAGCACTTATGGACCTGTTAAAGAAAATACATGGTATGGTCCAATTCTTAAACAGTCTCTTCCTCCTGGAGGGGCTACAGACTTCAAAGTTGATATGAGACTTTCTTTTGACTCTTTAAGCTATGACAGAATGGGAACTATCATGCTCTTCTTATTAGATGCTAATGACAATATCGTTGCTCAATTAGGAATGAAGGACGAGTACGACACTTCTTCAATCACAAAAGCTTATACAGTCATAAATGATGGACCTGAAGAGAAAACGCTTATAGATGATACTGGAAGGACACCTGGCTCATTCACAGACTTTAGAGGACATGTGATGTTAACGCGAGAGGGAAATACTTGGACAGCTTATTCTGCTTTATATAAGAAAGGAACTTATCAAGATTATGAAACTATCATTGAAACCTGGAATGATGTCAACAAGTCCAATTTTGCCACTACTTCTATAGTCACTAAAGTAGCGATAGGAATCTTCAAATATGGGGATTACAGTCCATTAGATGCTATTTTTATAGAAGACTTAAAAGTGTATAAGAAGTTTAGTGTACCAGTAGATGCAACTCCCTATATTGTGGACCAGGGGGACACTGTAGTTGTAGATACTGAGAGAGCTCTTGTGACAGTTAACGGGAAAGATGCTATCAATATTAAAGAGTTATTTAGTGAATTTCCAGTTGTCAATAGAGGAGAAAATGAAATAATCGTACGCCCTAAGAATATAGGGACTGCCAAAGTAACATACAGGGAGAGATACAGATAATGGGAAAGCGAAAAGGAGATCTTCACATAGTTGATTACATTACAAGACAAGTGATAGCTACTATACGTCCTCATGATTATATTGAGGACAAGCGTCACTGGGAAATAAAGAACTCCATTGATATATTAGATGTTAAATTACTTGAGAGCTCAAAATATATCCCTTATCTTCAACAGCAAAATATCATCTTGAAAGAAACACGTCCAGGTATAATAACACCTTATGTGATTACCTCTGTAGAGAAGGATTCTGCTGCTAAGACAGTTACAATCCTTGCTAGTGGTGAATGGACCTTACTAGATGCTGACGGTTATATTGAACCTAAAAAGTTCGACTCTCTTAAAGCAGAAGAGTATATGAGAATAGCCCTTAAAGGGACTGACTGGGAAGTCGGTAAAGTAGAAGCAGCAGGAACACGTACGCAATACATTAAAGAGTTTGTATCCCCTTTGAGACTTCTTAATTTAACCGCTGCAGAGTTTAATCATTATGAGCTTCAATATAGGGTTACTATCCAGGGAGCTAGTATCAATAAAAGATACGTAGACTTAGTAGAAAAGCGTGGTAGATACACTGGGAAGGAAATCAATATAGGTAAGGACTTGCAAGGGATTACTCGTACAGAAAACTCTGACGGTGTAATTACTGCTCTGGTGGGTTACGTTACTGTCCAGGGAGCAAACGGTCAAGATGAGGTAATTACTGTAGCAGATATTAATAATGGTATTCCCTACGTGGTTGACGAGGAAGCATTTCAACGTTGGAACATTAATGGTAAGCATCGCTTTGGGTTTTATACTCCAGAGACTGATAATCAAAATATGACTCCAGAGCGTTTAATGACTCTGACAAAGGCAGCTCTGAAGAAGCGAGTAGATACTAACTTAGTTTATGGAGTTGACGCTGTTTCGTTGGCTAGAGTAGCAGGGATGTCACATGAGGCAATAAATGAAGGTGATACTGTATACATTAAAGACAAGACGCTTAACCCTCCTTTATATTTAGAAGCTCGTGCGATTGCTTCAGACGAGTCTTTCAAGGATCCCCGTCAAGATAAAATCTATTTCGGTAACTATAGAGAGATAGAAGATGTAAATGATTCTCTCATGAAGGCTTATCAACGTATTTTATCTTCTTTGCAAGACAAAGTACCTGCAGAAGTATTTAAGCAGCTAGACGAAAAAGTAAAAGGTCAGACTGATGCTATTACAGAGGCAGGAGCTAAAGCGGACCAGGCTCATGAAGATGCTAAAACTGCAAAGGATTTAGCTACAGAGGTAGAAAGTAACATGAATCAGATGCAAACGGCTATTATCGAGAGTCCTACTGCTCCTACAGATAAACTAGAAGCAGGAAAAACTCTATGGCTTGACTCCAGTAATTCAACTGCTAAGATATTGAAACTCTGGAATGGGACTGACTGGGAGCCACTTGTACCGGACACTGTAGGGATTACTACAGAGATTACGAATATTAAAGGTGAACTAAGTACAAAAGTTACCGAAACTCAGATGCAGGAATACATTGGAGAGCTAGGTTCTGATAACCTCTTATTGAATACTCAGTTTGTTAAAAAGAAAGTAAATGACTTCGGAGACGTTACTGAAGAGACTCCTTCACTTGAAAGATGGAACCCTGACGCTGATGCTGCTGACAGAAAGATTACCGTAGATGAATCTAAGAGATACAAACAAAGTAGGTCAGTTAAGATTGAATCTACACATACAACAACTAATGTCTGGCATGGTATCTATCAAGATGTACCTGCTTATCAGAAACAAGGAAAGTTCCAATTCTCTGCTATGCTATATACTGATGATAAGTATGCTATCACTCTAGGGGCAGCTTATAAGATAGAGTTCTTCAACGGATCAACTTCAGTAGGTGGATACAAACAAGTTGAGTTCCAAGATAAGCTAGTAGATGGACAATGGACTAGATTCACTATAGATCATGACGCTCCAGATGTTCCAATCACTCATGCACGTATAGAAGTGTGGATCAGGAGAGCTGGTACTGTATGGGTAGCTGAGCCACAGTGTAACGTAGGTGAGAAACTTCCTGTCTATATGGAAAACCCCAAGGACATTGTAAACTATGACGCTATGGTTAAAGAGGTTGCTGACCGTGTGACTAAGTCAGAATTCAATACAGTTAACTCTAGTTATGATACAAAACTCACTCAGACTAATCAGGAAATAAACTTACGAGCTAAATCTACTGATGTTTACACTAAAGATGAAGGTGATGGACGATATGGTAGTAAAGCTGTAGTGGATAGACATGAATCTGAGTTGAAAGTAAATGCTCAGGAGATTTCTCTCCGTGTTAAAGACAATGAGATTGCTGCAAAGTTGAACCTCACAGCTCAGACTGCTTTGATTCAAGCTCCGAAGATAAATCTTGACGGATACGTAGAAGCTAAGCATATCAAGACAGGTAGCTTAAAAGGCGTAGTAATCATGACAGAGGACCCGTCTAGCTCTAATAACCATATGAGACTAGAGAAGCAGAATCTTACTCTATATGGGACTGGAAGGTCACGTGGGTACCTAGGATTCGTACCTACCACAGATGGCTCCTTTACAGAGGCTCTTGTACTCGGAAATGATTACTCTGGAGCAGGTGGTAGCGTCAACGACTCGTTAGTACTTGACCATACGACTCCTAGTGCTACAAACTTCACAGAATCAGTAGCAAGTATAGGTCTTGCTTCCGGGAAGGACGCTAAGGGTAATATTCTTAAGAGTTCATATATTTCTTTTACAAGATATGGCGGAACTAAAATGGCTCTTAAGTCAACTGGCTCTATTGATGTACTTGCATCTGATGATATTTATCTCAATGCAAGCCATTTAGGAGATATCCGCATGAGAGGAAGAGGTTATAGTTTCCTATCTGTAGGGGGATCAGCCGATACATTCTCATTCGGAAAAGAACGTACTCAGATATCAAATGACTTCATAATAAAATTAGATGATACTGTAAACTTAGAAGCGGTTGCTACAACATACCACAATATGCATATCAAGGTTCACAAAGGAGAAAGAAACAAAGAAGGGTTCTATTTCCTTCAGAGATATGACCCTGCCCAGGGGATATATTCATTGTACGCAAACGTAAACTGTAATAATCTGTGGGCAGCTTTTGATGTATCTGGTGTTACTTGGACTCAGCGTTCAACTAGAGAGATAAAAACAGACATCCAAACAATCCAAAGCGATGAAGTAGACGCTTTAATGTTGTTAAAGCCTAGTCAATATTTCTTAAATAAGGATGTAGAAGAGTATGGGATCGACTACTTAAGAGAGCATTCTAGTGATTTCCTTCAATACGGGTTCATTGCAGAGGAAACTCCAGAGCAATTCCAAGGCAAAGATAAAAAATCTGTAGTTCCTTACTCGTTGATTACTGTAAATATTGCAGCCACTCAGCAAATCATGCTAAGACAGAACGAACAACAAAAGGAAATAAACTCTTTGAAAGAACAAAATGTAGCTCAAGAGGAAAGAATATCCAAGCTTGAGGCACTTGTACAACAATTATTAGCTAATTAAGTGAGATTTTCCCTACAGAGCAGCCATAAGCTGGTCTTTTTTATTTTTCCTAAAATACTGGCTTAGATTAAGTTTTACAGATTGAGAGAGGCGAAATTCGTCTCTCTTTTTATTTTGAAAGGAGGTGAAGACTTGGAACAACCAAAACATGATGAATTCAGAGAACTACTAGTTGGATTAACAAGAGTAGAAACAAAACTTGATCTACTTGGAAACGTTAAAGATATCGCAATTGAGGCGCAACAGTCAGCAAAAAGCGCACATTTGCGTGTAGATAGATTGGACAAGCTTGTATTTTGGTTAGGAACAACAGTAATCGGTGCAGTTATTATGGGTGGAATTACAGCTTTATTCAAATTTGCAGGAAAGTAGGAGAGATAATGAACAAAGAAAATATTCAAAAACGATTACGTAACTGGCGCACATGGATTGCGCTTTTTTCATTACTTGGATTCTTATTCACGAAATTCGGCATGCCAGAGGCTGATAATTTTCTGAAAGAGCTTTTACCTTATCTATTCGCAGTAGGTGTTGCACTTGGTATTTGGACTGATCACGAAGATAAAGGAGAAGATGCTTAATGAAAAAATCAATTAAGCTAGCTTCTTCTGTATTTATGACTTCATTACTCCTATTTAGCTTTTCTACAGGAGCTTTTGCAGATAGAACTCTTATTATTGATGGATTACCTAAAACTCCATACCGTTATGGTGTTGGGGCTTATGAGGGCGTTGTGGCGCATAGCACAGCAACTCCTGAAGCTCCAGCTATTAATATTCAAAAGTATGAAACTCGTACATGGAGAAACGCTTTCGTTCATTATGCAGTTGATTGGAATGAAACAATCCAAATTGCAGATACACGTTACATCGCTTATGGCGGCGGACCAGGTGCAAACAAACGCTTCGTCCATGTAGAACTGTGTGAAACATCTGATTATAATAAATTCAAAGTTTCATATGATAAATATGTGAAGCTGCTTGCTAAAATTTTACGTGACCGCGGATTATCTGTAGAAAAAGGATTATGGACTCACTATGATGTAACAAAGTACCTTGGCGGTACAGACCACGAAGACCCACTTGATTACTTACGTAGTCACGGTGTATCTGAAGATCAATTCCGTGCAGATGTGAAACGTGCATACAATAACTCTAGTGTTGAAGTTTCTGTTCCTGAGAAACCATCTAAACCAGCAGAAGTACCAACTGCAAATGTTGAAGGAGTTGCATACATTCAAGGTAATAACGTTAATTTACGTAAAGGGCCGGATGCAAGCTACTCTGTTATTCGTCAACTAAATAAACCAGAAGCATACCAAGTTTGGGGCGAAAAAGATGGTTGGTTAAATCTTGGTGGAAATCAGTGGGTATATAACAATCCTTCTTATATCAAGTTTGAGAAGAAAGAGCCAGTTAATCCAATTGTAGGGAAGCGTGTTGTTGCTAAAGTGGACAACCTACGTTTCTATGACGCTCCATCTTGGCAGGATAAAGACGTTGCTGGTACTTTAGATGCAGGTTTAGGATTTGCAATTGATGACAAAGTAACTGTCAATGGTTCACCGCAGTACAAAGTACACAATAGCAAAGGGAAAACATACTATATAACAGCAAATGAAGCCTATGTATATGTGAAGTGAGAATAATTCGGAGCACTCCTTAAAACGGAGTGCTTTTTTTATAAATTCAAAAGAAGAGGTGAAAAGTATATGATATATTCGATTGACTTAGAAAAATGGGGCATCAAAAAAGGATTACCTAATAAACCTTATGTAGACACAGATTATATTCAAGCTGATAAAAACATCCAAGGAATTAACGCAGCTCTGCAATATGCATCAGAAAATGATTATAGTGAGGCGAGATTACCTAAGGGGGAATATGCTTTATGTTATCCACGCGAAATTAGAATGGTTTCAAATTTGAATCTGAATTTAAATGGATCTACGCTTAAAGTCATCTATGACTCTAATAGAAAATCACCTTTTGATAACAGGACAACAAATGATTATTACAACTTCAAAGGGCGCAGTGTTATTTTTAGCAAAACCTTTAAATCCCGTATATATGGTGGAGAAATAATAGGATGCAGAGCAGATCGCAGTTTTCTAGATTCTAGGGAAGTCGCAATGGAGCACACATATGGAATTGTTTTTGAAAGAAGCTCTGCTTATTGTAAAGCAAAACTTTGTGAAGTTCATGATTATATGGGCGATAACATTTCTTTTAGCTCAAATTCTATATTTGATTACGGAGAATTTGATCAAGGACTTACATTAAATTCTTTAGACTACAATACCGGACAACCTATTCCCTCAACGAATACACTCACAACAAGATTGATAAACATACCTCAAGATTTGACTCCAAAGATACATTCTCTACTTATAGCAGGTTCCGGATATGCTAGAACAACAAATTTAAATAGCAAAGACCTAGACATCTTTTTTTATGACAATAACAACAAATTTATAGGAGTCATGAAAAAGAGAAGGATCTATACAGATATTTCTATCCCTGTTAATGCGACGAAATTCAGACTTCAATTTTATAACGAAAACAATATAAATAAAAATCTACAATATACAATCATGTATGGGGGTATTCCTCATCATAACGTTGTTGAAAAATGTGAAATTTTTAATGGTCATAGGGGTGGTGTTACTCTTGGCGGCAATTACAACAAAATTGTAAACAATAAAATCCGTGATAATGGAAAAGGTTTGGTTAGGTTTTTAGATGGAAAGCCGCTTTTCAACGACCCGACTAGATATTCGATAAATATGGAAGATAGTTATGGGGCGAGTTGCACTATAAAAGATAACGAAATTTACGGTAGTTATCATGGTATTTTAGTTGGGTGTTACGATGTTTTAATAGAGCACAATCACATTTACAACATTGATTACATCGCAATCAATCTTTATTCTTTAGTTCATGCGAACATTAAAAATAATTTCTTATACAACTGTCAAAATAATATCGGATTAATGTCATCTAATTTCAGTGTGGCTTTTGTAAATATCGAGGGGAATAGTTTTACAGGTGGAAATATGAATGTTAGTAACGATTCTTATAGAGTTTCTTTATTAAACAATCAATACGTAAATCCTGACTTCGTTGCATTGGGTGATAATTGTACATTCGACAATAATCATTTTACTTTCACAGAAAATCTAGTCGCTACGCCGTGGTTAAGGGCAAATAAAATAAGTAATTGCACTTTCAAATCAGCCCTCACACAGAGAGAAATGACATTTAAAGTGAAAGGATATGATAATTGTAGGTTCGAAAATTTACGAGTAAGATCAGAAAACCCTAATGCTCAAACTTTAGACGAATGTGAATTTACAAGGTCAGAATTCGTTAATTGCGAATTAAGAAACCATCTATTCAGTGGACAAGCTATGAATGTTAAAGTAACAAAATCAAAACTTTTCGATACAGTGTGTGAAGTTGGAGTTACAAACGTGGATAATCAAACACCACACACAACATTAGAAGACTGTAATATCACTATTACTACTAAAAACAATTTGTTTTCATCCGATACAAACCGAACATATACAGCTTACAAATTAAATGATTGTAAAGTCAAAATAAATAATCCATCATTCGCAGCACTATTAGCATCTGGATCAGCTAACGCAGCAAATGAATTAGTAATAGAAAATAGCGAGTTCGTTTATTCAGGGACAAACTCACTATCTTTAAAAGCATATACAAATCAAAATCACATTCGTAACTTTGTTAATACAGACAATACCTTTAAAAATATCGTTTTACAATAAATCTAAGCTGGCTCTTTTGAGTCAGCTCTTTTTTTATAAATATATTGAGATTTTATTATTAATATCGTCTGCATCCTCATCGAAAATCAATCAATCAACTCAAGTATTTCGATACCTTCCTCAGTTTCTATAATCATATCCTCGCAATTATGATGACCCATAATTTTTCGAGTTACGTTTTTCCCATACGCATCATATACTTGGTCGCCAAATCGAAGATCAAATGCATAATATCCTTCTGGTAATTTATAACGACGTCCGGATATTTTAGTGTAGTTTAATTTTTTCATTCCCCTTCCGCCTTTCGGGTTTGGTTGATTTTTATCAAGTATCCAACTATTTCCGATTTTTTTAGCAATCACTTCTCCAGACTGGCATAAACCTTTTACACGGTCTGCCGACAGTCCCCACATTTCACCAGCTTCTTTAACACCCATGATGTGATCTAATGGATTATTCATTAGTTAGCTCTCCAAAAATAAACGTCTGTTCCATTTCCCGCATAGTGATTATGTCGTCTATAATTGTTTATAGCTTCTGATAAGTCACTGTATAAAGATTTCATGCCCATATCAATAGTAGTTTCTTGTTTTTCTAAATCAACCGTTACTTTGATTTTCTTAGTGTTTTTGAATTCGTTTTTATAAGTTAAAAAACCTTCAAACTTACCCGTGTTACGAATTTCATTCAAAAATCCCTCTTTTGTTATCTGTACATATTTCATACCACTTTTCACAATGATCCATGCCATTTTTAAAGCTTGAGCTAGGTATTCTTTAACTTTACCACCGAATTTTTGTTGACCTTTGCGAGCGATTTCCCAAGCTTTTTTCATGACGTTCATTGCTACTTCCTCCTTTTATTAACCGTTAACGGTTATCTAGTTTATAATATACCGTATTTATTAATAACCGTCAACGGTTGCAAGGGTAGTTTTTTTCGTTTTTCGTTCGACAAATTGTCGACAAAATATAAAGTCAACTACAATTAGTTAGCTTTTACATATCCCAAAAATCATCAGCCTTAATCTTTGGATCAAACTCACGAAGCACCTGCAATATTTTTTGCATTGTTTTCCTTGTGGGTGACCTGTCTGGATTATTAGCTAAATCTCCTACTGTATTTCTTCCTAATCCTGATTTTCTAATTAACCATTCTTGCTCAATTCCATGTTTATCAAGAAACTTTCCTAGTTTTGTACGTTTTTTCCCAAGACCCCACACAACTTTCACTCCTTTAGTTATCTGTTGTCCCTAGTAATGTCCTAGTTTCACTAAAAATAACCCCCTAAAAATGGTGAATATTGAGCAAGCTGTAGAGAATACCTTTTACCATACCAAACAAATTACGATTCACGGTTCCAATCTGATAGCCTTTTAAAACTTCTTTTTACCTATTCCGAATAGAATTCGGTCACAGAATAATACTTCAGACATTGGAAGATTACTATTTTCAACGACTCATAGCTGTTTGTATCTCTTCTAATCTACAGGGACTGTTTCTATCGAAACATACAGGGAAGGTGGTGGAAACTTTGATATTCGAGTTAGTAAGTTCTGCTGCAGTTGGTGGTGTAATTCTTTTCTCGAAAATGCATCAAAAAGGAGCGACAAATGACGCTTCTAAGATACAACGTATTTGCACTAATTGTGGATTAAGAGTAAAGGAAGGGAAAGAAACTAGGACTATACAACTGCTCCGTAAGACGAGAAATGAGTGGGGTGTGGAATACGCGTACAGGATTCCCCTCGGTCTTAGCTTCTCCGATTTCGAACAAAAGATACAGCATTTAGAGGACGGATTGAATCACAAGAGCAAAGTTTATGACTTTAAGCTATCTGACTTCAAATCTCTCCGCCTACGAAAAGATATCTTAAAACAAATACAAAACATCATAAACAAGAAAAAATGCGTTAGAAAGGAAATAGAGCTGTCCTATGATGGGTTATTAAAAATACGAGTTTACGAGAAGGGGATACCTGATTTTGTGAAGTTTGAAGAAGAAATGATGAGGCAATGTAAAGGTTGGGAAGTTCCGATTGGATTTACACGAGATGGGTTAATAAAACATGACTTCGATTCGATCTCACACATGATTTCGGCAGGTATGACCGATATGGGGAAATCAAATGTATTAAAGTTAATTATTACAGCCCTTGTTCGTAATCAATCTGAGAATACGAAACTATTTCTAATCGATTTGAAGGGTGGTCTATCTTTCAACCGATACAGATTCCTAAACCAAGTCGAATCAATTGCGAAAAACCCCGAGGAAGCCCTAGAGACTCTAAGAGAATTACAAAAGAAACTGAATAATAGAAACGAATACTTACTAGAAAACGGATACGAAGATATAAAAGAAGCAGGAGATCCTGTACGATACTTTGTTGTTGTGGATGAAGCTGCGGATTTATCTGCTTATCCTGAATGCCAAGATATCATTGTCGATATCGGAAGGAGGGGCAGAGCTGCAGGATTCAGATTACTGTATGCGACTCAATATCCGACTAATGCGGCACTTCCATCGCAGTTACGTCAAAACATCGGAGCTCGTGTGTGCTTCAGACTACAAACAGAAGCAGGTAGCCGTGCTGTACTAGACGAAGGAGGCGCAGAGAACATTCCTAATATCAAAGGGAGGGCTATATATCAGACTAACGAAAAGACAGTCCTACAAACCGTGTACATCGATAACAAACAAATAGATAACATCATAAAGCCACATATCAACATTAGAGCTAGAAAGGAGAATGAAGATGCAAAAGCTAGCCATGAAGGAAACAAGAACGGACAATATTCTCTCGAGCTTGAAGAGATTGGGATTTTTAACTAGGAAGCAAATCCAGGTGCTTCATAATCTCGGCGGAGACAGAAACGCTTCTCGTGTTATGAAGGAGCTTTCAGAATATGTATCTAGATTTAGAGACTCAGAAAACGTTTATTATCTCAATAAAGAAGGGCGTGAACGTATCGGTTGCAAAAAGATTCTCAAACGTTCCAATCAATTCCGACATTACATTATGCGAAATGATATTTACATTGCTTACGAATGCCCTCAAACATGGAAGCAGGAAGTTAAAATGAATGTAAAAGGTATCGTTTCTATAATCGCTGACGCTCTGTTCACAGATAATGGTCGTTACCACATTGTAGAGGTGGATCACGAACAGAAAATGAGTGCAAACCGTGTGAAGATGCAGAAGTATCGTAAACTCATTGATTGCAAGGTGTTTGAAAAACCGCCTAAATTTATTTGGTACACAACAACAGAGTACCGCAGAAAACAGATTCAAAAACTTTGCGAAGGATTGGATTGCAACATATTTACCGTTACAGATTTCCATTAAAACTGAGGAGATGGTCCATATGGCAACTGAGACAATGAGCATACAGGACTTTATGAGTGGGAATTACGGAGCAAAGAAAAAGTGGAGCTTGTTCAAAAAGAAAGCAAAAAAATACGCACCTGTAGTGGTGCGAGTATCATTAGTAATCGGTAGTGCTATTATATTCAGTAATATTATAGATATACCTCATGTGTTTGCTGCTGAACCGGGAAGTGATGCTAATGAAGTGTTTAAAGATGTCCAATCGAGTGATGGGAAAATAAAGAATTATATAGATGGTCAATTATATAATCGTATTGTAAATGCATTTGAACCAGTTATCTTTTTAATCAAAGCGGTTTCGTATCCAATTGCTAGTGTGGTTGCTTTATGCGGTGGTTTGTTCATCATGGTCGGGAGTCAGGAACGAGGATTTTCTCTTATCTCCCGTGCTGGAATCGGCTATATTGTAGTCCAAATGATACCACTGTTTATGCGGTTGCTTGTTGAAATTGCAAAGGCTATATAAACAAAACATCAATATAATGATTTGATAACATTAACATTAACGTAACGTTAATGAATTAATAATAAAACAAAAGCCCTGTAAATACAGGGCTTTATAATAATCCTCTTTTTTCAAAGAAGTCACGGAATATTCTATTTGCCAGTTCAGACTGTGCACCTCTACCTGGGTTCTTTCCTAACACTTTTTTTATCACTTTATTAATGTCATCGTCTAAATGGAATCCGACTAAAGTCTTTTTCTTTGTAGTGTTAAGAAATCCTAATACATCATCATTTTCAACAATTTCATTAACATTTTGTTTTGTTTCTGTTTTATTATCATCTTGTTTTTGTTCAGATAACGTTTTATTAATGTTATTGTTAACATTAATGTTATGTTCTGTTTTTGTTTCGTTTTTATTATCTTGTTGTTTTGATTCAGTATCGTTAACATCATCATTTCTTACTGCACTATTACCAAATAAATCAGCTATATTGCGGTTGCTCATGTTCATTCAACTCCTTAAATAAACTCTTATAATAAAATGCAAATTCAGTATCTTTTTTAGCTAGAGTAAGAGGTAATTTGTTATATGCGATTGAGTTCGCGAATGAAATACTTCTAGGAATATTAGCGTTAAAGAAATGAACGCCTTCTTTATTGCAGAAGCTCTTTGCTTGCTTGATTGCTTCAGTGTGTAACTTTGTATTCTTTTGTACAAGTGTAGCTACCACACCAGCAATATCTAAATTAGGATTATGCTTTTGTTTGAATTGGCCAATAACATCAATGATCTTGATTAATGAACGTACGCTATATTGTTCCGGCTGGAAAGGAATGATAATTCTGTCTGTACAACAAATTACATTACTTTGAATTAGTCCAGAACTTGGCGGGCTATCGAATAAGATTACGTCATAATCCTCTTCAACAGACATTAAAGCTACTTTCAGAAGTAAGAATGGATTTATGTATTTATCTAGGTTAGGTAGTATGTCGAAGTCTAGGAAACTCATCATTTCGTTAGAAGGAAGTACATCAATATTTTTGTAAACATTAATTATAGCTTCTCTTGCTGGTGCGAAGTTAACTAATACATCGTGCAAAGTAGTACGATACTTGTCCGGGTTTTTCCCAAATGAAAGAAGGGAGTTACCTTGCTGATCGGCATCTATAATCAAAACTTTTTTACCTTGTTTGGCATAAAGCCCAGCTAGATTAACAGTCATTGAAGACTTTAATACGCCGCCTTTATTCTGTACAAAAGCTAATTTGTAAGCCATAAAGACACCTCCGTTATTTTATTGTTATGTTAACGTTAATTATTTGTTAATAGAACGTTAACGTTATGTAATTGAAACAATATCAAAATGAAAACATATCATTTCTATTTTGTCAATTTAACATAATGCTAATTAGTTCTGTAATATCAAGCTTTCTCCTGCATAAGCTCATAAAAAAAAGACAAGCCCAATGCTTGCCGTCTGTCCTTGTAACTCTAGTAATCTTGCGGTACAATAATTGTAGAAAAAGCGGAATAAAAGACGAAAGGACCCATTCTCTCCCCGACCAAAGTTTGAGAATGGATCCTTCAAATAGTTACACAAGAAATATCTTGTTGTTTATTAACTTCTGTCTATATAATATCAAAAACTATTAGACAGGTAAAGTATAAATATACTCTTGTGTAGCTTCCTTTTATTTGAATAAGGAGGCTATTTGTATGTCATCAGCGATCCGGAAATCGCAGGAGGATACATTCATCGATTCCTGGTATGAATGTTATCTGTCAGAACGGAAAAAAGCAGGATATGTAGTTACTATTGATTTGAGTAACGAACAACATAAACAAATTTGGTATGGTCTTCGTGACTTAAAACATTTGCTGAAAGCTTCAGAACGAGGTCTAACAGACGTTTATCTATCTCTTAATGCATTTGAACACGGGAGCAGAAAAACGGCTGATTTGAAGCAAATTAGAAACATTGGTGTAGACCTGGACTTTTATAAAATAGGACTCTCCAAAGAATATGTAATTAAGCAACTGCATGATTTTGTTTACGATGGATTCTTACCATGTCCAAACATCATCATGAATGGCCGCGGTGTGCAATTAGTTTATAGCATAAGTGGTGGTGCTGCTCCGCAAATGGCTTATTTAACACAATACATAACAAATCACTTTGTAAAAATGCTTATGCCACTTGGTGCAGATGGTTCATGCTCTGATTTATCCCGTGTATTCCGTTTGCCGTATAGTACACATGGAAAGACAGGACAGCAAATCACAGTGGATTTATGGACGGAAAAAGAGTATTCACTGCAAGAACTCTATGAATATGTACCACCACTTGAGAAAAAGCGTAAAACGAAGCGTAAGGGCACTTTAACAACATTACCAGCACGTAAAGGAGTAATGGACCTTTACAGTTTAAATACAAAACGTAAAGCCGATTTAGAGATGATTGTAGAGCTCAGAAACGGTGTAATAGAGAACAGAAACGATTTAACATACATTTACTCCTTCACAACGGCTTTAATTGTTAAAAATCAAGTAGCGACGTTAGAAATGACATTTCAACTCAATGCAAAGCTTGCTGATCCGCAGTCAAAGAAAGAAGTGGAACGTACAGCAAAGAACGCATATAAAGATGCCATGATTTTCTTTGATGAGTTTGCGAAGAATGATTATAAGCGTATAGGATTACCGCATAACATTGTTAAGCCAATGCGAAATGATACGGTTATTCGAAAGCTTAATATCGATTTCACGCAAGAAGAGAAAGAAAAAATGAGTACTTTGATTGATAAAGTGGAGAAACAGAGACGTGACACGGAAAGAAAACGTGCGAAACGTGGTTCAGTAACAAGAGACGAATATTTATTAGCAGAACAAGAGAAGAAACAGGACAAGCTAGAAGTATTAAAAGCAGCCAAAGAAGCAAACCCGAAAGCGTCAATGCGGAAATTAGCTGAAATAACAGGCTTATCAAAATCAGTGATTGGTAGGCTAATAAAACAATTATAAAATGTCCCACAGTTGTCTTCTTAAACAGTAAAATTAATCATAAAACAAAAGTGTCCCAGGGTTGTCTTGTTAAACCGTACATTACTTGGACTACATATCTTTTTTAGAAAGAAGGTTTTACTAATGCATGAAGAACTATGGAAATCTATTTCTGGTTATGAAGGTATTTATGAGGTTTCTTCTTTAGGAAGGATACACTCTTTAGATAGAATTGTAGTTGATTATAGAGGTATCAAGAAAAAAGTAGCTGGGAAAGTTTTAAAACCAGGGTTAACTAATAAAGGTTATTGTATTGTTAGTTTAAACGCAGTGGATAAACGTCATACATTAACTGTTCATCGTATAGTAGCAAATGAATTTATTCCGAACCTGGATAATAAGCCACAAGTAAACCATATAAATGGTATTAAAACAGATAATCGTGTTTGTAATTTGGAATGGTTAACAAATGAAGAGAATATGCAGCATGCTATAAATAATGGTTTGGCTAATAAAGGTGGAAGAAAGAAAGGTTCAAGTAATAAGAAAAAAGTTTTAACTCCAAAAGTTAATAATAACGTTGCTCCGATGTCTATAGAAGAACGTAGAAAGTTAGATACGTTAAGAAAGAAGATTAAAAGAGGATCGGTTGAAAGAGAAAAATATTTGTTAGTAGAACAAAATAAAACTCAAGAAAGATTAATACAACTATCTAATGTACTAGAACAATATCCTAGTTTATCGAATAGAAAGTTAGCGGTTGAATTAGGAATTTCAGAGAGTTATTTAAGAAAGTTGAAAAGCAAACTAAATTGAACCTCCTATTTAGGGGGTTTTTATATTGGTGGGGGCGTGTTAGAATATTCCCTATTTCCGAAATTAGTTTTATCAATCAGATATAGTACGTGAAATTATTATTAATGTCTGTTGATAAAGAAACTGAAAAAGATTGTGGTATTATATTTTTATACATTTATAAAGTACGGGGGGATATAGTGTGGCGCAATGTTTTCGTTGTAAAGTAGAAAAACATGAAGATGACTTTTACATGTATCATGAATACAACATGACTAGAGGCCGAGTTCACAAAGGTTATGTTTGTAAAGAGTGTAGCGACATCTCATATGGTGACAAATGGTATCCAATTACAGGTTATGATGAAGAATGTGAAATTAGCAATCAAGGCCATGTAAGAGAATTAAGAGGAAATAGATATTACGAGATAACGAATGTACAAAATGCTAGTACGCGCTATGTGTACTTACATAAAAATGGTAAGAAAATGTTGAAAAACATTGGTCCACTAATGAAAAAAATTGATTTTACTAGGTAGAAAACGAGGTTTTACTGTTTTGCCGGTGGAGGATGAATGTATTACTATGAAGGTGCTCCTTCAAAAATTATTGGTTTACACTGGATCCCTGCACATTGTGTGGGGATTTTTTCATAAAGAAAAGACACCCTCATGAGTGCCATCCATATAAACCATTTTACTTTTAACAACATGTTCTCTTCACAAATGTATCTTCAATTCCATCATAAGAATATTTTACCATATTTATATATATATTGGTTGTTGAGAAAATAAAAGCACCCTTTCGAGTGCTAACGTTTACTTCAATCTGTCACGAACTACCTTTAAAAGTGCATCAATATTGTAATCTGGAATGTTTCTAACGGTACGTTTCTTGCTTCCGAACATCTTTTTCATCTCTAAATAAAGAATTCCTGTGTTCATAAGAGAGACACCAAACGGTCCTTGAATAATATCAAAGTCTACACTCTTAATATCTTTATATTTAACCGTTTCCGCTTCAGCGCCTCCAAATAAACCGCCTTTCATCATTACAAAGTATAGGTTATGTTCACCAACAACAATAAAACCTGTTTTAGTTAGTTTTGGATCAGCAACTTCAAAAGCGTAGATCTTTTCATCCTTTTTCATAACTTTCTTTAATGCGTCAAAAGCATACTCATAAAATTTTCGTTCTGTCTTAGGAAGTTCTTTCGATATATTAACCATTTCAACAAGTGTTACTGGAAAATCAATAACGCCAAATCGTTCATCGAGTTTAGTGTATTTACTTGCCATTAAAATCCGCTCCCGTATATGTAAGATTTCTGAACCAATCATAACAAATCTGGTTACAACTATTTTGTCATATTCTGTCGAATGAAATAAAAAAAGAGAGCAGAAGCTCCCTCTGGGTAAAATGGTCAAATTATGTCAAATTTTACCACTATTCATTGGAAAACTTTTCCCCTACAATGGAATCAAATCACAACAGATCATCACATTCACTCAAAAATCTCACATAATGATCGAGTTGTTTGCAAAAATTCTTTCTTTGGCTTTCAGATAACGCCGCATACGTTTTTTGAACACCGAAGATAGTATTATGTAGCATTTCATCTTCAACAGCGTCAGTGCGTCCAGTAAGCACGTCTAACGTTACGTTGAAATAGGAGGCGAGACGAAACAATGTCATAAGATCAGGTTCAGAAAAACCGTTTTCATAGTTATTAATTTGGCTTCTGCTGAGATTTAGTTCATGAGCTAAATCAGCTTGTCTTAATGAACGACTTTTTCTAAGTTCTTTTAAAGTTTCACCTAAATTTCTCATACTATTAGTATAGTTATAGGGATATCGATATACTATAAATGATAGATTTATTGTCATTTATAGTATGGTGATTAATTATTAACCCTGATGAAAATAAAAATAAGAACTTACGTTCTCTTTTTATCGAATTGGTGGTAAAATATTCATGTGAGGTCTTTCGATATGGAAATGTATAATTGCATATTTAATTCCGTAAAACACGAGAAACGTTGTCGCAGAGCGGTTTCTCAACTTTCTCAATATTTGTCTGATAACTCTATGACCGAATATTGGGAAATTTGTGGTATTATGAAAATAATAAAATAAACGGACGCAAAGAAAAGACCCACGGTGTAAGAGGTGCTGGTAACACCTTTTACACTGCCCCCTACCACCTTAGGGAACATTGTCGCGGATCTTGTACATACATATTATAACACACCTTAGATTGAGAGTGACACGTTTTCCTTTATATGTAATAAATTGGGGTTTACGTGTCTTTTTGTCCATGAGGAGGACAAAGATTGTGCAAAAGGTATTAGCTAAACTTTCTAATGATATGGATAGTAAGAACATTAACCGTAGTAAAATGGTTAAAAAAATGGATATTGATAGTGCTACACTCTCAAGGTTCTTAAAAGGGAAACATCAATTAGCATTCAATAAGTATGGTGAGATGTTAAAAGAAGTGTACTCTGATGAAATTCATATCAGAAGAGAGCTTTGTTCTCAATACTCTAAATGTATCACTCGACCAGGAAACAAACGTATAACTATGTATTATTTATTATCTCATGGGGAATTGAATATCTTAAACGAGCTTATCGATTCGGAAAAGCAAGGTAAACATCATGAATGGGCCACTATATGTGAATTGATTTGTTTGAGATATCAAGGTAAATTATCTGGCGATAAATTATTGGAGGAATATCAAGAAAAAACGGAAAGTTTTAAAACAAACACTCTTGAAATGGATGTATTGAGAGGGATAGTGTTGCTTCATGTGAGGTACGATCAAAAGAATTATAAGTCGATGATACGCTTATCTAAAGAACTTCATCAAAAGGCAGAAGACTTAAAAGGTGGATATATAAAGGACTTTTTGAAATTCAAAATCCAAGAAGCTATTATTTATGGACTCTTAACATGTTCGGAAATCGAAGAGTTAAGAAAAGTATGCTATGAAATTATTAATGATGAGTATTCAGAAAAATATTTTCCTATCTTCAGAGCTACGGCGTACGGCGTTTTAGGGGAGTCATATGTTTTTACAAACTACTCAAAGTCATTAACTTGTTTGAAAAAAGCTATAAGGATTATAAATAAAGGCCCAAAAGAGCAAATGGATAAGAGAAGAAATATGATTTTGAATACAATGGCTTTTTTAAAAATCCATTGGAAAGTCGATTTGCACAACATTAATCCTATTGAGAAAGTCGAAACAGCTTACTTAGAAATCCAAAAAGGTAATAATGAAAAGGCAATACAAATACTAAATGAAGTTTTGAATGAACAGGGATATCTTAGTGCTTTTGGGTTAACATATCTGGGTATTGCGAAAGGAAACGATCAAGAAATTTTATGTAAAGCTCTTGATTTATTTGAACGAAATTCGAACATCTTTTATTCGTATTTACCCAAGATACATCTAGGAATAATGCCCCAAAAATGCTATAATTTAGTTGGGTGATGCTAAATGAAAATAGTACTATCGCTAATCGCAAGCGTAGTGTTAGTTGGTGGATTTTTATTCGCACCTGCTGACAACAAAGAGCAACCTAAACAAGTTGCTAAAGAATCACAGAATGTAATTATGTTTATGGATCCTGGTACAGGCATCTAATTTAATAGATATACAGAATGACGTCTTCTCTTGCCGAAGACGTCATTCGTCATTTTCGGGGCTATTGAACTTTTTGAAAAAACAAGAGAATGTTCAATGCTTGTGAAATTTTCACAAACTACTATGAAGGTATCGGAGGATGTTGGGGATGGAGAAATACACAGAATTAGAGTTATTACTTAATAAAGCAAAGGGTGGGGATGAAAATGCCCTTTTAGCATTACAAGAAGTAATGAAGCAATTAGATCAACTCCAAGAGGGAATTTAAATAAAAAATAGACGATTGTTAGCGTAATAGTTGCTATCAATCGTCTAAACTGTTCACTGCACCTTTAATCATATTTAAGATGAGTTTTTGTTTATCTTCATCAAGTTTCTCGATTTTACTAATCATATCATGTAATTCTGTTTTAACCTCAGATGACTGGCTTTCATCTAAGTTTTTATAGTCAGACACACCAATTACATAATCTGTTGAAACGTTACCTAAATTCGCTATTTTAGTTACTGTATCTCTTGAAGGTTTCTTTTTTCCTGATTCGACCAGTGAAACCATACCTTTACTTATTTCAATAGCATCAGCGAAAGTTTGTTGGCTCATGGCTAAACTACTCCTGATTTCTTTTACGCGAATTCCAATTAAATTCTCATCCATATTAAAAACTCCCCTTTTACAGTCTGCTGACAACAGACTTCTTATATAAAATGTAACAGAAAAGTTTACTCAAAGACAACTTTTATTTTTATTTTATGATTTTTTTAAAATTATATGTTTACTTTAGGTAAACGGTGTTATATAATCAAATCAACGAAACGAATAAAGGTGATTAACATGGCGAAATTAAATACGCAAAAGGCTAAACAGATACGTTTACAGCTAGGTTATAGTCAAGAAGAAGTAGCTAAACACCTAGAATGTACAAAAGGATCTTACTGCCAAATGGAATTGGGTTATCGACAGCCTAGCCTTGATAAATTAGGAAAGTTGTCAAAGTTATATAAGGTATCAACAGATGAACTTTTAGAAATAAGTTAACTATAGGTAGTCAAATTTTTTTAAAATTATGTTTACCCCAAGTAAACAATAGGAGGAACAGAAATGAATCGATTACAAGTAATTGAAAAAGAAAACCAACGCGTATTAACTACATCGCAACTAGCTGAGTCTTATGGGGCTGACGTGAAAACAATCAGCAATAACTTCAATCGAAATAAAGAAAGATATACAGAAGGTAAGCATTTCTTTTTACTTCAAGGAGAAGAGCTTAAAGACTTCAAAGCCATTCATCAAAAAGATGAACAGCTAAAATTCGCTACAAAACTTTATATATGGACAGAAAAAGGAGCATGGTTGCATGCAAAGTCACTCAATACAGATGAAGCTTGGGAAGCTTATGAAATATTGGTGGATGAATACTATAGGATCACAAAACAATTTGACACTTCGCAACTAAGTCCAGAACTTCAAATGTTTCAAACTCTGTTCACAACATTAGCTACTCAAGAATTAAATCAAAAGAAACTAGAACAGAAGGTAGACAACATTAGCGAAATAGTAGCTCTTAATTCGACTGATTGGCGAAGAGATACAACTACGATCTTAAACAAAATCGCTCGCAAACAGGGTGGATTTGAAATGTACCGTAAGATTCGCAATGAAAGTTACGAAATCTTAGAACAAAGAGCTAGTGCGAAATTGAGTATTCGTGTGAACAACAAGAAAAAGAGCATGGCATTAGAAGGAGTTTCGAAATCGAAAATCGATAAAGTTTCTAATCTAGATATCATCGGAGAAGAAAAACGTTTATTAGAAATTTACTTAGCGATAGTGAAAGAAATGGCAATCCGTTATCAAGTAAATATTAATGAGGCTATATAAGGGGGAACGATAATGTCAAATGTAAATATGAACACAGTAATCAAAGCGAAACTATTTAGTGATTTGTTAAAGCATTTAGATGAGGTAGCTACATCGTTAATGATTCAGCGTGACGATATGTTGGAGGAAATGCACAAAAACAACCATGATTTGTATTCAGCATCTGTAGAAGAGCTAATCGATATGTTGGAGAAAAACGAAGAATTAGAGAGTGATATCCGTGCACTATTGATTACCGAAGTGGACAAGTTACACGAAGAGGTGATGTAAATGCTAGAAAATCCATTATCACTTTTTATCCTAGCGTTAATTATATGCAGCGCAATATCGTTAGTAGTTTTGTTGGACAAGCCTATCAAACGGTGGACGAAGGATGTGAAGTGATGACAAAAGAGCAACGAGATGAATACGAACGAAAGAAAATCTTGTGGATCATAAAGGATTTAAGAACTAGAGAGGTACATAACAGCGCAGATAAGATCGAGGAAACATACAAGTATATCACTCTAGATAAAAGGGACGAGCCTTGAGTTGTGAAGGCTCAAGGCTCATTTAATAAGGGTAAAGTTGATAATTCAACTTTATAAGTTAATGATACCATAATTTTACAAAAATAGACAAGCCTTTGCTTGTCGAAATATTCGGGAATTTAACGGTATCCCCCACCTAATAAAAAGGTTCCCGGATATTTCGATGCGCAAAGCATCAAAACAAAATAAAAAACCGGTTCACCCCTGAACCGGTTTGGAGAAAACAAATGTAAAAACTTCTACTTACATTATATCACATGTTTTCTCCGACAGTAAATAAGGAGGAATAGAAAATGATTGAAAATCCAATGTTAATCGGAAATCATCACGATTCATCAACAAGAGACTTCATTGAAGAATGCGCAGGTTGTGAAGGTGAGATCTATTACGGTGAAAGTTGCTTAGATTTCGATGGCGATTATTTACACACAGAAACAGAGTGCATCAAACAATATGTAGAGTCTCATTCTACAAAGAAAGTTGCAGGTGAGTGAAATGGGCCTACAAAACAAAATCGAAATGGAAATTCAAATCCTTATGAGTTTAGTTGAACGCTACAAGCAAAGTAATGAGCCAGGAGCTTTATCAATGGTTATTGCTTATGAATACGGATTACAGGCGCTTATGGGAGTGTATGAAGCAAGTCAGCAAGAAGAGGTGATCCCGTTTTGAAACGAGCGATAAAAGAATTGCAAAAGTCACTTGGTGTTGAGAAACGTAAGTTAAGTGATTACGAGTTTAAGTTAAAAAACTTAAAAGAACATGAGATTTCACTTCGTGAAGGTATAGCAGATGTGAAATTAACAATCGCTGATATAGAAGAAACGCTTTCCACTTTAGAAATCATGACAGAAGGAGCTGAAGCATAGTGAATCTTTGGCAGAAGTTAGTAGCGATTCGAAAAGATATAGATGTTTTCGTAAAAAACGGAAAAAGTTACGGATATGACTACGTAACAGGTTCTCAAATTCTCCACAAAATCAAAAAGAACATGGATGAATTGCAAGTTATCCTCATGCCAAAGATGGGTGAGCATAAAACATGGCAGTACAGCTATAAGAACCAAAAAGGAAGAGAGATAACAGACTTTGTTATTGAAGGTGACGGTTTTTACGAATGGATTAATGCAGAGAAACCAGAAGAACGTGAAACAATTCCTTGGAAGTTCTTTGGACAACAAGATGATGTATCTAAAGCATACGGATCAGCATTAACTTATTCCGAAAGGTACTTCTTGCTTAAATTCTTCGGTATCCCAACTGATGAAGATGATGCTGATGCGAAAAATACAAGAGGCAAGCAACAAAACGCTCCCTATAACAATAATAACAGCCAAAACAAACAGCAAAACACTGGCGGTAACAGCAAAGCATCCGAGAAACAAATGAAGATGATACACGCAAAAATAGCGCATGTGGCAGTCATTTCTAAAGCGGAGAAACAAACAATCGAGGATACATTAAAGAGCAAAATTGGGGCAACAAATTTAACGGAAATCAGCCCGCAAATTGCTTCTAAAGCAATAGAAACGCTAATTGGTTGGGAAGATCAGTACAAAAAAGCAAACTAAGGAGATGAAACCATGTTAGATAAAACAGAAACAAAAGTCGTCCTTCCTTCATGGGTATGGAAGGGCGCACGAAATGAAAAAGAAGTGAAAGCAAAGGCGATTGAGTACATCACTCCCGATCGCTATCCAGGTTACAAAATATCTAGTGTTAAAGATGGAATAGCAATATGCGAGAGGGAGAGTGTGTGATGTTTCAGGTAACAGTAAAGCGTGGATCGATGAAAGATATTTTGCAAGCAGTACGTGATTTAGAAGCAAGAGGTTATGACTATGTAACTCCAATTAGACCAGTTTATAAAACACGAAAAGACTTTTTGTATAACGAAAACAAGAATATCAAAGGTGGATATAAGTTTGGTGGAATGGAAGAATACGCATCCTATGAATGTTGCATGAAGAAGGTGGATTAAATGAAAAAACTCACTGTGAAACAAGCGATGAAAATATATCAAGAAAAGTTCCAAAATAACTTATCTCGAATTTTTACACCTCTTTATATGTTAGCAGAAAAGTCTGATGGAACGGGGTATGCGTTAACTTATCATCATGCTGTAATTCCGAGTAGAGAAGAATGGGAAGTTATGAAAGTATTGGTTGATGATTTCTATGAAAATATTAGCGATATAGAAATCGAACAATTTAATGATGAATCTAGACAAATGAATAATGAACAGCAAGTAAATTCATCAAAACTAACTAAAAAACAAAGAAAGATAAAAGGGTATATCTATTTTTTAAAGGCAGACAATGGCCTCATAAAGATAGGTAAAACAAAGGACTTAAAACAACGTTTAGACCACTTTACAGCAAAACTTCCTTACAAATTGGAACTACTTCATTCGATTGAATCAGATGATTATTCATCACTAGAAGAGTACTTTCATGAAATGTTTGCTAACAAAAGAAAACGTGGTGAATGGTTTGAACTGACAGAAGAGGATATGAAGGAAGTGAAGTTATTTGAACAGTGAACTTTTTCAATTAGAAACATTCGCTAGAAATGGTTTTATGGTGAGACTTTCATATGTAGATATTGCTGAGGATCTTATAGCAGGGATTTTATTAGGGCAAATTGTTTATTGGTACATGCCTAACGAACAAGGAAAGAGCAAATTACGTGTTAAGAAGAACGGAGAATTTTGGCTCGCTAAAGGTCGCGAAGATTGGAAAAACGAGATAAGAATTACACCTAAACAGTACGATAGAGCAATCAAAATCTTAATTGACAAAAGACTTGTTGAAGTTCAAAAGTTCAAATTCAATGGAGCTCCAACAAATCATATCAAATTAAACATTTCCGAAGTTACCGAAAGGGTAAAATCCATTTTGACCTTTGGGGAAAATCCAAATTCCCCTTTGGGTGAAATGGAACTTACTGAAACGGTAAATTCTTTAACAGAGATTACTACAAAGATTACTACAGAGACTACTACATTAAAAGATAATGTGCCTTCTGACCAAAAAGAGCGGTCAAAAGACTGCATCCCTTATGAGGATATTATTTCTTATCTTAATGAAAAAGCGGGTAAATCTTATAAACACAAAACAGCCAAAACTAGAACTTTAATCAAAGCTAGATTTAAAGACGGCTTTACTATAGATGATTTTAAACAAGTTATTGATATTAAAACGGCACAATGGTTAAAAGATGTGAATATGAACCAGTATTTACGACCGGAAACGTTATTCGGGACTAAATTTGAAGGTTATTTAAACGAAAAAGGAGCGGAAAACCATGGCAGTAACAGCAATGCAAAGGGTAGCCAAATCCCTGGATTTAAAGGTGAACTTCCATTCTGATAAATGCATGAACCATTCATATGAAATAGGCGGTCAAAAATTTGTTAAACCTGTTCAGATGATCGAATTTAAAGGACAAGTCGTTTGCCCCCGATGTGTTGTTGAGGAAAACGACAAAGTATTAAAAGAACAGGCGAACAATCATTACAAAAAAATCAAAAGAGCTAAGAAATTCAACATGCTTACAAAGCACAGCATCATTAGTAACAAAGAAATACTCGATGCTACGCTATTTAATTACAGAACGGAATGTAATGAGACTAGAACAAACAAAAAGCTCGTAGAGGGCATTGTAGAGAGGCTAAAAGCAGGAGAGGTTAAAAACGTATTTATTGTAGGTGTACAGGGTGCAGGTAAAAGTCATTTAGCTTATTCGATTCTAAGAGAACTTAGAGAACATTTCTATGGGATTTCAGATGGTGAGAAGGATAATGACGAACTAATCTATCAAAAAATGAAAAGCTGTTTGTATGTAGAGATTGAGCAACTTATGCGACTTATCAAAGATTCATTTAACAACAAAGATTCTAAGTATACGGAAGAGTATTGTGTAGAGCTTCTAACAAGCGTTGACTTCCTGGTACTTGATGATTTAGGAGCAGAAAGCGGATCAATGAACAGAACGGACGAAGCAAGTAATTTTATACAACGTGTCTTATATGCAGTGACAAACGGAAGACAAGGGAAAGTAACTATTACAACAACTAATCTATCAAGCGGTGACATATTTAAAAAATATGACAAGAAGCTTGGAAGTCGGATTTTAAATAAAGCTGAAGCGATTGTATTTAAGGAAACATCAGATAAACGTATTGAACATTTAGGATTCTAAGGGGGAAATAAAAATGGCAAAGGTAACGGTTGAATTAACAGAAAAACAGGTGGAGTTCTTAAAGTTATTTAGTGAAAAACAATACGAAGGTGCAGAAGATAACCAATACACATGTGATGCTTTGCATGTTGTACAGAAAAAAAGAAATCGCTTTGTTCCATATAGCGAAGATATTTCGGATTATTTTGATCCAGATCATTTAAAGTTCTGCGTAGATGAAGATCATGAATCTTGGAATGACGATGAAACGGAAGCTGTTAGGGAGCACTATGAGTGGATAGATAAAGAATGCCAAATTGAAATAAAATCGTTCGCTGATTTACGATGCAAACGAGTTATTGGAACAGATAGGGAAGAAAGATTCATTATGAATTTCGATGATTATTTTAAACATTATGGAATAGAAAGCTACGACATGGCTTGGGTAGAAAAAGAATGGGAAAACATAGCATTCTTCTTCATCTTCGAAGAAGCTAAACGTTATCAAAAATATCAAGCTCATAATCTAGGGAAATCAAGAATCTATACTTATTCTGCTGGTTATGACAATAGGGGAGATTTTACTCATTTCCGTGATTTGCTAATGAAAATGGGACAAGAGTTAAATAAGGAATCCAATCAAAAAGAAGAAGCTGCGGTTTAAATAAAAAGGGGGAATAACAATGTGTGCATGTAAAGAAACGGGAGTAATTAGAAACGATATTGGAACGGGAATGTATCAATTTGCGCCATGCATTTGCGCGGCAGGGGAGCAAAGACAAAGGGAAGCGGATAGAAAGCGCCAGGAAGTAATGGCAAGGTTGGAAATAGCTTATCAAATGCAGATACAAGAGAAAGTCGGAATAGGGGCATGAAGCAGCTAACACTTGAGGATGTAGTGGGAAGTTTTGATTACTCAGCAAAGAGCACGGCCGAGCGATTCCTAGCAAAGCCAAGCGTCATAACGTACTCAATAGAGTTTTACGACAAGGACGAGAAATGGAAACTACGTTGGTTTGAAGCGAAGTCAGAGAGCGAAGCTGTAGGAATGGCTAAAGAGAAATACGGGCGGATACAAGTTATTAACACTTACATTTCAGATAGATCGTTAGCGGAAATAATGAATCTTGATTAGGAGGGGAATGGCTATGGAATATAATCCATTACCAACATGGGATCAATATGAAATTGCTGAAAAGAACGGAATCAGTAAGAGCACAGTCTATCAGCGGATAAATATTCAAGGGTGGACTGTAGAAAAGGCGATTACAGAACCATTGTTTGTAAGTATGAAAGAAAGATATGCAGAACAATGGAAGATTGCAGAAAAGAATGGTATTTTATATCGCACATTTCGTTCTAGAATTACGAATCTGAAATGGAGCCCTGAAGAAGCGGCAACAATACCAACATTATCCACAAAAGAATGCGTAGAACGTGCTCATAAAAAAATAGATATCATAAAGCCAAATGATTTCGCTAGAGCTATTAAACACAGTGTAGGTAAAGCAACACTAAGGGAAAGGGTATTTAGACTCAAATGGGATTTAGAACGAGCTATAACAACTCCTCCTAACATTAAACATAGAGCGAAGAAAGAGGCGATCTAAATGATTTTAAATAGATGGTTAACAGATGAAGAATATGCCAGGGCAGCGGAAAGTGGAATCAGTAAGTCAGCGCTTAGAAGACGCGTTTATGACTACGGATGGGATTTAGAGGAAGCTTTGACAGCTCCACCTGGAAGTGTAAGGCATGAATTTGAAAGAAAGCATGAAAAATGGCTAAAAGTAGCTTTGAAAAATGGAATTAAAAGCAGCACATTTTATAGCAGGTTGAATTTAGGGTGGTCATATGAGAATGCAGCGAACAAACCTGTACATAAAAAGAATAAGACGGAAAAAAATTGGTTAGAAGTTGCATTGGAAAACGGGATTAGATATCAAACGTTCACATCAAGAGTTCGTATGTATGGATGGGATCTAGAGAGGGCAGCGACAACTCCTGTTATGACAGCGCGAGAATCTGGGAAGAAAGCAAGGCAAATGAAAGCGATTTTCACTGATGAACAGTTAGCAAAAGCAAAGTCTAATGGAGTATCTCGGCAAGTATTAAGAAGAAGAGTGGTTGTAATGGGATGGGATTTAGAAGAAGCGATGATAACACCACCACTTAAAACATGGAATACAAAAAGAAAACGTAATATCAGTTAGGAGGACAAGTCATGACAACCAAGGAGAGCGCTAGATTAAGAGGTTTCTGGACGCATAAACAGACAGGTGAGTGCATTGTAGTCAATCGAGTGACGATGCAAGGTGAAGCATATGCGCGGCAGGTGGGGAAAGACACGAAGCCACTTAATAAGATGAGACTCATATTGTTAGTACGTGAGTTAAAAGAGGAATATGTGAAGGGGATGCGATGAAGATGAAAATTATTAATTGGATTGCATGTATATATTGGTTCATTACTGGAATTATGATGTGTTTTGGATACGAGCCTTTGCCAGGGTTACTTATAGCAGCTTGCTTCACTTCAGGAATGTTTTTCCTAGACCATGCTACTAGAAAGTACTAATTAGGAGGAACAATGGACAGGAAACAAATTTACATCGACGTTCTACTACATAAGGGGATTTATAAGGAAGAAGATACAGGACGTCAGCTTTATGAAATGGATGAAAAAGAGTTATTCGAATTACTAAAAGGAGATGGGGAGAATGAAACAAACAGTTGAATGTGAAGTGTGTGTGGGAAGCGGATTTAGTGGATATGGAACCGGGTATGATGCTATTTGTGATAATTGTGGAGGTATTGGAGAATATCCGATTCTGAGTGGAGATGAGGAGATTGGTAAGAGGGTTTGATATATCAACTACACTTGGAGTTACTTGGAGCAAACGTGAGAATGATTGGATGATTCATTATCCGCGAAAATGTGATGGATGGTTAATACATGATGTTATTAGGAAAGATGAGTTCCAGGACTTAGTTAAAGAGTTAGATAAGCGGGGTTATGACACTGAAACATTAAGAATCTCGATTAAGAAGAAAAGAGGGGATGAGGAGAATGAGAGAAGCAATTAATGAATATATCAATCATTTGCAGCAATCAGCAGTAGAGAACAGAAAGAAAGCAGATGAAGCATACGATAACAAGGATATAGGGCTTGCTGGATTTCATCGTGGCCAATGGCTTGCAAATGAGGGAACGGCGATTGTATTAGAAAGTATCTTAGCTAAATACAAGGAGGAAGAACAATGAAATATACAGAGCATGGAACTTATGAAGTAACTCAATTATTAGCGGAATCAAAGGAGAATGAACGAAATGGCAACTAAGATTATTATGTTTACGAAAAATGAATGCCCGAATTGCAAACGCGCAAAGCACTTTCTAGGATTTGCACCAGTAGAGATTGAGTTAGAAGAAAGAAACATTGATAAAGATATTGATTATAAAAATGAAGCTGATGATTTAGGAATAATGAGTTTACCAGCTTTTAAATTTGAAAACGGCAATATCGTGAGAGGATTCGAAGAAGGAAAGATCATGAACGAATTAGGACTATAAAGGGGTGTTTGTATGAAGAAAGAAACCAAAATACAAGTGGAAGGTGAAATTGAATCAGTAGAGAGTGAGATTCGCAAAATAGAATATCACTTAGTGGGATTAGATAACGAGAAACGGAAGACGAAGCTTTTATTGGAAGTGTTGAAGAAACAGAAAGAGAAATTGAAAAGTTACTTATAAGGAGTGGACAAGCATGTTAAACATTAAAAAGATTTTTGAAGCGCAAGATAAATTAGATCGTAAGGTTGTTGAGGTTCATGGATTAGAGGGACAAAACCTAACTGGTGATGTGACACAGGCGTTATATACGGAGTTAGGGGAGCTTTCCAATGAGATTGGGTTCTTCAAGTATTGGAAGAAAAACAAAAAGGATGATAAAACGCGTAAGT
>Ga0213821_1000125_pt1 | contig 51864 bp, 50 predicted proteins | sample MC6MC0909MG_FD_179894 | JGI IMG/M metagenome (GOLD analysis project Ga0213821, IMG submission 179894) | Enriched soil aggregate microbial communities from Iowa State University, Ames, United States - MC6-MC0909-MG | ecosystem: Environmental > Terrestrial > Soil > Unclassified | place: USA: Iowa...
GATCTTCGACTCGATCCGCCTGCTGCAACGCGCCATGGACATGCTGCGCGAGCACTGCATCGTCGGCATCACTGCCAACGAACAGCGCTGCCGTGAACTGGTCGAGCACTCGATCGGCCTGGTCACCGCCCTGAACCCGTACATCGGCTACGAAAACGCCACCCGTATCGCCCGCGTTGCCCTGGAAACCGGCCGCGGCGTATTGGAGTTGGTGCGCGAAGAGAAGCTGCTGGACGAAGCGATGCTCAACGACATCCTGCGTCCGGAAAACATGATCGCTCCACGTCTGGTGCCGCTGAAGGCGTAACCGACGACTGCAACCTGTCTCACCAGGTTTGAGGGACTAGACACCTCTCGACCTTTCAAGGGCCCGAGCGCACGCTCCGGGCCCTTTTTTTATCCCGGCTTGGAACAGACGCCCGGCACACAACTTGCTCCATAATGGCTCCCAACCCACGGGATTGCCGAGCATGCTGCACAGCCACCTGACCACCCTCAACGCCGTTTCGCTGATTCTCAAGGTTTTCCAAGAGAGCGGCTGCGATGCGTCGAGCCTGCTAGCCGGCAGCGGCATTGGCCCGGCTGACCTGGGCCATGCCGATGCGCGCATCACCACTCAGCAAGAATTGCAGGTGTGTGCCAACGCCGTGGCCCGGCGCGAGGAGATCGGCCTGGAGCTGGGCCGGCGCATGCATGTGTCGTGCTACGGCATGCTCGGTTACGCCTTGCTCTCCAGTGCCACTTTGGGTGACGCCCTGCGCCTGGCCCTGCGCTATCCGGCACTGCTGGGAACAGTCTTCGAGCTTCGCCTGATCGACGATGGCCAGCGAATCTGGTTCAGCGCCAGCGATTACCGCGACAGCCCAGCGCTGGCGACTTTCAATGCCGAGTTCTGCCTGGTGTCGCTGAAAACCATCTGCGACGACCTGCTTGGCCGCCCGCTGCCGTTGCTGGCAGCACGCTTCGAACATGCCCAACCCAGCTATCACGCGCTTTATAGCGGTGCATTCCCCTGCCCGTTGGGGTTTGCCGCCGGCGACAACGCCTTTGCCTTCGAACGGCGCTGGTTGGACATGCCGCTGCCGTTGGCCGATCCGGTCACTCATAAAGCCATGAGCGAGCGCTGCCGGCTATTGAACCTTGAGTTCACCGGGCGCCAGGCCTGGCTGGGGCGGATTCGCCAGTTGCTGATCCAGCAGTTGAACGCAGCGCCTGGGCTGGAAGGTTTGGCGCGGCAGATGAACTGCTCGTCGCGCACCCTGCGCCGCCATCTGCAAGCGCTGGGCAGTAGTTATCAACAGCTGCTGGATGAGCTGCGCTTCGAGCGGGCCAAGCAACTGCTGGCCGAGGACCAAATGCCGATCTATCGGATTGCCGAGACCTTGGGCTTCAGCGAGACCGCCAGTTTCCGCCATGCCTTCCAGCGCTGGAGCGGCGTGGCGCCCAGCCATTTTCGCGGTTGACCCGTTCCGGCCTCTTCGCGGGCAAGCCCGCTCCCAGGTACCGAGCCAGCTTCAAGAGTGACATACACGCCTGCAACACAGATCTTAGGGGCAATGCAAAACCCTGTGGGAGCGGGCTTGCCCGCGAAGAGGCCCGACCTATCAACCACAAAACGTGCTTACCGGCTCACACGCCTTGGCCACATCGATCCCCTTTTGGCCACCACCATCGTTCTCCACCACCGGCCAGCCACTGACAATGGGCCAACGCCAGTAACCTGCGGAGAACAACAAATGCTGACGATCTATTCCGATGATCACCGCCTGCACCACGGCCGCTGCGAGCTGATCGATGGCAAGCTGATGCCTTGCTTTGAAATGCCCTCGCGCGCCGATCATGTCCTCGATCAAGTCAAAAAGCGCAACCTGGGCCCAGTCCAAGGCCCGACCGATTTCGGCCGTGCCCCCCTACAGCGGATCCACAGCGCCGACTACCTGAACTTCTTCGAAGGCGCCTGGGCCCGCTGGGCCGCACTGGGCCATGACGGCGACTTGCTGCCGTTCACCTGGCCGGCACGGACCCTGCGCCAGGTCAAACCGACCGGGCTGCACGGCGAGCTGGGCTACTACAGCTTCGATGCCGGCGCGCCGATCACTGCGGGCACCTGGCAAGCAGCCTACAGCGCCGCGCAGGTCGCGCTGACCGCACAGGCGGCCATCCAGCAAGGCGCCCATTCGGCGTTCGCCCTGTGCCGACCTCCTGGGCACCACGCTGCTGGCGAAGTCATGGGCGGCTACTGCTACCTGAACAACGCCGCCATCGCTGCCCAAGCCTTTCTCGACCAAGGCCACAGCAAGGTGGCGATCCTCGACGTCGACTACCACCACGGCAACGGCACCCAGGACATCTTCTACAGCCGCAACGATGTGTTCTTCGCCTCGATCCACGGCGATCCGGTCGATGAGTTCCCGTTCTTCCTCGGCTATGCCGACGAGACTGGCGAGGGCGCTGGCGAAGGCTGCAACATCAATTATCCGTTGCCCGCCGGTAGCGACTGGGCGGCCTGGAGCCAGGCCCTGGAAGACGCCTGCCAGCGCATCGATGCCTATGCAGCGGACGTGCTGGTGATCTCCCTGGGCGTGGACACCTTCAAGGATGACCCGATCTCGCAGTTCAAACTCGACAGCCCCGACTACCTGCAAATGGGCGAGCGCATCGCCCGGCTCGGCAAGCCAACCTTGTTCGTAATGGAAGGCGGCTACGCTGTGGAGGAAATCGGCATCAACGCGGTCAATGTGCTGGAGGGCTTCCAGCGCGCCCAACCAGGAGCCAGGCCATGAAACGACTCAAGCGACTGTTTGCCCCCTTGCTGGTCGCCGGCCTTGCCGCTGGCGCCCTGCAAGCCCATGCCGAACAGCGCACCCTGCGCGTCTACAACTGGTTCGACTACATCACCCCGCAGACCCTGACCGACTTCCAGAAGGACAGCCAGGTCAAGCTGGTCTACGACATCTTCGACACCAACGAGGCGTTGGAAGCCAAGCTGCTCACCGGCAACTCCGGGTATGACGTGGTGGTGCCCTCCAATGTGTTCCTGGCCAAGCAGATCGAGGCTGGCGTGTTCCAGCCGCTGGACCGCAGCAAGCTGCCGAACTGGCAGCACCTGGACCCAGCACTGATGAAGCTGATCGAAGCCAACGATCCCGGTAACAAGTTCGCCGTGCCCTACATGTACGGCACCGTGCTGATCGGCTTCAACCCAGACAAGGTCAAGGCTGTGCTCGGCGCCGATGCCCCGGTGGACAGCTGGGACCTGATCTTCAAGGAAGAAAACATCGCCAAGCTCAAACAGTGCGGTGTGGCCCTGCTCGACTCGCCGTCCGAAATCCTGCCACTGGCGTTGAAGTACCTGGGCCTGGACCCTAATAGCGGCAAGCCGGATGACTACAAGAAAGCCGAAGCACTGTTGCTGAAGATTCGCCCGCACATCACCTACTTCCACTCCTCCAAGTACATGGCGGACATCGCCAATGGCGATATCTGTGTGGCCGTAGGCTACTCCGGCAGCTTCTCCCAAGCCGCCAACCGCGCGCGCGATGCCAAGAATGGCGTGGTGGTGGATATGCGCCTGCCCAAAGAAGGTGCGCCGATCTGGTTCGATATGCTGGCGATTCCGAAAGGCGCGGCCAATCCTGAGGATGCGCATGTGTTCATCAACTACCTGCTGCGCCCGGAGGTAATTGCGCCGATCAGCGACTTTGTCGGGTATCCGAATCCGAACAAGGATGCGACGCAGAAGGTCAGCCCAGCGATTCGGAATAACCCGAATCTGTATCCGACCGAGGAAGCGATGGCCAAGCTGTACACGCTCAAGCCGCTGCCACGGGATGCCGAACGGGCGCGGACTCGGGCTTGGACGCGAATCAAGTCCGGGACCTGATTGGAGATTTTGGGGCTGCGACGCAGCCCATCGCGGGGCAAGCCCGCTCCCACGCAACGATCCCTAGAGCGCTTGAATCGTGGGAGCGGGCTTGCCCCGCGATAGGCCGCAAAGTAGGCCTGGCTACCTCCAGGCCTTACGCAAGCGCATCAACGCATCGGCAATCTGCGCCTGCGGCACCGCCGCAAACCCCAGCACCAGCCCCGCCCGCTTATCCACAGGCACCTCGCTGTCCTCCAACCAGTAACTACTCAACGGATTCACCTCCACCCCTACCGCCTCGGCCTGTGCGACCAATTCACGCTCGCGGGCAAGGTTATCCACAGCCACTTTCACATGCAGCCCCGCCGACACCTCCGGCATCGCCCCCAAGCCGGCAACTCCCTCCGGCCACCCGGCCTTGAGCACATTGCGCCGGCTCAACGCCGCCCGGCGCATGCGACGGATATGCCGCAGAAAATGCCCCTGGGCCATGAACTGGGCCATCACACACTGGGTACCCACTTCCGAATGCCGCACCGCCAAGGCCCGGGCCTGACTGAACGCCTCGACCAAACGCTGCGGCAACACCAGGTAACCCAAGCGCAGCGCGGGAAAGGCGATCTTGCCGAAGGTGCCGACGTACAGCACCCGCCCCTGCCGATCGAGTGCCGCCAACGGCGCCAGCGGCGCGCCGCTGTAGCGGTACTCACCGTCGTAGTCGTCCTCGATGATCCAGCCATCCTGGCGCTCGGCCCAGGCCAGCAGCGACAAACGCCGGGCCAGGCTCATGGTCACCCCTGTGGGGTACTGATGGGCCGGCGTTACATAGGCCAAACGACAATCAGCCAATTGTGCGAGCTTAGCGCAATCGAGCCCCTCGTCATCCACTGGCACCCCACGCACTCGCCCACCGGCGAGGGCAAAGGCGTGCCCAGCGGCGCGATACCCTGGGTTTTCCACAGCCACCGCCTCGCCGGGATGCAATAGCAACTGTGCACAAAGGCTGATGGCCTCCTGTGCGCCACTGGTGATCACAATTTGTCCAGCGCTGCACGACATGCCCCTGGAGCGGCGCAGGTAGGCGGCAATCAATTCACGCAGCTGAGGCTCTCCTGCCGGGTCGCCATAGCCTAGCTGCGCAGGCTCTGGATTTCGCCAGAAACCCGCTTGCAGCTTGGCCCACACGTCGAATGGGAATAGATCGAAGGCAGGAATACCCACCCGAAACGCCCGCGGTGGACCGCTTCTGGGCGCAGGCAAATGATGATTTTTCAGACGCTCCAGAGGCTCGCTGGAGCGGTCACTGCTGGACAAATCAACAGTATCAGACACAGGAAATGTGGATAAGTCTGTTGATAACCCACGGGATAACCCTGTGGACAGTTGTGTGGATAGTTTTGGCAGCTGACTTACATAGGTGCCGTCCCCTACCCGGCTTTCGATGTAACCCTCGGCATACAACTGGTCGTAGGCACGCACTACGCTGTTGCGCGAAAGCGCCAACATACTGGCCAGATCGCGGGTGGCCGGTAGCCGTGTGCCGCTGCTCAGGCGGCCATCCAGCACCCGCGCACGCAAAGCCTGGTAGAGCTGCTGGCTGAGGCCGCGACGTTGATCGAGGACGATCCCAGCGGGGTCGAAGGGCAACACGATGGGGCGTTCGCTCATGGGATTGGACCTATCAAATCTGTCTTGAATGGCTCTTAACCTAGACCAATAGCCTGCCTAGGATGGGGCCATTCGACAAGGAACCTGCCATGTACAACAGCAAACCCCATCAGGAGCACGACCTTGGGCGCCTGCACCAGCAGATGCTGGAAACCCGCCTGGCCGTGCTGGTGACGCATGGCGAGCAAGGCTTGCTCGCCAGCCACCTACCAGTACTGATCGACACAGGCGAAGGCGAGTTCGGCACCGTCTACGGCCACCTGGCCAAGGCCAACACGCAATGGCAGGCCCTGGAACAAGGCGGCGAAGTGTTGATGGTGTTCGCCGGGCCCGACGCCTACGTCAGCCCGAGCTTCTACCCAAGCAAGGCCGAGCACCACAAGGTGGTCCCCACCTGGAACTACCTGGCCGTGCATGCCTACGGCTGTGCTCAAGTGATCCACGATGCAGCCGGCCTGCTGGACATCGTCAGCCGCCTGAGCGACCTGCATGAGCAAGGCCGCAGCCAACCATGGAAAGTCAGTGACGCGCCCAGTGACTACATCGACGGCATGCTGCGCGCGATTGTCGGTTTCCGCTTGCCCATCACCCGCCTGCAAGGTGCGCGCAAGCTCAGTCAGAACCGTTCGGCCGAGGACATCGCAGGCGTGCGCGAAGGCTTGGCCAACAGCGCCGATCATCAGGACCAACAACTTGCCGCGCACATGCGCACACTCTGAAGGGATAGCCCCATGTCCACCGTCACCATCCGCCCGGTCAACGCCAACGACCACGCCGCCTGGCTGCCTCTGTGGCAAGCCTATCTGCGCTTCTACCAGACCGAGCTGCCCGCCGAGGTCAGCACGGTAACCTGGCAGCGCCTGCTCGACCCGCAGGAGCCCACCCATTCAGCGCTGGCCTGGGTCGATGGCAAGGCGGTGGGCATGGTCAACTGGATCTATCATCGTTCCAACTGGAGCATCGAAAATTCCTGCTACCTGCAGGATCTGTACGTAGACGCAGATCAGCGTGGCCTGGGTGTTGGCCGCCGGTTGATCGAACAGGTGTATGCCACAGCCAAGGCCGCTGGCTGCATCAAGGTGCACTGGCTGACTCACGAGACCAACGCTACCGCCATCAGCCTGTACGAACAGGTCGCGGAGCGTCCGGGCTTCATCCAATTTCGCAAAGCGCTGTAACACAGGAGCCACATATGAGTCAGCTGTCGCACTGGAAGCCCGCTATCGTTCCTCAGGCCGAGCCCATCGAGGGGCGGTTCATTCGCCTGGAAAAGCTTGATGCGAGACGCCATGGCGAAGACCTGTGGGATGTGCTGCAAGGCCCCGAGTCTGACCCGACGCTGTGGAACTACCTGCCATACGGCCCATTTGCCGAGCGCGCCGCCTTCGACCGCTGGCTGGAGGGCAACGCGGCCAGTCGCGACCCGCTGTTCTATAGCGTCATCGACCGCACCAATGGCCAGGTGCAGGGCATTCTCAGCCTGATGTCGATCGTGCCCGAGCATGGCCGCATCGAGATCGGCCACATCGCCTTTAGTGCAGCCATGCAGCGCACACCGAAGGGTACTGAAGCGGTGTTTTTGCTGGGCAAGCTGGGTTTTGAGCTGGGCAATCGTCGCCTGGAGTGGAAGTGCAACAACGCCAACGCCCGTTCCAAGCGGGCGGCGGAGCGCTTTGGCTTTACCTACGAGGGGGTATTCCGCAATCACATGGTGATCAAGGGGCAGAACCGCGATACGGCCTGGTATTCGATTACCGATGAAGAGTGGCCAGGGGTGGCGGCGGGGTTTGAGCGGTGGTTGAGCGAGGATAACCAACCGGCCCAGGGGCAGGTGGAATCACTGCAAGCTTGTCGTGCCAAGCTGAAGTGAGGCGTTGTCAGTACCACCGCTATCGCGGGGCAAGCCCGCTCCCACGGGTAGGCTTGCCCCGCGATAGCAGTCAAGCACACAAAAAAAGGGGAGCTATCGCTCCCCAGTGAGGTTAACCGCTTGTAGATGAAGGCTGGGCTCAGCCTTCGATCTCGATCAGGATTTCGCCCGGGGTTACCCGGTCACCTTTAGCCACATGAATGGCGACGACTTTGCCTGCGATGGCCGCTTGCACTTCGGTCTCCATCTTCATCGCTTCGGTGATCAGTACCGCCTGACCCGCCTTGACCACATCACCTTCCTTGACCAGCACATCGACGATGTTGCCCGGCATGGTGGTGCTGACGTGGCCGGGACCACTGGCCTGCTTGCGCTTGCTGCCGCCACCGCCAACGAAGTCGTTGAGCGGCTCGAACACCACTTCTTCCGGCATGCCATCGATCGACAGATAGAAGTGCCGCTTGCCTTCGGCCTTGACGCCGACACCGGTGATGTCGACGCGGTAGGTCTCGCCGTGGACGTCGATGACGAACTCGGTCGGTACGCCCTCGCCGCCCACCGACGCGGCAGCGCCCGCTTCAGGGATTGGCAGCAGCTCTTCAGGCTTGAGGCTGCCAGCTTCACGTTCTTCGAGGAACTTGCGGCCAATGTCCGGGAACATGGCGAAGGTCAGTACGTCCTCTTCGCTCTTAGCTAGGGCACCGATCTCGGCACGCAGCTTGTTCATTTCTGGTTTGAGCAGATCGGCTGGGCGGACGTCGATCACCTCTTCGCTGCCGATCGCCTGGCGGCGCAGCTGCTCGTTGACCACGCCAGGCGCTTTGCCGTAACCGCCTTGCAGGTACAGCTTCACCTCGTTGGTGATGGTTTTGTAGCGCTCACCGGCCAGCACGTTGAAGAACGCCTGGGTACCGACGATCTGCGAAGTCGGGGTGACCAGTGGCGGGAAGCCGAGGTCCTCACGCACCCGCGGGATCTCCGCCAGCACTTCGTTCATGCGGTTGAGAGCGCCCTGCTCCTTGAGTTGGTTGGCCAGGTTGGAAATCATCCCACCAGGCACCTGGTTGACCTGAACGCGAGTGTCCACCGCAGTGAATTCGCTCTCGAACTGGTGGTACTTCTTACGCACCGCGTAGAAGTACAGGCCGATTTCCTGCAGCAATTCCAGATCCAGACCGGTATCGAACTCGCTGCCCTTGAGCGCGGCGACCATCGACTCGGTGCCTGGGTGGCTGGTGCCCCAGGCGAAGCTGGAGATGGCGGTGTCGATGTGGTCGGCGCCGTTTTCTACCGCCTTGAGCTGGCACATGGCAGCCAGGCCGGCGGTGTCGTGCGAGTGGATGAACACCGGCAGCGACTGCTCGGCCTTCAGCGCCTTGACCAGCTCGCCGGTGGCGTATGGGGTCAGCAGGCCGGCCATGTCCTTGATTGCCACCGAGTCGCAACCCATGGCTTCCATCTGCTTGGCCTGGGCAACGAAGGCATCGATGGTGTGCACCGGGCTGGTGGTGTAGGCGATGGTGCCCTGGGCGTGCTTGCCGGCAGCCTTGACCGCTTCGATGGCCACGCGCAAGTTACGCACGTCGTTCATCGCATCGAAGATGCGGAATACGTCGATGCCGTTGACCGCAGCCTTGGCCACGAAGGCTTTGACCACATCATCGCTGTAGTGGCGGTAGCCGAGCAGGTTCTGCCCGCGCAGGAGCATCTGCAGGCGGGTGTTGGGCAGTGCCGCACGCAGTTTGCGCAGGCGCTCCCACGGGTCTTCCTTGAGGAAGCGCACGCAGGCGTCGAAGGTGGCGCCGCCCCACACTTCCAGCGACCAGTAGCCGACCTTGTCGAGCTTTTCGCAGATCGGCAGCATGTCTTCGGTGCGCATGCGGGTGGCCAGTAGGGACTGGTGGGCGTCGCGCAGGATCGTGTCGGTTACGTGAATTTTCTTGGACATTATGGGGTTCCTCACAGGCCTGCGTGGGCGGCGATGGCGGCGGCGATGGCCAGGGCCAGCTCTTCGGGTTTGCGCTTGATCGAGTAGTTGGTCAGTTCTGGGTGGCTTTCAACGAAGCTGGTATTGAACTGGCCGCTACGGAATTCCGGATTACGCAGGATTTCCTGGTAGTACGCGGCGGTGGTCTTGACCCCCTGCACACGCATGTCGTCCAGGGCCCGCAGGCCGCGGTCCATGGCCTCTTCCCAGGTCAACGCCCAGACCACCAGTTTCAGGCACATCGAGTCGTAGAACGGCGGAATGGTGTAGCCGGTATAGATCGCCGTGTCGGTACGCACGCCTGGGCCGCCCGGTGCGTAGTAACGGGTGATCTTGCCGAAGCTGGGGAGGAAGTTGTTTTTCGGGTCTTCGGCATTGATGCGGAACTGCAATGCATAGCCGCGATGCTGGATGTCTTCCTGCTTGACCGACAGTGGCAGGCCGGAGGCGATGCGAATCTGTTCACGGACCACGTCGATGCCGGTGATTTCTTCAGTGATGGTGTGCTCCACCTGAACCCGGGTGTTCATCTCCATGAAGTACACCTCGCCATCGGCGAGCAGGAACTCCACGGTACCGGCGTTCTCGTAGTCCACCGCCTTGGCCGCACGTACCGCCAGGTCGCCGATGTAGGCGCGCTGCTCTGGAGTCAGCTGTGGGCTTGGGGCGATCTCGATGAGCTTCTGGTTGCGGCGCTGGATCGAGCAATCGCGCTCGAACAGGTGCACCACATTGCCAAAGCTGTCACCCAGGATCTGCGCCTCGATGTGCTTGGGATTGACGATGCACTTTTCCAGGAACACTTCGGCCGAACCGAACGCCTTGGTCGCTTCGGAGATCACCCGGGGGAAGGCTTGCTCGAGCTCCTCACGGCTATTGCAGCGACGAATACCACGGCCGCCACCACCGGAGGTGGCCTTGAGCATGACCGGGTAACCAATGCGCTCGCCTTCGCTCAAGGCTTCGTGGATATCCGCCACGTTGCCTTCGGTGCCAGGGGTCACGGGCACCCCGGCCTGGATCATGGTGCGGCGCGCTTCGGTCTTGTCGCCCATGCGGCGAATGACGTCGGCGGACGGGCCGATGAACTTGATCCCGCGCTCGGCGCAGATTTCTGCCAGTTCGGCGTTTTCCGAAAGGAAACCGTAGCCAGGATGCAAGGCATCACAGCCGGTTTCCACAGCCAGGTTGACCAGCTTGCGCGGGTTCAAATAGCCGGCCAATGGCTCGGCACCAATGCTGTAGGCCTCGTCGGCGCGCTTGACGTGCAAGGCATGCCGGTCGGCGTCGGAAAAGATCGCCACCGAGCGAATGCCCATTTCGGCGCAGGCCCGCACGATCCGAACTGCGATTTCACCCCGGTTGGCGATCAGGATTTTTTTTATCACTGGAGTCTTCCCAAAGCCGATGGAACATACGATCCGGTTCTACCGGTCGGCGCGTGACCAGATGCAGTTGGCCAGTCGCATATTCACCCTAGCGCTGAAGGACGATAAACAAAAATCAATATTTATTAGAGGCAGCATTAGCAAAAGCTTATAGTCACGTAACAAGGTTTTGCCGGAGCCCGGAGAAAAATGCGTAAGTCATTGATGCGTATGACATTGCGTCAATTGCAGATCTTCAATGAGGTGTGCGATTTGCGTTCTTACAGCCGGGCCGCCGAGGAGATGGCGCTGACGCAACCCGCCGTTAGTCTACAGATCCGCCAGCTTGAAGAGCTGGTCGGTCAGCCACTGTTCGAATATGTCGGCAAGAAACTCTACCTCACCGAAGCCGCCGAGGCCTTGCAGCGCGCCAGCCGGGATATCTTCGGGCGGCTGGAGAACCTCGATATGCAGCTGTCGGACATGCAGGGTTCACTGCAAGGGCAGTTGAAACTGGCGATCGAATCCAGCGCCAAGTACTTCGTGCCACACCTGTTCGCTGCCTTCAAACAGCGTCACCCGGAGGTCAACCTGACCCTGACGGTGGTCAATCGCGCCCAGGCCATTCGGCGCCTTTCGGATAACCGCGACGACCTGATCATCATGTCCATGGTGCCGCAGGACATGGGCCTGGAGTTCTTGCCATTCCTGAACAATCCGATCGTTGCCGTGGCGCCGCCGGATCATCCGCTGTGCAAACTTGAACAGCTGCGCCTGCAGGACCTGGAACCTCATACCCTGCTGATCCGTGAACAGGGTTCGGGTACGCGCAAGGCCTGCGAGGAGTACTTCAAGGACAAGCGCGTGCACTTCACCCAGACCCTCGAAGTGGCCTCCGCCGATGCCCAGCGCGAATGCGTGATCGCAGGCTTGGGAGTTGCCCTGCTGACCCGCCACGCGGTGAACATGGAATTGGCCACCGGAGTGCTCAAGGAGTTGCCGGTCGAGGAACTGCCGCTGTACCGCAGCTGGTGCGTGGTGCAGTCCAAGGCCAAGCGGCAGTCGCCGGTGGCCTTGGCATTTCTGGCGTTCATTCGCAGCGAACGTGCGCTGATCAGCGCGCTTGTGGAGCGTTTTTCGGGGAAGCTGCCGCCGATACCTGCCACACGGTAATCTCCCTCAGGTCGGGATAATCGGCGATTTCGCGCAGCAATTGACGTTGCTCGGAGTAGCTTTCGATCGCGCGACGAAACTCCATCCGGCGCTGATCTTTCTCAGCTTGCTTGCGAGCCTTGGCGTTGGGTTGATACGAGCCATCGAAGTCACGAGCCATTGCCTGTCTCCCTGATCGAGTGCGGGAGTTTCAGACTGGCTCGAAGATTTTACGATTTCGCGGCCGAAGGGTGACAGATCGATGAAATGTGCCGTGTCAGTGCCGGTCTCACCTGGAAGCGGGCTTGCCCCGCGATGAAACCGCCACCGGCACCCTGAATCAATCGTCCATGGCCTTGATCGACTTGGGCGACAACCTCAGGCTACGCAAGCTGCGCTTGACGCTCTTGAGGTGATTGACCAGGCTCGGCCCACGCGCCATGGCCACGCCCATGGCCAGCACGTCGATCACCACCAGGTGAGCGATACGCGAGGTCAGCGGGGTGTAGATCTCGGTGTCTTCATGCACATCGATCGCCAGATTGACCGTGGACAGCTCGGCCAACGGCGTCTGGCTCGGGCACAGGGTAATCAGGTTGGCGCCGCTCTCACGCACCAGGTTGGCGGTGATCAACAGATCCTTGGAACGCCCCGACTGAGAGATACACACCGCCACATCGCCAGGCTTCAAGGTCACTGCCGACATCGCCTGCATGTGCGGGTCGGAATAGGCCGCCGCGCTGAGCAGCAGGCGGAAGAACTTGTGCTGGGCATCGGCAGCCACCGCACCCGACGCGCCAAAACCATAGAACTCCACGCGCTGGGCATGGGCCATGGCCGTTACCGCCTGCTGCAGCGCGTGCGGATCGAGATGCTCGCGCACTTCCATCAAGGTGTGCAGGGTGGTGTCGAAGATCTTCAGGCTGTAGTCGGCGACCGAGTCGTCTTCATGGATCGCGAACTGGCCGAAGCTGGCGCCAGCGGCCAAGCTTTGCGCCAGCTTGAGCTTGAGGTCCTGAAATCCAGAGCAGCCAATCGCCCTGCAGAAACGCACGATGGTCGGCTCGCTGATACCGACGTTATGCGCCAGATCCGCCATGGAACTGTGCATGACGGCAGCCGGATCAAGTAGCACATGGTCAGCCACTTTCAGTTCCGATTTGCGCAGCAGATGGCGCGATTGGGCGATATGTTGCAACAGATTCACGGGCTGGACTCGGTTATGATCGGCTGGCCGGGATGTAGCTTTCTTGTAGTTATACTACATGACCGGCAACCCGCCCAGTTAAACGAACGTGGAGAGTGGTGGCTTGACTATTCCTTGCGACATTCTGGTCTTCGGCGGCACGGGCGACCTGGCCCTGCACAAATTGCTGCCGGCGCTCTACCACCTGTATCGCGAGGCACGCCTGCACAATGCGGTGCGGATCATCTCTCTGGCCCGGCGCAACCTGAGCCGTGACGACTACCTGAAACTCGCCGAGCGCCATTGCCGGGCCCAGATCGCCCGCCACGATTTCGAAGAGGAAGTCTGGTGGCGCTTCAGCGCCAGGCTCGATTACTTCCCCATGGACGCCTCGCAAAGCGCCGACTTCGGCCGCCTGGCGCGCTATCTCGGCGAGCCAGGAGGACTGGCGCGGATCTACTACCTAGCGACCGCGCCCAACCTGTTCGTGCCCATTGCCAACCACCTACGGATCGCCGGGCTGGCCGATCACGAAGCACGTATCGTGCTGGAGAAGCCCATCGGCCATTCGCTGGAGTCGGCCACCGCGATCAACGAAGCGATCGGCGCAGTATTTGATGAATCGCAGGTGTTTCGTATCGACCACTACCTGGGCAAGGAAACTGTGCAGAACCTGATGGCGCTGCGCTTTGCCAATGCCCTGCTGGAGCCGGTTTGGCGCAATGGCCAGGTCGATCACGTGCAGATCAGCGTCTGTGAAACCTTGGGGGTGGAGAATCGTGGCGGTTACTACGACCGTGCTGGCGCCACCCGCGACATGCTGCAAAACCACCTGCTGCAGTTGCTGTGCCTGGTGGCGATGGAGCCCCCAGCGCAATTCGACGCCGAAGCGGTGCGCGACGAGAAGGTGAAGATTCTCCGCGCGCTCAAGCCGATCACTGGCCAGGATGTGCAGGACAAGACCGTGCGCGGCCAATACAGTGCCGGGCGTATCGGTGGCCAGGAAGTGCCGGCCTACTATTTTGAAAAAGACGTCGACAATGACAGCGACACCGAGACCTTCGTTGCCGTCCAGGCGCAGATCGACAACTGGCGCTGGGCCGGCGTGCCGTTCTACCTGCGCACCGGCAAACGCATGGCGCGCCGCACCTCGCAGATCGTCATCCAGTTCAAGCCGGTGCCGCATGAGCTGTTCAGCGGCGGCCAGGTCAACCAACTGCTTATCCAACTGCAACCCGACGAGCGCATCAGCCTGCGCATGATGACCAAAAGCCCAGGCAAGGGCATGCGCCTGGAACCGGTGGAACTTGACCTGAACCTGGCCCAGGTATTCGGCCAGACCCGTCGCTGGGAAGCCTACGAGCGGCTGCTGCTGGATGTGCTCGACGGCGACTCGACCTTGTTCATGCGCCGCGACGAGGTCGAGGCGGCCTGGGCCTGGATCGACCCGATGCTCAAAGGTTGGGAAGAACACTTCCAGGCACCGCGCCCCTATCACGCAGGCAGTAATGGCCCCGAATCTGCCAACACCCTGCTGACTCGCCAGGGAAGAGCTTGGCATAGCTGAAAGTTTTCTGACTGCATGTGCAGATCGAACAAGTGAAATATGGCGACTCCGCAACACACGTTGCATTCATGGAAGGAGTACGCAATATGACTATCGAAACCAAAGGTTGGGTTGCACAAATGGACAACATGCCTGGCAGCGTCAGCTTCCGGGTATATGGCTCCGTTGTGGTTGCACACCCGGGACTCAATCCCACCCTCAGCGTTCGCGACATTCAGGACAAGTCCTTTGCGCTGGCCCTGGAGCTCAAGCTGGAAGCTGTCGAGGGGATCTATCCTCAGGTCGTCACGGAAAAAACCGTGTCCTTCAAAATGCCGGGCGATCACAGCAACATCCCTAAAGTGGATATCTTCTACCAAGGGCAGTTGATCCATAGCATCACCGATATTCTGGTCACCCACTGACCCACGCGGTGGGGGGCCCTCCTGGGCTCCCTACTTGGTCACACCTTGCAATGCGCTTTGCAACAGTGCCTTGAACGCCCAAGCATCGACAGGGCGACTGATCAAATAGCCCTGAGCCTCATCGCAGCCCTGCTCGCGTAAAAAGCTCAGCTGTTCATTGGTTTCCACCCCTTCGGCCACCACGCCCAACCCCAGGCTCTGGGCCATGACGATGATCGCGCGGGTGATGGCGGCATCCTGACTGCCCTCGTGCAGCCCGCGGATGAACGCCTGGTCGATCTTCACGTAGTCGACCGGGAAGCGCTTGAGGTAGCTCAGTGACGAGTAGCCGGTGCCGAAGTCATCGATGGCCAGTTTCACCCCCAGCTCATGCAGTTGCTCGAAGGTGGCGATGATGTGCTCGACGCTGTCGAGCAATTGGCTCTCGGTCAGTTCCAACTCCAGCAGATGCGGCGCCAGGCCGGTTTCCTCCAGCACTTGGCGCACCAGGCTGATCAACTTGCCCTGGCGCAGTTGATAGACCGACAGGTTCACCGACACGCGAATCTGCAGCCCTTCGCGCAGCCATTCACAGGCTTGCCAGCAGGCCTGACGCAAGACGAATTCGCCCATGGGTGCGATCAACCCGGTCTCTTCCGCCAGACCTATGAACTCCCCTGGCGGGACCATCCCCAACTGCGGATGCTGCCAGCGCACCAGGGCTTCGGCGGCATGCAGGCGGCCGGTGCGCAGGCACAACTTGGGCTGGTAATAAACCAGCAGTTGGCCTTCATCGATGGCCTTGCGCAGTTGGTTCTCCAACTGCAGGCGCTCGACGGTACTGGCGCGCAGGCTTTCGGTATAGAACTGGAAGTTATCCCCGCCCAGATGCTTAGCATGCTGCTTGGCCATGTCGGCCTGGCTGATCAGGGTATTGCCATCGAAGCTGGCATCGGCCAGCACACTGATGCCTACCGAGGCGCTGATGACCACCTCGTGGCCATCCAGGCGCTGCGGTACGCGCAATTTGTCCAACAGCCGGGTAGTCACCCGCACCAGGCTGGAGAGATTGCTGTAGCCATCGAACAACACTGCGAATTCGTCACCCGACAGCCGCGCCACGGTATCGGCCTCCGGCACGGCATTGGCGATGCGCTGGGCGATTTTCTTGATCAGTTGGTCGGCCAGTTCATGACCGAGGCTTTCGTTAAGCAGCTTGAAGCGATCCAGGTCGATGTGCAGCAACGCCAGGCTACGGCCATTGACCCGCACCCGTTGGCCGGCCTCATGCAAGCGCAGGCGGAATAGCGCGCGGTTGGCCAGACCGCTCAATTCGTCATAGTGGGCCAAGTAACGCAGACGCTCTTCCGATGCTCGCCGGGCCGACAGATCGGTGAAGAAGCCGACCACATTGCTCAGATTGCCGTGGGCATCGCGCACCCCAGTGAGCTGCAACCATTGCGGGTATAGCTCGCCATTTTTGCGCGCCTCCACCAGTTCGCCCTGCCAGTGGCCGTGTTGGCGCAGGGCTTGATCGATGGCTAGGTTGTGACGACGCACATCGCTGCTACAAGGCAGCTCGAGCAGGTCACGCGCCAGCAGTTCGGCACGCGCGTAGCCGGTCATCTGGCAAAACGCCTGGTTGACTGCCAGCAGTGAGAACTCGGCGTTGAGGATAACGATGCCTTCATTACACGCCTCGAACACCGTCGAGGCGAGGCGCTGCTGCTCTTCGAGGGCTTTTTGCGCGTAGATGCGCTGCAGGTCCTCGCTCAGCGCCTGGTTCTGGAAACGCCGCACCAGGCTACGGTCGATCAACCGGTTGACCTGCCAGGCCACCACCATCAGCGCCGCCAGCAAGATCAGGCCAAGCCAGCCCCAGCCACGCTGGTGACCGGCCTCGAAATAGAACAAGTAGGCAATCGGCGGTAGCAGACAGGGCAAGGCAAAACTGAGAAACGCCGGCAGGCTGACGGCATAGGCGACGCTTGCCGACAACGCCGCCATCCCCAGCAGACCGAAAATCCACGCCTGTTCGGCGAAATTATCCACAGGCACCCAGGCGATTGCGGCGCAGGCCAGGGTCAGGCCACTGAAGGCAGAGCCTGCCAGGAACATGCGCCACCAGTTGGGGCTGGCTTGACGCTCAGCCGTGGCCCTGTCGAACGCGGCGACCTGGATCACCCGAAGGGCCACCAGCGCCAACAGCCAGACCAGCCACGCAGCAACCAGCAGATAGCGCCCAGGGCTCCACAACAGCCAGGCGCAGAGCAAGCCGTTGAGCAGCATGAACAGTGTTGGCAGCAGCGAGCCTTGGTAGAGCAGGCGGGTGCGCTCGATGGAGAGCTGGGTGGCAAATTGCCGTCGCACGCTCCTGGTCTGCGACGATGCGCCGATCGTCGTGCAATCCTGGGTCATAGGGCTGGTTCTTGTTGTGTTCTTGTTAGGGATGACCGCAAACGTGCTGGGAGAATACACAAACGCTGCTTGCGGCCAAACTGCTCTAAGTCATGCCAGGCACACTGACGCATCGGTCAGCCCGATGAATGGCCAGTCTGCCAGGTGAATATTTATACAGTAGAGGTTTGCCCGTTCCCCGACGCCGCCCTAGAATGGCCGGATGCGCACAGATGACCTCTCCCTCCTGCTGAACTCTCTCAACGATGCCCAACGCCAGGCCGTAGCAGCCTCGGTGGGGCGTCAACTGGTGCTTGCCGGCGCCGGTTCCGGAAAAACCCGCGTGCTGGTGCACCGTATCGCCTGGCTGATCCAGGTCGAACAGGCCTCGCCGCACTCGATCCTGTCGGTGACCTTCACCAACAAGGCCGCAGCCGAAATGCGCCAGCGGATCGAGCAGTTGATGGGGATCAACCCCGCCGGCATGTGGGTGGGCACCTTCCACGGCCTGGCGCACCGCCTGCTGCGGGCGCACTGGCAGGAAGCGCGGCTGGCGCAGAACTTCCAGATCCTCGACAGCGATGATCAGCAACGGCTGGTCAAACGGGTGATCCGTGAACTGGGCCTCGACGAACAACGCTGGCCGGTCCGCCAAGCGCAGTGGTTCATCAACGGGCAGAAGGATGAAGGCCTGCGCCCGCAGCACATCCAGCCGGGTGGCGACCTGTTCCTGGGCACCATGCGCAGCATCTACGTGGCCTACGAGCAGGCCTGTGAGCGCGCCGGGGTCATCGACTTCTCCGAGCTGCTGCTGCGCGCGCTGGACTTGTGGCGCGACAACCCAGGTCTACTCGAGCACTACCAGCGGCGCTTCCGCCACCTGCTGGTAGACGAGTTCCAGGATACCAACGCCGTCCAGTACGCCTGGTTGCGCCTGCTGGCCAAAGGCGGCGACAGCCTGATGGTGGTGGGCGATGACGACCAGTCGATCTATGGCTGGCGCGGCGCCAAGATCGAGAACATCCATCAGTACACCGACGACTTCCCCGACGCCGAGATGATCCGCCTGGAGCAGAACTACCGCTCCACCGGCGGCATCCTCAAGGCCGCCAACGCCCTGATCGCCAACAACAGCGATCGCCTGGGCAAGGAGCTGTGGACCGACGTCGGCGAAGGCGAGCCGCTGACGCTGTACGCCGCCTACAACGAGCACGATGAAGCGCGCTACGTGGTCGAGTCGATCGAAAGCGTGATCAAGCAAGGCAGCGCGCGCAGCGACATTGCCATTTTGTATCGCTCCAACGCCCAATCGCGGGTGCTCGAAGAGGCGTTGCTGCGCGAGCGTATCCCGTACCGTATCTATGGCGGCCAGCGCTTCTTCGAGCGCGCCGAGATCAAGAACGCGATGGCCTACCTACGCCTGCTCGAAGGCCGTGGTAACGATGCAGCGTTGGAACGGGTGATCAACGTGCCGCCCCGTGGCATTGGCGAGAAAACCGTCGAGGCGATCCGCGACCACGCCCGCCACAGTCAACTGTCGATGTGGGAGGCGATGTGCCAACTACTCGCCGCCAAAGGCCTCAAGGGTCGCGCTGCCAGCGCCCTGGGCGCGTTCATCGAACTGATCGAGAACCTCGCCGCCAAAGCTGCTGAGATGCCACTGCACCTGATGACTCAAACCGTTATCGAGCAGTCCGGGCTGATCATCTATCACCAGGAAGAGAAAGGTGAAAAAGGCCAGGCGCGGGTAGAAAACCTTGAGGAACTGGTCAGCGCCGCGCGTAACTTCGAAAGCAGCGAAGAAGACGCCGAGCTGTCCCCGCTGTCGGCGTTTCTTGGCCACGCTTCGCTGGAAGCCGGTGAATCGCAGGCGGACGAGCACGAAGACAGCATCCAGCTGATGACCCTGCACAGCGCCAAGGGCCTGGAATTCCCCTACGTGTTCCTGGTGGGCATGGAAGAAGGCCTGTTCCCGCACAAGATGAGCCTGGAAGAGCCCGGTCGTCTGGCCGAAGAGCGCCGCCTGGCCTATGTGGGCATCACCCGCGCCATGCGCCAGCTGTACATGACCTACGCCGAAACCCGGCGCCTGTATGGCAGCGAGACCTACAACAAGGTGTCGCGCTTTGTCCGGGAGATCCCGCCGGGGCTGGTACAGGAAGTACGCCTGTCCAACTCGGTGAGCCGCCCGTTCGGCGGTGCGCAGACACAATCGAGCAGCATCTTCGCCAATGCCAGCATTCCGCAGACAGCCTTCTCCCTCGGCCAGCGCGTGCAGCATTCGGTGTTTGGCGAGGGTGTAATCCTCAACTTCGAAGGCTCGGGCGCGCAGGCGCGAGTGCAGGTGAACTTCGCCGAGGGCAGCAAGTGGTTGATGCTGGGGTATGCCAAGCTCGAGGCAATCTGAAGCCGTACTGGCCTCATCGCAGGACATGCTCTTCCTACACGGATTTTCCCTTTCCCTGTAGGAGCGGGCTTGCCCGCGATGAAGCCAGAACTGACACGGCACGATTTCTCTTACAACCATGAAGCAAAAGCCCTACAGCCTGTTTTCCTCTTTCCGTAGAACCATTCAGGCAAAAGCTGGAAACATTATGGCGCTAGCCATGTCTGCTCCATCATGTGCACCATGACGCGCGTGCAATCCACAATCAGGGGATATCCCACTTATGCAACGTTTTCTTAGCATCGCCCTGGCGCTGTGCGTCGGCCTGACGCTGAGCCTGGACGCCAACGCCAAACGCTTCGGCGGCGGCAAGAGCTCGGGCTCCGCGCCTATCCACCAGACTCGCCAGGCTACGCCAACCACGCCTGCTGCCGCACCGACCGCTCCAGGTCGCGCGCCAGCCGCCGCCAGCGGTGCTTCGCGCTGGCTGGGCCCACTTGCCGGCCTGGCGGCCGGTGGCCTGCTGGCCTCCATGTTCATGGGTGACGGCTTCCAGGGCATGCAGATCTTGGACTTCCTGATCATGGGCCTGATCGCCTTCCTGGTGTTCCGCTTCATCGCCGCCCGCCGTCGCCAGCAACAGGCTCACGCTGCGCCTGCCGGCCACGCGCCGTTCCAGCGCGAAGCACACACCCAGCAACCGGCTCAACCGTCGATCTTCGGTGGCGCCGCCGCACCTGCCGCCGCCGCGCCGGTGATCAACGCCCCGGCCTGGTTCAACGAGCAAAGCTTCCTGGCCGCCGCGCGCAACCACTTCCAGTCGCTGCAGCAGCACTGGGATGCCAACGAGATGGACAAGATCGCCGAGTTCGTCACCCCGCAACTGCTCGAGTTCCTCAAGCGCGAGCGTGCTGACCTGGGTGATGGCTTCCAGTCCACCTACATCGATAACCTCGATGTGCAACTGGAAGGCGTCGATGACCGCGCCGACAAGACCATCGCCACCCTGACCTTCCGTGGTCAGTCGAAGACCTCGCGCTTCGACCAGGGTGAAGCTTTCAGCGAAAGCTGGCACATGGAGCGCGCTCAGGGCGAAAACCAGCCTTGGCTGCTCGCCGGTATCCGCCAGAACGGCTGATCCTGACACGCTGCAACAAAAAAACCCCGGGCTTGCCCGGGGTTTTTGCTTTTGCCTCAGCGGGCTACTAGGGTATAACGCGCAGCGTTGTCATCAAGGTAGAGGATGTGAACCGTGGAAGAAGTGATCGAACAACTGCGTGAAGCCAATGAGCCGGTACCCGTGCCCCTGGAGCTTCCTGATGAAGATCAGCTGGTCGAGGTCGAGGAGCAGCTGTTCATCAACATTCCGTTCGTGTTCAAGGAATTTCTGCTGACCGTCAGCGATGTGGTCTATGGCAGCCTTGAGCCAGTGACCGCGACCGATCCGCAGTCGCACACCTACCTGCCGGAAGTGGCGGCCAATGCCTGGGACGCTGGCGTTCCACGTGAACTGATTCCGATCTGCCAGGATGGCGACGACTACTACTGCGTCGAAGAGGACGGCACCGTGGTGCTGTGGTCCGGCGAAGAAGAGATCGTCACCGAAGAAAGCTGGGAATCGGTCTGGCATTGGGCGCGTGACGTCTGGCTGGAAAGCTGAACGAGAGTTATCCGCAACAAGATGATGGCTCTTAGCCATTAATGGCCGTAAAATCGCCAGGCTTTCTGCGCCTGGCGACTCGCTACCGTGTCATCCCCTCGGACTTCGACGAAATCTCGCGCAGAGAGCATTTATCTGTCAGTGCGAGTGATCACGGTTGTTTTCCAGGGTCTCCAGCAACGCGATCTGCATGCGCGTATGCACCCGAATCAACCAGCGCCACAGCAGCGCCACGACCACTGCCGCCACCACTACGATCACCAGCAGCAACTCATTGGTCGGCAGAATGCTCGCCGACAACGCCGACAGCAGCAGGAAGATCACCAGCAGCGACAGCAGCGGGATCACCTCAGCGATCACCCGACGCACACGCTGGGTATGCCGCCCGGCCATCTCTGGCTTCACGCCCATCTCCGCCAACAGCATCGATAGCGCCTTGAGCTTGCGATAGGCGGCGATCAGGAATGGCAACGACAACAGCAGTGCCGCGCCCCAGATCAGCGCCTTCTGCTGGCCGATGTCGCCCACCCACTGGCTCAACCAACTGCCGAGCCGTTCGGCGAAGTAACCGCCACTGAAGAAGATCGCGATCACCAGCGCTAGGTTGACCCCGACCTGCAGCAAGATGCGCCGGATCATCGCCGCCAGCATTGCTCCCTCGCCTTGCGGCTGAATACTGCGCAACCATTCGCCATACAGCGACAGCACTCGCGAAACACGGCTCGGGACAATGTTGCCAAGCTTGATCGACAGCGGATCGGCTGCACGAATCAAGTAAGGCGTGAGCAGTGTGGTGATCGCCGAGACTGCCACCGCAACCGGATAAAGAAAGTCGCTGGTGACCTGCAACGTCATGCCCAGCGCGGCAATGATGAAAGAGAACTCGCCGATCTGCGAAAGGCCCATGCCCACCCGAAGTGAAGTGCGGCCATCATTGCCGGCGATAAAAGCCCCCATGCCACAGGAGAGCATCTTGCCCAATACCACCGCCAAGGTGATCACCACGATCGGCCAGGCGTAATCGATCAGCACCTGAGGGTCGATCATCAGGCCGATGGCAACGAAGAAAATCGCACTGAACAGGTCGCGAACCGGCTCGATCAGCCGCTCGATCTTCAGCAGTTGGCGCGATTCGGCCATGATCGCGCCGATCAGGAAGGCGCCGAGGACCATGCTGTACTCAAGCTTGACCACCAGCAGGCAGAAGCCGAAGCACAGGCCCAGCACGGTAATCAGCAGCATTTCGTTGCTTTCGAACTTGGCCACATAGGCCAACAGCCGCGGCACCAGCAAGATACCAATGACCAGCGCAACGATCATGAACAGCGACAGCTTGCCGACGGTGGAGAATACTTCGCCGGAGCTGACCGAACCGCTGACGGCGATACCCGACAGCAGGGCAATGATGCCGATGCCCAAGATGTCTTCAACGATGAGCACGCCGAAGATCAGCTGGGCGAAGCGCTCGTTCTTCATCTTCAGGTCATTGAGCGCCTTGACGATGATGGTGGTCGAGGAAATCGCCAGGATCGCGCCGAGGAACAGCGAATCCATGGTGCTCCAGCCGAACCAGCGACCGATTTCGAAACCGATCCAGATCATCAGGACGATTTCCAGGAACGCCGCGATAAATGCCGTCGCGCCGACCTTGAATAACTTGCGTAGGCTGAATTCCAGGCCCAGGCAGAACATCAGGAAGATCACCCCCAGCTCGGCCAGGGTCTTGATCGTGTCTTCGTCGTGAATCAGGCCAAACGGTGGGGTGTGCGGGCCAATGATGAAGCCGGCAACGATATAGCCAAGCACCACCGGTTGCTTGAAGCGATGGAACAGGATGGTGACCACCCCCGCCACCAGCATGATCACTGCCAGGTCCTGAATAAAGCTGATGGCATGCATGGCGTGGTACTCCTTTTTCACGTTGCCCGGGCAGACCGCTCCTCTGCCGAGGTCATCATCAGCGAGCAGCAGATACATACTGTGTTAAATGCAGGAAAGCCCATGTTGCATGGGCTTGCTCAGGTTAACATCGCGCCTCTGCGCAAAACGTTGGTGCAATATGCAGAAACATGTCGGCCGCTTCGCCTCAGCTAATGGCGCGAACCGCGTGACGATGGAGCGCCTGCCGACGTCCCGTACCAGGATGGGAAATTTCAACAGGGGTCGAAGAAGTGTCCGAAGATGCCCGCCCCGTTTCAGCGCAACCTCACCGTGAGCACACTATGGAACCTGGAAACGCCCAGCTGACTATGACCGTCCTGATGACTCCGGACATGGCCAACTTCTCCGGCAACGTACACGGCGGCACCTTGCTCAAGTACCTCGATGAGGTGGCTTATGCGTGCGCCAGCCGCTATGCCGGCACTTACGTGGTGACCCTGTCGGTCGATCAGGTGGTATTCCGCGAGCCGGTCCACGTCGGCGAACTGGTCACCTTCCTGGCCTCGGTCAACTACACCGGCAACACCTCGATGGAGGTGGGCATCAAAGTGGTAACCGAGAACATTCGCGAGCGCTCGGTGCGCCACTCCAACAGCTGCTTCTTCACCATGGTTGCAGTCGATGACAATCGCCGTCCGGTGCCGGTGCCTGCGCGCCTACCGCAGAGCAGCGAAGAGAAACGCCGCTTCCTGCAAGGCAAGCAGCGCCGGCAGATCCGTCAGGAGTTGGAAAAGCGCTACCAGGACCTGAAGACCGACGCCATTTAAACCGTCAGGCGCTGTGCTTCGAAGCGCACGCGCGGATGGGCAATACGATCCTGGGCCCGTACCAGCTGCAATTCGTAGCTGGCGCTGGCCTGGGTTTCGAGCAGAACCTCGTGCACGGCGGCCGCGCTGAACTCGAACGCCTGCACCCAGCTGTCACCCAACAGCACCCGGGCCAGGAACAGACCAGAGGTCAGGTCGCCGACGCCTACCGGCTGACGCGGGAAGCACAGCAGCGGCCGACGCAGGTGCCAGCTTTCTTCGCGGGTCACCAACAGCATTTCAAAGGTATCTTCAGCGCGGCCCGGGTAGCTCAGGTGCTTGACCAGCACCACTTGCGGCCCCCGCTCGAGCAGGCCGCGCGCCATCGCCACACAATCTTCCAGCGACTGCGCCCGACGCCCACTGAAGCTGTCCAGTTCAAGCTGATTGGGGCACAGGATATCGGCCTTCGAAGCCGCCTGTTCGAGCAGGAACTCACTGACTTCCTCGGGGACGATGCAGCCCTTCTCGGCATGGCCCATGACCGGATCGCACAGGTACAGCGCCTTGGGGTTGACCGCCTTGATCCGTTCCACGCCAGCGAGAATCGCCCGACCTTGCTCGGCACTGCCCAGGTAGCCGGACAACACCGCATCGCAGTGGCCCAACTCGCCAATGTTGCAAATGCCTTCTACCAACGCAGGAATTTGCGCTGGAGCAAGCACTTCTCCCGCCCACTGGCCATACTGAGTGTGATTGGAGAATTGCACGGTATTGAGTGGCCAGACGTTGACCCCGATCCGCTGCATGGGAAACACCGCGGCGCTGTTTCCGGCGTGGCCAAAGACCACATGGGACTGGATAGCGAGCAGATGCGGTGTACGTTTCATGCGGAGTTTTCCAAAGCCGATTCAGGATGAGAGCGTCGCGCAGTATGAACTCGATTGCCACCTGTACGACAGACCAGGGACGCAGTTAAGCTGGATCTACTTGTTTGGAGCCTACGCAAATGTTGACCCTGGAGAACCTCTTCGTCCTGATGCTGCTAGCCACGGTCGGCGCCTGGCTGTGGCACAACCATGGCCTGCGCGAGAAGGCCCTGGCACGGGTCAAGCAGCATTGCGCCAAACTCGACCTGGAGCTGTTGGACGACGCCGTCGCGCTCAAGCGCATTGCCTTCGTGCCTGATGCCAACGGCCGCAAGCGCCTGGCGCGGATCTATAACTTCGAATTCACTGTCACTGGCGAGCAACGCCACCCCGGCACTGTCACCCAGTTCGGCGCACACACCATGCAGATCGAGCTGGCGCCCTACCCGTTCGAGATCAAGACCCCGCCACGCAGCGATAACGTCATCGAGATGCAGCAGTGGCGCCAGGAGCACAATCGCTGGCGTAACGATCAGCGCTAAAGGCGGCAGGCGGCCAGGGCGCTCTGCAGGGCTGGCGTGGGCTGCGGCTGAGCGAAGATCAGCTCGATGCGAGAATCCTTGCGCCATTCGCTTGAGTGCCAATCCACGGCACTGGCCTGCAGGCCATTGAAGGATTGCCAGCCCGCTGCGCTGTGGATAACTCCCTTGGCCCTGCGCCAGGGCCAAGCGCGGAGAAACGCCTGTAATTGCGACACATCGAACCGCTGGCTGGGATGCCAGCGCCAGCCAATACTCCAACCCCCTTCACCTTGTTGCGCCAGGCAAATCGGCTGGGATGGATCTGTCCACAGGGCTACAAGCGGCGCAGAAGTGTTTTCCACAGGCAGCTCAACCTCCCCAGAGTTGGCTAGATCGCTTGTGGAAAAAATTGGCAGCTGCGCCAGGGGAAACTCGCCGTGCTCGGTCCAGTACCTTGGAAGGTCAGGCAGCTGCTGAGTTATCAACAACCTCCGCTGTTCATCCACAGCTTCAGATTTGTTAAATATCAACAAGTTAGCGGCCGACAATGCTTGCTTTTGCGTCTCCGGTAATGGCTCACCTCGAGCCAGCGCAAGGGCATCGAGCACCATGATCATGGGCTGAACATTGAGCACTCCGGTCCACGGTGCCTGCCCCAACTGCTTGAGCAGCTGGAATGGATGACCCAAACCCGACGGCTCTATGAACAAGCGATCAGGACGGGCTTTGCGCAGCAAGCGAGCCAAGCCGACCTGAAACGGCATGCCGTTGACGCAACACAGGCATCCTCCCGCCACTTCGCCAATCGCCACGCCATCCTCGTCGCGGCTAAGCAGCGCAGCATCGAGGCCGATCTTGCCGAATTCATTGACCAGTACCGCCCAGCGCTCGGTGGCCGGACGCTGAGCGAGCAGCTGCCGGATCAGGCTGGTCTTGCCAGCGCCCAGTGGGCCAGCAATCACGTGGGTAGCAATGTTCTGCAACATGGATGCGCATCGAGACTGAATCAACCTTCACTATGCCCCGTCATGCCAACCAGTCAAGGCTAAGCAACAGGCGGCGCTCGCCGGGTGCGGTCATCGGTGAGCGGTGCACCAGCCCTGCCCCTTCATTGCCCAGCCACTTTTCGCCCTTGAGTATTGCAACCTCCCCGGCCTGCAAGCGCTGAATGTTATCCACAGCCGGCTGAGCGGTGTGAAGTTGTCCACGGTCTATTGCCTCCTCCTTGAGCCACTCGCTGCCGGCACCGATATACGTGGTCAACAGTCGCAAAGGGACTTTATCCACATGGAAGCGCGGACACATGGCGCCCTCCAGCACCCGCAAGCGCAGGCCAATCCGGCGCGCGCCCAGCAGGCAGGTGTAAGCGGCCACCAGCCAGGCCACGTCGGCGACGAAGCTCTCATAGCCCTGCAGATCCGCCGCTCCCGGTAGCAAGCCTGGTAACTGCGGCGGGTGACGTTCATCCACATCGATCACCCGTTCATCTGCCAGTAGCGGGTCTAGGCTGAGCAGTACTGTGGAAAAGTCTTCGACCTGCGCTGGCAGGCGTCGCTGCCAAGCGGCGAGGTTAACGCCATCCTGCATTATTTCAGCCAACACCTGCGGCGATTGGCCGAACACCTGGGAGATATCCACAGCGCGCGTGGTACTCATGCCGCCATCTCGTCATGCCAATCACCGAACGGATCGGGTAAACGTAGCCAAGCCATTGGACCCGCCTGCATCTCCTCATCGGTCAACAAGCAGGCGTCCAGCTCTGTGGATAACCTGGCAAAGTCGATGTTCTGACCAATGAATACCAGCTCCTGCCGACAGTCGCCTACCTCTGCTGTCCACTGCTTGAGAATCGCCGCAGTATTGTCTTCATCCTGTGGCCATTGCTCGCGCGGCACGAAGCGCCACCAGCGCCCGGCCAAACCATGGCGCATCATGCCGCCTGCCTGGGACCAGCTGCCGGCTTCCTGGTACTTGCTGGCCAGCCAGAAGAAGCCCTTGGAGCGCAGCAAGCGGCCATTGCTCCAAGGCTTGTGGATAAAGTCGAAGAAACGCTGCGGGTGTAGCGGACGACGCGCCTGCCAGCTGCTGGCAGCGATGCCATACTCCTCGGTCTCGGGCACGTGTTCGCCACGCAGCTCTTGCAGCCAACCCGGAGCCTGCGCCGCCTGATCGAAGTCGAACAAGCCGGTATCGAGGATTCGCGCCAGCGGCACTTGGCCCATCACCATCGGCACGATCTGCGCCCGGGCATTGAGGCTACGCAGGATCGCCGTGAGCTCTTCACGCTGATCCTGGCTGATCAGGTCGATCTTGCTCAGCAGCAGCACGTCGGCGAACTCGATCTGCTCGATCAGCAAGTCGCTGATCGAGCGCTCATCCTCTTCGCCCAAAGTTTCGCCGCGGCTGGCCAAGCTATCGGCCGCTTGGTAATCGCGCAAAAAATTCAAACCGTCGACCACAGTGACCATGGTATCCAAGCGCGCCATATCGGACAGGCTACGGCCTTGTCCATCTCGGAACGTAAACGTCTCGGCCACCGGCAGGGGTTCGGAAATACCGGTCGACTCGATCAGCAGGTAATCGAAACGCCCTTCCTCGGCGAGCCGCGCCACTTCCTCAAGCAGGTCTTCGCGCAAGGTGCAGCAGATGCAGCCATTGCTCATCTCGACCAGTTTTTCTTCAGCGCGGTTGAGGCTCACGTTGCGCTGCACCTCGCTGGCGTCGATGTTGATTTCGCTCATGTCGTTGACGATCACAGCGACGCGCAAGCCATCACGATTGCGCAGGATGTGATTGAGCAAGGTACTTTTGCCCGCGCCTAGAAAGCCGGACAACACGGTGACAGGGAGACGGTTGGACATGGTGGACCTCTTCAGGCGGACGCATTCGAAACGATGCATTGCACAATGTTATAATATAACAATACAATTTCGCCAAGCCGTGCTGCCCAATGGCATGCCTGGAGAAGCCTATGAAACTGCCCTGTGCCTTGGCGCTATTGCTGATTGTGACGCCGGCACACCTACTGGCTCTGCCGCAAACCAATCTGGCGCTGTGTACGCGAAGCGCCACGCTGCTCGCCTGCAAGGATGGCAACGGTAATTACTACAGTGTGCGCAGCGAAGGTAGCTCTCTGTATCTGCGCGGCTTTGAAGCAGCGAGCAAAAGACTGTGGGCGCAAACCAACACCGGTTACGGCCGTACGACCTTCTATACCGGTCTGGCGAGCGATGGAGAGGCTTGGTTCGGCTACAGCCGTCGAGTTGGTTGGACCACCTTGAACCGAGTTTCCAGCTCCAGCGGACAACGCTTCAACTTGCACTGCAGCCTGATTGGCGGATGCCGCTGACGATATTTTTGATGGGTACCCTGATGACCAGCTTGAAACTCCCCGATGTGGCAAAACAAACCACTCAGCGCACCCAGCCTTTGGACTGGGTCGGCATGCAGGGCATCGCGTTGCCCGTACAGTTTGAAGGGCGAACGCTAAGTGCTCGTGCCAGTGCAGGGGTTAACCTGAATGACGGCAAGTCGCGGGGTATTCATATGTCGCGGCTGTATCTGGCCTTGGAGAGCCTGGAACAAAGCGAACTGAGCCCGCAGGTATTACGGCGCTTGCTGGCGACCTTTCTCGACAGCCATGCAGGGCTTTCTTCTGCCGCTTACCTGAGCCTCACCTTCGAGCATCTGTTGAAAAGGCCTGCCCTGGTCAGCCCACTTTCTGGTTGGAAAAGCTACCCAGTATCGGTTGATGCAAGCATCAAAAACGAGATGTTCCACGTGGAACTATTTGTGCAAATTCCCTATTCATCCACCTGCCCTTGCTCGGCGGCGCTGGCTCGGCAGCTTATTCAGCAGCAGTTTCTAGCTGACTTCAGCCATGCTGACTTGAATCGCGAGGCGCTTTTGCAATGGTTGGGTAGCAGTCAGGGAATCGTAGCCACGCCTCACAGCCAGCGCAGCGATGCACAAGTAAAAGTGCGCCTGCGTGATGCTATGCAAACGTTGCCGATTACTGGGCTGATCGATCGAGTAGAAGGCGCCTTGGGCACGGCAGTACAAACTGCGGTCAAGCGCGCCGATGAACAGGCCTTCGCATTGGCCAATGGACAAAATCTTATGTTCTGCGAAGACGCCGCCAGGCGAGTCCACCTCGCCCTACGGGAAGTGGAATGGTCGAGCGGATTTAACGTGCGCGTGGAACATGCCGAAAGCCTGCATGCCCATGACGCTGTGGCGGTCAGCGAGTGGCAGTGGTAATTGCCGAGGGGCCGCGCTGCGACCCCAAATGACTTAACTTCAAGAACGTGGTTTGACTGTTCCACAGTCGTTGCCCAACCACACCGCTCGCGTATTCATGCTGCCTTGCTGTTGAACACCCGAAGCATTGAACGTGCCGTTGACCTTGGTGGTGAACTCACGATCGCTGAGGAAAGTCGCCTCGCCAGTGCCCTGTGCCTTCGGGCAGCTGAACTGGAACTTCCAGACATTGCCGCTGCGGTCGGTGATCTTTTGCGTACAGCCCGACTGCGGATCCTGCAACGGGATGTCATCAGTCTTGACCTGCTCCGGCGTCAGGCAAGAACGCACACCATTACCTGCCACGGTAATCCCCTGTTTTGCCAACACGCCTTCCATCATGGCGCGCTGCTCGGGCGGTAGATTCTTCAACTGTCCGAGCATGAAGCCCATGTCGGGCAACGGCTTGCCGTCGACCTGCATATTGCTGGTGGTCAGCTCCCACAGGCCGGGTTGCAACATCTGCGCATTGACCAGTGGGCTGGCCAGACCCACGACCAAGGCGAAAAGTGGCAGACGAATCTTCATCAATGGATGCTCCTTAGCATTACCGGCAATCTGGCCGGACAGAGCTTAGACGTCATTTTCGTGATTGGGTTGCAAGCCAGCCCATTAACGTGGTCTGTTAGCTGAAGTGATTTCGCCAAGCAGGATGCGTATGGATTACCACAGCCCCTACTTCTTCGGTTACGTGCTCGGCCTCATCCATTTGCTCGGCATCATTGCCGCGCTCCATGCAGTATTCACCGTGCGCACTGCCCAAGGTGCAATCGCCTGGGCGATGCCGCTGTTCTTCATTCCCTACCTGACCTTGATCCCCTATCTGGTTTTCGGCGCCCGCTCCTTCAATGCCTACATCCAGGCCAGGCGCCAGGCCAACCAGGAAATGCACGTGGCCATGGCCAACCTCAACTGGCGGCCATGGGTCGAGGAAGCACTCACCGCGCGCGAGTCCGACAGTTATGCGGCGCTGCGGGCAATGCCCAAGTTGGGTCGCATGCCGTGCCTGGCCAATAACGACGTCAAATTGTTGATCGATGGACAAGCCACTTTCGATGCCATCTTCGCTGCTATCGCTCAAGCGCGGCGGGTGGTGTTGGTGCAGTTTTTTATCATCCACGACGACGCCATTGGCCGTGAGCTGCAACAGCTGCTGTTGCGTAAAGCAGCCGAAGGCGTGCAGATTTTTGTCTTGTATGACCGGGTGGGGAGCCACGCCCTACCCGCCAGCTACAGCCGGGTATTGCGCGATGGCGGGGTACAAATCAAGGCGTTCGCAACTCGCAGTGGCTGGTTCAATCGCTTCCAGGTCAACTTCCGTAACCATCGCAAGATCGTCGTGGTCGACGGGCTGGAAGGTTTTGTCGGCGGGCACAACGTCGGCGACGAATACCTGGGTGGCCACCCTCGGCTGTCGCCCTGGCGCGATACCCATGTGCAAATCAGTGGGCCGGTGATTGCGTGCCTGCAAGAGTCATTCGCCGAAGATTGGTATTGGGCCACCCGTGAGTTGCCCCCGTTGATCCTACCCGACACCTATCCGGACAACGGCGTGCTGTGCCAATTGCTCGCCAGTGGCCCGGCCGACCCACAGGAAACCTGTTCACTGTTCTTCGTCGAGGCCATCCAATCCGCCACCCACCGGGTGTGGATCACTACCCCCTACTTCATCCCCGATGAGGCCGTGTTTGCCGCACTGCGTTTAGCCGTACTGCGCGGGGTTGATGTGCGCATCCTGATTCCGGCTCGACCTGACCATCGCATCGTCTATGCCGCGTCCAGCCTGTTCGCCTTCGAAGCGGTGCGTGCCGGCGTGCGCATGTTCCGCTATCAGCCGGGGTTCCTGCACCAGAAGGTGGTGCTGGTGGATGACGAAGTCAGCGCGATCGGTAGTGCCAACTTGGACAACCGTTCGTTTCGCTTGAACTTCGAGATCACCCTGCTGACCGTGGACCGGGCCTTCGCCGATCAGGTGCAAGCGATGCTGCTCAACGACTTTGACCAAGCCAAGGAGATCACTGCAGAGGACAGCCGCGATACCCATCGCCTACAACAACTGGGGATGCGTATCGCGCGGCTGATCTCGCCAATCCTTTGAGGGGTCAGTTAGCGGTAGAGGTCTTCGCGAGTCCAGGGCAGGTCATGATGACCATCCGCGTAAGGCTTCACCGCGAGAATCTGGTGCAGGTTGATCCAACCCTTGCTGAAGGCATAGGCGCAGCCTGCCAAGTACAGGCGCCATATGCGCAGGGTCTTCTCCGGCACCATGGCCGCCGCCCGGTGCAACTGGTGCTCTAGGTTCTCGCTCCAGTGATGCAGAGTCTTGGCGTAGTGCATGCGCAGGCTTTCGACATCGACCACCTCCATGCCTGCCTTGCAAATGCTGCTACTGATCATCGACAGGTGGGGCAACTCACCGTGGGGGAAGACATAGCGGTCGATGAACTCGCCTGCACCTCGTCCGACCGGCCGACCATCGACGTGTTTGGCGGTGATGCCGTGGTTCATCACCACGCCCCCTTCACGCACCGCGCCAAATAACTTCTGGCAATACAGATCGAGGTTGGCGTGACCAACATGCTCGAACATGCCGACGCTGACCACTTTGTCGAAACGGCCATCCTGGGGTAGGTCACGATAATCGAGAATCTGTAGCTCGACCCGTTTGCCCAGGCCTTCCTCTTTGACCCGCTCGCGCGCCAGCTTCAATTGCTGTTTGCTCAAGGTAATGCCAAATACCCTGGCGCCATATTCACGCGCTGCGAACCGCGCCAGCCCTCCCCAGCCACAACCGACATCGAGCAAGTAATCATCTTGCTGCAGGCGTAGCTTGCGACACAGGTGGTCAAATTTGTCCTGTTGGGCCTGATCGAGCGTGTTGTCCGCCTCCTTGAAATAGGCACAGGAGTACGCCATGTCCTGATCCAGCCAGAGCTGGTAGAACTCATTGGAGACATCGTAGTGATAAGAAATCGCCTCGGCGTCAGTGCGCTTGTCGTGAGCTGTGCGCACAGGTAGTACCTCAGCTTCGTCCTTGAGCAGTGCTTCGCTGAGTTCATCACAGACGCGAATGGCTTCGCCGATATCGCCTTCCAGTTCCAGCTTGCCTTCAACGAAGGCGCTACCCAGTTGATCCATGCTCGGGTGAGTCAGCTGACTGATCAGCTGGGGCTCCTTGACCAGTATGGTCACTTGCGGGCTTGGCCCCAGATCGAACTGGTTGCCGTCCCAGAGCTTCAGGCGTAGTGGCAAATGCAGGCTCTGCAACGCGGGTGGAAGTTGCGCAAGCATGAAATGACCCTCCCTTTGAATTTCGGACGTCTGCGAAATAGGGTAGTTCATTCATGCGAAGTTTCCGTTTAACCCGACCTTGGTCTAAAACTTCCTGGCTGCCAGTCGCGGCCTAAGGATTGTATACAATCTTCGCTGCGACTAATCTTGTGCCCCACTGCGCTTCCTCATCCTGGAGTAATCCCATGAAATCTTATGATGTCGTGATCATCGGTGGCGGCCCTGGTGGCTACAACGCAGCCATCCGCGCTGGCCAATTGGGCCTGAGCGTGGCCTGCGTCGAAGGCCGCAGTACCCTCGGTGGCACTTGCCTGAACGTCGGCTGCATGCCCTCCAAGGCATTGCTGCACGCCTCCGAGCTGTACGAAGCAGCCTGCGGTGAGGAGTTCGCTCACCTGGGCATCGAGGTCAAACCGACCTTGAACCTGGCGCAGATGATGAAGCAGAAAGACGAGAGCGTGACCGGCCTGACCAAGGGCATCGAGTACCTGTTTCGCAAGAACAAGGTCGACTGGATCAAGGGTTGGGGCCGTCTGGATGGCGTAGGCAAAGTCATCGTCAAAGCTGAGGATGGCAACGAAACCACCCTGCAGGCCAAGGACATTGTCATTGCCACTGGCTCCGAGCCCACTCCCCTGCCCGGCGTGACCATCGACAACCAGCGCATCATCGACTCCACTGGCGCGCTGTCGCTGCCACAGGTGCCCAAGCATCTGGTAGTGATCGGCGCCGGTGTGATCGGCCTGGAGCTTGGCTCGGTGTGGCGCCGCCTGGGTAGTGAAGTCACCGTGATCGAGTACCTGGATCGAATCTGCCCCGGCACCGACGAAGAGACCGCCAAGACCTTGCAGAAGGCGTTGGCCAAACAAGGCATGCGCTTCAAGCTCGGCAGCAAAGTAACCCAGGCCACCCCTTCAGCTGATGGCGTCAGCCTGAGCCTGGAGCCGGCAGCAGGTGGCACCGCTGAAACCCTGCAGGCTGACTACGTGCTGGTGGCTATCGGTCGTCGTCCGTACACCCAGGGCCTCAACCTGGAAAGCGTCGGCATTCAAACCGACAAGCGCGGCATGCTCGCCAACGAGCATCACCGCAGCAGCGTGCCAGGCATCTGGGTGATTGGCGATGTCACCTCCGGGCCAATGCTTGCGCACAAGGCTGAGGATGAAGCGGTGTCATGTATCGAGCGAATTGCCGGCAAGGCTCACGAGGTGAACTACAACCTCATTCCTGGGGTGATCTACACCCGTCCGGAACTGGCCAGCGTAGGCAAGACCGAAGAGCAGCTCAAGGCCGAAGGCCGCGCCTACAAGGTCGGCAAGTTCCCGTTTACCGCCAACAGCCGGGCGAAGATCAACCATGAGACCGAAGGCTTCGCCAAGGTGCTGGCCGATGCCAATACCGATGAGGTCTTGGGCGTGCATCTGGTCGGCCCGAGCGTTAGTGAAATGATCGGCGAGTTCTGCGTGGCGATGGAGTTCTCAGCGTCGGCCGAGGATATCGCCCTCACCTGCCACCCGCATCCGACCCGCTCCGAGGCCTTGCGCCAGGCGGCGATGAATGTGGATGGGATGGCGATGCAGATCTGATAGTGCGCAGCCCAATCGCAGCGGCGCACCGCCGCTGCGATTTACCCGCGCGTTATCACACTGGCAACATAGGCTGCTGAAAACGAGCCGCCAAAAACGGAGTGATATCCAGCGGCAATGTCTCGTTGTGGATAACCTTGTCCAACATCACCCCGGTAATCGCCGATGTCAGAATCCCGGTACGGAAATGTCCACAGGCATTGAAGTATCCCTGCACCTCATCCACAGCCCCGAGGATCGGCAGCTCATCCGGTGACCCCGGCCGCAGCCCCGCCCAGGTCCGCTTGAGGTTCACCTGCGCCAGCTCCGGCACGCAGCGCACCGCGCCCTGCACCAGTCCACTGATTTCCGGGAAGGTGTTGTTGACATCAAAGCCCTTCTCTTCAGTAGTACTGCCAATCAGGATCTCGCCGTTGTCCTTTTGCGCCATGTAGCAATCGCTGGTGGTAATGCAGCCATCCAGCAGTTTCGGCAGGCGTTCGGTGAGCACGATCTGGCCCTTGACCGGCTTGACCGGAATAGCCGTCCCAGTCGCCCACTCGCTCAGCTCGGCAGCCCAGGCGCCAGCCGCATTGAGCAGGGTATGGCAGTGGAAGTCTCCCGCTGGTTCGGTGCGCACACCCTTGATCCGCGCCCCTTGATGCATAACACCCGTTACCCGAGTATTCAGATACAAGTCGACGCCATTCTGCCGAGCCGCCTCCAGATAGGCATCGCCCAGGCGGAACGGGCTCACCTGGTGATCGCAGAGAAACTCGAGCGCGCCGGTTGCCTGCAAGGTCACTGCCGGCTCTGCTTCACGCAACGCCCTGCGATCAAGCCAACGTACCTGCTCGGCCAGGTGAGGGATCTGCTTGACGATGTGTTCGGCGTAAAGCTGGTCCTCTTCATCCTGAATCACGTACTTCAAACCGGTACGCTCGAACTTGAAGTCCATGCCATGGCGCTCGATCAGCTCCCGGTGCAGCTGTGGATAAAGCGCGTTCGACTGCAACGCCAGGTCGAAGAAGCACTGCGGGAGGATATGCGGCGTGCTCGAATCCACGGCCACCGCGGCCCCATGGGCTTCACGCTTGGCCCGCGAAGACAGCATGCGAAAGAAGATCACCCCGCAGCCCAGCCCCACCGATTCACCAATGGCCCACAATCCGCCAGCCGACGCGCGAGTGGCATTGCCGGGGCGCTTGTCGTCGATCAAGGCAATGCGCAGGTTGCCGCGCTTGGATAGCTGATAGGCGCATGAAGCGCCGATAACGCCGCCGCCAGCGATCACGATATCGTAAGTCTTGCTCATGCTCAGGCCTCCGTGGCCAAGTGCTGAAAGGCTGAGAAAGGCACCGGGTCTACCGGAAACCGTGGTCGCAGCCAGCCGACATCGGCCCGGCCTGTCGCCGCCCGCAGGCGATCACTGCAATAGCCCACGCACATGCGCCCTTGGCAGTCGCCCATGCTCACCCGAGTGCGCATCTTCAAGCTGGCCATGTCTTGCACGCCCTGTTCGAGCGCCAGGTCGATAGCGTCGCGGGTAACCTGCTCGCAGCGACAGATCACCGTATCAGCCTGGGGCAACTCAATCTGCGCTGCGCCGCGTGCGGTAAAGCGCTCGACCCCGGAGCGAAAGCGTTGGATCGAAGCCAGCTTGCCCAAGTACAGTTCTCGCCGCTCGATCGCCTGCTCAGCGCTGAGCACCGCCAACTGCTGCAATATCGATACGGCGGCTAAACGCCCAGTCAGCATTGCCGCCTCACCCCCGCGTATACCTGCCATGTCACCCGCCAAGTGGATATGTGGCAGGCTGCTTTGCTGCCAGACATTCGCCTCGGGCCGCAGGTAGCCGTCGTCGCTGAAACCATGCGCCAGCCCCAGTTGCTGGCTGAGCTGAGTACGGGGAATAAAGCCGTAGCCGACGGCGAGCGTTTGCACCCGTTCCCGCTGCACGCGAGTCAAATCCGGCTGCCAGTCCTGGGTGTAAGGCGCGACGCTTACCTCATTCAGCTCGCCGTCGCCTTGGGCAGCGACCACGCCCCAGCCATAGTGCATGGGAATTCCATTGAGCTTCATGTAGGCCAGCATGCTCAAGCCGTCGAGAAATAGCTGAGGCTTGTTCAACAGCGCCAGGCTCTCGCGCGCTATGCGGTTGAACGCGCACGCTTCGTAAACCCCCGCAACTTTGGCGCCGGCAGCGTGCAGCTGGCAGGCCACCAGTGGCAGCAATGGCCCAGTACCGGCGATCAAGGTACTGCCCAGCGGCTTGACCACCCCACTCTTGATCTGCAACTGCAGGCCGCCGAGCAGCATCACGCCGGGTAATGTCCAGCCGGGGAACGGCACGTTACGTTCATGACAACCGGCCGCCAGCAGCAGCTGGGCAAAGTCGATTTCATGCAGGTGCTCGTCACCATCGAGCACCATCAAGCACTGCTCATTGCCTCCAACAACGCGGCTGTTCAGACGCAGGTCGATATGCTCGGCACACAGGGCGAAATCTTCGTGCAGCGTGTTCAACGCCTTGGCATAGCGCGCCCCCAGATAGCCGAGGTCGACGCCCGCCCGCAGCGGACCGCGATAGACCACCCCGCCTGGGCGCGAAGCTTCGTCGAACAGCAGGCTGGCGACGCCATGCTCAGCCAGCTCGATAGCTGCCGCCATGCCTGCCGAACCACCACCAACGATCACCGGACGCAGGCTCATGAGTGCTCCTCCGGCGAGATGCGGTTGAACTGGGTTTCGATGTGCATGCCAGCGCGAACCACTGTCTGACAGGCGCGGCGTTTGGCTCGGCCATCAATGGCGACCAGGCAGCAATGGCAAACGCCCATGCCACAGAAAGCGCCACTGACGTGGCCATGATCATTACGCGCCACTTGGCGCAGGCCAACGGCGTTCAAGACACTGAGTACGGTTTCACCCGGAGCGGCGGCGACGGCAACGCCATTGAGGTGGAGGGTCAGGTGATCTGCCGGAAGGGGCTGGATATCGAGGATTCTTTCCATTGGGTGTTACCTTGTCGTCCATGTTCAACAGGGGACACAAGGTAATTCAACTTCGGATGGGAAATATTGATCTATGCCGGGTTAAGTTTGTGAGAGATTTCCTATATATGCGAAGGAAAAGGTCACCTACACATAAAGTTTAGAGATATCTATGGAAGCCTGACGGTACAGAGCTCCTGTCGTCCCTTAAACGACCGAGGCTTTAATTACTAACTGCTCCCGCACTACTTCGTTGACAGCAAAATAGAAGACTCGTATGCTCGAACAAGGGAATGAAAACCATTCCCAACTAACGCCTTGCAATGAGTTTCCCGCTGGATTTTCTCAATCCACCGATCAAGTTACGGGATGCGGTAAGCACTAATTAACATTATATAACTGAATATTATTACAACAAACGAAAGGCCCTCAGTAATGAACTGTATTTTTTGCCAAATTGCCGAAGGGATTTCTCCATCCCATATTATCTGGGAGGACGAAAAACATTTATCGTTTTTATCAATCTACCCCAATACGCCAGGATTCACGGTCGTTATACCCAAGTCACACCATAGTAGTTACGCTTTTGAACAAACTGACTTGGTTGTTTCCGAGCTGGTGCTAGCAGCCAAGAACACCGCACTGTTGATTGACCGCGCTCTACCAAACGTGGCGAGAACCGGTATGATTTTGGAGGGCTATGGCGTTGATCACTTGCACGCGAAGTTATTCCCTATGCATGGAACGGGTGAGGACAGTAAATTTAGAAAAATCAGCTCATGCGTAGACACGTATTTTGACAAGTATGAAGGTTATATTTCTTCGCATGATTCAGCCAGAGCTGATGACAGTGCCCTGTCAGAACTTGCTGCGCATATAAAATCTTTTAATTGAGCGGTTTAGAATCCAACATAATCTCCCTATCCCCTAAGGTTTACGTGGATCATAGTGGCTTTCACGTAGTTGTAACGAGGTAAGGTAAGGCAGCTTCGGTTGAAAAAGATTGACCTATGCCGGATTAGGGCTGCGTTGCAGCCCATCGCGGAACAAGCCCGCTCCCACAGAGTGACGCTTTCATTGGATAGGCGCCGTTTTTGTAGGAGTAGGCTTGCCCCGCGCTGGGCGGCACAACGGCCGCCAAATTGATTTTCGAGAATTAAAACTGTCGCAGCTGGGGCACAAAACCCGCGGCCTCCAGCCCCTGCTTGAGGAAACGCAAAACTGTCGCAACCACCCGAAATGGCAGTCCGGACGATTGCCCCAGAGAATTAACACTGTCGCCGCCAGCATCGACGCGGCCTGGAAGCCTCTGGAAGCAGCGCGCTCCCGCCTTGGACGATCAGTACTATTGCGCCTGCTCAAATCAAAATATCAGTACCATCAATTGAATGGGCAAGCTTTAATTAGGCAGTCGAACCGAAGCAGCAGCGGCACCCTCTAATGCCGGTGGTGATTTCTGAGCACGGGGCCCGACGGGAGTCGTCGCAACCTCATCGAGAATCTCAGGATGGTTCTCCAAATACTTCTGGAAACGGCGCGCGGCTCGGTAGCTGTTGTAGGGAGACATGGTTAAGGCAGCGAGAAATATGTACATCACCTCCACGCCCGCACCCGCCAGGAAAGCCCCAACGGTGCCGCCCTTCAGCATGATCGCCAGTCCAGAAATACATCCGATGCCCATTAAGAAAAAACCGAGCCCACACGCGAAATAGGCCCCCGCGGTCTCAGACGCAGTGACCCGGAGCGTTAGCCGCGGCTGCTCCGGCGTGACCCACAGAAACCGAGCGATCTGACGAATTTGCCAATTATTCCAATGACCGTTGCGGGCCAAACGGATCAAGAAATCAGCCTTTGTTCGGTCTGCTCTGATGCCACTCGCAATTCGAAAACTTTCGAGGTAGAGAGCGTCATCTAGATACTGAGCATACGGTGACTGGGCGCTCTCACCGTCACGTAGCTCCTTCAGGATTCTATATTGCCTACGTCCAAGATGGCTGTCGTACAGATGCAGTAGTTTGATAGCCCTAGTTGGTACGAGGCACAACACACTCACAACTGCAGCAACCGCGGTCCAGGTAGTATTGAACTGCGCCAGGATTTCTTGGAGCATAAGTGGTTCCTTGAGATAGAGTCAGAACATGCCTTCAAGTTCTTTAAGTAGGGATGCAGCACGCGGATCTGAGATCCGCGCCTCCCGCATCGGAGATGAGTGTTCAAACCGAACCCGCCTTTAGCTGAGATCTCGGAACAACCCGTCGCCGAAGTGAGATTCCAGCAGTCGAGAAACACTGTACATTCGTACAGTATTATTGTGCAAGCCGTTCGAACGCGCACCGCTTTCCGAAGGCGAACTGCAGCCTAGCACCTAGGTAGGCGGGGCATTCGCTGGCCCCGCCAGCGCGTCGTCAACTAGAATTCTTCGGTTTGCCCGGTTTGGGCATGTCCCTACAGCCTTTAGGCCTGGCTCAAGCTCTTCAGCAAGCCCCAAGAGCGGTCGCGGTAGGGACGGCAGTTACCTGCCGCCCCCCGCACAGATCCGTACGTGCGGAACTACCGCATACGGCTCCTGCCTCGGGGTAACGGACTCGGGCGCGGTATAGACACCAAATCTAGTCATTGGACACCTGTCAGCCCAGCTGAGCGCCGCTCATTGGACCCACCATCTCAGCAGGCTATTCCTACATGATATCAATATGATATTGATGCATGTTTCTTCTGTATCGTTGGCGTTCGTTCAAAACCGAACAATGCCATTGTGGAGGAGTTCTAGCGAGATGCTCGGGCTACCTTAAATGGCGGTCCTTCGGCAACCCCAGGGCTTGCAACATCTTGAACACTGGACTAAATTCGAACGACAAATGTACGATTTTCTTACGGTGATATATGGACAACAAGGACGAAATCGAAAAGGCTCTGGGCAATTTCTGGGACAAGCGTGCGCTGGATATCGTTGAGGATCCGCTGTCTGTCGACCAACTAGGCGCGCCGATGGAGTCGGTCATGGCAGTCGATGCGCTGGTAGACATTGGGAAAATGCTGAAGGTTAAGATCCCTGTTGAGGTCGTGATTCGCAATGGCGGCTACGAAAGCAAGGAGCAGTTCATCCGCTTGGTTGGGGCGGGTATCCTCAAGCATCTGAAGGCTCAGGATCATGACTAGTTCGTCACTGGAAGACCAGGACAGGCTGCGTCTAGCTGAACGGCTTCGTGATGCGCGGGAATATGTTGGGCTTTCTCAGGACGAGGTTGCGCAAGCCCTAGGTCTTTCCCGGCCAGCGGTGACCAACATTGAATCAGGCAACCGAAAAGTTGAGGCCGTGGAGCTAGGTAAGCTTGCCAAGCTCTATCGCAAGTCGATGGAATACTTGATGACTGGGCGGGACCCAATGCCTTCCGGTCCGGCCCAACTCGCGTTTTTGGCGAGGGCCGTGCATGGACTTTCGCAGCAGGATATTGATGAGGTAGCTCGTTTCGCCGAGTTCCTCAAGCACAAGGGACAGTGAATGGGTTACCGCGATATAGTTTTGCGAGCCGTGCAGCGCGCGGCCGAAGTCATCGACGACACCGGTGCGATGCAGCGTATAGAGCAAGACGGGTATACGCGGATTGACCCTTTCCAGATCGCTGCAGATTCTGGGGTGATGGTCATGCTACGCCCTATGCAGAAGCTGCTCGGGGCATTTCTGGGCGACGAAACTCCAGGAATCCTGGTGAACATAGATCGGCCGGCCGGCTTGGTTCACATGACTTGTGCCCACGAGCTGGGCCATTTCTTCATGGGGCACGGCAGCGCTGCCGATGAGCAAATTTATTACGGCTCTAAAGGCGCACTCATCGAGCAGGAAGCCGATCAGTTTGGTTATAACCTACTTGTTCCTCGCAAGCTGATCGTCAAGATCATGCAGCGCAAACAATGGACAAAAGCGCAGTTGTTCTGTCCAGATATCCTTTATCAGTTGGCCTTGCGAATGGGCGTCAGCTACGAAGCGGCAGCGTGGTCGCTGAGTCGGCATAACGTTATGAGCACAGATGAAGTCCGCCATATGCTGCGAACTACGCCGGCCATGATCAAGAGATCGTTGCTCGGTGATCGTCTGACTGATGCTAGAAAGGATGTTTGGCTGTTGGACAGTGGTGACCGACCCTCGATCCTCGAGCCGCGACCGGATGATCAACTCGTCATCCGGCTGCCAAGCCGCGCATCGTCAGGATTCCTTTGGGAAGCGGATTCATTGGATGCGTTGGCGACGGAGGGCTTTAATCTTGAGCCCCTCACAATTCCGTCGACACCTGCTGCTGATGAGGTTTTGACTTTCGGCGGCCCAGGGACGATGGACTATGTGCTCACTGGTGGGCGGGCAAGCAGCGAGAGGCCGGTAAGCGTGCAGCTCTCCGAACGCACACCGTGGGATGCCTTAAGCCCAGCAAACGACTCTTTCAGGACCAGTGCCCAATTTGAGTCGCTGAATCTTGGGCTGACCCCTCAATCCCGTAAGCAACTACTTGAGAGCGGTCAGTCATGATTGTCCACAAAGTACTACTGGACGGCTATGACTCGCCAGCAAGGCCACAGGGGCGTCGCCCAACCTGTCTCGCTTTTGCATTGTCCGATCTCAATCGTCCTCGAGCTCCCGCCGACCTGAGCCCAGAATTTCTCTATCGAGCAGCTGCCATTTTGAATCCTGCATGGGTGCCGGGTAGTGGTGTCACCTTCGATGCGATGCGAGAGACTTCGCGCGGCGGGCAGCCCGAGGAGATCGAGTTCCCTTATTGCACAGACGAGCCTTCACATCCGATCTCATCACTGCCTTCAGGCCTTAAGCATTACGGACAGCTCCTGCAGCGAGTCTCGGCGGATCCGACCGATATCGCTTGCTTGATCACGGCTGGTCAGCCGATTGGTTTGGGGTTGCGGGTTACTCGCGAGTTTTTCAAACCTCAAGATGGTGTGGTCCCTTTCAGTGATCAAGTCATGGCTGGGCTTCTGCATGCCGTGGTAGCTATTGGTGTGGGGCATGAAGAAGGAAGTAGCGCGCCATGGTTCTACGTGCGCAATAGCTGGGGCCCTCAGTGGGGCGTCGATGGACACGCCTGGGTATCAGGCACCTATGTAAGCGCGCATGCCGAATGTGCCTTTGGAGTTGAGAATGGCAAAGCTGATCGTTAGTGAGCGTTTGGGGCAGGCTTGGCTGATGGCAGCGCGCCATCTTGCCGTGTGCAAGAAGCGTATTGATCGGAACCTGATTCTGGAAATCAGCACTCCGCAGAAACTCGCCAAGGACGACATGACGATCATTCGGGCGGTGGATGTAGCATTGCGCAATGGGCGGTCGGATCTGAGCGTCGAAACGGTTGCGAGCACCATTTTCCCGAACGGTTTGGCGCGGCGTTTTGAGCGCCCCGAGCTCTACACGAATTATCTGGCTTTATTGGCAAAGGGCAAGAAGCGTAGCTCCTGGGGGACTTATGCTCAGCGCATGATGAGTCGTTCGCGCACGAATGGCACAGGGACCATCAATCCACTAGACGATCTGATTGAGCGTCTGCTCCAGACTCATACCGGTACCAAGTATCAGGCCGCGTTTGAGGTGAGCGTCAGTGATCCTGAAGCTGATTTGGCTCCGCCACTGGAAGGGCACGGTCACGAGCTGCCGTTGTTTGATCCGACCCGTGACGCCAAGCCTCTCAATGTGCCGTGCTTGAGCCATCTGAGTTTCAAGATTACGGGCGGCAAGCTGGATTTGACGGCGATCTACCGATCCCAGTGGTACTGCCAGCGTGCTCTGGGTAATTTGGTGGGTTTGAGTCAGCTTCATTCGTTTGTGGGTCGAGAGTCCAAGTATGAGTGCGGGACGCTCACCTGCATTGCTACGCACGCATACCTGGATACAGAGACCTTTGGGAAGATTGCGATCACCAAGGACCTCCTGGCATCACTGCCGGCCTGAAGGGTTTTCTTATAGCAGTGACGCTTGGCGGCTGGCTTGGGTTGGTTGGGGGCGAAGGTTGTAGAGCCTCGACATCCCAGCGCGAAAATCGCGCACGCCGCCGTAGCTCGGGTGGCGAATGGTTTCCACCGGCAGGCCGAAACGCGCCGCGTAGTGGCCTGCGTCCTGGCCGATCGCAATGATCTTGCGGATCCTCAGCCAGCTGAAGAGCTCGTTGTTCAGCTTATCCACCAGCGCGAGCTCCTTGGCGGTGAACTTGCGGTTGGTGAATGGGTTGCCGGGCTCATGGGGATGGAAGGGGAATACGTTCCACAGAAGCGGCGGTACATCTACAGCTTTCAGGATGGCCCAGATCTCTGCGGCGGTTCGTTCGGCAATCGCAGGGCCGCGGGTAGCTTGCTGCGACTCGCAGCCTGGATACACACGGGTCATCTCGGATAAGTGGTATTCGTCGGTCAGGGCCAAGCCTGTGCGGCGCCCGCCACGATAGCCCAGATCACGGCCCATCCAAATGGTATCTGCCCCGAGGTCAGAGACGGCCTGTAGGTAGCTCCGCAGGTTTTTGCGGCGCGATGCGGCCGCGCCGGCGCGGTCATGTACAGAGCACGTGTCTGCATACGGGTTGAATACGTTATCCAAGCTGAATTCAGCCAAGGCCTTTACAAAGGCGGTAGGGGTCATTTCGTTTCGGCCTCATTAGCGGGCTTTTGAAAGGTCAGTGACCCTTCAGTGATATTCACCACGACGGAGCCTCCACGATGTGCGCGCAGTTCGCGGAACATCTTGAAGCCGTCAAGAATGGCAAGCTCCCACTGCCAAAGCTTGCATTGCTCAACCTCGTAGCCCTTGACCATGCCCTCGATCTGTTTGAGTAGACCGTAGTCGAGGCGGCCGGGGTCAGTTCCTTCGTAATAGCCGTACTTCTTGGCGTGGTCGAAAATCCAGGTGGCAATGCCTTCCTCGATGATGGCTGCACGTGCGCCGTCATCGTTCTCGTCCTTGGCGGGGTTGGATTTCCGTTTGCGCTTGAGCAGCGATCGCAGCACCGGCGACCATCCAAGATGGGCGACGTAGGCCAGGTGGAATACGTCGTGGAAGCGATAGTCATCTGACTCGTTGCTGTTGTCGGTGAGCCGGTCGCCGATGTAGACCCCGTTCAAGCGCTGCACTACATGCCTGTTCTGCCCCTCGCCGCGTTCGATGAATTCGATCGTGAACTCCCGCTCGAACTGCTCGTGTTCTGGGAAACCATCATCGAATAGCGGGAAGTCGCGCGTTTTGGTGCTTGGCCATCGACTCGCTGTCTTCTCAAGATTTCCCTGCGCGATGTCCTCGACGCTCAGGTTGAAGCTCGCACAGGTCTTGGCGAGTTCAGACAGAAGCTTCCCGAAATAGGCTTCTCGAGACGGGGCTGCCATTGCGTCCAGGCTGGCATGTGACATCTCGGCCAGCACGCCGGCACTCAGCGCGAGCTTACCCAACTGCGTTGGGCGGGGGATTGTATCCTCATCTCGCTGTGATTCTATAAGACCGTCTATCTGACGGAATGTGATTGGCGGCGCCGGGGCTTTCTTGCTTTCACCGAATTCCTGACGCAAAACCAGGATGCACTGGGCTCCCAGGGCGTCTGCTGTGATTTTCAAAAGGTGCGCGGCGATAGTCAGATACCACAGCGCGTCGCCGAGCTCTTCGGCTGCCAATTTGCTATCAGCGGCCTTCAGGCTGTCACGCCCAGCTTTCTTTACCGCAGAGAGCAGTCCACCGATCTCACCAAAGTATCCAAAACGAATGAACTGCAAGCTGTCAGCGTCATCGCTGAACTGCATACTCTCCCGAGCTTTGAGCATGTACTTGCCTACGGAGAGCGCGTCGGGCCGCGGCTGAGGTGCTGGTGCCATAAATCCTCCCTGATTATGGTTCTGAACTCTTACGCGAAGGCTAGCGGCTGCTGAAGCTGCCCCTGTTGACGCAGCTCCGTTTTGAGCTTTTTGCAGCGATCTACGATGGTCTCGCGGTCGGCATCAATGGCCCCGAGCTGCAGAGCGCGCTGACGTACCGAAACGGTTACATCGTAGTGTGGGTAGCCACGCGACTGGAACCAGCTTCTGCGCAAGCCCAGCTTGGACGCGAATGCATGGAGTTCGTCCAGGGTATCTGCTGCCAAGTGACACCAGAGCTTTCCTCGCCAAAGGATCTCTTCCGAATCCACGTAGACCGCCATTCCTCTCGCCTTTAATGCAAATTTGTGCAAATATAATGCACATTATGGGTAAAAAATTCAACTCCTCACTAGACGCTGCCGCTCTGGGCGGTCAACTTCGGCAAGCACGCCTGAAGAGAGGCCTTTCATTGGTAGACGTTGGCCGCGCGGTGAGTGTCGATCATTCACAAGTGTCCCGCTACGAGCGAGGACAGATGAGTAGCATCAGCAAAAATCTGCACAAAATATGCACATTTTTGCAAATCGATGCCGACACGGCGCGCTACTCATTACCCCGCACTCCCCTAGGCCGAAAAGTTGATGAGCTTTTGAGTCTTGCTCCGAGATATGAGCCGGCAGTGGCGAAGCTTGTAGAAGCATTGGAGGGGCTGCTGGTCGCTGCGCATATGAGCATCAATAATTCTGACCAGTAATAGCCTAAATTTAGCCGAGCACGCAGCGGACCTAGGCTCTGTACGAAAAGAGATGTCGCAAACACCGCATGGAACAAGCCAGTGAGACCATTGCTGCATAGCTTTTCGCGAGCTTGTCGAAGCGTGTCACGATGCGGCGGTTCTCTTTCAGCCAGCCAAACATGCGCTCGATAATGTTGCGCTGTCGGTACTTGGGCCGGTCAAACAGTCTGGGTAAGCCAGGCTTGGGTTTGCGCTTCATTGAGCGCAACAGGATCACGGTTGCATTCGGTACTGGTCGCAGTAGCGGCGCAGCGCTTCGGCGTCGTAGCCCTTGTCGGCGAGCAACCATTTGCAGCGCTTGCGCGGGCGGCCACGTTGGGTCGATGGAATGCTGACTTTGTCCAGCAGTGGCTGGGCGTAGCTGATGTCACTGGCTTGACCGCCAGAGAGGAGGAAGCGCAACGGTATCCCGTTAGCGTCGCAGAGCACGTGGATCTTGGTTGTCAAGCCACCACGACTGCGCCCTAGAGCGTGATCAGCAGGCTTGTCAGGCCCCCTTTTTTCGAGCGCCGGATGAGGCTCGGGTTGCGCGTACCGCAGTTGAGTCGATCATCCAGGTTTGCAGATCGATCAAGCCTTGCTAATTCAATCTGAGGTGCAAGCGTTTAAGCATCTGATCGAAAGTCCCCTGGTTTCGCCAACCCCGAGAGCGTTGATACACCGTTGACCACGGGCCAAAGCGCTCGGGCATATCTCGCCACGCAGCACCCGAGCAGAGCACCCAGAGCACGCCATCAAGCATCCGGGGTCGTCCCCGACCATGGGTTTCGATGAAAAAGATCGGAGACAAACTCCCAGGCCTCGTCCGAGAGTTCGTAACGCTTTGCCATCACTGCACAGTGCACTAGATCACTCCACGGTAACCGACTTAGCCAGGTTACGCGGCTGGTCTACGTCGGTGCCCTTGAGCACCGCAACGTAGTACGACAGCAGCTGCAGCGGGATGGTGTAGAGAATCGGCGACAGTGCATCGCTAACGTGCGGCACCTTGACCACGTGGGTGCCTTCACCATTGCTCATGCCAGACTGTTCGTCAGCGAACACCACCAGCTCGCCACCGCGGGCACGAACTTCCTGCAGGTTGGACTTGAGCTTCTCCAGCAGTTCGTTGTTCGGGGCCACGGTAACTACCGGCATGTCGCTGTCGACCAGCGCCAGCGGGCCATGCTTGAGCTCGCCGGCCGGGTAGGCTTCGGCGTGGATGTAGGAGATTTCCTTGAGCTTGAGCGCGCCTTCCATTGCCACCGGGTACTGCGCGCCGCGGCCGAGGAACAGGGTGTGGTGCTTGTCGGCAAACAGCTCGGCGATCTTCTCGACCGTGCCGTCCATGGCCAGGGCTTCACCCAGGCGAGTCGGCAAGCGACGCAGTTCTTCGACCAACTCAGCTTCGACGCCTGCCTCCAGGGTGCCGCGAACCTGGCCCAATGCCAGGGTCAGCAGCATCAGCGAGACCAGCTGGGTGGTGAAGGCTTTGGTCGAGGCCACGCCGATTTCTGGGCCGGCCAGGGTCAGCAGGGTCAGATCGGATTCGCGAACCAACGAGCTGATGCCCACGTTGCAGATCGCCAGGCTACCAAGGAAGCCCAGCTCCTTGGCATTGCGCAGGGCCGCCAAGGTATCGGCGGTTTCACCCGACTGGGAGATCGAGACGAACAGGGTGTCTGGCTGCACCACTACCTTGCGATAGCGGAACTCGCTGGCCACTTCGACCTGGCACGGAATGCCAGCCAGGCCTTCGAGCCAGTAACGGGCGACCATACCGGCGTGGTAGCTGGTGCCACAGGCGACGATCTGTACGTTACGCACTTTGCCAAACAGCTGGGCTGCCTGTGGGCCGAATGCTTGCACCAACACGTGATCACTGCCCAGGCGACCTTCCAGGGTGCGCTGAACGACGGTTGGCTGCTCGTGGATCTCTTTGAGCATGAAGTGGCGATAAGCGCCCTTGTCCGCCGCCTCGGCACCTTCGTGGTACTGCACCGCCTCGCGCTGGACTTTGTTGCCAGCCTGATCCCAGATGTTGATCTGGTCACGGCGGATCTCGGCGATATCGCCCTCTTCGAGGTACATGAAGCGGTCGGTGACCTGGCGCAGGGCCAACTGGTCGGAAGCGAGGAAGTTTTCCCCATGGCCCAGGCCGATTACCAGCGGGCTACCGCTACGCGCTGCAACCAGGCGGTCTGGCTGCTTGACGCTGATCAGCGCCAGGCCATAGGCGCCGTGCAGGCGTTTGACCGCGAGCTTGAGGGCGTCGGCCAGATCTGGCGTGCTCTTGAGGGTGTGGTGAATCAGGTGGACGATCACTTCGGTGTCGGTTTGCGAAACAAACGGGTAGCCCAGCGCTTTGAGCTCTTCACGCAGGGCTTCGTGGTTTTCGATGATCCCGTTGTGCACCACTGCCACTTCGTGGCCGGAGAAATGCGGGTGAGCATTGGTCTCGGTAGGTGCACCGTGGGTAGCCCAGCGGGTGTGGGCGATGCCCAGTTGACCCGCCAGCGGCTCGGCAGCAACAGCGGCTTCCAATTCGCTGACCTTGCCGATCCGACGACGACGCTCAAGGGTACCGTCTTGGGTATAGACGGCCAGCCCTGCGCTGTCATAGCCACGGTATTCCAGGCGCTTGAGGCCTTCGATCAGGATGGTAGTGATGTTGCGCTCGGCTACGGCACCGACGATTCCACACATAATTAATGCTCCTGGCTGATCGCGGCGCAGATCAGGTTAATGCCGCGGGCTGTGAATTCTTCGCGTGCCGCTGCAGGCAGGCGGTCATCTGTAATCAGGGTGTTGATGCTGCTCCAGGGCAGCTCAACGTTGGGAATCTTGCGCCCGACCTTGTCTGACTCGACCATCACGATCACTTCGCGGGCCACCTCCGCCATCACCCGGCTCAGGCCGAGCAGTTCATTGAAGGTGGTGGTGCCACGTTCGAGGTCGATGCCATCGGCACCGATGAACAGCTGGTCGAAATCGTATGAGCGTAGTACCTGCTCGGCGACCTGGCCCTGGAACGACTCGGAGTGCGGGTCCCAGGTGCCGCCTGTCATCAACAACACTGGCTCATGTTCGAGCTCGCTGATGGCACGGGCGACGTTCAACGAGTTGGTCATTACTACCAGACCCGGCTGGCGGCCCAGTTCAGGGATCATGGCGGCGGTGGTGCTGCCACTGTCGATGATGATCCGCGCATGTTCGCGAATTCGGGCAACGGCGGCGCGGGCGATCGCTTGCTTGTAGCGCGACACCGGCTGCACGGCTTCGCCGAGCAACTCCTGGGGCACCGGGACAGCGCCGCCATAACGGCGCAGTAGCAGGCCGTTGGCTTCAAGCGCAGCGAGGTCTTTGCGGATGGTCACTTCCGAAGTTTCGAAACGCTTGGCCAAGTTATCCACACTCACTTCACCCTCCTCGGTGAGCAAGGCCAGGATATTGTGACGGCGCTGGGGCGTGTTTCGTTTCGACATGACAGGTTAAGTTTCGATTCGAAAGATAATGATTGCAATCAAAACCTAAGACGAAGGCTTCGTCAATGCCTAAATAGCTCTGTGGATAAAAAAATCGCGGGGCAAGCCCGCTCCAACGCCTAGCTCCGGATGTGGAGTCCGACGTGGGAGCGGGCTTGCCCCGCGATAGGGTCTGTGGATAACCCTCGGTGAATCAATCAGTTCTTCTTGATCTTCTCTGGACGTTTCCAGCCTTCAATGTTGCGTTGGCGCGCACGGCCCACGGCCAATTGCTTGTCTTCAACGGTCTGAGTGATGGTAGAACCCGCCGCCGTAGTAGCGCCGTCCTTGATTTCAACAGGCGCTACCAGCGAGTTGTTCGAGCCGATGAACACATCCTCGCCCATCACTGTCTTGAACTTGTTGGCGCCATCATAGTTGCAGGTAATGGTGCCGGCACCGATGTTGGTGCGGGCGCCGACCTCGGCGTCACCCAGGTAAGTCAGGTGACCGGCCTTGGCGCCCTCGCCCAAGTGGGCATTCTTCAGCTCGACGAAGTTACCCACATGGGCCTTGGCATCCAGCACGCTACCCGGACGCAGGCGCGCGAACGGGCCAGCATCGCTGCCCTCACCCAACACCGCACCGTCAAGGTGGCTGTTGGCTTTTACCACCGCGCCTTTACGCAGGGTGCTGTCCTTGATTACGCAGTTCGGACCGATCTGTACGTCATCCTCGATCACCACCTTACCTTCGAGGATCACGTTAACGTCGATCAGCACATCGCGACCAACGGTCACCTCACCACGGACATCGAAGCGCGCTGGATCGCGCAGGGTTACGCCCTGGGCCATCAGCCGACGGCCCTCGCGCAGCTGGTAGTGACGCTCAAGCTCAGACAGCTGCCGGCGATCATTGGCGCCCTGCACTTCCATCGGATCATGCGGCTGTTCAGTGGCGACCACCAGGCCATCGGCAACGGCCATGGCGATCACGTCGGTGAGGTAGTACTCACCCTGGGCGTTGTTGTTGGACAGCCGACCCATCCAGTCGGCCAGGCGCGCGGCGGGCATGGCGAGGATGCCGGTGTTGCCTTCCTTGATCGCTTTCTGCGCGTCGCTGGCGTCCTTGTGCTCGACGATTGCCGCAACCTGGCCCTGGGCATCACGCACGATGCGGCCGTAGCCGGTCGGATCTTCAAGATTGACGGTGAGCAGGCCCAATTGCTGCTGGTTGGCCTTGGCCAGCAAGCGCTGCAGGGTTTCTACTTCAATCAGCGGCACGTCGCCGTACAGCACCAGCACGGTGTCGGCGGTGAGTGCTGGAATCGCCTGGGCGACGGCGTGGCCGGTGCCCAGCTGCTTGTCTTGCAGGACGAAGTTCAGGTCATCCGCAGCCAGGCGCTCGCGCACCAGCTCCGCACCATGGCCAATGACCACATGGATACCGCTAGGCTTCAGCTGGCGCGCGCTGTGGATAACGTGACCGAGCATGGAGTTGCCAGCCACCGGATGCAGCACCTTGGGCAATGCCGAACGCATGCGGGTGCCTTGGCCGGCGGCGAGAATAACGATATCGAGGGACATTGACTGGCTACCAATCCTGGGCGGTCAGCAATGTGACCGATGAGGGAAATTCGGAAAAAGAAAAAGGGTAGCCGAGGCTACCCTTTTACTCAATCGCAACAGCAGTGATCTGGCCGGGGCCGGATTACTTGCCTCTGCGCATTTGCTGGACGGTACGCAGCTGAGCTGCGGCCTCGGCCAGACGTGCGGCAGCGGCGCCGTAGTCGAAATCAGCGCTTTTGCTGTGCAGGGCGTTCTCAGCAGCCTTGAGGGCTTCCTGAGCCTGAGCCTCGTCCAGGTCAGCAGCACGTTGCACGGTATCGGCAAGCACCTTGACCATGTTCGGCTGAACCTCGAGGAAACCACCAGAGATGTAGAACACCTCTTGGGCGCCACCCTGCTTGGTCAGCGCGATCGGACCAGGCTTGAGATTGGTGATCAGCGGCGCGTGGCCTGGAGCGATACCAAGATCACCCAGGTTACCGTGCGCAACTACCATCTCGACCAGGCCGGAGAAAAT
>Ga0213821_1000138_pt1 | contig 49985 bp, 43 predicted proteins | sample MC6MC0909MG_FD_179894 | JGI IMG/M metagenome (GOLD analysis project Ga0213821, IMG submission 179894) | Enriched soil aggregate microbial communities from Iowa State University, Ames, United States - MC6-MC0909-MG | ecosystem: Environmental > Terrestrial > Soil > Unclassified | place: USA: Iowa...
CAACCTGGCCATCATCAACCACGGCCAGATCGTGACCCAGGGGCCGATGCGCGAGCTGCTGGCCAAGCTGGACGTGGAAGGGTTCCTGTTCGATATCGACGGTGAGCTGCCGGCGCAGCTGCCGGTGATCGAAGGCACCACCATCACCGCCATCGACGGGCACACGCTGGACGTGGACATGCCGCGCGCGATGGACCTCAACCGGGTGTTCGCGGCGCTGAACGCGGCCGGGATCCGGGTGCGTTCGATGCGGACCAAGAGCAACCGCCTGGAGGAGCTGTTCGTGCGCCTCACCGGCAACCAGGAGAATGCGGCATGAGCAGCACCCCGACCCCGGTCCTGACCGACGGCCAACGCAACCGGATCGCGCTGATGACGATCGTGCGCCGCGAAGTGGCGCGCATCCTGCGCATCTGGGGGCAGACGCTGGTGCCGCCGGCGATCACGATGACGCTGTACTTCCTGATCTTCGGCGGGCTGATCGGCTCGCGCGTGGGCGAAATGGGCGGCTACAGCTACATGCAGTTCATCGTGCCCGGCCTGGTGATGATGAGCGTGATCCAGAACAGCTACGGCAACATCAGTTCGTCGTTCTTCGGCGCGAAGTTCGGCCGCCACGTGGAAGAGCTGCTGGTGAGCCCGATGCCGAACTGGGTGATCCTGTGGGGCTACGTGGCCGGTGCGGTGCTGCGCGGGCTGATGGTGGGCATCATCGTGCTGATCATCGCCATGTTCTTCACCCCGGTGCGCATTCCGCACCCGCTGGTGACGCTGACCACGGTGCTGCTGGGCGCGACGATCTTCTCGCTGGCCGGGTTCATCAATGCGGTGTACGCCAAGAAATTCGATGACGTGGCGATCGTGCCGACCTTCATCCTGACCCCGCTGACCTATCTGGGCGGCGTGTTCTATTCGGTGAAGCTGCTGCCGACGTGGGCCGAAGCAGCCACGCACGCGAACCCGATCTTCTACATGGTCAATGCCTTCCGCTACGGCCTGCTGGGCACCAGCGACGTGCCGCTGTGGGTGGCGTATGCGCTGATGATCGGCTTCGTGGTGGTACTGACCGCGCTGGCGCTGTGGCTGCTCAAGCGTGGCGTTGGAATGCGGAGCTGAGTCCGATGCGGTTCAGCGACTACATCGTCTTTGTAGACGAGAGTGGCGACCATGGCATGGACAGCATTGACGACGGGTATCCGTTGTTCGTGCTGTCCTGCTGTCTGATCAGCAAGCGGGACTACATGAGCACTGTAGTGCCAGCAATGCAGCAGCTCAAATTCTCAACGTTTGGCCATGATGCAGTCATCCTGCATGAGCGCGAGATCCGCAAGGATCTTGGTCCTTTCTCGGTTCTGCGTGATCGCGTTCGTAAACAGGCGTTTCTCCAGGCTTTGACTGACGTGCTGGAGCGGACACCCATGACAATCTTCTCGGCTGTTATCGACAAGCGCAGACTGGCAGAGCATCGTCGCCGCAATGAGAGCCCGTATGAGCTTTCGCTTCGTTTCTGCCTTGAGAGAGTCTTTTACTCACTTCGCCGACTCGGTCAAACGTCGGACGATGCTGGTCCGCTGTTGACCCACGTTCTTTGCGAATCACGCGGTCGTAACGAAGATGCGGACCTGGAGCTGGCTTTCAGGAGAATTTGTGGCGGTGACAACTTCGGCAACATCCGGCTGCCGTTCGAACCAGTTCTCACCGACAAGAAGAACAATTCCATCGGCCTGCAATTGGCCGACCTGATCGCCCGGCCGATTGGTTTGCAGCAGTTGCGTCCAGAACAGGCAAACCGAGCCTGGGACGTCATCGAGGCCAAACTCGATCGCGATGGTTCCGGTCGCTACCTGGGCTACGGCCTCAAATGCTTTCCCTAGAAAACAAAAGGCCCCGGCGAATCCGCCGAGGCCCAATGCCGACCGGGAATCCCCGATCCAGCCTGAATGATAGCAGGGTTTTACGCCCAAGTACTTAAAAACCCCCTTGCCTGTTCAGCGTGAAATGACCTGGAGCTTGAAATGCGCATTCTGATCCTCGGCGCCGGTGGCACCGGCGGTTACTTCGGCGGCCGCCTGGCCCAGGCGGGCGTGGACGTCACCTTCCTGGTCCGCCCTGCCCGCGCCGCGCAGCTGGATCGCGATGGGCTGGTCATCCGCAGCCCGTTGGGCGATGCAACCTTTCCGGCAGCCCACGTCACCGCTGATGCGCTGCCTGCGCTGGCGGCGGAGCAGCCGTTCGACCTGGTGATCCTCAGCTGCAAGGCCTACGACCTGGACAGCTCGATCGAGGCGATTGCGCCGGCGGTGTCTTCGCGCACGACGGTGCTGCCGATCCTCAATGGCCTGCACCATTACGCGGCGCTGGACGCTCGCTTCGGCCGCGATGCGGTGCTGGGCGGGCTGTGCTTCATCAGTGCGACCAAGGCCGATGACGGTGCGGTGCTGCATCTGGCGCCCGCCGCCAAGCTGACCTTCGGCGAGCGCGATACGCCCGGCAACAGTGCGCGCGTGCTGGCTCTGGCAGCAGCCTGCGTGCAGGCCGGGGTGGACCATGTGGCCAGCGATGCGATCGGGCAGGAGCAGTGGATCAAGTACACGTTCCTGACCGCGCTGGCCGCGGCGACCTGCCTGATGCGCGCGGATGTGGGCACGATCGTGGCCACCGATGATGGAGCGGCGGTGGTGCGCGGGCTGTACGACGAATGCCTGGCGGTGGCCGAAGCCGCGGGCGAGGCGATTCCGGAGAAGGCGCGCGCGATTGCGCTGGGCGCCCTCACCCAGGAAGGATCGGCACTGAAGGCGTCGATGCTGCGCGATCTGGAAGCCGGCCAGCAGGTGGAGGCCGAGCAGATCGTCGGCGACATGCTGGCGCGGGCGCGCGCGGCGGGCCAGACAGCGCCGCTGCTGGCGGTGGCGTACGCGCACCTGCAGGCCTATCAGCGCCAGCGCGCGGGATGAGCGTGACGAGCGGCGTGCTACCGGCACGCGTGCTGGTGCTGGGATTGGGGTACAGCGGCCGGCACGTCGCCCGGTTGCTGCAATCGCACGGCGTGGCGTGCAGTGGGACGGTCCGCGATCCCGGGGCAGCGCCGGAGGACGGGTTGATTCGCCATCGGTGGGCGGCAGGTGCGCCCGGGGACGGTGAAGGGCCTTGCCGGGCAGAGCCCGGCACCACGTTGCGGGACGCGATCCGTGCTGCGGAGGCGGTGCTGTGTACGCTGCCGCCGGATGATGCCGGTGATCCTGCGCTGCGGTTGTTGGCGGAGGAGCTGCGCGCAAGCCCTGCACTGCGCTGGGTCGGGTACCTCTCCTCCACCGCCGTGTATGCCGACCGCGCAGGTTGCTGGGTCGACGAGACCTCTGCGACCGATGCCGTGGATGCCACCGCCCAGCGGCGCCTGCTGGCGGAACGGCAGTGGCGGGCGTTCGCGAATGAGATCAACGTGGCGTCGGCCGTGTTCCGCCTGCCGGGGATATACGGTCGCGGACGCAATGCGCTGGTGCAGCTGGCGGAAGGTCGTGCGCGGCATGTGCTGCGGCCGGGCCTGGTGTTCAACCGGCTGCATGTGGAGGATCTGGCCACCGCGGTGGTGGCGGCGATGCGGCTGTCCGCGCCCGACGCACTGTATCTGCTGGCCGATGACGAGCCGGCGCCGCCGCAGGACGTGCTGGCCTATGCAGCGGGCTTGAGTGGGTTGCCGATGCCGGCAGCGCAGGCGTGGGATGCGCCCGAGGTTTCACCCGCATTGCAGCGCTTCTACGCCAGCAACAAGCGGATCGACAGCCGCGCGGCGCGCAAAGCATTGGCGTGGGCACCGAGGTTCAACACGTACCGCGAAGGACTGCAGGACGCCCTGCGGTAGGGTCGGTCGACAGACGACCGCCGATAACGTTGAACGGTGCATTGACGCATTGCGCCCGCCGGAGAGACGCCTTCGTTCCAGGTCATGCCGCCATCGAGTTGATCACCGTTATCGGCGGTCGATCGGGATGCGACCCTACCAAGGCAACACGTCCGTCATCCCGCGACCGGGACGCGGGACCAAGGCGACACCCCGTCATCCCGCGGCCGGGACGCGAAACCCAGGCGACACACCCGTCATCCCGCGGCCGGGACGCGAAACCCAGGCGACACCCCGTCATCCCGCGGCCGGGAGGCGGAAGAACGTCCGCGTTGCCGCTGTCGCATTTGCTGCCGTGGTTTCCACGTCTTCGCCCCGATCCCGTGCCAGCTCTTCGACGATGTGCTTGAGGTACATCGGTTCGTTGCGGCGATCCTTCGGCATCGGCTTCAGCGAGCGCGGCAGCAGGTACGGGGCGTCGGTTTCAATCATCAACCGCTCGGCCGGAATGTGCTTCACCAGTTCGCGCAGGTGGGCGCCACGGCGCTCGTCGCAGAGCCAGCCGGTGATGCCGATGTACCAGTCCTGGTCCAGGTAGTCGAACAGCTCCTGGCGCTCGCCGGTGAAGCAATGCACGACGGCTACGCCGATGCGGCCGTCGAAGTTCTTCATCTGCGCCATGAAGTCGGCATGCGCGTCGCGCTGGTGCAGGAACAGCGGCTTGCGTTCGCCATCGCTGCCGCGCACGTCGCTGGCCAGCTGCAGCTGGCGCTCGAAGGCGCGGTGCTGGGCCGGGCGCGGAGCGAAGTCGCGGAAGTAATCCAGCCCGCACTCGCCCACCGCCACCACTTCGGCATGCGCGTGCAGCGCGCGCATTTCGGCGTCGCATTCGTCGGTGTATTCCACCGCGTGGTGCGGGTGCACGCCGGCGGTGGCGTACAGGAAGCCGGGATGCTGGCGCGCCAGGTCCAGTGCCAGCGGCGAATGCTCGCGGCTGGCGCCGGTCAGCACCATCTGCACCACGCCGGCGTCGCGCGCGCGCGCGAGCACGTCGTCGCGGTCGCGGTCGAAGGAGTCGTGGGTGAGGTTGGCGCCGATGTCGATCAGGTGCATGGGGCAGCTACAGGACGGTTAACCCGTCCATTGTAACGTGCCGCCCGCGCGCGGCCGCTCGCTGCGGCTGGCCGTGGCCCGTATCCTTGCCGCATGAGCACGCCGATTTTCCCCATTTCCCCGCTGCTGCCGCAGATCGCCGCACACCTGGCCACGCATCCGCGGCTGGTGCTGGAAGCGCCACCCGGCGCCGGCAAGACCACCCAGGTGCCGCTGGCGCTGCTGGACGCGCCATGGCTGCAGGGCCGCAAGATCCTGATGCTGGAACCGCGCCGGGTGGCCGCACGCAGCGCCGCGCAGTTCATGGCGTGGCAGCTGGGCGAAGAGGTCGGTGACACGGTGGGCTACCGGATCCGTTTCGAAAACAAGGTGTCCGCGCGGACCCGGGTGGAGGTGGTGACCGAGGGCATCCTGACCCGCATGCTGCAGGACGACCCCATGCTGGAAGGCGTGGGCGCGCTGCTGTTCGATGAGTTCCACGAACGCCACTTGTCCGCCGACCTGGGCCTGGCGCTGGCGCTGGACGTGCAGGCGCAGCTGCGCGAGGACCTGCGCATCGTGGTGATGTCGGCCACGCTGGACGGCGAGCGGCTGGCGCAGTTCCTGGACGCGCCACGACTGAGCAGCGAGGGCCGCAGTTTTCCGGTGGCGATCAGCCACTTCCCGGCGCGGCGCGAGGAATCGCTGGAGGCGCAGGCGCGGCGGGCGGTGGAGCAGGCGCTGGCCGGACACCCCGGCGACATCCTGGTGTTCCTGCCCGGCCAGCGCGAGATCAACCGTACCCAGGCCGCACTGGAGCAGGCGCTGCCGGCCGATGTGCAGGTGCTGCCGCTGCACGGCGAGCTGCCGGTGGAGCAGCAGTCACGCGTGCTGCAGCCCGACCCGCAGGGAAAGCGCCGGGTGGTGCTGGCCACCAACGTGGCCGAGTCCTCGGTCACCCTGCCCGGCGTGCGGGTGGTGATCGACGCCGGGCTGGCGCGCGAGCCGCGCTACGACCCCAACAGCGGCTTTGCGCGGTTGGACGTGGTGAGCATCGCGCAGGCCTCGGCCGACCAGCGCGCCGGCCGTGCCGGGCGCGTGGCCGAGGGCTGGGCGTGGCGGCTGTGGCCGCAGTCGCAGCGGCTGGAGGCACAGCGCCGGCCGGAAATGGCGCAGGTGGAGCTGGCCTCGCTGGCGCTGGAACTGGCCGCTTGGGGCAGCGACGACCTGCGCTTCGTGGACGCGCCGCCGGTGGGCGCGCTGGCTGCGGCACGCGAGCTGCTGCAACGGCTGGGCGCGCTGGGCGACAGCGGTGCGCTGACCCCGCTGGGCCGGCGCATGCTGGCGCTGGGCACGCACCCGCGCCTGGCGGCGATGCTGCTGGCCGCCGACGGCGGTGCCGAGCAGGCGCTGGCCTGCGACCTGGCAGCACTGGTGGAGGCACGCGACCCGCTGCGCCAGGGCGGCGATGCGCTGGCCGCGCGCTGGCGTGCGCTGGCCGCGTTCCGGCAGGGGCGCGCCCCGCACGACGCCAACCGCGGGGCACTGGCGGCGATCGATGCGGCCAGCAAGCAGTGGCGGCGGCGCCTGCGCTGCGATGCGGCGCCGCCTTCGTCGGTGGAAGCGCATCAGCTGGGCGACCTGCTGGCGCACGCGTTCCCCGACCGGATTGCCGCGCGCCACCCTACCGACCCACTGCGCTATCTGTTGGCGAACGGACGCAGCGCGCGCCTGTTCGACCCCAGCGACCTGCGCGGCGAGCCCTGGCTGGTCGCGGTTGAGCTGCGCTATGAGGCACGCGATGCGCTGCTGCTGCGCGCCGCGCCGGTGGACGAGAGCCGGCTGCGGCGCGATTTCCCGGACCGTTTCCAGCAGCAGGACGTGGTGCGCTGGGATGCGGACAAACGCGCGCTGGTGGCGCGCCGCGAGAGCCGCTTCGACCGCATCGTGCTGGACAGCCGCTCTGCCGGCCGCGTGGATCCGGCGCAGGCGGCGCAGGCGCTGACCGAGGCGGTGCGGGAGCTGGGGCTGGAGGCCCTGCCGTGGACCGACGGGCTGCGCCAGTGGCAGGCGCGGGCGCTGGCGCTGCGTGCGTGGATGCCGGAGCTGGAGGTGCCGGATGTGTCCGACGCCGCGCTGATGGCGTCGTTGCCGACATGGCTGACCCCGGCGTTCAATGGCAGGACCCGGCTGGATGCGCTCGACGAGTCGGCCTTGGGCGAAGCCCTGAAATCGCCGGTGCCGTGGGCGCAGCGGCAGGCGATCGACTGGCATGCGCCGGTGCGGATGGCGGTGCCGTCGGGCATGGAGCGGGCGATCCACTACGCGCTGGAGGCCGATGGCAGCACGCCACAGCCGCCGGTGCTGGCGGTGAAGCTGCAGGAGCTGTTCGGGCTGGCCGATACACCGCGCATTGCGGATGGCCGCGTACCGCTCACCCTGCACCTGCTGTCCCCCGGCGGCCGCCCGCTGCAGGTCACCCAGGACCTGCGCAACTTCTGGGCGAACACGTATGCCGAGGTCAAAAAGGAAATGAAGGGGCGCTACCCCAGGCATCCATGGCCGGACGATCCGTGGACGGCCAACGCCACGCACCGCGCCAAACCACGCGGCACGTAGAGCCACGCCCTGCGTGGCTGCGCGATGTCGGCTGCGTTCGGCAGCTCAGCCACGCAGGGCGTGGCTCTACCCGGGGCGTTGCTGGTGCCTGGCTGAATCGATCCTGCACATTGGTTATCGTCGTGACCGGACCGTGGGCGCTGGATAACACGCCCTACACGGCCCCCGGGTGACACTGGATTTCGAACCGAGGCAAAAGGACCCCCCATGAGCAGACTGACCGTTATTACCGACCGCGCCCTGGAGCGTGCACTGGATCTGGCCAGCAGCGCTGGCGATGGCCTGAAGCATGCCGGCACCAACCTGCGCCACTTCGGCCCGCAGGCGACCGACTGGCTCAAGACCGGTGCGGCGCTCGGCGCGGTGAAGACCGGCAGCAAGGTGGCGGCCAAGGCCGTGCGCCGCAACCCGGCAGCAACCATCGCAGTGGCGGCGGTCGGCGTGGGCCTGCTGGGCTACGCGCTGTATCGCAAGCAGCAGAAGAAGAAGCTGGCCAACGGCAGCGTGGTGAATGGGCAGGCCGAGCGCATCAGCGCGCGCAACCGCCGCACCAGCACCGTGGTTGACGAACATAGCGACATCGGCAGCGACGCCTGATTTTTCTGGCGTGTTGCAGGTAAAAAAAACCGCCGGCATTGTCCGGCGGTTTTTTTTTCAGGCGTCGATCCGGCGCCATTCGCCGGGCTGCAGGCCGTCGAGGCGATGTGGGCCCATCGCGACCCGGACCAGGCGCAGCGTGGGCAGGCCCACCGCTGCGGTCATGCGCCGCACCTGGCGGTTGCGGCCTTCGCGCAGGGTGATCGCCAGCCAAGCGTCGGGCACGGTCTTGCGGAAGCGTACCGGTGGGGTGCGTGGCCAGAGCTCGGGTGGATCCAGGTGCTGCACGCCTGCTGGCAACGTCGGCCCGTCGTTCAACTGCACGCCGCTGCGCAGTGCCTGCAACTGGTCGTCGCTGGGCGTGCCCTCGACCTGCACCCAATAGGTCTTGTCTTCCTTGTGGCGCGGATCGGTGAGACGGTGGGCCAGGGGGCCGTCATCGGTCAGCAGCAGCAGGCCTTCGCTGTCGTAGTCCAGCCGCCCGGCCGCATATACGCCAGGCGGCAGGCCGAACCCGGCCAGCGTCGCGCGTGGCGGCTGGCTGCTGTCGGTGAACTGGCACAGCACGTTGAAGGGCTTGTTGAGGGCGATGAGCATGGTGCGGGACGTGGGTGGCGAGGTGGCATTGTCCCATTCCGTGACTTCGGTTGCCTTCGTACCGACCAACGGTCGGTACCTACCGGGCGGGTCCTGCCGGTCGCGACCGGGTTGGATGCAACGGTCCCGACCCGGTTGGATGCAACGGTCCCGATCGGGTTGGATGCAACGGTTCCGACCGGGTTGGATGCAACGGTCCCGACCGGGTTGGATGCAACGATCCCGATCGGGTTGGATGCAACGATCCCGATCGGGTTGGATGCAATGGTCCCGACCCGGTTGGCTGCAACAATCCCGATCCGGTGGGCTGCGACGGTCCCGACCGGTAGCGCACGACCGTTGGTCGTGCGCCGGCGTCACCGTTGCCGGACAGCGCCCCGCATTACTTCACGAAGCGCAGGGTCATGCGGTCGCTTTCGCCGATGGCCTTGTACTTCTCGGCATCGCCGGGTTCGTGCTGGTTGGTCGGCGGCAGGGTCCACACGCCGTTCGGGTAGTCCTTGGTGTCGCGCGGGTTGGCATTGATCTCGCTGCTGCCGGCCAGCTTGAAGCCGGCGGCTTCGGCCATCGCGATCACCTGGGCCTGGCCCACGTAGCCACTCTTGTCGTCGGCCGCGACGTCGGCCTTGGCGCGATGTTCGACCACGCCGAGCACGCCACCGGGCTTGAGCACGTTGTAGAAGCCCTTGAACATGCCTTCGGCCTGGTTGGCGCTGCGCCAGTTGTGCACGTTGCGGAAGGTCAGCACGACGTCGGCCGATCCGGCCGGGCCGAAGACCGGTGCCTTCGGGTCGTAGCCCACGACCTTCGCCTTGTCATAGAGGGCCGGATTGGCGGCGAACTTCTTCTCCAGCCCATCGCGGCTGCGCTGCTGGTAATCGCGGCCCCTGCCTTCGGCCACGGCCTTCGGGTCGACCACGGCGGCGACATAGGTACCCTTGTCGCGCAGCAGCGGGGCGAGGATTTCGGCGTACCAACCACCACCCGGGGTGATCTCCACCACGGTCTTGCCCGGTTCCACGCCGAAGAACGACAGCGTCTGCGCCGGGTGGCGGTAGGCGTCGCGCTTCACGTTTTCCGGGGTACGGCCCTTGCCGTCGACGGCCGCCTGCACCGCGGCGGTGATGGCCGGCTGGGCATTGGGGCCGGCCGGCTTGATCGCCATGGCGGGTGCGGCAAGCAGCAGCGTGGAAACGGTGAACAGGCAGGCACAGCTGAGCGAACGGGCTTTCATCGGATCACCTACGGTGGGCGGGATGCGGCGAGACTAGCAGCCGCGATGTCAAAGGTGTTCACAAAACGTTACTGCAATGCAGCGAAGCAGAACGCTGTTTTGTGGCTCGCGCCGCAACGGTGTCATCGACACGCACTTATGCTGTGACATTGCTTTCGATTGGAGGATTGCCCATGACCGCACCCCGTGAACTCGGCCGTTCCGGCCTGAAGGTGCTTCCCATCGCGTTCGGCGGCAACGTCTTCGGCTGGGGCGCGGACGAGAAGACCTCGTTCGCGTTGCTGGATGCCTTCGTCGATGCGGGCTTCAGCCTGGTCGATACCGCCGATGTCTACTCGGCCTGGGTGCCCGGCAACCAGGGCGGTGAATCGGAGACGATCCTGGGCCGCTGGTTCCAGCGCAGCGGCAAGCGCGACAAAGTAGTGTTGGCGACCAAGGTGGCAAAGTGGGCCGACCATCCCGGGCTGTCCGCGGACAACATCAATGCGGCGGTGGAGGATTCGCTGCGGCGCCTGCAGACCGATGTGATCGACCTGTACCAGGCGCACGAGGATGATGAGTCCACGCCGCTGGAAACCACGCTGGCCGCGTTCGGCCGCTTGATCGAACAGGGCAAGGTGCGTGCGATCGGCGCGTCCAATTACAGCGCCGAACGCCTGCGCGACGCGCTCAGGGTCTCCGCCGATTACAAGCTGCCGCGCTATGAGACGCTGCAGCCGGAGTACAACCTGTACGACCGCGCCGGTTACGAGAGCGGGCTGGAAGCGGTCGCGCGCGAGCATGACCTGGGCGTGATCAGCTACTACTCGCTGGCCAGCGGCTTCCTCAGCGGCAAGTACCGCAGCGTCGGAGATGCCGACAAGAGCAGCGCGCGTGGCAGCAGCGTGGTGGCGAAGTACGTCAACCCGCGCGGCCTGCGCATTCTGGAGGCGCTGGATGATGTGGCGGGCAGCCACAACGCAACCGCGGCACAGGTGGCCATTGCGTGGTTGATCGCGCGACCGGGGATTACCGCCCCGATCGTCAGCGCGACCCGGGTGGAGCAGCTGCACGATGTGTTGGCGGCAGCGCAGGTAGCGCTGTCGGCGGACGACATCGAACAGCTCAACGCCGCCAGCGCAGAATGAAACCGCCTGCGTAGAGCCACGCCCTGCGTGGCTGCGCGGTGCCAGACACAGCAGCCGGGCAGAGCCCGGCTCTACGGGGTGCCGGGCCGGCCAGCCGGGCAGAGCCCGGCTCTACGCCGCTTTGGGTGCGGCGTCTTCGGCTACGAGTGCGTGGTGGATGCTGACGCCGGCGCGCACGCCTTCGGCGCTGGCCAGGGTGATGTTGCCCATGACGGTGGCGTCGCCCGCGGCGTATACGCCGGGCACCGTGGTCTGCTTCTGCGCGTCCACGCGCACCAGTACGCCCACCGGGCTTTCATCCAGGACACATCCCAACTGCTCGACCAGCGGCGAGCCCATCTGCTGGCGCGTGGTGACGAACAGCGCGCGCAGGTCGATGTGGCGACCGTCGGCGAGCCGTGCACCGCTCAACTGCGGCGCGTCACCGTCCAGAGCCACCACCTGTTCGGTTTCGATCTGCACGCCGCGTCGCTGCAGGGTGGCGATCTCATCGGGCTCCAGGGTCATCCCGTGCGCGAACAGCGTGACCTGGCCCCAGTCGGCAAGCAGGCCGGCCATGAACGCGGACATCGCGTGGCCACCCAGCAGGCCGATCGCGCCGCCACCGATCTCGTAGCCGTGGCAGTACGGGCAGTGCAGCACGCTGTGGCCCCACCGCTCGGGGAGCCCGGGCAGGTCCGGCAGTGCGTCGCGTATCCCGGTGGCCAATAGCAGCTTGCGCGCCGCCCAGGTCTCGCCGCCGGCGGTGGTCACGGCGAAGCCGTCGACCGTTGCCCGCGCATGCGTGGCGGTGTCGCTGGCCCAGCGCACGCTGGGGTAATCCAGCAGCTGCGCCTTGGCCTGGCGCAGCAGGTCGCCGCCGGCGATGCCGTCCACCCCCAGCACGCCGTGGGAATGCGCGGCGAAGCGGTTGCGCGGCAGGCCGCTGTCGATCACCAGCACGCTGCGGCGCGCACGCGCCAGCATCATTGCAGCGGACAGGCCGGCGAAACTGCCGCCGACGATTACGACGTCAAAGGTCATGGGCAACTCCTGTTGCATGCAGGGCCAGATGCTGGGCGAAGGCATCGCCGAGCGTGGCCAGGGTGGTGGCGCGCAGGCGCTGCTCGAGCAGGGCCTGGGCCTGCTGGTAGCTCTCGTCGAGGGCGGCGTTGACCACCTGCTGCACGGGGCAGCCGCGCCCGCTCTCGCGCGCGCCGGTATGCAGCAGTGCCGGCGAACCGATGGCGAGGTAGACGTCGTGCAGGCTGATGCTGGCCGGGTCGCGCGCCAGCTGGCTGCCACCACCGTGGCCGCGCACGGTGTGGACCAGGCCCCCTTTTTGCAGGGCCGCGAGCAGCCGGCGGATCACCACCGGGTGGGTCGGCAGGCAGGTGGCGAGCTGTTCGGAAGTGCGCGGCCCGGCCTGCCCGACCAGGTGGGCCATGATGTGGAGCGCGTCGGAGAATTGGTTGCTGGATTTCATGTAACACCAATAGTTACATATCTGGCGACAATCCGGTAGCGCCGGCCGGTCCGGCGTTTACCGCAGGAACGCCTGGCCGGTCATGGCCTGGGCCAGGTGATCGAGGAAGCTGGTGATCCGTGCCGAGACCGCGGTGTTCCGGTAGTAGACGGCGTGGATCGGCTGCCGGACCTCGACGGTCCGTTCCGGCAGCAGCTGCACCAGCGTGCCCGCGTCGCGGTCGCGGTGGGTCATGAAGTCGGACAGGCAGACCACCCCCGCCCCTTCCAGGGCCAGCCGGCGCAGGGTTTCGCCGCTGGACACGCGCACCGCCGGCTGGATGTGCAGCAGCGCATCGGTGTCGCCAGGCAGCGGCCAGTGGTTCAGCGAGTCCGGTTCGTTGAAGCCCAGCAGGCTGTGCTGGCGCAGGTCGGCCACGCTGGCCGGGGTGCCGTGCTGCTGCAGGTAGGCCGGGCTGGCCAGTACGCGCAGGCGGCTGTGGCCCAGCGGACGCGCGTGCAGGGTCGAATCTGCGAGTGGGCCGATGCGGATGGCCACGTCAGTGCGGCGCTCGAGCAGGTCGATGTAGCGCTCGCTGCTGTTGATCTCCAGATCCACCTCCGGATACCGCGCACGGTAGCTGGCCACCTGCGGGGCGATCACGTGCAGCACGAAGGGGGTGGCCGCGTCCACGCGCAGGCGCCCGGCCGGCCGCTCGCGGCGCGCGGCGATCTGCTCTTCGGCCGCCTCCACCGACGCCACGATGGCGCGGGCCTGGGCCAGGAAGGCGTCGCCCTCTTCGGTGAGCTGCAGGCGGCGGGTGGTGCGGGTCAGCAGCGTGGTGCCGAGCTTGTCTTCCAGTCGGCCCAGCGCGCGGCTGACCCCGGAGGTGGTCTGGCCCAGCTGCTCAGCGGCGGCAGTGATCGAGCCGCTGTCGATCACGGCGATGAATGCCTGCATCTCATCCAGGGTGGTCTTCATGGCGGGCGTTCGCGGATGGGGCGACCATTATTGATCACCAGGCAATAGTCATTGGCGTGAAGACCGGTTTTTCGGCAAGAGTGCGGGGCGCAGACTGCGCAGCCTCTCCCCTCCACCGGTAACCCTCATGTCCCGTGGCATCCCCTTGGCCTTGTTGGCGTTGACGCTGGGCGCGTACGCCATCGGCACCACTGAATTCGTCATCGTCGGGCTGATCCCGACCATCGCCGCCGACCTGGGCGTGTCCCTGCCCTCGGCCGGTCTGCTGGTGTCCCTGTACGCGCTGGGCGTGGCGGTGGGCGCGCCGGTGCTGACCGCGTTGACCGGACGGGTACCGCGCAAGACCCTGCTGGTAGCGCTGATGGTGCTGTTCACGCTGGGCAACGTGATTGCCTGGATGGCGCCCAGCTACGGCTCGCTGATCGTGGCGCGCGTGCTCACCGGGTTGGCGCATGGCGTGTTCTTCTCGATCGGTTCGATCATCGCCACCTCGGTCGTGCCCAAGGAGAAGGCCGCCAGTGCGATCGCGATCATGTTCACCGGCCTGACCGTGGCACTGGTCACCGGCGTGCCGCTGGGCACGTTCATCGGCCAGCACCTGGGCTGGCGCGCGACCTTCCTGGCGGTCGCCGCGCTGGGCGTAGTGGCGCTGCTGGGCAGCCTGCTGTTCGTGCCGCGCAACCTGCAGCGCAGCGAGCCGGCCACGTTCGGCCAGCAGCTGGCGGTGCTGGCGCAGCCGCGCCTGCTGCTGGTGTACGCGATCACCGCGCTGGGCTATGGCGGCACGTTCCTGTCGTTCACCTATCTGGCGTCGATCCTGCAGGACGTCACCGGCTTCTCGGCCAATGCGGTCAGCGGCGTGCTGCTGGTGTACGGCGTGTCGGTGGCGATCGGCAACCTGTGGGGCGGCCGCCTGGCCGACCGCCGTGGGCCGATTCCCGCGCTCAAGCTGATCTTCGGGCTGCTGGCGCTGGTCCTGTTCGCATTGACCTTCACCGCCTACAACACCTGGCTGGTGCTGCTGACGGTGCTGGCGCTGGGTGCGGTGGCGTTCGGCAACGTGCCGGGGCTGCAGGTGTATGTGGTCAAGCAGGCGCAGCGCTTTGCACCGCAGGCAGCGGACGTGGCCTCGGGCCTGAACATCGCCGCGTTCAACGTGGGCATCGCGATGGGTGCCTCGCTGGGCGGGCTGGTGGTGGACCACCTGGGCCTGATGCACACGCCGTGGATCGGCGCGCTGGTGGTGCTGGGCGCGCTCGGATTGACCGTACTGAGCGGGCGGCTGGACAGGCGCGACGGTGTTGCCGAACGCGCCGAGGGCATCGCCGTCGCCGCGCATTGAGGTAAGGGCAGCCGACCGACGGTCGGCTCTACATCAGGTTGGCTGTGCCAGGCGTAGTCTTTATTTTCCCCCACTGAAGGAGTTTCCATGAGCATTCCCGCATTCGGCCTGGGCACTTTCCGCCTGAAGGGCCAGACCGTCATCGATTCGGTCCGCAACGCGCTGGACGTCGGTTACCGCGCCATCGACACCGCACAGATCTACGGCAACGAAGCCGAGGTTGGCCAAGCCATCGCCGAGTCCGGCGTGGCGCGCGAAGATCTGTTCATCACCACCAAGGTCTGGATCGCCAGCTTCGAGCACGATGCGTTGCTCGACAGCCTGCGCGAAAGCCTTCGCAAGCTGCGTACCGACCACGTCGACCTGACCCTGATCCATTGGCCGTCGCCGAACGATGCGGTGCCGATGAAGGAATACCTCGGCGCGCTGGCGCAGGCCAGGGCCGAAGGGCTCACCCGGCAGATCGGCATTTCCAACTTCACCATCGACCTGACCCGCCAGGCGATCGCGATCCTGGGCGCCGATGCCATTGCCACCAACCAGATCGAGGTGCATCCGTACCTGCAGAACCGCGCGCTGATCGCGTTCCTGCGCGAGCAGGGCATCCACGTGACCGCCTACATGAGCCTGGCCTACGGTGAGGTGCTCAAGGACCCGGTGATCCAGGCCATTGCCGAACGCCACGGTGCCACCCCGGCACAGGTTGCGCTGGCTTGGGCCCTGCAGCAGGGCTTCGCGGTGATTCCGTCGTCGACCAAGCGCGAGAACCTGGCCAGCAACCTGCTGGCGGCGGACCTGCGGTTGAGCGATCAGGACATGGCGCAGATCGCCACGCTGGATCGTGGGCAGCGCCTGGCGAACCCGGACGGCATCGCGCCGGCGTGGGATTGATCGATCGCCCAGTGAAGGTCGGACGCCTGGGTGGGTAGGGTTGGATCCCGATCAACCGCCGACCACGCTGACCGGCGCGGCGAACGCATGACCTCTGCCGGAGAGCGCTTCTTCGACGGAGGTCATGCCACGACAGAAGGTGGCACCGTTATCGGCGGTCGATCGGGATGCGACCCTACCCGCCGGCCGATAACCACTCACGCATGGCGGCGCTTACCTCCTCGGGCTTTTCCATTGGCGCCAGGTGGCCGCAATCGGGCAGCACCACCAGGGTTGAGCCGGGCGCCAGGGCATGCATCTCCTCGCTGATCGCCAGCGGGGTGATGCGGTCGTTGGCGCCGCAGAGGATCAGCAACGGGTCGCGGTAGCTGGCCAGTACGTCGTGGCCGTCGATGCGGTCCAGGGCGCTCTGGCGCAGGAACACCTCGGCGCCCAGCCGCGCGGTCATGTCGCGCACGCGCTGCACCAGCACGTAGTCGTCCAGGCGTGAGGCGTCGATGTAACTGCGCATCAGCTTGTCGCCGAAACCATGGAAGGCGCCGGGCAGGCGCACGCTGGCGCGCTGCGACTGGCGCTGGGCGGCGCGTTCCGGGGAGTCGGCATGGATCGAGGTATCGATCAGCGCCAGCCGCAGCACGCGTTCGGGCGCGACCCGGAGGATCTGCTGGGCCACGAAGCCGCCCAGCGAGAAGCCGGCCAGGGCGAAACGCTGCGGCGCCTGGGCCAGCACGTCCTCGACCACGGCCTGCATCGTCTCGCCCCGGGTCTGGTCGCCAACCGTGCAGTCGGCGATGTCGGAGAGCGCGGCACTCTGCGCGCTCCAGAGCTCGGCATCGTTGAGCAGGCCGGGCAGCAACAGCAGGGGAATGCGTTCAGTCATCCGGTCATTGTCGGCGATAGCGGCGGCGGTGGCGTACCGCCTGCGGCCCGGTGTGTTGCAGCAGCCGCCCCGCGCGGCTCAATGCATCACGCCCTCGGGCGGCTCGGGCACCTGCACGCTCTGCACCGGCAGCGTCACCACCATCACCGTGGGGTCGTCGGGATCGAGCCTGGTCTTGAAGCCCAGGCTCTGGCACATCGCCAGCATGGTGCTGTTCTCGCGCAGTACCTGGCCTTCGACGATGTTCAGCCCGAGCCACTGGGCGTACTCGATCATGATGGTCATCAACCGCCAGCCGATGCCGTGGCCCTTGAGATCGGAACGGATCAGGATGCCGTATTCGCCGCGGTCGTAGTCGGCATCCGCATGCAGGCGCACCGCGCCGAGCATGTCGCCGCTGCGCGGGTCGATCGCGACCAGGGCGATGGAGCGGGCATAGTCGAGCTGGGTCAGGCGGGCAATGAACTCGTGGCTGAAATGCTTTACCGACTGGAAGAAGCGCAGGCGCAGGTCGTCGTCGGTCACGCGGGCGAAGAAGGCGCGGAACAATGCATCATCCTCCGGCCGCACCGGGCGCACGAACGCAGGTGCGCCGTCGGACAGGGTCAGGGTACGCTCCCACTCCTTCGGGTACGGGAACACGGCGAAACGTGGATGACCGCGGCCCTTGTGCAGCTTGCGCGAGGGGGCGATCGCCACGCGCGCGTCCAGCGCGATCACCCCGTCGCGGTCGGCCAGCAGCGGATTGATGTCCAGCGTGCGCACTTCGGGAATGTCGGCGGCCAGCTGGGCCAGCTTGACCAGGATCAGCGCGACCGCGCGCTCGTCGGCGGCCGGGACGTCGCGATAGGCCTTGAGGATGCGTGAAACGCGGGTGCGGCCGATCAGCTCGTGGGCAAGGCGCAGGTCCAGCGGCGGCAGCGCCAGCGCCTTGTCGTCGATCACTTCCACCGCAGTACCGCCGCGGCCGAACACCACCACCGGACCGAAGGTGGGATCGTCGGCAATGCCGGCGATCAATTCGCGCGCCTTGGGCCGCACGATGGTGGGCTGCACCAGCACGCCGTCGATGCGCGCGTTCGGGCGCAGTTCGTGGGCACGCGCCAGGATCGAACTGGCCGCGGCCTGCACCGCCTGCAGCGTGCCCAGGTTCAGGCGCACGCCATCGACATCGGACTTGTGCGGGATGTCGGCCGAGAACACCTTCACCGCCACCGTGGCGCCCTGCTCCAGCAGCGGCTGCGCCAGTTCCATGGCCTCATGCGCATCGCGCGCCTGCATCACCGGCGCCGAAGGAATGCCGTAGGCGGTCAGCAACTGGTAGGTGGCAATGGGATCCAGCCATTGCTGGCCGGCCGCCAGCGCCGCGTCGACGATGGCGCGCGCGGCGGCGGTATCGACCACGAAATCCTGCGGCAGGCTGGGCGGGGTCTCCATCAGCGCGGCCTGCGCGTCGCGGTAGCGCACCAGGTGCTGGAAGCCGCGCACGGCTTCGGCTTCGGTCGGGTAGGTGGGCACGCGCGCGGCGTTGAGGGTGGCGGTGGCGCGGTCGTCGTTGCCCAGCCACACTGCGAACACCGGCTTGTCGCGGTGGTGGCGCGGGCGCAGGCCCAGCGTGCGGGTCAGTGCCTGCGCCGCGTCGGCCGAGGAAGTGAAGGCGGTGGGCACGTTGACCACCAGCACGGCATCGTTGCCGGGGTCGGACATCAGCGCATCGATGGCGGCCGCGTAGCGATCGCCGTCGGCGTCGACCACGATGTCGACCGGGTTGCTGCGCGACCAGCCCTCGGGCAGCACCCCGTCGAGTTCAGCGATGGTGCCGGGCGAGAGCTCGGCCAGGCTGCCGCGCAGCGCCAGCAGCTGGTCGACGGCCAGGCGCCCCACCCCGCCACCGTTGCTGAGGATGGCCAGCCGCCGGCCGGGGAAGGTGCCCAGCCGGCCCAGGGTTTCGGCGGCGGTGAACAGTTCGTCCAGCGCGCTCACCCGCAGCAGGCCGGCGCGGTTGAAGGCAGCGCCATACACCGCGTCGGAGCTGGCCAGCGCCTGCACGTGGGTGTCGCCGTCCGGATCGATGCGGATGTGGCGACCGGACTTGACCACCACCACCGGTTTTGCGCGGGCGGCGGCGCGCGCGGCCGACATGAATTTGCGGGCGTCGCGGATGTGTTCGACGTAGAGCAGGATCGCGCGGGTGCGGTAGTCGGTGGCGAAGTAGTCGAGCAGGTCGCCGAAGTCGACGTCGAGTGCGTCGCCGAGCGAGACCACGGCGGAAAAGCCGACCGACCTCGCCACGCCCCACTCCACCAGCGCCGCGGCAATCGCGCTGGATTCGGAGATCAGCGCCAGGTCGCCGGCCTGCGGGAAATGCGCGGCGATGCTGGCGTTGAGGCGGGCGTGCGGCGCGATCACGCCCAGGCAGTGCGGACCGAGGATGCGCAGGCCCTTGGGGCGCGCGGCGGCTTCGACCTGTTCGGCAAGCGAGCCTGGGCCTTGGCCGAGGTTGGCGGTGAGGATGATGGCGGCCGCCACGCCGCGCTCGGCGGCGGTGGCGACCACCTGCGGCACGATGCTGGCCGGCGCGGTGATGACGACCAGCTCGGGCACCCAGTCCAGGTCCTTGAGCCGCTTGACCGTGCTGATGCCGTCGATCTCGCCGTAGCGCGGGTTGATCCAAGCGACCTTGCCGGGAAAGCCGGTGGCGCGCAGGTTGCGCATCACCGCGCGGCCGGCGGAGCGCTCGCGCGGGCTGCCGCCGACGACGGCCACCGATTGCGGGCGGAACACGGATTGCAGGTGGTAGATGCTCATCGGGTCGAACTGTCACCGGGACACGTGGTGACACGGTACACGGCTCGCGGTGCGGTTGGGATGATCCCGCGCAGGAGAGGCCAGATGTTCCAGCAGCGCCGGCGGGGTATGGCGTACCCACACGCATGGTGCGACAGCGGTAGGGTCGGATCCCGATCGACCGCCAGGGTATGTCATCGTTCGGTTGACGCATGGACCACGGAGCGGAGGAGCGCGCGGAACGCCCACCGCCGCACGGTATGAGGTCATGCGTTCGCCGCACGATGCGATACCCCGGCGGTCGATCGGGATCCGACCCTACCGCGGATAGGCGCCATCGAATTAAAGGAGCGTGCCGCGCAGGATCATCGCGGCGATGCTGAAATAGATCACCAGCCCGGTCACGTCGACCAGGGTCGCCACGAACGGTGCCGAGGCGCTGGCCGGGTCGAAGCCGAGGCGCTTGAGGATGAAGGGCAGCATCGAGCCGGACAGCGAGCCGAAGGTGACGATGCCGACCAGGGCCGCGCCGATGGTCAGCGCCAGCAGCTGCCAGTGCTCGCCGTAGTCGTGCAGGCCGAGCAGCTGCCAGGACACGATGCGGATGATCGCCAGCACGCCAAGGATGGCGCCCAGGGTGATGCCGGTCGGCACTTCGCGCAGCGCCACCTTCCACCAGTCGCGCAGGCGCAGTTCACGCAACGCCAAGCTGCGGATCAGCAGCGAGGTGGCCTGCGAGCCGGAGTTGCCGCCCGAACTCATGATCAGCGGAATGAACAGGGTCAGCACCACGGCGCGGGCCAGCTCGTCCTCGTAATGCTGCATGGCGCTGGCGGTAAGCATTTCGCCGAGGAACAGCACGCTGAGCCAGCCGGCGCGCTTGCGCAGCATCTCGAAGAAACCGATCTGCATGTACGGCTTTTCCAGCGCTTCCATGCCGCCGAACTTGTGCGCGTCCTCGGTGGATTCTTCGATCAGCGCATCGAGGATGTCGTCCACGGTGACGATGCCCAGCACCTGCTGGCGCGCGTCCACCACCGGAATGGCCAGCAGGTCGTGGCGGCGGATCAGCTGCGCCACTTCTTCCTGGTCGAGCATGGCATCGACGGTCACCGGCGGGTTGACCTGGGCCACTTCCAGGATCGGCTCGTCGGGCAGGCCGGTGATCAGGCGGCGCATGGTCACCACCTGCTGCAGGGCCTGGCTGTGCGGGTCGAGCACGTAGATGGCGTACACGGTCTCGCGGGTGCGCTCGACCTCGCGGATGTGCTGCAGGGTGCGGCCCACGGTCCAGTCGGCCGGCACGCTGACGAACTCGGTCGTCATCAATGCGCCGGCAGTGTGCGCGGGGTAGCTGAGCAGCTGCTGGATGGCCTGGCGCGATTCGGCGCTGAGCAGCGGGATCAGCCGGGCGCGTTCGTCTTCGTCCAGCTCATGGACGATGTCGGTGGCGCGGTCGTCGGCCATCAGGCCCAGCAGCGCGGCCGCCTTGGTTTCCGGCAGCGCGGCGACCAGGTCGCCACTGCGGGTCAGCTCGGGCTGTTCGAGCATTTTCACCGCACGCGGCAGCGGCAACGCGGCCAGCGTATCGGCGGCGCGCGACAGCTCCAGGGTGTTGAGGTATTCCACCGCGTCGGCGGTGTTGAAGTCCTGCAGGGGCGCGCCCAGGGCCGCATCGGTCGCCGGGCGCAGGAGGTCTTTCTGGTTCATGGGGTTCGCCTTGTGGATCGCGTATGCGCGACGCCAACGCCGGCGAACCGTCCCGTGTCAGGCGGTGGCCATCGCTGGCGTCGAGCAAGGTCGACTTCTACTGTCGCTGGACATGGGTGTGGACTCCGGAAGGGTTTCGCTGGGCGCACCGTGCCGGCGCGGTCAGCGGGCGGCAGTCTGGACCCGCGCGCAGACCGGGTCAACCCCTTGCGGGCCCTCGTTCGGGCCCGGTTGAAGGTGGTTGAAGGTCGTTTGACGCGCCGGGCCGCATAATGGGCCGCCGGCGACAGGCCGATGATGCGATGCGCAGGTTTCCCCATGCATAGCGGTGCGCTGGTCCTGGCCCTGGTGTTGCTGCTGGCTGCGGTGATCGCGGTGCCGGTGTTCAAGAAGCTCGGACTGGGTGCCGTGCTGGGCTACCTGGCGGCGGGCGTGGTGCTCGGCCCGGACGGGCTGGGCTTCGTACAGGACGCCGACCGGATCCTCGGCGCGGCCGAGATCGGCGTGGTGATGCTGCTGTTCGTGATCGGGCTGGAGCTGTCGCCCACGCGGCTGAAGGTGATGCGGCGCTCGGTGTTCGGCGCCGGCACCGCGCAGGTGGCGCTGAGCGCGGTGGTGCTGGGCAGCCTGCTGATGCTGGACCACTTCCACTGGAAGGGGGCGCTGATCGTGGGCATCGCGCTGGCGCTGTCGTCCACCGCGGTGGGCCTGCAGCTGCTGTCCGAACACAAGGGGCTCAACACCGATTACGGCCGGCTGGGCTTTGCCATCCTGCTGTTCCAGGACCTGATCGCGATTCCGCTGCTGGCGGCGATTCCGCTGCTGGGCGGGGCCCGCAATGAAACCCTGCAATGGAACGACGCGGCGGTGGCGCTGGGCGCACTGGCGGTGGTGATCCTGTGCGGGCGACCGGTGCTGCGCTGGCTGTTCAACACCGTGGCGCGCACGCGCAGCCCGGAAGTGTTCACCGCGATGGCGCTGCTGGTGGTGCTGGGCACGGCGTGGTTCATGCAGACGGTGGGTCTGAGCCCCAGCCTGGGCGCGTTCCTGGCCGGCGTGCTGCTCTCGGATTCGGAATTCCGGCATGAGCTGGAATCGCAGATCGAGCCGTTCAAGGGTTTGTTGCTGGGCCTGTTCTTCATCGCCGTGGGCATGGGCATCGACCTGGACCGGGTGGTGGCCGAACCGTGGGCGATCGCGCTCGGGGTGGCGGTGCTGCTGGTGGTGAAGTTCAGCCTGCTGTTCGGCATCGGCAAGCTGGCCAGACTGAGCACGCGGCACGCGCTGCTGCTCGGCAGCGTGCTGTGGCTGGGCGGTGAGTTCGCGTTCGTGGTGTTCAACGAAGCGCAGCGCGCGAACCTGCTCGGCAATGCCAACCACGACCGGCTGGTGGCGATCGTCGGCCTGTCGATGGCGCTCACGCCGCTGCTGCTGATCGGGCTGCTGCGGTTGCTGGGCGGCGAACACGAGGTCGCCGGCGACAGGCCCGCGGCCGACACCATCGACACGGGCGGCACCCAGCCCAGCGTGATGATCGCCGGTATGGGCCGCTTCGGCCAGGTGGTGGCGCGCCTGCTGACCGCGCAGAAGATTCCGTTCATTGCGCTGGAAGCGAACCCGGACACGGTGTCGGACCTGCGTCGTTTCGGCAACAAGCTGTACTACGGCGACCCGACCCGACCGGAGATGCTGCGCGCGGCCGGCGGCGAGAACGTGCGCGTGTTCGTGATCACGCTGGACGATCCGGACGCGAACATGCACGCGACGCGGTTGATCCGGCGCATGTATCCGAATGCGGTGGTGCTGGCCCGGGCGCGCAACCGCCAGCATGCATGGCGGTTGATGGACATGTCGGCCGAACCGTTCCGCGAGGTCTTCGGGACCAGCCTGGACATGAGCGAGCGCGTGCTGACCGCACTGGGCATCCCCGGCGACACGGCCCGCAACCACGTGGAGCGTTTCCGCGAGCACGATGAAAAACTGCTCCGCGACCAGTACCTGGTCTACGACGACGAGGCCGCGGTGATGCAGACCTCACGCGACGCCAGGGCAGACCTGATGCGCCTGTTTGAAGCCGATGCGGAACGCGATGAAAAGACCGACATCCAACGTGGCAATTGAACGGAACCGGCCAGACGTATCCAGTTCCCCCATCGTTCGCCAGCAATTCGTAGCGCCGACTGTCAGTCGGCGACCGCGCGCAGCGCGGCCGGAAAATCCGCAGACACGCACCCAACGTCTGCGGCGCACCGATCGCGGTTGATAACCGTCCGAAGCCGCGTGTCAGGGGTTCATGATGTCGGAACGGAGAGCAGCCGACTAACAGTCGGCGCTACCGTTTGTCTGCCACGGTTACCCGTTATCGCGCAGGAATCTTGCCATTGATGAAACGCCCGGCACGCGCGGCTCGAACTCGCCGGCCACGTCGATGAAACCGCGCATCACCGCGATCTCGCGCGGGCTGCGGTTGAGGGCGTCGCGTACGTCGGGGTCGGCGCCGGCACGCAGCAGGCGCTGCACCAGCAGCGGCAACCCGTGCAGGGCGGCCAGGTGCAGCGGACCGAAGCCGCGCGGGTCGCGCACGTCCAGCGACACTTCTTCATCCAGCAGGCGCTCGACCGCCGCCAGCACCACCTGTTCGTCGCAGGCGGTGCCGGGCTCGGCACGGGCGCCCAGCAGCAGCAGCAGCGGCGTGACCGCGCCGGCGGCGGCCTGGTCGGGTTCGGCGCCGGCCAGCAGCAGCGTATCCAGCAGCGCCAGCAGGCGCGAGCGGTCGCGCGCACCGAAGCCATACAGCGCGGCGCAGTGCAGCGGGCCCAGCTGCTGCGCGTCGCCGGCATGCACGTTGGCACCGGCGGTGAGCAGGCGCGCGGCGATGTCGGGCAGGCCGAGCGCCGAGGCCAGCATGAGCACGGTCACCCCGCCCGGCAGGCGATATTCCAGTTCGGCACCGGCATCGAGCAGCGCCGAGACGATGTCGATCTGGCGCATGCTGACCGCTGCGGACAACGGCGTGGCCCCGCTGGCCGCAGCGTGCTGCGGGTTGGCGCCGCGCGCCAGCAGCAGGTCGACCACCGCCAGGTGGCCGCCGCCTGCAGCACGCAGCAGCGCGGTGCAGCCCTGCGCATCGACCACGTCGACGGCAAAGCCCAGGTCGTTCAAACGGCGCACCGCGTCGGCATCGCCGGCCATCGCCGCGGCCGGCAGGTCGGCCGCACGCAGCGCGCGGCGCGGCAGCGGCCACACCCGCCAGTCCAGCCAGTCGGCGAGGTCGCGGCGGCCGATCGACAGCGCCACGCCCAGCGGGGTCTGGCCGTCGGCGGCGCGTGCTTCGGGCGAGGCGCCCTGCTGCACCAGCAGCTTCAGCGAACCCTCGCGCGCCAACGCGGTGGCCAGGTGCAGCGCGGTCATGCCGTGGCTGTCGCGGGCTTCGCGATCCACGCCCAGGGTCAGCAGGGCCTGCTGCAGGCGCAGCCAGCCCAGCCGCACCGCCAGCGACAGCGGCGGATCACCCGCGGGCGAGGCCGCGAACGGGTCGGCACCGCGCTCGAGCAGTTCCAGCGCGAGCTGTTCCAGGCCGCGCGCGGCCTGGTCGTGCTGGGCACAGGCGGCCAGCAGGCGGGCCAGGCCGCCGGCACCGGCCGGGGACACGCCCCGGCGCAGCAGCACCTGCAGCGCCGGCACCGCGTCGATGCCGCGCGCCAGCAGCGCGAACATCGGGGTGTCGCCGCACGCATCCAGCACTTCCGGCGCGGCGCCGTGCGCCAGCAGCCATTCCACCGCGTGCGGGTCCAGCGCCAGTTCGGCGTCGTGCAGCAGGCCGCCCAGCTCCTCCGGCGTACACAGGCGGGCCAGCGTGGGCATGCCATCGACATTGCCGAAGCCCAGCGCTTCGCGCAGCAGGTCCAGCGGCGGTCGGTCCGGCAGGCTCGGCGCGCCCGGCTCGATCGCGGCGTCGCCGGCGCCGGCGAGGCCATCGGTGACCGCGACCGGCAGCGGATAGCTGCGGTCCAGCAGCGACACGATGGCCCAGCGCCCGGCGGCGGCGGCAATGTCCACGGCGCGGCGCCCTTGCGGGTCGGGCACGTCGGCGGCGATACCCAGGTCGAGCAGGCGGCGCACCAGCAGCGGCGACACGCTGTCGGCCAGGCACGCCAGCAGCACCGCATTGCGTCCTTCCACGTCCAGCGCATGCAGGTCGGGCTTGTGCGGCAGCAGGTGTTCGACCACCGCCGCGCGACCGGCACGCGCCGCTTCCAGCCACGGCGTGCGCGACAGCGCGTCGCGCGCTTCCAGGTTGGCGCCCGCGGCCAGCAGTACGTCGATGATGTCCACATGCCCGGCCAGGGCGGCTTCGTGCAGGGCGCTGCGGCGCTGGCGGTCGCGGGCGTCGGCGCGGGCCTTGTGCTTGAGCAGCAGCTGTACGCCGGCCGGATCGTCTTCTTCGGTGCCGGCCGCGGCCAGCAGTACCGGGGTGCCGTCAGCCGGTTCAGTGCGCGCACCGCGCTCGAGCAGGAACCGGGCCAGGCGCCAGTTGCCGACCTGGCAGGCCACCGCCAGCGGCGACCAGCCGTCGTGGTTCAGGGCATCCACCTCGGCGGCGGCGTCGCGCAGCAGTGCGGCCACGCCGGGGTCGGAACTGCGGGCGGCATGATGCAGCGGGGTGTTGCCGTCGCTGTCGACCGCGCGCGAATCGGCGCCGTTGGCGAGCAGGGTCATCACCGCTTCGGGGCGGCCGTGCCAGCTGTCGCGGGTCGCTGCCAGGAGCGGGGTCATGCCGCGGTGCGGGGTATTGACGCCGACGCCGCGCGCGATCAGCTCGCGCAGCAGGCGCAGGTCCGGCAGCACGGCGGCCAGCACCACCAGGCTGCGCTGGTCGCGCCAGCCCGGGTCGGGCAGGCCATGCGGATCGGTGCCGGCGGCGAGCAGCTGCAAGGCCCGATCAACGCGGCCACTACGCGCAGCCTCGTACAGCGCCGGCAGGCGTTCATGCTGGCCCAGCGGTTCCAATGGCTGGCTCGTGCCATCGTCGTGGGCAGCGGCAGCGAATACGGCGTCGGCCGGCTCCAGCACGCTGCGTGCGGCCAGCGGGTCGGCCGGGGCGATGCGCTGCAGGGCGAAGTGGGCCAGCGGCGAACCGATCAGCACCGCCAGTGCGAACGGCCAGCGCATGCTGTCGGCGAGCAGGCCGGGCCATGCCGGTACCACCACCAGGGCGCAGACGGCCACGACCAGGGCGGCCACGACCAGGCCGCGCCAGGCGCTGAGGTCGCGCGTGGCCAGGCTGCGCCAATGCCGCGCCAGGCTGCCGTCACTGCGTTCGATTTCGTTCCAGAGCGGCCAGGTCCGCCAGACCCCCAGCAGCGCGGCGCTCACCGCCACGCTCAGGCCGAGTGCGGCAGCGAGGCTGCCGCTGTCGTGCAGCGCGCCCAGCGGCCAGGACACCAGCAACGCGAAGGCCGCCGGCCCCAGCGACCACAGCGCGGCCAGCGCTGGCAGATCCTGTCGGCCCAGCTGGGCCAGCGCGGGAACCGTGCGGCTGCGGCGCCACCAGGACACGCCAAGCGCGAACGCCGGCTGCGCCAGCGCGACACCCAGCGCTGCCGGCACGCCGCCCAGCACCACGGCCAGCGACAGCAGGCTGCCGAGGGTGACGGCAATGGCGATGGCGCGGCTGCGCAGGGACTCAGTCATCGCGGGTCATCGCGGCGCGGGACCCGCACCGGCGCGACCAGCGGCGGCGGCATCTGCAGGTGGAACCCGCGTTCGGCCAGGTTGGCGCGCACCTGCTCGACGTCGGCCAGGGCGAGGCGACGGTCAGGGGTCAGGGCGACTTCCAGCACGAATGCGAACGGCGCCAGGGTGGCGTTCAATGCATCTGGAAGTGCATCGAAGGCGTCGCGGGCGGCGAGGTAGACGTAGGTGTCCTGCTTGCGTTGGCTTTTGTAGACGTAGGCTTGCATTGCCCGCGGGGCGGTCGCCCTGGGAATAGATACGTCGATTGTGTCGGAAACCACGCGGGTCCGATAGCCATCTGCCGGGAAAGGCGCCGGTTTGTTGGCGCGGGACAGATTCAGGTTCATCAATGTGGTCGGGTCGTTCAGGTAGAGCAGCCACCGTCGTTCGCGGGGAACGACGGTGGCAAGGCCAGCCGACCAACGGTCGGCTGCTACCGGTGAAACAACGCTTTGCGTTATTTCACCTTTGCGTAGGTGCCCTTCAGGGCGACGCCGGCCAGGATGGTACCGGCGTAGCACTCATAGTTGGTGGCGCTCTTGAATTCGTTCTTCTTGTAGTAGCTGACAACGTCGACCACGGCGTTGGCGCCGCGCGACTTCGCGCCGTCCTGCAGGGCCTTGATCGCCGACAGGGCCACCCAGCGGCATGCCTCTTCGTCGCTCTTGTTGGCGGCGTTGGTCTTCTTGTTGGTCACATCCTCGCCCAGGCGGTCCAGGACATTGACCTTCTGGCCGGCCAGGTAGAAACGGACGCTGCCGTCGATACCGGCATCCTTGGCGGCCTGGGAACCGAGCAGTTCGCCGAGCGGCAGCTCGACGCGGGTGTCACGGGCCTGGGCGGTGCTGGCGACGGCAAGCAGGGCAGCGGTGGCAATCAGGGCAAAACGACGCATTCAACTTTCTCCTTGTTGGTGAAGCGGGGGTGTTCAGTCCTGCCAGCGGCGGAAGATCAACGAGGTGTTGATGCCGCCGAAGGCGAAGTTGTTGCTCATCACGTACTCGGGCTGCATCTGGCGCCCTTCGCCGCGGATGAAGTCAAGTTCGCCGCAGCGCGGGTCGACCTGGTGCAGGTTCAGGGTCGGGGCGAACCAGCCCTCGCGCATCATTTCGATGGTGACCCAGGCTTCGAACGCGCCGCACGCACCCAGCATGTGGCCGACATAACTCTTCAGCGAGCTGATCGGCATGCCGGCGCCGAACACCTGCGCGGTGGCCTGGGTCTCGGCGATGTCGCCATGTTCGGTCGCGGTGCCGTGTGCGTTGACGTAGCCGATCTGGCCCGGTTCCAGGCCGGCATCTTCCAGCGCCAGGCGCATGGCCTGGGCCATGGTCTCGGCGGTGGGCTGGGTGACGTGCTGGCCGTCGCTGTTGGTACCGTAGCCCACCACTTCGGCGAGGATGGTGGCGCCGCGTGCGCGCGCGTGTTCCAGTTCTTCCAGGATCAGCGTACCGGCACCCTCGCCCAGCACCAGGCCGTCGCGGTTGGCGTCGAACGGGCTGGGGGTGGTCTGCGGTGCGTCGTTGCGCACGCTGGTGGCGAACAGGGTGTCGAACACTGCCGCGGCGGTGGCATCGAGCTGTTCGGCGCCGCCGGTGACCATCACCGTCTGCTTGCCGCTGCGGATCGCCTCATACCCCGAGCCCACGCCCTGGCTGCCCGAGGTACAGGCGCTGGAGGTGGTGTAGACCCGCCCGGACAGGCCGAAGAACACGCCGATGTTCACCGGCGAGGTGTGGCTCATCATCTTCAGGTAGGTGGTGGCGCTGATGCCTTCGGTGGTGTGGTCGTGCAGCATGCGGCCGAATTCTGCGGTCGCTTCATGGCTGCCCGACGACGAGCCGTAAGCCACGCCGGCCCGGCCGCTGCGCAGCACCGGGTGGCCGAGCAGGCCCGCCGCGTCCAGCGCCAGCTCGGTGGCGCGCACCGACATCACCGCGACCTTGCCCATGCTGCGGGTGGTCTTGCGGTTGTAGTTGGATGGCAGCTCGAAGTCTTCCGCCGGTGCGGCCAGGCGGGTGTTCAGGCCATCGAAGACCTCCCAGCCGGGGATGTAGCGCACCGCGTTTTCGCGCGCATGCAGGCGCGCGCGGATGCTCGGCCAGTCATTGCCCAGCGGGCTGATCGCGGCCGCACCGGTCACCACCACACGACGTTCGGGCGCGCGCATCAGACCATGCCTCCGTTGACCGAGATCACCTGGCGGGTGATGTACCCGGCCGATTCGGAAAGCAGGAAGGAGACCGCATGGGCGACTTCGTCCGGCTGGCCCATGCGCCCGGCAGGAATCAGTTTGAGCGCGTGGTCGAGCACTTCCTGGTTGACCATCTCGGTCTCGATCAGGCCCGGCGCCACGCAGTTGACGGTGATCGCGCGGCTGGCCAGCTCCAGCGCCAGCGCCTTGGTGGCGCCGATGATGCCGGCCTTGGCGGCGCTGTAGTTGGTCTGGCCGCGATTGCCGACCAGCCCCGAGACCGAGGACAGGGTGACGATGCGGCCCGGCTTGCGCCGCCGCACCATCGGCATCACCAGCGGGTGCAGCACGTTGTAGAAGCTGTCCAGGTTGGTGTGCACCACGGCGTCCCAGTCCTCGGCGGGCATGGCCGGGAAGGCGCCGTCACGGGCGATGCCCGCGTTGCAGACCACGCCGTAGTAGGCGCCATGCGCCTCGACATCAGCCTCCAGCGCCGTACGCGCGGCCTCGCGGTCGGAGACGTCGAACATCAGCACGCGGGCCTGCCGGCCCAGTGCCTGGATCTGCGCGACCACGTCCTGCGCTTCCTCGATCCGGCTGCGGCAATGCACCACCACGTCGAAGCCATCGCGCGCGATACGCAGCGCCACGGCGCGTCCGATGCCCCGGCTGGCGCCGGTCACCAGCACGGTCAGATTCCCTGTCATGCCTCTCCACTCTCCAGATAGGCCATCGCATCGCGTGGTTCGAACACCGATACGTTGGCGACCGCCAATTCCTGCTCGCCTGCCAGGATCCGGCAGGCAAACATTCCCAGACCATTTTCGCCCATCAGCTCGCAATGTGCCTCCACCCGCAGGCAGGTGCCCGGGGCGAAGGCCGGCTGGTGGGCGGTGTAGCGCCGCGTGCCGAGCAGGAAGCCGATCGACGGCTGCCGCCCTTCGGCCCGCGCACGGCACCCGGCCCAGGCGGCGATGGCCTGCGCCATGTACTCCACGCCGACCCAGGCCGGCACCCCGTCGGGGCCGGAGAACAGGCCACGTTCGGGTACATCCACCTCCACGACGATGGATTCAGGCTGCCAATCGACCACCCGGTCGATCAGCCGCATGCTGTCGCGGTGCGGCAGCACGCTTTCGATATCGCTGGGCAGCGGCATGCTCATCCCCGTGCCAGCGCCAGCACGGCATTGCTGCCGCCGAAGGCGAACGAGTGGCTGAGCACATGCTGCAGCGGCCGGGCCGCGCGCGCGCCCGGCACGACCAGCGCCAGCGCCGGCAGCGCGTCGTCGACCTGGCCATCCCACCAGTGCGTGGGCAGCTGCTGGTCGGGATTGTCGGCCAACGTCAGCCAGCACAGCGCCGCTTCGATCGCCCCGGACGCACCCAGGGTGTGCCCGGTGAGCGGTTTGGTGGAGCTGGCCGGCACCTGCGGGCCCAGCACGCTGGCCACCGCCAGGCTTTCCATGGCGTCGTTGTGGCCAGTGGCGGTGCCGTGCAGGTTCACGTAATCGACCTGCCCGGGCGCCAGCCCGGCGCGCTCCAGCGCCTGCTGCATGGCATCGATCGCGCCACGCGCCTGCGGGTCCGGCGCGGACATGTGGTGGGCGTCGGACGACTCGCCCCAGCCGGACAGGCGCACCGGCCCGGGCTCGCGGGTCATGAGGAACAGCGCCGCGCCCTCGCCGATGTTGATGCCGTTGCGATGCCGCGAGAACGGATTGCAGCGCGCCGCCGACACCGACTCGAGCGCGCTGAAACCGGCCACGGTGAAGCGGCACAACGAATCGGCGCCGCCGGCGACCACTGCGTCGACGACGCCGCTGCGCAGCAGGCGCGCGGCGGACATCAGCGCCTTGGCACTGGACGAACACGCGGTGGAGATGGTCCAGGCCGGGCCCAGGCTGCCGATGCGTTCGCGCACGAAACGCGCCGAGGTCCCCATTTCCTGCTGGGCGTAATCGAAATCGTCAGGCCAGCGGCCTTCGTCGGCCTGCAGGCGCAGCGCGCCCTCGGATTCACCGATGCCGGAGGTGCTGGTGCCGATGATCACCGCGACGCGGTCGGCCCCATGGCGGGCCACGGCGGCATCCACCGCCGGGCGGATCTGCTGCAGCGCCGCTTCCAGCAGCGCATTGTTGCGCCCGCGCAGGGCGACCGGCAGCGCCGACAGGTCGGGCAAGGGGCCGGTCACTTCGCCCAGGGCCAGGGTCCGGCCGGCGAGGACCTGGTCGTTGTCGCGCAGGCCGCCGGGCTGGTCGGCGAACAGGCCGTCGCGCACCTGTGCGCGCCCGCTGCCCAGTGCGCAGATCACGCCCAGCTCGTTCAGATATACCGCAGTACTGCTCACTGTCGTGCCTGTCCCATGTCCAACGATTCGATCACCAGTTCATAGCCTTCGGCCAGGTTGCGCAGCCGCACCTGCCCGTCGTCCAGCGGTTCAAGCACCAGCCATGCCTTGCCCGCCTGCTCCAGGCGGCGGCCACCGTCGGCCTCCACCAGGCGCCAGTCTGCCGGCAATGCAGCCCGGATGGCATCGGCCGGCCACAGCGCGAACTGAAGGTCGTCCAGCACGCGCTCGCCGCGCACCTGTGGCGGCAGCCAGGGCGCGCGGGTCTGTTCCAGGGTATGTCCATCCCAGACCATGCGCACGCCGGTCTGGCCCATCGCCTGAACTGCCAGCCGCACCTGCTCACCGTCGGCTTCCAGCAGCGCGTCCAGCTCGCGCTCGTGGCTGCCGAAGCGGAACTGCAGGCGCTGCTGCAGCTGCAGCGGCTCGGCCAGCGCCGACGGCGCCAGCTGCAGGGTCGGCAGCTGCACCAGCGGCGCCGGCATGCGGGTGCTGGCGCAGGCGGCCAGCAGCACGCCAAACAGCAGGGTCAGGATCAGCCGGTGCACAGTTCCTCCAGCACCCGCAGGCGACGGCCGCTGTCATCGGCCACGTACGGGTTGTTGGTGTCCCACGCATAGCCGGCCAGGATCGAGGAGATCATGCGGCGCACGTCGGGCTGCGGATCGGGGTGATAGATGATCTTCTGGAAACCACCGGCGTACCAGGCTTCGACGAAGCGGCGGAAGGTCTTCACCCCGGCGCGCAGCGGCACGGCGAACTCGCGCTCCCAGTCCACCTGCTCGCCGGCATGGCGGCGCGCCAGGCAGTCGCTGGCCAGCTGCGCGGACTTGAAGGCGATGGTCACGCCCGAGGAAAACACCGGGTCGAGGAACTCGCCGGCGTTGCCCAGCAGCGCGTAGCCCTCGCCCCACAGCGAACTGACGTTGGCCGAATACCCGGTGATGGTACGTACCGGCAGCACCGCCCATTCGGCGTTCTTCAGCAGGCGGGTCAGGTTCGGGTCTTCGCCGACGATGGCCTGCAGCTTCTCCAGGTCGGTGCCGGGGTACTTCTCGAAGAAGCTCGGTTCGGCCACCACGCCCAGCGAACAGCAGCCGTTGGAGAACGGGATGGTCCAGTACCACACGTCCACGTGCTCGGGATGGGTGGTGATCAGGATCTTGTTGCGGTCGAAGTTGGCGTCGGCCGGGATGTGGTCGCGCACGTGGCAGAAGATCGCGCCACGCACCGGGAAGTTCGACGGCGACTCGAGGTTGAGCAGGCGCGGCAGCAGGCGGGCGAAACCGCTGGCATCGAGGATGAAGCCGGCTTCGATGGTGTATTCGCTGCCATCCGGGCGGCGCACCTGCACGCGCGCCGGGCTGCCGGGCTCGACCGAGAGCACTTCATCGCCAAACCGCAGGGTGGTGCCCATGCGCTCGGCGCCACGGGCCAGCACGTCGTCGAAGTTGGCGCGCTGCACCTGGTAGGTGGTGCCCCAGCCCGGCGAGAACTTGTCGCGGAAATCGAACTCGGTGGTGCGGTCGCCGCGCACGAAGGCCGCGCCGTTCTTGTACTGGAAACCGGCCTGGACCACGTCCTGCAGCAGCCCGGCCGCTTCGATGTATTCCATGCTCTGCGGCAGCAGGCTCTCGCCGATGGAGAAGCGCGGGAACTGCTGGCGCTCCAGCATCAGTACCTGGCGGCCCTGCCGGCGCAGCATGGCGGCAGCGACCGACCCGGCGGGACCTGCGCCGATCACCAGGATTTCGGTTGTTTCCAGTGCAGCAGTCATCGATACATCCTTGATCAAGGGAAAGTGGGGCCGGCGCGGTCGCTCAGTGCGGTGCGTCGTGGGGCGGTGGACGGAACAGGGGCGAGATCAGCCAGACCAGGCCGATGCCGAACAGCAGGGTGAGGCCGAACGCGCGCAGCGCCGGCGTGGCCGACAGGCCCAGCAGGCCGAACGAGAGCCAGGTACTGGCCGCGCCCACGCACACCGCCAACCAGGCGCTGGCATCGCCCCGGTGTTCGATCAGGAAGATGCCGTAGTCGATGCCCATGCCCAGCAGCAGCATCAGCGCCAGTACGTTGAACAGCTGCAGCGGCTGCCCGAACAGGCCAAGCAGGCCCAGGGTGAGCGCGCCGGCCGCCAGCGTGGGGGCGAACACCCGCCATGCCTGCGCGCGGTAGCGCCAGTACAGCACGGCAAACACCAGCACGATGCCGACCAGCAGCAGCGCGCTCATCAGCTTGCGGTAATGCTTGAGCAGCGCGGAGAAATCGGCGGTGCGGTCGACCCAGCGCACGCCGTCGATACCCTTGGCCTGCGTTTCCAGCAGGGTCAGCGCATCGGCGCGCGAGAGGTCGTCGACCATCACCACCGAGGCCATGCCCTGCCCTACTTCGCCCAGCCACAGGTGGCGGAACGGCATGGCCGCCGGGGACGCGAGGAAGGCCTCGGCCTGCAGGTCCTGCGCGGCGTAGTCCGGGCGCTGCAGCGGTTCGCCCACGGCCTCGCCCACGGCGGCCAGTACCTGCGGCTCGACGCGCGCGGTCAGCGCGGCATCGGCGCGCTGGCGCTGCACCGACGGCAGCCAGTCGCTGATGGCGCGGTAGCCGCCGATCTGCTTGTCCGCCGACAGCACGCGCAGGCGCGCGACCAGCGCTTCCTCGCGTTCCAGCACCTGTTCGGCGTTGTCGCCCTGCACCAGGTAGAACTGCGCCGGACTGGGCATGCCCAGCATCTGGCTGATGCGGATCTGCTGGTTGATCAGCGCCATCGGCGAGGACTGCAGGCTGCGCAGGTTGTCATCGGCCTGCAGCCGCCAGATGCCTGCCGCCGACAGCACCACCACCACGCCCAGGAACAGCCCGACCGGGCGGCGTCCCTGCAGGCGCGGCCAGCGCTCCAGGGTGGCGCCCAGCCAGCGCGCGAAACGCGTGCTGCGGATTTCGCCGCCGTCCAGCCAGGGGAACCAGAAGATCACGGTCAGGAACGCGGCGGCCAGGCCGACTACCGAGAACAGCGCCATCTGGCGCAGGCCCGGGAACGGGGCCAGGCCCAGCGCGAGATAGGCCAGCGCGCTGGTCAGCAGCGCCAGCCACAGGCCGGGCAGCAGGTGCCGCAGCAGTTTCCAGCGGCGGTCGGCCGGCTCGGCCTGGCGCGAGGCGAACCAGTGGATGCCGTAGTCCTCGGCCACGCCGACCAGCGAGGCGCCGAACACCAGGGTGAGCACGTGGACCTTGCCGAACACCAGCACGGTGACCGCCAGCGCGACCCCGCAACCGATCAGCAGCGACGCGGCCACCAGCAGGATCGGGCGCAGCGAGCGGAACGCCAGCCAGACCAGCAGCAGCACGGCCGCCAGCGATCCCCAGCCGATGGTGTTGATTTCCCGGTTGGCCTGCACGGCGGCAGCTTCGGCATGCAGCGGCACGCCCGCGCGCAGCACTTCCAGCCCCGGCGCATGTTTCGTGGCGGCGGCGGTGGCGGCATCGAGCAGCAGGTCGACGTGGCGTTCGCCATCGAGCTGGAACGCCGAGCCGGTGGTTTCGTACTGGATCACCGACCAGTGCTTGCCATCGGCTTCGAGCAGGCCGTCGTCGCCCATGCGCAGGCCGGAGCCGAGGGCGCGTTCCTGCCACCACTGCGGCCACAGCGACAGCGGGTCCTGGCGCCAGTCGGTGAGGCGCGGGGCGCCCATCGGGCCGTACAGCGCGGCGAGCGCGGATTCGGAAAGGCTTTCCGGGGAGTCCTGCTGCAGGCGCTGGCGCTGCTGGTCGGTCAGCAGGCGATCGCGGTAGGGCGCGTAGAAGGCGCGCGCCTGGTCGAACCAGCCTTCGATCGAGCCGCTTTCCTGTAGCGCGGGGCTCTGCGCCGCCGGGCGGTCCGGGTGTGCGTGCAGCGGGGCAGAGCCCCGCTCTACGGTGGTATCTGGTGGGGTGATGGTGGCGCGGAAGGCGGCTTCTGCGGCTTTGGTCTGGGCAGCGTCGGTGCTGCCGAGCAGCACCACGACCTGACGCGAATTCGCGTCGGCGATGCGCCGGGTGACGTCGGACAGCAGGCGATCGTGCGCGTCCTGTGGCAGCAGCGCGAGGATGTCGGTGTCGATCCGCGCTTCGGTCGACCACAGCTGCCACTGCTGCAGGCCCAGCCCGACCAGCACCAGCAGCCAGGCCACCGCCAGCCAGCGCCAGGCGCGCTGCAACCGCCCGTTCTCGCGCCAGGCCGAGTTCAACGACTCATTCAAACCGGCGGCCCTCGTCGGCGCTGAGCTGCGCCGGGGTTTCGCTCAAGGCGGCGAAGTGGATACGGGTGACGTCCTGGTTGGCTTCGGTGATCTGCACCTCGCGCACATAGCGGTCGCCGCTCAGTTCCAGCGCGCTGAACACCTTGGCCAGCATCGGCGAGCGCGGGGTGAGGTGCATGCGCCAGCCGTTGTCGGGCAGTGCGTCGACCTTGACGGTGAACTGCGCCGACAGCGCCTGCGCATCACCGCTCATCAGCGCGAACATGATCGCGTTGACCGAGCGCATCGCGGGCTGCTGGCGGCCGTCAAGCTCGACCCGGCTGCTGCCATCGCGCTGGCGGCTGAGGATGCGGTCGCGGGTGACCACCACTTCGGACGGGAACGGCTTGAGCGTGGTCCAGATCACGCCACGGTCCTGGGCCAGCACGAAGCGGCCCTGCGAGCGCAGCGGGTTCTTGAACCCGGCCACCTCCTTGTCCTGGCTGAACTCGCCGCGCAGCACGTTGACCTTGGCCACGCGCTGCTTGACCAGGTCCACGTCCGCCGTTGGGGCGGAAAACGCCGGCACGGCCACGAACAGCAGCATCAGCACGCCCAGCGTGCGCAGGAATCGGTTCATGGCGCGTCTACTCCCAGCCGTTCCCACAGTACCGAGGGGCACAGGTACAGCATTTCGTTGGTGGCCGCGTCGACCGCGACCTGGATGGTATGGGCGCGCGTGAGCACCTTGCCGCTGCCCGCGTCGAGGATCTCGTAGGCGATCTTCAAGCGGTTTTCCCACTCGGTGATGGTGGCGCGCACGCGCAGCGCCTGGCCGTACAGCAGCGGACGGATGTACTTCACGCGCGCATCGACCACCGGCCAGATGTAGCCGGAATCGCGCATCTGCGGGTAGTCGTAGTCGTAGCGCTGCAGCAGCGCGCAGCGCGCCACTTCGAAGTACTTGAAGTAGTTGCCGTGCCAGACCACGTGCATCGGGTCGCAGTCGTGGAAGGTCGGCGACAGCGCGACCTCCAGGCTCAGGTCAGGGGCGGTCATACAGGCTCCAGCGCTGGCCACGGATATCGTCGAGCAGCCCGCGCAGCTCGCCATCCAGTGCGCGGTCCTCCTCGACCAGCGCGATGCGTCCGCACAGGTCCTGGTACATGGCGGCCAGGTCACCGTGCAGGGTGGCGTTCATGCCGACGCGTTCGCGCAGCGCCACGCCCTGGCGCGCGGCGATCAGCATGCCGGCCACCACCTGTTCGGTCAGCTCGATCACGCGCAGGCAGTCGCGCGCGGCGATGGTGCCCATGCTGACCTTGTCCTGGTTGTGGCATTCGGTGGAACGCGAGAACACCGAGGCCGGCATGGTCTGCTTGAGTGCTTCGGCGGTCCACGCCGAGACGCTGATCTGCAGCGCCTTCAGGCCGTGGTTGATCGGCGCACGCTCACCGGTGGAGGCCGACAGGTTGGCCGGCAGGCCGTGGTTGAAGCGTGCATCCACCACCAGCGCCAGCTGGCGGTCGAGCAGGTCGGCCAAGTTGGCGATGGTGTTCTTCAGCGCATCCATCGCGAACGCGATGTGGCCGCCGTAGAAATGGCCGCCGTGCAGGATGCGTTCGCCGTCGGCGTCGATCAGCGGGTTGTCGTTGGCGCTGTTGAGTTCGGTTTCGATGAACTGGCGCAGGAACGGCAGCGCATCCTGGACCACGCCGATCACGTGCGGGGCGCAGCGCAGCGAGTAGCGGTCCTGCAGGCGCTGTTCGTTGCGCGGCGGGCGGTCGCTGTGCAGGTCCTCGCGCAGGCGCGCGGCGATCTGCATCTGGCCCGGGTGCGGCTTGGCCGCGAACAGCATCTCGTCGAAGTGGTGCGCATTGCCATCGCTGGCCAGCACGTTGAACGCGGTCAGGCGGGTGGCGAGCTTTGTGAGGTAATCGGCGCGGTCGTAAGCCAGGCAGGCCAGCGCGGTCATCACCGCGGTGCCGTTCATGATCGCCAGGCCTTCCTTGGGCCGCAGCCGCAGCGGCGCCATGCCTATCTCGGCCAGCACTTCGGCGGCCGGGCGGCGTGCCCCCTGGTACATCACTTCGCGTTCGCCACACAGCACGGCGGCCACGTAGGACAGCGGAGTGAGGTCGCCACTGGCGCCGACCGAACCTTCGGCCGGAATCAACGGCAGCACGTCGTGGCGCAGCAGTGTGGCCAGGCCCTGCAGCAGCGGATGGCTGACCCCGGACATGCCGCGCACCAGCGAGGCCAGGCGCGCGGCGATCACGGCGCGGGTTTCCTGTTCGTCCAGGAAGCGGCCCAGGCCACAGCCGTGGTAGGTGAACAGGTGGTGCGGCAGTTCGGCTACCAGCGCCGGCGGAATGTTGACCGTGCACGAGTCGCCATAGCCGGTGGTCACGCCGTAGATCACCCCGTCTTCGCGCAGCAGGCGGTCGAGGAAATCGGCACCGCGCTGGATGCGCGCGGTGAACGCCGGGTCGTCGCTGACCACGGCGTCGGCCTGGCGCTGCGACAGCGCGACCACGTCTTCGATGGTCAGCGGCGCATCGCCGAAGCGGAGGGTCCGGGCCGGGGTGGAGCCTGCATTACGTGCCATGAGATGCCTGATCCCAGAAGGGGAAGAAGTTGAACCAGTCCAAGGGGGCTTCGGTGACCTGCTGTTCCAGCCACCGGGCGAAATGTTCGGCCTGCGCGGTCAGCGCCGCATCGCGCGAGCCGCGCGGCAGGATGATGCGGTCGCTGAAGTGTTCGAAGCGCACGCGGTAGCCCTTGCCCTCATGCAGGCAGGCCATGGTGTAGACCGGGCATGCCAGCGCGGAGGCGAGCACGTAGGCACCGATCGGGAACTGCGCGGTGTGGCCGAGGAACGGCGCCGGCACGGTGCGCCCGCCGCGCAGCGGCACGCGGTCGCCGACGATGGCCACGAAGCCGCCCGCCTGCACCCGCCGCTGCAGTTCCACGGCGGTGGCCGGGCCCATGTCGGTGACCTGCATCAGCTCCACCGAGGCCAGCGGGTCCAGCCGTTGCATGAGCCGGTTGAAGCGCTGCGCGTGGGCGGTGTGCACCAGCACGGTGATGTGGAAGCCGGGCACCTGCTCGGCCAGCACCTGGCACAGTTCCAGGCAGCCGATGTGCGCGGTCAGGATCAACCCGCCTTCGCGACGCGCGATCTTTTCCAGCATCAGGTCGCGCTGCAGGTGGATGCGCTCGGGCGGATAGCGCCCGCCCAGGCCGAGCAGCTTGTCCAGCAGGGTATCGGCGAACAGCGCGAAGTGCTTCAGGCTGGTCCAGCGCCCCGGCGTGCCGCCAAGCACGCCGGTGTGCGCCTGCAGCCGCTGCAGGTACTGCAGCGAGGCGCGGCGCGCCACCCGGTTGCCCAGCCAGTGGCACAGCACCACCGGGTACACGCACAGGCGGAACGGCCAGCGGCCGAACCAGCGGTGCACCCAGCACAGGAACAGCACTCCGGCGGCCGAGGTGCTTTCGCCCAGGTCGGCCCAGTGCGGGGCGTTGGCCGGCGCCGGCGCGTTCATGCCGCTGCGGTCCCCGTGACGCGGCGCCACAGCAGGCGCGGCGCGCGCCGCAGCATGCCGAAGAACAGCCGGGTGTGCATGCGGCTGATGCGCACGTTGTCGCGCCACACATCGAAGTGCGACACGCCGTCGCTGGGATAGGTGACCCGGGTGGGCACGCTGATCACCGCCACGTCGCGCCAGAACAGCCGCACCAGGATCTCGCTGTCGAAATCCATGCGCCGGCCGATGGTTTCTTCGCCGACCAGGCGGGTGACCGGGGCCAGCGGATACAGGCGGAAGCCGCACATCGAATCGCGGATCCGCAGCGACAGGGTGTTGATCCAGACCCAGATGTGGGTGGCGTAACGGCCGTACAGGCGCGCCTTGGGCACGCTCTCGTCGTAGGCCGGAATGCCGCAGATCACCGCCTGCGGATGCTGCGTCGCCAGCGCCTGGAAGCGCGGGATGTCGCCGGGATCGTGCTGGCCATCGGCATCGATCTGCAGCACGTGCGAGTACCCGCGCCGTGCCGCTTCGGCGAACCCGGCCAGCATGGCGCCGCCCTTGCCCTGGTTCACGTCCAGGCGCAGCAACGCGACCTGGTCCGGGTGCGCCTGCGCCAGGGCCTGCAGTACCTGCGCGCAGGCCAGGTGCGAACCGTCATCCACCAGCAGGCAGGGCAGTCCACTGGCACGCACGCCCTGCACCACCGCGCCGATGGCCTGTTCGTGGTCGTAGACCGGAATCACCACCAGCGTGGACAGCGACGGCGCGGAAGACGGCTCATGCATCGCCGAACACCACCCGGCCGCTGGCATGCACGCCATGGTCGGACACATAGCGGAAGCTCAGCACCGATTTGAGCGCGTCCCAGCCCAGGGTCAGCTGCAGCCGGTCGCCCGGACGCGCCACGTGCTGGAATTTCAAGGCATCCATGCGCTCGAAGCGCGGCGGCATGCTGAACACTTCGCGCGCGAAGTGGATGGCCCAGTCCAGCTGGACCACACCCGGCAGGATCTTCGCCTGCGGGAAGTGCCCGTCGAAGGCGACCAGCTCCGGGTCCAGCGGCAGCAGCAGCTGCGCGGCGTCCGCATCGCGCTGCTGCCACTGCGCCACCGGCAGCAGCGGCCGGAACAGCGCTTCGAGCGACGACGCGGTGACCTTGCCCTGTGCGTTGTACGGCAGCTCCTCGATGAAGCGCCAGCGTCGCGGCCGGGTCACCGCGTCATGGCTCTGCGCCAGGTGCGCGCCCAGCGCCTGCGCCTGCTGGCGTCGCTGCGCGTCGGTCCACTGCGCCACGCCAGCAGCCTGCGGCACCACCACGGCGGCCAGCTGTTCGCGCGCCCCGGGCAGCACCAGCACGCGCACGTCCTGCACCTGCGGGTGCGCGCGCAGGTGCTGTTCCAGTGCGTCGAGCGACACCCGCCGCTCTTCGATCTTGACGATCCGGTCGGCCCGCCCGAGCAGGCGGAAACTGCGCCCGGCATCGGCCTCCACGCGGTCCTGGGTCTGCCACCACGCCGCATCGGCCAGGTGCGGCGACGCTACCGACAGGCAACCGTCCTCGATGCGCCAGGACACGCCGGGCAGAGGATGCCACTGCGGCTGCTCCGCGCTCCAGCGGCGCCAGGCGATGCCGCCGGTCTCGCTGCTGCCGAACACTTCGGTGGGCGCCACGCCGAGCAGCGCGCGCGCCTGCAGGGCGGCCTCGCTGGGCAGCGGGCCGCCGGAGGAAAACACCGCGCGCAGGCGGCCGTCCAACGACGACCAGTCCAGCTGTTCGGGCAGGCGCTTGAGATGGGCCGGGGTGGCGACCAGCACCGACGGCTGCCGTGCCAGCGCGCTGACCAGGTCTTCGTGGAAGAAGCGGCGCGGTTGGATCGCACGGCCCGCGGCCAACGGCCACAGCACGCGGAACAGCAGGCCGTAGATGTGCTGGTGCGAGACGGTGCCGTGGACCTGCGCGCCGTCGAGCTGTTCGCCGAAGGCGGCCTGCAGCGCATCGACCTCGCGGGTCAGCTGGCGCATGCGCTTGCTGATCGCGCTGGGCGCGCCGGTGCTGCCGGAGGTGAACACCACCAGTTCCAGTGCATCCTCGTCCAGCGCCGCCAGCACGGTGTCCGGAGGCGCGGCGTCGAGGGGCTGCAACGGGGCATAGCGGGCGGGTACGTCACCGGCGAACCCGGCCACGCGCGGGCCCAGCCCGTCGAGGGTGGCCGGGAGGCTGTCGCCGCCCAGGAACACGCGTTTTCCCGCATGCCAGGCGCCGAAGAGCGCAGCGGCAAAGGCCAGGGTGTCGTCGAAATACAGCGCCCAGTCGCGGCCCGGCGCGGCGGCGAACGCCTGTTGCCAGCCCAGCACCCGGGTGCGGAATTCCGCGTGGTCGACAGCGCGGCCATCGGCGTCGATGCCGACGATGCGGTCGGGCTGCGGGGCCTGGGCCAACCGGTCCAGCGCGATCCACTCAGCCATGCGCGTGCGCCGCCTTCACCCGCCGCCGCACCAGCCATTCACCACCAAACAGGACACCCATCATCACGTAGGCCAACAATCCGTTGTAGAGCGCCCAGACCTGGTTGGAGGCCCAGAACGCCGTGACCAGGGCCAGGGCCCCGTTGAGGACGAAAAAGCCGCACCACACCTGGGTGACGCGGCGGGTATAGACCACGGCGAACGGCGGCAGGTCCGGCTCGGTCAATCTTGCCAGCCGCTCCACCGCGCTGGGCGGGAAGCGCAGGCTGGTGGCGAAGATCACCAGCATCACCGCATTGACCAGCGCCGGGTACAGCTTCAACGGCAAGGCCTGGTTGAACGCAGTGGCCAGCAGCGCCAGCAGGCCGGCACCGAGGGCGGCGGCCCACCACACCGGCTGGCGGGTGGTCAGCGCGCGCAGGGCGGCCAGTGCGAACAGGAGCAGCGCCATCCAGCGCGGTTCGAAGCGGCCCAGCGACAGGTACACCACCAGCGGATACGCCAGCGACAGCACCGCAAACGCCGCGACCCGCACCCGGACCATGGTCGACCTTCAGCGGCGGCCGTCAGGCGGCCGCTTGCCCGGGCAGCAGGCCATGCACGACATCGACGATGTCCTGCACGGTGCGTACCGACTTGAACGCTTCAGGCTGCAGGTTGCGGCCGAGCAGTGGCTTGAGCTGCACGATCAGGTCGACCGCATCGATGCTGTCGATGTCCAGGTCGTCATACAGACGGGCCTGGGGGGTGATCCGTACCGGCTCGATCTCAAAGCTGTCCTTGAGGATCTTGACGATGCGATCGAAAAGTTCGTTCTTGGTCATGGCAAATCCTGACGCGCCGTTACGACGGCTGGCGTGCGGCGACGAAGTCGCTCAATGCACGCACGCTGGAAAAATGGCGACGGGTTTCTTCCGAATCGGCGGACAGGCTGACACCGTACTTTTTCTGCAGGGCCAATCCAAGTTCGAGCGCATCGATCGAATCAAGGCCCAGGCCCTCCACGAACAGGGGCGCCTCGGCGTCGATGTCCTCTGGAGCGATGTCTTCCAATGAAAGCGATGAAATGATCAATTCCTTGATCTCGTGCTCAAGTGCCTGCACGGCTTGGGTCTCCAGCAAAGTCAAAGTAGTGGGCAAGGTGATCGGTCACGCGCCGGGCCGCCAAGGCATCCCCCCTGGGCGTGCCGTCTGCCCCGGTCAGGAAGGGGGCGATCGGGATATCGTCCCCGACTTCCAGCTGAACGTGAAAACGACGTGATGGCACACGATACCATTTCTGGCCCTTGGTCAGCGTGAGCGGCCGGCAGGTGATCCGGACCGGGGTGATGTCGAGCTGGCCCCGCACCGCGATGTTGGCGGCCCCGCGCTGCAGGTGCAGCGGCTGGCCCGGCACGGTCCGGGTGCCCTCGGGGAAGATCACCAGATTGCCCCCCGCCCGTACCGCGGCGATGCAGTCGTCGATCAGCCCCGCGCCGTCGCTGTTGGACACGTACCCGGCGGCCCGGACCGGCCCGCGCATGAACGGGTTGCGCGCGACCGCCTGCTTGACGACGCAATCGGCGTTGGGCAACTGCGCGATCAGCAGGACCACGTCGATCAGCGTGGGGTGGTTGGCCAGGATCAGCAGGCCGTTGCGGCGCAGGCGCTCGGCGCCGTGGATCTCGTAGGTCATCACCCCCAGCCCGCGCATCAGGGCGACGTGGCTGGCGAAACTGAATTGGACCAGCCGACGTGCCAGGCGGCGGCGCCGGGCGGTATGCCGGATCAGCAGCAGCAACGGCAACAGCAGCCCGCCCAGCAGCAGCCCGCCGATCCCGAAGACGGCGAAACTGATACCGGTACCGACCACGCGCCAAGCGTGGTCGAGGCGGGCCTGCCAGCGCTCAGCCATGGCGCTGCCAGGTCCACTGCTGGCCATTGGCCTGGAACTGCAGGCCCGGATCGCCGGACAACAGGAAGCGCAGCGCGTCCAGGCTGTGCGGCAGCGCGCCGGCCGGGCTGTCCTGCCCGCCCTTGCCCCAGCCCAGCGACAGCCGGGTGCCCGGGGCATCGGCGCGGGCCAGCCGCCAGCACCAGGCGAAGAACGGGTCGGGTTCGTCGGCGAAGCCGGCATACACCGCCGGCAGCGGCGACTCATAGGCGACCACGCGCACTTCCGGCGCGCCATCGGCGAGCAGGCCGAAGGCTTCGACGCAGGCGGCCTCCACCGTGCCGCGGCCCCCGGCCAGGGCCAGGTAGTTGCCGCGTTGCCCGCGTGCGATCGAGTACAGGGCGGCCACGGCGTTGTGCACCGACAGCCCGAAGGCGGTGGGTGACATCGCGGTGTCCTGGCGCAGGGTATCCAGCAGTTCCATCGACCGCGCCACGTCGCCGTGGCGGGAAGCGAACACCAGCGGGACCTGGCCCACATCGTCGGCTTGTTCGCACCAGCAGGCGGCCTGGATGGCCATCCGGCCCAGGCGCTCGATGCGGCGACGCTGCATGGCCGGCACTTCCGGCAATGCCGGCGTGTCGGGACCCGCGGGCAGTGTCGGCGCCTGCGCCCACGCCTGCCACTCCGATTTCGTGGTCAGTCCCGGTGCCCAGGCCGACCAATCCACAACTGAGAACTCGATCATACGCGCCTGTATTGGACATCGACCGGCGTGCCGGGGCACGCCGCGAAAGGAGCGCACGCTATCATGACACCCTTGGCACTGGCAGCTTTCACAATCTGAAATGAGTAGCACGATCCACAGCGTAGCGGCCGCGCAGGTCTCCACTCCATCGGTAAACCCCGCGCTGTTCCGTGCGTTCTACGCCCCGGCCGCGGCCCGGGACGCTGCCCTGGCCGACCCGCTTACCCTGGCCGTGTTCGGCTTTTCCGCCCCGGCCCCGGCCAGCGACGACCCGCGCTGGCTGCGCGTGCCGCTGGCCGAACAGGGTCCGGCGCAGATCGAGGTCTGGCAGGGCGCGACGCCGGTACGGCACGGCGTGCGCGCAGGGGTGCGCTGGTCGGCCAATGACACGGTGCTGTTCGGAGCGATCGAGATCGACGAAGTCGAGGACGATATCGAATCAGCCGCGGCCGATGCCTATTCGCAGCTGAGTGGCTTCCTCGCCGACTGCGGGTACCCGCATCTGCTGCGGACCTGGAATTACCTCGACGCGGTGACTGAAGGCGAAGGCGACCAGGAGCGTTACCGGCGCTTCTGCGTGGGCCGCGTGCGCGGGCTGCGCGAGCTGGACGAGGCGGCATTGCCGGCCGCCACCTGCATCGGCCGCTTCGACGGCGTGCGCCGGTTGCAGGTGTACTGGCTGGCCGCGCGCGAGCCGGGCCTGCCGCTGGAAAACCCGCGCCAGGTCAGCGCGTTCCGTTACCCGCGCCAGTACGGCCCGCAGTCGCCCAGCTTCTCGCGCGCGCTGCTGCCGCCGCCCGCTACCGGCCTGCCCCTGCTGCAGTCGGGCACGGCGGCAATCGTCGGGCATGTCTCCCAGCACACCGGGTCGGTGGCCGAACAGCTGGACGAGACCCTGACCAACCTGCAGAGCCTGGTGGATGCAGCGCGCCTGCAGCGGCCAGAGCTGCCGGCGACGTTGGGCGCCGGATCGCTGCTGAAGGTGTATGTGCGCCGCGCTGAAGACCTGCCGGCGATTGCCGCGCGGATGGCCGGGCTGCCGGGTTCCCCGGCGTTCGTGGTGCTGCACGCCGAGGTGTGCCGGGCCGAGTTGCTGGTGGAGATCGAAGGCCTGCACGGGTGAGGCGCGTGACGACCAACGGTCGTCACCTACCGCGTATCGCCCGTGCCGGGGATGTGCCGCGTATCGCCCGTTTCCATGTACGGCACACCGGTAGGTGACGACCGTTGGTCGTCACCCGGGCCCGGTCAATGGTATCCGGCGTCCGCGCGGACCTTGCCGCGGAACACCCGGTACGACCACGCGGTGTAGCCCAGGATCACCGGCAGCAGCACCACCAGGCCGACCAGGCTGAAGCCCATCGACGAGGCCGGGGCGGCCGCCTGCCACAGGGTCATGCTCGGCGGCAGCAGGTACGGCCACATGCCCAGCACCAGCCCGATGAAGCCCAGCACGAACAGCGCCAGGGTGAGCAGGAACGGCGGCAGGTCGCGGCGCGGGTGCATGGCACTGCGCCACAGCGCCACCGCCACGCCCAGGGTCAGCAGCGGCACCGGCGACAGCCACCAGAAGTTGCCGTCGCTGAACCAGCGCGCCATCAGCCGCGAATCCAGGAACGGCAGCCACGCGCTGACCAGCCCCATGAACACGATCACCGCCACCACCAGCGGCCGGGTCAGGGTGCGCGCGAAGGTCTGCTCGCGGCCTTCGGTCTTCAGGATCAGCCAGGTGCTGCCGAGCAGCGCGTAGCCGAATACCACCGCCGCGCCGGTCAGCATCGAAAACGGACTGAACCAGCCGAACGCCCCGCCCACGTACTGGCCGTCCACCACCTGCAGGCCCTGCACCAGCGCGCCAAGGATCACGCCCTGGGCAAATGCGGCCAGCAGCGAGCCCAGCCCGAAGGCCACGCTCCACAGCCGCCGCGAGCGGTGCGCCTTGAAGCGGAATTCAAACGCCACCCCGCGGAACACCAGCGCCACCACCAGCAGCAGCACCGGCAGGTACAGCGCCGACAGCAGCGCGGCATAGGCCTTGGGGAAGGCCGCCATCAGCCCTGCCCCGCCCAGCACCAGCCAGGTTTCATTGCCGTCCCAGATCGGCGCGGCGGTGTTCATCATCACGTCGAGCTGTTCTTCATCCTCGGCCATCGGCGCGAGGATGCCGATGCCCAGTACGAAACCATCCAGCACCACGTACATCAGCACGCCAAAGCCGATCACCGCGAACCATGCCACCGGCAGCCAGGTCGTCATCTCCATGTCAGCGCTCCTCCAGCGGTTCGTCGGCCCCGGACAGCGGCCGCGCCGGGGTGTGGCTGCCGTCCTCGATCGGCGGCTGGTGGTCGTGCGGCTTCGGACCGGTGCGGATGATCTTCACCAGGTACCAGATGCCCCAGCCGAACACGAATGCATAGCCGACGACGTACACGCCCAGCGACAGCGCGGTCATCCATGCGCTCTGCGGACCGACCGCATCGGCGGTCCGCAGCACCCCGTACACCACCCACGGCTGGCGGCCCATTTCGGTGACGAACCAGCCCGACACCAGCGCGATGAAGCCGCTGGGCAGCATCCAGTTCCAGCCGCGCACCAGCCAGCGCGATTCCAGCAGGCGGCCACGCCACCACTGGAAGGCCGAAGCCCAGGCCAGCAGCAGCATCAGCGTGCCCAGCCCGACCATGATGCGGAAGGCGTAGAACACCGGCACCACCGGCGGGCGCTCACTGGCCGGCACCGAGGTGAGCGGGTCGAAGGTGCCATCGAACGAATGGGTCAGGATCAGGCTGCCCAGGCGCGGGATGGCGATCTCGAAATCGTTGCGCTCGGCCTTCTCGTTCGGCACCGCGAACACCACCAGCGGCACCCCTTCGCCCTCGCCTTCGGCATGCCAGTGCGCCTCCACCGCCGCGATCTTCATCGGCTGGTGCTTGAGCGTGTTCAGGCCGTGCATGTCACCGACAAAAATCTGCACCGGCACGGTGAGCGCGGCGAAGGCCACCGCGGCCAGCAGCATGGTGCGCCCGGCTTCGACATGCTTGCCCTTGCGCAGGTACCACGCGCCGACCCCGCCGATCACGAAGCAGGTGGTGATGAACGAGCCCAGCGCCATGTGCGCGAGGCGGTACGGGAAGGAGGGGTTGAACACCACCTGCCACCAGTCCTGCGGCACCACGATGCCGTCGATGATGGCGTGCCCGGCCGGGGTCTGCAGCCAGCTGTTGGACGACAGGATCCAGAACGTGGACACCAGCGTGCCCAGCGCCACCATGCAGGTAGACAGGAAATGCAGGCGCGGCGAGACCTTGCCCCAACCGAACATCATCACGCCCAGGAAGCTGGCTTCCAGGAAGAACGCGGTGAGCACTTCATAGGTGAGCAGCGGCCCGATCACGCTGCCGGCCACCTGGCTCAGCCCTGGCCAGTTGGTGCCGAACTGGAAGGCCATGACGATGCCGCTGACCACGCCCATGCCAAAGGACACCGCGAAGATCTTCTGCCAGAAGAAATACAGCTCGCGCCAGATCGGCTTCTTCGTGCGCAGCCACTGGCCCTCCACGAAGGCGAGCCAGCTGGCCGTGCCGATGGTGAAGGCCGGGAACAGCACATGGAAACTGATGACGAACCCGAACTGGATCCGGGACAACAACAACGCGTCCACGCGACGCCTCCGCAGCATTCTCTGGAATCCGCACCAGTCTGGGCCGATTTCCGTGAAGAGGGCATGCGACCCGGTGACGCGCTGCTTCACTTTGTCGCAGCCGGTAGGTATCGACCGTTGGTCGATACGACGTGTCCGGCGCCAGGAGCCCGGCGCTGTGCGCCGTCGCACGACCAACGGTCGTGCGCTACCGGTGGGGAGGCGATCATGGCGCGCATGGCCCATGACCTGTGGCCCCCTCCCGCGCGCCTTGCTGCTGCTACGCTTGGCGGGTTTTCCTTTACGGTGCTGCCCGCAATGCCCAGAACGCTGCCCTTGTCCCTGCTGCTGCTTGCCGCCCTCGGTGGCGCGGCCCACGCGGCACCGACGCCGATCACCATTGAACAGGCCATGGCCGACCCGGACTGGATCGGCCCGCCGGTCGAAAGCGCCTGGTGGTCGTGGAACAGCCAGCAGGTCGAGTACCAGCTCAAGCGCACCGGCAGCCCGGTCCGCGACACCTTCCGCCAGCCGGTCACCGGCGGCGCCGCCAGCCAGGTCGCCGACGACCAGCGCGGCAGCCTGGACGTGGAAAACCCGGTGTACGACAGCGCGCGGCAGCGCGCCGCGTTCGTGCGCAACGGCGACGTGTTCCTGCGCGACCTGCGCAGCGGCGCCCTGACCCAGCTCACCCGAAGCACCGAGAAGGCCGGTGCGGTCGGCTTCGCCCGCGACGGCGGGGTCATCTGGCGCACCGGCCAGACCTGGTTCCACTGGACCGCCGCCGCCGGCGTGCAGCAGGTGGCCAGCCTGAAGGCCGAAAAGAACCCCGATGACGCCCCCAAGGCCGACGTGCTGCGCGACCAGCAGCTGCGGACCCTGGCCACGCTGCGCAACGACCGCGCCCAGCGCGACGCGCTCAAGCAGCAGGAAGCCAGCTGGCGCCGCGCCGACAGCACCCGTGCACCGGGCCCGGTGTACCTGGGCGCCGAGGTGGAGATCGTCGACAGCGCGCTGTCGCCGGACACCCGCAGCCTCATCGTGGTCACCAAGCCGAAGGGCTTCGACGAAGGCCGCGGCGGCAAGATGCCCAAGTACGTGACCGAATCGGGGTATGAGGAATTCGAGGACACCCGTACCCGGGTGGGCCGAAACGATCCGGAGCCGAACGCGCTGTGGCTGGTCGACGCGGTCACCGGCACGGTCAAGCCGCTGTCGCTGGACAGCCTGCCGGGCATCGGCACCGACCCGCTGGCCGCGATGCGCAAGGCCGCCGGCAAGGATGCGCTGAAGGGCAACCGTTCGGTGCAGGTGCTGGGCGGCCCCGGCGCGCCCGGCGTGCGCTGGAGCGCCGACGGCCAGCAGGCCGCGATCCTGCTGCGCGCCAACGACAACAAGGACCGCTGGATCGCCAGCGTCAGCCCGACCGAGGCGAAACTGCAGAACCGCCACCGCCTCACCGACGCGGCCTGGATCAACTGGAGCTTCAACGATTTCGGCTGGTCCAGCGACAACCGCACGCTGTGGCTGCTGTCGGAAGAATCGGGTTATTCGCACCTGTACACCCAGCAGGGCACGGCCAGGCCACAGGCGATCACCAGCGGCAAGTGGGAAACCTCGATGCCGGTGCCCAGCGCCGATGGCCGTGGCTTCTACGTGCTGTGCAACCAGCAGGCGCCGGGCGATTACGAGGTGTGCGCGGTGGACACCGCCTCGCGCCAGGTGCGTGAGCTGACCTCGCTCAACGGCGTGGAAGACTTCTCGCTGTCGCCGGACGGCCAGCAGCTGCTGGTGCGCTACTCCGGCGCCTACCTGCCGGCGCAGCTGGCGGTGGTGCCCACTGCCGGTGGCCAGGCCAAGGTGCTGACCGATACCCGCAGCGCCGCCTTCAAGGCGCGCGAGTGGATCCAGCCCAGGCTGGTGCAGGTGCCTTCGAAGCACGGCGCCGGGGTGGTCTGGGCCAAGTACTATGGCCCGGAGAACCTGGAGCCGGGCAAGAAGTACCCGATCGCCATGTTCGTGCACGGCGCCGGTTACCTGCAGAACGTGCACCAGCGCTACCCGGCCTACTTCCGCGAGCAGATGTTCCACAA
>Ga0213821_1000142_pt1 | contig 49237 bp, 25 predicted proteins | sample MC6MC0909MG_FD_179894 | JGI IMG/M metagenome (GOLD analysis project Ga0213821, IMG submission 179894) | Enriched soil aggregate microbial communities from Iowa State University, Ames, United States - MC6-MC0909-MG | ecosystem: Environmental > Terrestrial > Soil > Unclassified | place: USA: Iowa...
CGATAGCCATGGCAGCGATGGAACTCAGAATGATCGGCAGCATCATCCAACCACCGGACTTGACCAATTCCCACACAGTAAACGCCCCTTTGGAAAAAGGCCGCCACTCTACCATACGCGCGCAGGGCCCTCATCTGCCGAAGGTCAGGGAATTGGCGTGCAGAGCTGGGAGATGTATGCCAGCCTCCCCCTCACTCAGCTCGAACCCGCCAAAACCGCCGCTGCCCCCTCATACCTTCAACCTCCCCATACCGCCCCAGCACCAACCGCAACGCCCCCTCCACCGCCGTGTCATGCATCGCCAGCCCATGCCGCTGATAACGTTCCATCACCTGAACATGCGGGTGCCCGAAGCTGTTGTTGCGTCCTCGCGAGATCAATACCCCACGCGCAGCGGTAGCCCGGATGAACGCTTCGGTGGACGAACTGCGGCTGCCATGGTGCGGTGCCTGCAACCAGTCGATGCGCGGCGCTTCGGTGTGCGCCAGCCAGGCGCGTTCGGCAGCAGCTTCCATATCCCCCGCCAGCAGCAAGCGCTCGCCCTGCGCCTCTACCAACAGCACACAGGAACGATCATTGCTGCTTTGTCCCTGGGCCCAGCGCCACAGCGAAAAGCGCACGCCATCCCAGTCCCACTGTTCGCCACTGGCGCAAGGCTGCAATGGCACATGCTCCAGCGCTTCCCCGCCGATTAGCCGCCTGACCGGCAGACCACGCTGTATGGCCGCAGCACCACCCGCATGGTCGGCATGCGCATGGCTGATCACCATCAGGTCCAAGCTGCCCACCCCCAGCTTACGCAAGGTCGGCAGCACCACCCGCTCGCCCAGGTCGCTTTCGCCTCTGGCTGGCCCCGCGTCGTACAGCAGATTGTGATGCCGGGTACGCACCAACACCGCCAGGCCCTGGCCAACGTCTAGTTGCCAGACCTCGACCTGCCCGAGCGGCACCGGCTCCCTGGGCACCCACAGGGCCAGCAGCATCAGCCCCCCCGCCCCGCGCAACGGCACACCACGGGGCAGCAAAACCAACAGAGCCCCCAGACACACCAGCAGCCAGGCCCACAACGGCAGAGCCGGCGCCACCCAAACCGGGTGCTGCTGCGCCACCAGCGCCAGCAGCCGGAACAGCCCATCCAGAAGGCCGCCCGCCAGCCACAGTAGCGCCTCCCCCACCCCGCCCAGCGGCAGCAACAGCGTGCCCAGCAACGCTAACGGCAACACCGCGAGGCTGACCCATGGCACCGCTACAAGGTTCGCCAGCGGCGCACTCAGGCTCACCGGCAAGCCTGTAGCCAGCAGCACCGGTAGCAAACCAATGGCAATGACCCATTGCGCACGCGTCCAGGCCTGCCAGGGCCGCCAACCACCCAAACGGGCACTGAAGCAATAGAGGAGCGTGGCCACGGCGGCAAACGACAGCCAGAACCCAGGCAGCAGCGCAGCCAGCGGTTCGACCAGCAGCACCGCGACCAGCGCCAGCAATAGCGGCAGCATTGCGCCGAGGTGGCGAAAGCGCAGGCGCCAGAGCAACACGACCGCCAACATCAGGCAGGCACGCTGCACCGGCACGCCGGCACCGGCAAGCCAGCCATAGGCCAGTGCAGAAGCCAGCGCCAGGCCGCATGCCCATGGCAGCCAAGGTAACCTTCGCGGCCACAAGCCCCAACGCGCCAGGCCTGCGACCAGGGCATAGAACAAGCCCGCGACCAGGCCGATGTGTTGCCCGGAGATCACCAACAGGTGCACCGTGCCGGTGGCCTGCAAGACCTGCCAGTCTTCACGGGCCAACCCCGCCCCATCACCTAGCACCAGCGCCACCACGGCCGCTTCCCGACCGTTGGCATCGACCGCCAGCAGGCGCTGGCGCAGCGCGTCCCGCCAACTTGGGCTCACCTCACCCAGCACCTGGCCCGCCTTGACCGTGCCGGTCGCGCCGATGCGACGCGCCAGCAGCTGCGCCTCGCGGTCCGGCCCATGGGGGTTGAGCAACCCGGCCGGGCGCTGCAGGGTGACCGCCAGGCGCCAGCGCTCCCCAGCCCGCAGCGGCGGGCCGTCGAACCAGCTCAACTGCAGGCGCTGGGGCAGCTCGCCACGTCGTGACTGGGGCTGCTCCAACTCGAAGCGCACCCCTTGCGCAGTGCGGGCCGGCAAGCCGACCACCCTGCCCTCCAGCCACAGCGTGCGGCCCTCCAGGGCATGCGCCAGGCGGTCATCCACAGCCTGATGCGCCGACCAGCAGGCCCAACACAGGCCCAGCATAAAGCAGCCTGCCGGCCACAGCCGCGTGCACAGCCCGACCAGCCCGCCGACAAGCAGCAGGAGCAACCATCCGACCGATGGCAATAACGGCAGAAAACCCAGGCACAGCAGCCCGAGCGCGAGCGCAAACATCCCTGTGCGCATGTGGTAGAGCTCCCGGAGCACAATCGCTCACTGAGGCATAGCCTAAAACCGGGCCTGGCTCGCTCAACAATTGTCACAAACTCTGAAAGAGGCTCAGCTGGAATCAAGGCATACTTCCCCGATCAACGCTCCGGGAGCCTACATGCCGCGCCGTCTGTTCAAACGCTACATGCCGGACCCGACCAGCATTCGGGAACACAAGTCCTTACGCTTTTTCGGCAAGCTGCTGCACGACCCGAACCTCTGGCACCTCAACCGCCACTCGGTGGCCAGGGCCATGGGTGTGGGCCTGTTCGCGGCGTTGATCCCCATCCCCATGCAGATGCTGTTGGCGGCAGCACTGGCAATCCCGGTACGCGGCAACCTGCCAATCGCTGTCAGCCTGGTCTGGCTGACCAACCCGCTGACCATGCCGCCGGTATTCTTCGTCACCTACATGACCGGCGCCTGGCTATTGCAGACACCCCCGCGCACGTTGCCCGAGAACCTCACGTTCGAGTGGATCACCGACCAGCTGTCGACTGTGTGGCAACCCTTCCTGCTGGGCTCGGTGGTGTGCGGGGTGGTGCTGGGCATTGCCGCCTACTTCACCACCCTGCTGTACTGGCGCTGGTGGATTGGCCGGCAGTGGCGCCGGCGCAAACTCAAGTGCTCGACAAAAGGCTCAGGCACGCATCCCGCGGCCGCTGACCAGCAGGCGGACGCACAGCATGTAGAGCACGGCAGTGGCGACCAGCATGAAGGTAATCGCCGTACCAATGCTGATATCCGACACCCCTAGAATGCCGTAGCGGAACGAGTTGACCATGTGCAGCACCGGGTTGGCCAACGACACGGTCTGCCAGAACGGCGGCAGCAGGTTGATCGAGTAGAACACCCCGCCCAAGTATGTCAGCGGCGTCAGCACAAAGGTCGGGATAATCGAGATGTCGTCGAAATTGCGTGCAAACACGGCGTTGACGAAGCCCAGAAGCGAGAAGATCGTGGCCGTCAGCAGCACCACGACCACGGTCACGCCCAGGTGGTGCACCTGCAGATCGGTAAAGAACATCGACAGGATGGTGACGATCACCCCGACCGCCAGACCGCGCAGCACGCCACCCAGCACATAGCCGACAAGAATGGTGTGCGGCGATACCGGGGACACCATCAGCTCTTCGATCGAGCGCTGGAATTTGCTGCCGAAGAAGCTCGACACCACATTGCCGTAGGAGTTGGTGATCACCGACATCATGATCAGGCCCGGCACGATGTACTGCATGTAGGTGAAGCCACCCATGTCGCCGATCTGCCGGCCAATCAGGTTACCGAAGATGACGAAGTACAGCACCATGGTGATCGCCGGCGGCAGCAAGGTTTGCGGCCAGATGCGCAAGAAGCGCCGCACTTCACGGTAGACGATGGTGTTCAGGGCGACCCAGTTGGTGCGCAGTTCCACACTCATACAGCCACCTTCGACAGGTTTTTTTCCACCAGGGACACAAACAGCTCCTCGAGTCGGTTGGTCTTGTTGCGCAGGCTTTGCACTTCGATGTTCTGCAACGCCAACTGGCCGAACAGCGCGGTAATGCCGATGTCCTTTTCCACTTGCACCTCAAGGGTGTGCGGGGTCAGCAGCCGGCACGGGTAGCCTTGCAGCACCGGCGCGCTGGCCAGGTCCTGCTTGATGTCAAGCACGAAGGTTTCGACATGCAGCTTGCCCAGCAACTGGCGCATGCTGGTGTTCTCGACGATGGTGCCGTGGTCGATGATGCCGATGTTGCGGCACAGCTGCTCAGCCTCTTCCAGGTAGTGGGTGGTGAGGATGATGGTGATGCCCTTCTGGTTCAGCTCGGTGAGAAAGCTCCACATCGAGCGGCGCAGTTCGATGTCCACACCTGCGGTGGGTTCGTCGAGGATCAGCAGGCGCGGCTCGTGAATCAGCGCGCGGGCAATCATCAAGCGGCGCTTCATGCCGCCAGACAACGAACGAGACTGCACATCACGCTTGTCCCACAGGCCCAGCTGGGTCAGGTACTGCTCGGCGCGCTCCTTGGCAAGCTTCGGCGGGATGCCGTAGTAGCCGGCCTGGGTCACGACGATGTCGAAGGTTTTCTCGAACTGGTTGAAGTTGAATTCCTGCGGCACCACGCCCAGGCAGCGCTTGAGCGCTGAAGGCTCGCGGTCGAGGTCGTGGCCGAATACATTCACCGTGCCGCTGGTCTTGTTCACCAGGGTCGAGAGGATGCCGATGGTGGTGGACTTGCCGGCGCCGTTGGGGCCGAGCAAGGCGAAGAAGTCGCCTTCGGCAACATCGAGGTCGATGCCTTTGAGGGCCTGGAAGCCATTGCCGTAGGTCTTGGTGAGCTGTCGGATGGACAGGGCGGAACTCATAGCGGGTCATTTACCAAGGAAAAAGGTGCAGGACACGCCAGGTAAAGTCACTGGCGCAGTGAGTGCGGCCATGGTGCAAGGCCGGGCCGCACAAGTACAGTCATGTGTATTGATAGTGGCTATTAACGAGGGTTCGAAAATAGCCGACGCCTGTGCTCAGGTCAGTGCAGTCATCACCGCAGCCTGGTAGGCCGGGCGTTGTTTCAGGCGTTCATACCAGGCTTCCAGATGGTACATGGCCGGGCGCTCGATGGGCATTTCGAACCAGGCATAGACAAAGCTACCCAGTGGGATGTCGCCCATGCCGATTTGGTCACCGGACAAGTACGGCTGTTTGGCCAGGGTTTCATCGGCAATGGCCAACAGCTGGGCGCACTGCTTGTGCGCGGCGTTGATCGCCACCCAGTCGCGCTGGTCTTCCGGGGTGCGCAGCAGGCCCCAGAACAGCGGACGGAACGGGGCGGCGAAGGACGAGGTGGTCCAGTCCATCCATTTGTCGGCCAGGGCGCGCTGGCGCGGGTCTTCCAGATACCAGCCCTGCTCGGCGCCGTACTCGGCGCACAGGTAGCGGACGATGGTGTTGGACTCCCACAGGGTCAGGTCGCCATCTTCGAGCATGGGCACCAGCCCGTTGGGGTTGCGGGCTCGGTAGTGTGGCTCGTTGACCACGCCGAAGGCACCACCGGCGTCGATGGACTGGTAGTCCAGGCCCAGCTCCTGGGCAATCCAAAGCGCCTTGCGCACATTGCTTGAGTTCTTGCGGCCCCAGATCTTCAGCATGACAACGTCCTTATGAATGCGCAGATGGTGCAGTCTACTCCAGACATTCGCCGCCTGTACCGGCCTCTTCGCGGGTAAACCCGCTCCTACAGGGCCGCCTCAATCTTCAAGCCATCGATATTCCTGTGGGAGCGGGTTTGCCGGCGAGGAGGCCAGTACAGGCAAACAACCCACTGAAACTCCCGCTGCCACACCCTGTCACTGTTCTGACGATGCCGTTCATAGCGTTGCGTCTAAGCTCTGTGGGATGGCTCAAGCCCTGGTTCCAAGGAGGAGTGATTATGTTGCTGTTGTGGTTGGTGGTTCTGGTGATCGGCGCTGCGTATCTCACGCACCGGCGCCTGCCGCCCTTGCAGATACTCGGCATCATCGCCATCTATACACTGCTGATGGGTATCTTCAGCAAGGCCCCTGGCTGGCTGCTGACGGTGATCTGGTTGATACTCGCAGCCAAAACCGCGCTACTGGTGCTGCCTGAGTGGCGCCGCAAGGTGTTCACGGGCCCGGTGTTCAAATGGTTCCAGCGCACCCTGCCGCCCATGTCGCAGACCGAGCGCGAAGCCATCGACGCCGGCACCGTATGGTGGGATGGCGAGCTGTTCAGCGGGCGCCCCGACTGGCGCACCTTGCTGGCTTACCCGGCACCGAAGCTGACCGAAGAAGAACAGGCCTTCATCGACGGCCCCACTGAGGACCTGTGTGCCATGGTCAGCGACTGGCAGATCGGCCAGGACCTGGACCTGCCGCCCGAAGCCTGGGACCACATCAAGCAGCATGGCTTCTTCGCGCTGATCATTCCCAAGGAATACGGCGGCAAAGGCTTTTCCGCCTACGCGCACTCGCAGGTGGCGATGAAGCTGGCCACACGCAGCGGCGACCTGGCTTCCACGGTGATGGTGCCCAACTCTTTAGGCCCGGCCGAACTGCTGCTTCACTACGGCACCGATGAACAACGCAACCACTACCTGCCACGCCTGGCTCGCGGCGACGAAATCCCCTGCTTCGCCCTGACCGGCCCACTGGCCGGCTCCGATGCCGGCGCCATGCCCGACACCGGCATCATTTGCAAGGGCCAGTGGAATGGTGAAGAAGTGCTGGGCCTGCGCCTGAATTGGGAAAAGCGCTACATCACCCTGGGCCCGGTCGCTACCCTGCTGGGCCTGGCCTTCAAGGCCTACGACCCTGACCACCTGCTGGGCGAAGAGGAAGAACTGGGCATCAGCCTTGCGCTGATCCCCACCGACACCCCCGGTGTCGAAATCGGCAAACGCCACCTGCCGTTGGGCGCCGCCTTCATGAACGGCCCCAACAGCGGCAAGGACGTGTTCGTGCCGCTGGACTTCCTGATCGGCGGACAGGCCATGCTCGGCAAGGGCTGGATGATGTTGATGAACTGCCTGTCGGTGGGCCGCTCCATCTCACTGCCGGCGGTCGGCACCGGTGCCGCCAAGTACACCAGCCTGGTCACCGGCCAGTACGCCAATATCCGCGAGCAGTTCAACGTGCCGCTGGCGGCCTTCGAGGGCATCCAGGAATCACTGGCGCGCATCGGCGGCAATGCCTGGCTGATGGACAGTGCCCGCCTGCTGACCGCCAAGGCCGTAGACCTGGGCGAGAAACCCTCGGTGCTGTCGGCGATCCTCAAGTACCACCTGACCGAGCGTGGCCGCGAATGCATCCAGCACGCCATGGACGTGCACGGCGGCAAGGGCATCATCATGGGCCCGAACAATTACCTGGGCCGCAACTGGCAAGGGGCGCCAATTTTCATCACGGTCGAAGGCGCCAATATCCTTTCGCGCAACTTGATGATTTTTGGCCAAGGCGCGATCCGCTGCCACCCGTTCGTGCTGAAGGAAATGGCGTTGGCCGGGCGGGAGGACCACGATCAGGCGCTGAAAGAGTTCGACGAACTGCTGATGAAACACATCATGTTCGCCGCCGGCAACGCGGCCAGCACACTGGTGTTCAACCTGGGGCTCGGCCGCCTGGAAAACATGCCGGGTGATGCACTGAGCCAGGGCTACTTGCGCAGCCTCAACCGGCAGGCTGCTGCCTTTGCCCTGCTCGCGGACATTTCGATGATGCTGCTGGGCGGTGCACTCAAACGCCGAGAACGCCTGAGTGCACGCCTGGGTGATGTATTGAGTTACCTGTATCTGGCATCGGCCGCACTCAAGCGTTATCACGACCTGGGCTCGCCTGAACACATGCAACCATTGCTGCGCTGGGCAATGGAAGAATGCCTAGGCCAGGCGGAAAAAGCCCTGGATCGGCTGCTCGACAACTTTCCTAACCGCTTTGTCGGCTGCGCGCTGCGCGTGTTGGTATTCCCGTTCGGCCGTCGTCATACAGGCCCGAGCGATGAACTGGATGCCGAAGTGGCGGCACTGATCGGGCGCAGCAAAGGCGACCCGGCGCTGGAAGAGTTGCTGGCCGGCTGCTTCCGACCGCAAGCTGCGGGCGACCCTGTGGCGGCACTGCAGCGGGCCTGTGATTTGCTTGATGAAGTGGTGCCGGTGCGCAAGGTGCTGCATCAGGCCGTCAAGGAGGGAAAGGTGCAAATGGTCCCCGGCCAATCGATAATCGATGCGGCAGTCGAAAGTGGCCTAGTACAACCGGGCGAGGCGCAACGGCTGCGTGAAGCGGAGCAAACCTGCCGCGCAGTGATCGATGTAGACGCGTTCGACAAAGAGCAATTGCTACCAGCAGAGGGCAAGGTACGCTGAGGATAAGCCATTCAAGTGCGAGGGCGGCTCTTCGCCAAGACGCAGCGTCATGTCGTCCCCGGCACGCCCCGCACCTTGCAATCGCCACTTATCACATGCCTGGACAAGACCAGTTCAGGCGCTTGGCGGCCAGGGGGAAAGTGTAACGTAACAATCAATTTCATGGTCTGCATTGACATCAGCCTGAGGGGAAGGTCCTTCCTTTTTCGCAATCACCTTCAGCCCCAAGCCGCTAGTGACGAAGTCGTTAACGGCATACGTATTTAACAGATAACTGTATTCGGTACGGTTAAGCGAGGTTTTATTATGGGTGGTACGCAGTGTGATGGATGATCGCACTGTCCCGCTGGTCGGGGATGTTCTGTAGTTCAAGGTGATGGTCGAGGCAGAGGGGATGTCGCTCATCTCAATTAGGCTGTGGTTGGCGGAAACTGTCTTCTCAGCGCTTGCGCCACTTCCTTCTGGCGGCAAATTGAGCCCGATGCTAGTGCCATCGCTGCCCCTCGAGAAGATGATAGAACCGCTCTGCTTTGGTGTGTTGTCGCTTACCATGGTGCTAACCTCGCTCAGAAGTTTGTATGCCTTCGACACCGCCCGCCACCTGCGGAAAGGCCGCATCGTTGGTTCAGGCTTGAATCTAAACCAACGGAGGCGGGCACGCACCTGGCAGAATTGATAGGTAGGCTCTGTACGAAAAGCCTTTAGACGCGGGGCAGGCGAGGCTGTTTTCAACGCAGCATGGACAAGTATCAAGGCTTTTCGTACAGAGCCGAGGGACGCATCATGGACAAACAAGTGGGCTGCCCCCGCCGACCTTCCACAATAGGCCCACAACCGGCGTATACTTCGGCCCCGTTTCAATTACCCTCAAGGATCACCCCATGGTCAATCCCCACCTGGAGTACCACCTGCAACTGCTGCATCACCTGCGGACCATCCTGGTGGCCCTGGGTGAAGCCGAGCAGGTACCGGAGGAAAGCCACGCCCTGTTTCTCGAACGCTTCGACGAGCTGCTGACGCTGCTACCCCAAGACCCGCTGCAAAGCCAGTACCTGGGCCAGGACCTGATCTGCCAGGTGATCCAGCGCTACCCGCAAATTGCCCACTTGGTACCGCGCGACCTGTTGTGGTTCTTCGGCGGCGACTGCCTCCATTTCATGCCTGACCAAGAGCTGGAGCTGTACCAACAGCTGGAAGAATGCCGTTACGAGGCCGAACAGAACGGCGAAGCCTTTGACTGGAACCAGCAGAAGCAGTTGCTGGGCCAAGCCCGCGGTAACACGCAACACTGAGCCCAACCGACCGGCGTGGTCCGCTGCGCCGCCCCGGCCTCTGCATCCATTGTTCCCATATCTCTTGTGGCATTGACCTACAGCCCCCACCGCCCCGCCCTGAATATCCTGCCAGCCGAACATCCACCTGCATGTTCGAATGCCACCCACTCCAGGATATGAACAATGAAGCACACACTTATCGCCCTCGCCATGGGCCTGGCGAGCACAGCAGCATTTGCAAACACCGGCAATATCAACTTCCACGGCACCATCACCCCAGGTGGTACCTGCCCTATCGAAGTGGTCATGCCGGGCACTGGCGGCAGCATCCTGCCTCAGATTGGCCTCGGGAGCTATCCCCCAGAGTACTTCGGCCCCACTGCAGGCAAGCAGACGACCCCTCGTACGTTCGCCCTGCGCATTGACCCAGATCATTGCACCATCAACCCCGGCACAGATGCCTATGTCACCTTCACGGGGGCCTACGGCGCTGCAGGCACCAACCTTTACTCACTGAAGCCACACGGCGCTACCGGGGTGGCACTGGCCATTCAGGACCGGAGCCTGACCAACCTTGCCCCAGGCCGGGAATCGGCGCCCTACCCGCTCAAAGCCACCGAAGCGAACGAAATGCTTTTCCACGCCATGTACGAGAACACCGGACCGGTAACTGACGGCGACGCGGCATCGGAAGTGCGTTTCTCGGTAGATATCAGGTAATCCGTTGCGCTCCAGGCGCTTCTGCGGACGCCCCTGGAGCCCCTGCAAAAAGTAGCAAAGAGACATACCCATGCCCCGCCCCAACTCCATTGCCTCCAGGCTTGCCCTGGCAATCGGCACCTGCCTTGCCTTGCTCATCCAAGCCAGTGCCCACGCCGCCCTCACCATCAGCTCAACCCGAGTCATCCAGCCCGGCGACCGGCAAAGCACCAGCATCGTGGTCGGCAACCCCAGCCAGCGCGCCTACGCGGCCCAGGCCTGGATCAATACAGAGGCAGACGACAACACCACCGCAGTACCCTTGATCGCCTCACCTGCGCTGTTTCGCATCGATCCGGCCGGTGAACAGACGGTGCAGCTCAACCGCCTGCCCAACAACCTGCCCCAGGACCGTGAATCGGTGTTCTACTTCAACCTGCAGGAAATCCCGCAGGCGGACGACAAAACTGACAATACCCTGACCATCGCCCTGCGCACCCGTATCAAGGTTTTCTACCGCCCAACCCAGCTCAAAGGCCGCCCACAGGACCACCTGCAGGACCTGGCCTGGTCAGTGCAAACACTCGAAGGCAAGCCACACCTTGTGGTGGACAACCCCTCCCCTTACTACTTCACCTTCAACCAGCTCACCCTGCGCAGCGCCAAGGGCAGCGAGAAAATAGACGGCAGGAAAATGGCCATTCCCATGGGCAGGCAAACCTACCCCCTCAAAACCTCGACTGTGCAAGACGGCCTGAAGGTCGACTTCACAACCATCAATGACTACGGTGGCCTCACGCCCGAGTTGTCCCGACCGGTGCAGCGCCCGTGAAGGTCGCTCACCGGAGGAGCTTAGGACTGTAGAGGGGAAATTTGATCCACGTAGTACCGTCGTCGAAACTGACCTCGACATGGAAGGTGAACCTTTCGCCATGCCAAAGCGTTGCAAGGTAGGCTTTGGAGAGGGTCACATCCTTGTTCGCGCCAATGCCCCGCTTCACTTGCGCACCAGTGACCGAATGGGCGGTCAGGACATTGTATGGGCGCGCATCTGCCCCGCCCGGTAGCACGCCCGTTACCGTGATATTTACCCGCTGCCCCACCGCAATGCCCGGCCACACATTCATCCTGACAGGCACCTGATCCGGCGCCGAGCCCAGGCTGAATCCATTTGAATCGGCCCCGTCCAACTCTACCGTGGGTAATCCCTCCTTGAACTCAGTCACTTTCAGATTGGTCACGGCGGAAGGAAACACTTCGACACCGTCGCTGACTTGATAACGCACGACCAACGTGCGCTTGCCGTATGCAAGCACAGATTTCTCGGGAATCGCATAGGAACGTTCAGTCCCGGGATGCACCTCAGAGGTTGAGTAGTAACCATAATCCCCAGGTGCCCCCCAGATCACCGTAACCGTTTCATCCGGAAACCACTGCGCCGAGCCTGGCAAAGCGACCAACAGCGGTTCGACGTATTCATCCAGCTTTAGCGCAAGTTCTCCGCTTTCTCCGGTTGCCTGGGGTATTTCCACCCACTCGAACTGGCGCGGTATCGGCTGCGCCTTGACGTCCAGCTCCAACGATCTCGCCAGGTTGCTCAGGTTGCCCGCACGGTCCTCGATTTCGTAATACGCGTGACGCACCCCATCCTTGGACTGGCGAATCATTTCCCCCTGGAAGTCGATATGAATCGGCAGCAAATAGTCGTCCTCGGTCAAGGTTCGGCTGTCGACCTGCTCTGAATCATCAGGCTTTTCTCCCCAGTACCACGTGATGATATCGCCTGGGCCAGGGCTGTCGTACGCCGGCACCAGCGTACGCAGCCGATCACCGTGCCGCTCCAGATACCGTGCGGTGAGGCCATCACGCTCAAGCTCATCAGGGTCCTCGACAAGTTCGAGCCTGCCACGCTGCCCCCCCAGCAAGGGCGCGGTCTTGTCGATAAGCAACGAGAGCTCTTCAGAAAAGGCGGTTTCCTCGTTACCCAGCGTCACCTCGTACGTCAAGGTGTGGCGCCCTTCCCCCAGCGACGCTACAGGCACGTCCAGCTCAAGGTCCACTGGCTGCACTGGCGTGGTCCAGGCCTTCTCTGCGAAAGTCTGCCCATCCCACTTCACTACCAGCCGTTCGGGTTCGTCCTCACTGGGGTCTGAGATCAACCACATGGGTATGGTGATGGGCAAGGGCCTGCGCGTTGCCCTCACAGGCAGCAAGTTGCGCTCCCCTCCTTCAATATCGGGCAGTAGATCCGTCACGGTCACCGGCTTCAGCGCCTGGGGCTCACCAGGCGCTGCAAAACCACCGAACGGCCTCTTGAAGAAGCCAATGAAACTGCGCAGAAACTTACATGGCACCTGCATTTTTGATCTCCCCAAAAAAAAGGAAGACATGACGTCTTCCTTCCTGGCGTACTTACCAGCTGTAACGCAACCCCAGGTTCACCCCCCAAGGCTGGTCGATGTGCTCGCCGGCGCTGTAGTCGAAATCGGCATGCACCTGCAATCGCTCGGCCATTGAAACCGCCACCCCAACGCCCAACTCGGCACGCGAACCAGACAGGTCGTTATCGAAGCGGTGGCCATTGACCTTGACCTGGTTGTTGTTGATGAACTCATGGGCATAAGCGGCGCGCACATAGGGCTGAATCACCCGAGCCTCACCAAGATCGATGTTGCGTCCCAACGTACTGCCAAGCTTGCCCAGTACCGAATGCACAGCGTCGCCCTTGGCTTGCAAGCCATTGTCGAGCGTGTAGTCCTTGCCCTCGAACCGCGCCACCGACCATTGGGTATAAGGCTCGATGAAATAGCCGTTATCCAGGGCGATATGCCGCCCGAATTCGGCCGACGCCCCCACACCCATGTTGCTGTAGTCACCCTTGGCCTGATCACCATCACTCAGGGCCACCTTGGCGTCGTTTTCAAAACGGTTCAGCTTGACCACACCGTCGAAGTAATAACCGCTCTGCTTGTCCAGCCAGGTGGTGTAAAGGCCCAGGTAGTAACTGTCGACGTCACCGGACGTACCCTGAGACAGGTCCAGGTCGGAGCGGCTGTAACCGGCCAGCGCACCCACCAGCCATTGGCCATCGCCGATCGGCAGCGGGGCATCGGCACCGAATGACATGCCCTGTTGCACCTGCTTGTAGGCCACCCCGGAACTGGCTGCCACATCGAATTTGTTGCCATAGGCCCGCACCCAGGCACCGGGTTGACCACCCTGCAAACGCAACTCGCCCATGCGGCTGCGCAACGAGGCAAGCTCGCCATACCACACAGTGGGTGCCGCATTGAACAACGCCAGCGCCGACTGCGTACCCGGGCTGATTACCTTGCGCGAACCGTCGAGGAACCAGTCCTCACCGCGCTGTACAAGACCATAGGAGAACGCCCCCAGGTCAACCCGACCATTGAGCAGCGAGAACGTTGCGTCACCGCTGGCGGCATGCACCACATGCAACTGGTTCTCTGCCTCAGGGTCCTTGCCAGAGCTGCCGATCAGCAAGCTGTGATTGCCGGTGGCCTGGCCAGTAACATCCAGGAAGTCCGTCTGACCGGTAGAAAAGTCCGCATGCATCACGAAGGTGCCGCTGCCCGACAGGTTTTCCACGGTAAGCCGGTGGTACGCATCCGGCTGGCCGAACTGGACGTTGCCATCATTGAGCGCCAGGTCGCCGACGCTGGCATCTTGGGTCATTATCCAGGTGGACTGGTCCTTGATGCTCAGGCTCGAAACACCGTCCAGATGCCCAGTAAGGCTCGACCGGTTGTTCAACGCCAATGTGGCACTGGAGCCGTCCTCCACATTGACATTGCCGACCAGGTGCGCGTTATCGACCGTCATCTCCGCAGACGACGCATTACGCACCTCGAGCAATGTGCCATCACTGCCCACGAGGCGCGAACCGTTACCCACGTAGATTTTCGCCGACGCCGGCGCTGCAGCGCTGCCGGCCACGACGATTGCGGCCCCTGCCTGCCCTTCGACCAAGGTATTTTGCAGGTTGATGGCTGCCTGCCCTGCCACCGCCGCGTCGGCATTGACCAGGATGCCTTGCTGGGCACCGATGATCTGGCTGCTCAACGCATCCAGCTGGCCGTTGAACATGCGCACACCAAAGCTTCCCGCACCATCTCCCCGCAACAGGCTGTCGCTCAGGCTCAGCCGCGAGTTGCTGGCGACCGCTGCCCCGCCCTGCCTCCCTGTTACAGTGCTGCCCACCAGCTCGACCGTGGACCCCACCTCACCGGTACGTGCTGCGGCAATCCCTCGTCCCTCGCTGACGATGGTACTGCCGGTGACCCTGGCCACGGCACCGCTGCCCACCAGCAACGCATCACCGGTAGCAATCATGGAGCCGGCGCTGAAGCCCAGTGCCGAGCCTGCTCGCAGCTGGATTTGCTGGGTGGCGGCGCCATTGGCCGTAAGCGTGGCCCCTGCCAGTACCTGGTAGCTGTCCAGCGCTACCGAGGCGTCGATGGTTTGATCTTCCCTGACAGTCGTCAATGCAAACGTGGCTTCGCTCACCAGGCAGAGCGGCGCCAACGCCAGTGCAAAGGCATGCTTACCAGCCTTCATGAAAGGTGCTCTGTGTGTTTTCATGTGTCATCCTCGCCCAAGTCGAAATTCGGATTGCTCTAATGCAGATTCACCGCAGATGTTTTCGACGAGGCTACAGGGCATTTCCTTACTACTCTGTAGGAAATGCCCTACATGGAGCTGGGAAAAGTCATCTTTTGACTGTCCTTCGCGACTCGGCCCTGCCTTATGTAAACTGACAGGCGCCATCGCCCGCATACATTGCCAGCACAATTTTGCCGAGCTCGGAGACAATATTTTCGCTTCCGGCTTTGAATCTGTAAGTCACACGTGCACGCGCTCTATAAAACAACGGATTACTTGGGTCGAACGTCGGCGCTACGTGTTTTTCGTACGGTACACGCCATATGAAGCCCTCTAACGGATAGTCCTCTCCAATGGGCACCGTGAATGTTTCTCTTACGCCAGGCACCTCATCTTCACCTTGGCTATCTTGACCACCTTTGACAGCCCACCAGGTAATCTCAACCTCGGTGATGGGGCCATATTTTTCATATTCACGCAGGTCAGGTACGGCAAGTTGCACTGCCCCGTTGTCAGCGTGCGGGAGACTGTTTCTGATCGAAGTACAGTTCAGTTGGCCTTGAGTGTTTTTTTCAAGGAAATCTACCTGGTCGGACGTGATTACGACGGCGCTTACCACCACCGGTGTATCGTCCGAGCTGATCGGGTTAAGCACCCCAGGTCGGCTCACCCAGTAATGAATGAGCACTGTCTTGTTACCCTCCGCCTCTATAGCGGACCACAGGACAGTGAACTCAGCATAACCATCCGTTTTATTGTCTTCAGTGACTTCATGTGTGGCCGCTTCTGCCTGGCTCCCCCAATCAAGTGTCAAGATATCACCTGGCTCAATGAGGGGGCTCAACACAATTTTGATGTCAGCGTCCTGCCCGGTATCGCCGTTGTCGAGTTCATCTTCATCACTGCTACCGCCACGCCCATTGACATGCGCAAGTTCCAGGCCGGGGTGCACCGGGTCCGGCCAATCGGGGCCTGGCCAGCCGGGGTCAATCGAATCAAAGTTCACGTATACTGTTGTCTCTGCGCCACCCAGTTTATGCCTACCGCGATAAACGTCATAACGCACCGTAATTTCTTCCGGCACTGTTGTACCGTTGTACTCCTGCAGCAACGTTGCGCTGTCGACCTTGACCCTTATGTGATTGGTCGGGGAGCTGCCCACTTGCTCTTCCACCAATTCGGCCGTTTTCCAGGTTACCTGTACCGTATCGGTTTTTTTCCAGTGCTCGAACAGCGGCACCCAGACTTCGACACCCTCCAGGGCATCGGCCTGGTCAATCAAGTGACCGTCCATGTCTGTCGCCAACGGCACCACAGGGTCTTCAAAAACAGTAGGCAACTGGCCCAGCGCCACATCGATAGCCACATAATCGGATATCTGGCTGATGTTGCCGGCCTTGTCCACCAAGACATAAACGGCAAACACCCCCCCATCGCCCACTTCGCGAACAATTGCTTCTGGCACTTCCAGTGCTTGCAATTGCCCGGTGGTTCGCACAGTATCGACTTCCCGGATGTCTCCGATGTCATTGGGTACCTCTTTCAACCAATACCAGAGCACGATATCACCCTCCTCCCAATCCGTGTAAGCCGGTAACTGGAGGATGACCTTATTGCCGTTTGCCGTAAGGCTGTCGTCAGTCACCACCGGTACGGCAAGAAACTTGGTGGGCAACGTAGGGGCGTACGGTGGGACACGGTCAAAGCGCAGAGTCAGTGTGTCCGACCACACCTCCTCCTCATTATCGGTATACACATAGCTCCTGAAATGATGATCCCCCTCGGGACTCAGGGCATCGTGCGAAACATTCAACTTTATAGGGTAAGGCATGTCTGGTAAATCATCATAGTACCTGATCGTTTCCTCGTGAATGGCCACAAACGCCGAACCGTCTCGGGAATGTTCGATCTTGAGCAGGTCCTCATCCGTGAAAAGCCAGGCGGGCACCTCAATAATAAAATCGGGGCCGTCGGGCAGCAAATATGAACTCTTGATTGTCCCGTCACGCTTATCCGCAAACAGCTCATCATCAACAATGAGGTCTTCCAACTGACGCGGCTCATTGTTAGTACCCAATAATTTTGCCCGATCAAGCCTGAATGCACTTCGCGCGTCCAGCGAACGCTTACTCAATCTATTGGAATGTGCCACACCCACCTCCAAATATAAAACCCGGGATTAGCGCTGCGCCATCGCGCCAACGTTTTATGATTCAACACCACCCACACGTGGCCGGCAACTGGCATTTTTATCAGGTGGATGAAGAGAAAATCCCAAAAAAGGTTCCTCACGGAATGCAGGAAACAATATGCGCCGGCCGGAAGATGGGTAGGGTAGCGGGTGCCTGTCTTGAGTTTTGAGGTGATGCGTAAATCGCGCGCCGCCCGCGCGGCGCGCGGCCAAACAGGCGCTGCATCTTTCAAGACGAGCACCACAAAAAAGGCCTGCACATGTGCAGGCCCTCGCATACTAGCAACAATCACGTAACTCACGGACCGGATCAGGCATCCTGCGACGCCAAGCGGTCCACCGCGTCGTACCCATAGTGGGCAGTAATGCGTTGCGCAGGCACATACACCCGCGCCAGCCGCCCCAGTGGGTCATAGGTCAGTTCACGCTTTTCCTCGTCCCGAATCAGGTTACCGTCAAGGTCATAGCACAGTTCGATAAACGCCTTCTCAGGCGCCTCTTGCTCTACACCCTGTTCATCAACGAGCTTCCACTCCAATTCAATACCCTTCAATTGCACCGGATCCTTTTCATCGGTGAACAGATACGTGGCATCGAGCGTGCCACCTTCAAAAGAAGTCCTGACCTGGGTGATATTGTCGCGTCCATCGAAGCGGAATAGCTGAGTTTCTATCTTGTTACCGTAAGGGTCGACAGGCACATACTCGCTGTCACCTTCACAGGTGTATTTCGACAACCTGGCCCGGTTATCGTATTGGAAGGTTTCATGGCGCAGCCGCCTTCCATCTTCCTCACCCTCTGTCAGCGTTTTACTAACAATGCCATCCACTTCGTTATACGTTTGCACCAACGTTTGCACCGCGTCGCCGAAGTCGAAGCGACGACGAATTTCGCGATCAAACTCGTCATAGAACAGCGTCGTTTCCAGGCTGCGCACGCTCCCGTCCGGGTCCTCGGTTTGAGTCAGGATGCTGGCGATCCGGCCCAGTGCATCGTAACCGAAGGTACTGGTAACATTCTCCAGTGTGGTCTGCTGCAACTGCCCAGACGGGTTGTATTCATAAACCTGTGTCTTGCCCAGAACATCGGTATAACTCAGCATACGGGCTTTCAGGCTGTGCACATACGCCATCTCATACGGTTCTGTATCGCCAGTGTGTTGGCGCTTTTCAACTTTCAGTTCACCGGTACTGAAATACTCACGCTCGAGCGTCTCGTCGTTTTCGGTACAGTGCAACAGGCGGCCGTTATGTTGGTCATATACATAGCCTGCATCTTGGCCCTGCGTCCTGCGGCTTAATGGCTCCTCGCCCAGTTGCGGAACGTATTCATAGTCGATGCGGTTTGCTGCTGGTGTGATCACCGCCTCTGGCTGACGCTGCCCGATGCCATAAAGCATGGTGCGCACGCGTCCGCCAGTAACCGACTCGATCATGCGGTCCAAGCCATCGAAGGTCTGCGTGCCCAGCACGTGATCCCCACCGGGGTTGCGCTCGAGCACCTTGATCAAGGTTGGCAAATCGCCCTTGCTGTGCAACGCATAGTCACGGTGTACCACCGAACCATCTGGCAGCGTCTGGTCCACTTGCCTGTCAAATTCATCGTAGGTAGTGGCCGTTTCATAGCCCCGTGCATCCACTTCCCGCACGGTACGCCCTAGGCCATCGTAGAAGTACTGGTGCAAGCTGACACGGGCACCTTTGCTGTCCAGGCGCTCTACATCCACGGGTTGCTCGAACAGGTTCAGCCGGGTAACGGTAGTGCCAGTGAGCAGCTTGCGCTGGATGGATTCACGCCACTCCTTGCGTACGGGCCCAAGGCAGTAAGGTAGCCCTACCGGGTCGGTCTGCGTGCACACACGCACTTTGTCCGGCCCCATTTCACAGCTGCGCTGGCGCCAGTCGTCATACTCATACAGGGTCTTCAGCGGCAGATTCTTCAGCTCCAACCAGTCGTATTCGACCTCTTCCACCAAGTTGCCAAGCGCGTCATAGCGAGCACTGTACGTTAACCGTTCTTGTTCCTTGGCTGTTTTGGTGGGGCCAAAGTCCGGGTCCTGGCGCGTCACCCGTACAGGGCGGTTTAGCCCGTCCACGTAGCTCCACGTTGCCACCCCTTTCACATCAACCTGCTTCTGCCATGCCTGCTGGCCATCGGACGACAGGTAATAGCTGTAATTGCGTGACGCCTCGTACTTGCCCTTAGGGTCGACCGTTTCGCGCGTTACACGACGCAGTTCGTCATACACGTAGGCAATCTGCACCTGATTGTCGTCGTAGTTGAGCAACGGTTCGCCAATCAGTATCGAATGCTGCAGGGTGTTGACCTTCTGGGCGTGTCGCACCAATTCCTTCTTGTTCCCCTTGGTATACGTCAACTCACGGGCCGGCAAAGTTGAGCCGTGGTCGAAGCCAGTCAGGGTTTCCTTGGTCTGGACTGCAGGGTGGCCTTCTACCGAGATTTCGCTGTATGCGTATTCAGTGCGGGTTACCTTGCCATTGAGCGTCAGCTTTTGCTCCCGGGGACGACCATGCTCCAGCAAATTGAGGGGCTTGTCGTGGTGGAGGGTATTCAACTCCGACAACGTCGCCCCATCGCGCACTCGCAACTGCTGGTCAAGGCTACGCAATGAAGCGCCGCGTGCATACCCGTCTTTATCCCGCGATGCAACCAACTCGTAGGTATACTCGTTGCGCAAGGTTTCGGCGCCAGCTTCGCCAGGCCCCGGTCTAACCTCCTCGGTCTTGAGCATACGCTCGAACTCTTCCGGGTCGGCGGCGGCTGGGTAGTACGTCATTACTGTATGCTTGCCGTTGGCTTCTATTTTTTCCAGCAGGTTGCCATGCTCGTCGTAATAAGTAACTTCCACCTCCTTACGTGAAGTGCTACCCAACCCCTTGCCCCAGGAAGTGGTAGTAGTCTCAACCAGCTGGAAGTTATTGGGCTGGTACTTGAACTCCCGGTCGGCAACTTCCGGGTACTCGAGGGTCTGGGTTTCGATACAATCCTTCTGCGTGGTGACCTGCTCAACCATCAAATGGAAGCGGTTGAATGAGGTCTTGACCGTGTACGCCGGTTTGTCACCCTGGTAATGCGTGGCTGTACCGTCGTAGAAATAGCCCGCACCTGTGACTTTGTAGAGGTTGTCTTGGCCGTCATCTGCCCAGGAGATAGCGGTGTTGTTGCCCAGGAAATTGTTCGAGCTGAACATGTAGTCAGTACGCACTTGCGGCTGGTTGGCCCCAGGGATAACCAGGTGACGCTCTACATGAGGCAGTGTCCTGCGCTCGACGCCGGGCAGGGCATGCCCAGCTTCCTTGTAGACGATTTCTTCAACGCCATTGACCGGTGTCCACATACGTTCAATGCAACGTACGGTGCCGATCCTCTTGTATTCGAACTTCCAACGCCCCTTGTCCGCAGTCGGCAAAATAACCTTGAGCAGTTCACTGTCGTGGCACTCCAGCGTATAGACAGCTTCCGCCACCGTAGCTGGATTGAGCTTAACCCGGACCTGGCTGAGGTTCGAATAATCGATTTCCAGTAGTATTCGCTTGGTGTCATCTTCTACCGATTCCAGGCAAGGCACGCGCTTGCCTGGAATACCCGGCATTGGAGAGGGCACATCCACCGGGCGGTATTTCAAGGTAATACCATGCCCGGTCGGTGCCAGCACCCGTATGGGCAATGCCACATTCCGAGGGGGCTTGCCCGCCTCGGTGACCTCGTGCAACCCAAGCACTTCGATCATTCCCGACTTGTGTGCCACACGATAAAGGGTGGTAGTGCCAGAAGAAATATTCTCGAAGTGAAAGCTGTCGATCTTGCGCTCCGGTATCACAGCCTGCTCACCCGGGCCGTTGTCGAACACCTTGAAACGCTCACCGCTGTGCAGGCTGAGCATCTGGCTGTCATCCGGGTCGTACTCGCTCAGATTCAAGCGCCAGCCAGCACCAAAGCCTGAGTTCTCGGGGTTCATCGGGTTGAACCCAATGCGTAAGGGCAAGTTGGGGCCGTTCAGGTGGTTGGCCGCCAATGTAGGCAACTCTATCGACACATTGTATTGGCCCGTCCGTGGATCGACGCCACCTTGAACGAAGCTCATGAAATTGAAAGCATTGGAATGCACCAGCGAATTCGTAGTCATTGTCTTGTTCCTTAACTTAAGAAAGGTACTGCCCCCCTAGGGGGGCAGCCGTGCTCATTGGAACTTCCAGTACAGGAAGTTGCGAGGGTCAACCGTGCTTATCGACCCATCGTTCAACTGCCGGCCCCAGTTGATATAGAGCGCACTTTGCGTTCCGTAGTTATCGATCAGCGTAAAAGTCAATGGCTTGCTCAGCGGCTCGCGCCACCTGATACCCTCCTGGTCGTACCAGTACTTCAGGTCCGAAACGCGTTCGAGCGACACCAGTAATGTGCCTGCAGAGAAATGCTCACCTGGTGCAAATTCTCGATTCAAGGGTGTATTCGCGTGCTGCAACGCCAACAACTCCATTTGAGCCTGGTATTCAATGCGTCGATCAGCGGTGCGCCCCGGCAGTACCCGCGGCACATAGGCAACGCCGACATAGCTGGCGAACGTTTCATAGAGTAATTCACTTTCATACTTCAGCATTGAAACATGGTCGAAGCGTATATCGACAAAGCTGCGCTGCCGCAGGGCACGCAATGTCCAATAATGCGTGGTGTAGTGCCAGTAGTTGTGACCGTCGACACCGCCAGTGCCATCGGGGGTGTCAGACCCACCGCGTGCAGCCACGCGATGTCCCGTAAAAGGTTCCAGGTCTGTGACATCCAGTTTCTTGGGTACCAGCCCACCCAGTTCTAACTCACCATCACCACCAGAGTTAACTATGTGAGAGTAGTACGTCTTTTTGTCATGGGCTTGAAACTTGGCCCGAATCCAAAGTACCTCGGCTTCTTTGGTTTGAAGGTAAACCGTTACAATGCGCAACGCCTCCTCCTTCCCCATTACCCCCACCGCCTTTGACTGGTCCTTTCTCGCCTGCGCCTCTTGCGCCTCTTTTACAGAAACCAATGCTTCGCCAGCGGGTAGGTAGTCAAAGCGATTGCGAAACTTACTGGCGGCCCAGTTTTTTCCATCAGGTGCGATTACTTCAGTGTCAGCAGGTAACCACTCGATCAGAGTGCCATCCCGATGGGTAAGCTGCAACGTTGCCAGCTCTGCATCGCTTACCGGCTCATACAATTCCTCACCATCAACCTCAAATGATTTAGTCTCGATGTGGATATCGACAGCCACCTGTTGCCTGCCGTTTGCCCACGCTTTTTTTCGCGTCGTGTCATTAAGGAACAGCTTGAATTGATTCAGAGCCTTCCAGCGCTGGGAACCGATTGTATTCGCATGACCACCATGCTCGATAACAGCAATGCCAGCCTGGCCACCATAAACACCCGCCACCACACTGACTTGTCCCGGGTTCGACTCCGGCGCGGTGTACTTCCCATCGGTGAGCTCGCCTTCGCCGTACAGCTGCCACACTGTGCTTAGCACCGCAGGGCGGTCACCCCATCTCTCATCCAAGGCCTGCCCGATGAGCGGCTCGGTGAGCGGCTCGGTGAGGGTGAACTTTTGCAAGCCAGAAGCGCGCATGTTCGGCACGTAGAAGGGTTCCAACCGCAGCGGCGCGCGCATGGCGAGGATGACCACTGTCGCGTAGCCACTCTCACCCCCCCCGTTGGTTACCTTGATGCGCTGAAGGCGAATGGGTTGATTGTTCGGGGGTGTATCCGGGGTGAAAAGAGCGTGCGGCGTTTCGTTGTCGTCCGCCGGGTCTCGCACGATGCTGCCGAACTTGTCGCCATCAGTTTCCCACTCCAGCCTTCCACCCTGCGATGCGGTCAGCCGGACGGGATCGTCGCCCTTGGCCCAGATGACTACCCGCGGCGAAATGACCAGGTCATCAGAAGAAGCGACCACCAACGCCGACTTGCTTGCCCCCTCCTGCTCATTGGCAAAATGGGCCTTGATATTCATCAGGCGTTGCCGAAGCGGGAACGTGCTTGCAGCGGGCGCCCAATAAGTGCCAGCTTCGATCTCACCAGAATTGCGTGGGTTGTGCACATCCAGGGCAGTCCAGGCTTTCACCGACTGATTCGCGACCGTGAACTCGGCGCGCTTGCCCGCAGCCACTTTGCCAATGCGCGGTTGCGGCTGACGGGAAAAGGCAGTGGCTTGGACATCGCCGAAAACGATCATGTCATGGGGGTTATACTCGTCCTTCTCCAGCACGACCGCGTTGTCATCAGGCAACATCAGTTGCTCCAGTGCAACGGCTGGGCGGCCTTTGGCAAGCGGCGCACGCTCCCGGCTGATCAACAGCGCACTGCCGTAGTTAGCGGTATCATTCTTGCGCGGCAACAAATAAGGCAAGGGCCAGTCTGGTCGGCGAGCTTCGACACCTTCAATCAGTTGCATGAACACCAGCAGCGCCCCATCGTCGTCCGGGCTTGAACCACCGCCCGCCCCTGCGGGTGCTTGCTGCGCAAGCACGTCGATGCGAGTGGTGGACAATGCGCTATGCCCGAAAATGTCGAACGCCACTACCGGCAATGGGCTGGTGATAACCCACTCGTACTGCAATTGTTCGAGGATGAACGCTCCCATCTTCAGCGCAGCGGTGCCATTGCCGCCTAGCGTGCACGTGGCTTCGCTGCTACCGGTAAGGTCGAGCACAACCTGGTACTTGTCCAGATACGCGTGTGGCTGCACTTTCAGGCGCCCATACACTTCGAACTGATAACCCAGACCCATTTCCAGCACATGGCTTCTTCTGAATTGCTCGACGTTGGCCGACATGAGCGTCGACGAAACACACTGCCCGGTGATTAACTCCATACTCACCAGCACCTGGGTCGAAGCACCTGAGGCGCCTTTGAAAGACAACTGCGGCGGGCCCAGGGTGAGGTTTTCGAAGGCCACCTTTTCAGTGCGGGCGAAGGGGTCGATAAAATACTCACCCTCGATGATCGGCAAGCCACCACGCAGATCGAATTGCTCGACAAAATGGGCCTGCAACGCAACGTTGACAGCATCACGGCCTAGCGCCAGTACCGCGCCCCAGGACTGCATGCTGTCGCCTTTTCCCAACTCTTTGAGCAATGCCTCTTTGCTATCGGTAGTCATGGTCAGGTCCTCGCCGCACTAGAGTTGTTGAAGGCTTTTTTCAGCACTTCCATGGCCTCGGTCTGCTCCTCAGTGTGAGGAGCGTTGGCGTTCTTGCGATTGATGGCCTGGTTCACCTCATGGAACGCCTGCTCTTCTTCAGGGGTGTACGGGATTGGCAGAACAGCGTAATTCCACTGACCTGAATCGGGCCCGACACCGGCAATGATCACGTAATCGCCTTCGTCCGGCCCCGGCCTGTAGATACCCGTGTACTTATCAACAACTCCTTTGCCCTTGGCCACGTACCATTGCGTCTTGGCAGGAGACAGATCTTGCTCCTCTTCTCCCCAAGGCTGAACGGTCAGCACCAGTTTCAGCGCTCCACCTTCCTGTGCCTTCACCCTCAGAGTTGCAGAAGTCGGCTTCCAGAGAACCGTGATATCGATGGTTTCGGTACGATTACCACCGGCTACCTGCACCTGGTCCAGTTGCATGAACGTGCCAAGTACCGGCCCAGTTTCCGGGTCCTTCTCGGGTGCGACATAGATCTTAACTTGCTTGTCCCTGGGGATCTTCAATTCGACATATTCGTCCGCTATAGGGTCACGCAGCTCACCTTTGAAACCGGCACCCGTGGCCCAGACCAATTCCGAGTCGACGCTTCCTCCCTCCAGCACATAGCGTTGCGGTTGGTCGGAGGTGGAATAGAGTGCATTAAGTAGCATCGGCCTTACCGATACGGACTTGGGCACTACAGTGAACAGGGCACTGCTGCTTGTACCGCCCACCGTTGCGGTGATGATGACCTGACGGAACGTGCCAGTAATGGCATCCGCTTTGGGCGCGTTGTATATGTCGTCGACGATTTTGCCCACCTGCTCAGGGTCTTCTGGCTCTTCTGGCTCTTCTGGCTCTTCTGGCTCTTCTGGCACCGCCTTGACTGTCCACTCCACCACAACCTCAGGCGGGGGTTCGGGCGTGAGGGTAAGCTTTTGCGTACCCCCGGCGAGGAGAGTTATCTCTATTGGGTCGATCGCGAAGGCAGTGAGGGTGGGGGCCAAGTCGCCCAGCATCGTCACATCGCCAGGGGTGGAGTGAGTATCAGGTACGGAGCGTTGACCGTTGCGAAAGAGCAGGCCGTTCAGGCGCAGAGTGTCAACAACTTCAATCTTTCCCGCCAAAGCGTTGAAAACTGGCTCAAATTGAGACTGCATATAGTCTTTGAAAACGCGTAAAGCTTCATTCATCTCTCTGGGATACTGGCTCCATCCAGGGTACCAAGCAGCCTCAATGGTTACGGGCCCCTTAATGAGGCTGAATACGCCGTCTTCCACATTGATTGAGTAGGAGCAGGACGCACTAAGCTTCATAGGCAATGGCCGCCGATGTAAGTGCCACTCACCTTTTTCGTAAATATCAACGCGCTGACCTTCGGCCTGAGTGTCTTCGAACACCCATGTGCAGTGGATTTTACCAGAAGCAAAAGAAAACGCTAACTGACCATTATTACCCCCGATAATAAATAGCACTCTTAAATTTCTTTCATTTATAGCGAGCATGGAAAATTCGAACTTAATCGAACCCGCTCTCGCCCCGGTGAGGAAGCCCGATGCATTTTTTGTGTACGCAACTTCACTGGGGACGTAAGCCGTACCCTCGAGGCCGCCCAACAAACTATTTAAAACGTTTTTCACCCACGCTTCGTCACTTAGAACAACGTTCAAAGAATACGGAGCACCCGACTTCCGCTCAGGCAGCAAATACGGCATATCCCCATCGTCCACAGGAAAGCTACCATTTTTGGCGTTATTGAACGCTACCCCCACAATGATCGCACCGTCGTCCAGCTCTGCCTGGCTCATACTGGCCACCGGGTTACCCGCCTTGCCTAGGGAGTGCGTGCGCACCCTGAAGGTGGTCGGGTTCAATGTGCCCTCGACAGGCGCCAGCTTATTCAATTCCCAAATTTGCTCGCCTCGGTCGGGATTCTTGAACTCTGCCTCAATCAACTGCCCCAACTTGATGTTCAGTTCTTCCCATTGGCTCACTTCAAAGTAATAAGCAGTGCTATCCGACAAGTCCAGATACACGCGACCGTCGCCATCAACCACCCCACCTTTGCCCTCCATGAGATTGATGTTCATCTTCACGCGAGGCGCGGTGAGCGGGTCAAGGTGCGAGATACCCACCAGCGTTGGCCACTGTGCACCCGGCTCCTGGCTCCATTCGGTCAGCTTGCCGTCCACCACTGGCATACTCACGCTGGCCTTGGAGCTGCCTATACTCGAGTTATCGAACGACAGTACCGGTGGACCGAACGTAAAGTTGGACAGCCGGGAAAATTTGCCGTTCTCCGTCGCCATGTCAGCCGTTAGCGGTTTGATCCAGGCCTCTCTACCGGCGCGCTCAATATGCTCCTGCATCAACAGAAGGTTTGCTTTTTTGCGGTCATAGACCAAAAGCGCACCCCACCCGAAGGTTCGAGGCTCCCCTTCCAAATACTTGTAATATTGCTCTAATGTTGGTCTGGCCATGATAGTTCTCCATATAACGTAGCGGCACGACCTCTCTGGACCCTGCACACAACAAGGGTAAACAGCCCGAATAAAAACTACGGTTTTAGCAGCGTCGACTGCGACGGGAACTTGTAGAAATACAAGGCCTCCCCCGCGGCCTATTTGATAGAGTTGTTGGCAATTTCGACTTTGAGGCCATCTACTGAATCCTCGTTCCGACGCCAATGCACCGCGTCAAAGTCATAGGCTTCACCGGCAGCACTACGACCGAACTAACGCACCTGCACGCGGTCATTTCTCGCCATGCCCGTGTACTTGGTTAAGTCTTCACGGGGTCACCGGCCAATGCATCCACATCGATTTCATTGAATGCAGTTAGGCCCTCAAGCGTGGGCGACTAGAGCCTTGCCTTGATCTAGCCGCCCATTCATGTCGAGCAGTTCCAAAAAGTGTTGAGGGTCTGTACGCCGCGTGAATAAGCAAACGCACTCCGCCTTTTGCCAGCTCTTCGGGCAATGCCTCTTTGGTAATGGTAGTCATGGTCAGGTCCTCGCCGCACTAGAGTTGTTGAAGGCTTTTTTCACCACTTCCATGGCTTCGGTCTGCTCCTCAGTGTGAGGAGCGTTGGCGTTCTTGCGATTGATGGCCTGGTTCACCTCATGGAACGCCTGCTCTTCTTCAGGGGTGTACGGGATTGGCAGAACAGCGTAATTCCACTGACCTGAATCGGGCCCGACACCGGCAATGATCACGTAATCGCCTTCATCCAACCCCGGCTTGTAGATACCCGTGCCCTCATCAATAGTTTCTTTGCCCTTGGCCACGAACCATTTTGTCTTGTCAGGAGGCAGGGCTTGCTCCTCTTCTCCCCAAGGCTGAACGGTCAGCACCAGTTTCAGCGCACCATCTTCCTGTGCCTTCACATCCACAGTTGCAGGCGTCGGCTTCCAGAGAACCGTGATATCGATGGTTTCGGTACGACCTCCACCAGTAACGTGCACCTGGTCCAGTTGCATGAACGTGCCAAGTTCCAGCCCAGTTTCCGGGTCCTTCTCGGGTGCGACATAGATCTTAACTTGCTTGTCCCTGGGGATCTTCAACTCTTCATATTCGTCCGCTATAGGGTCACGCAGCTCACCTTTGAAACCGGCACCCGTGTCCCAGACCAATTCCGAGTGGACGCTTCCTCCCTCCAGCACATAGCGTTGCGGTTGGTCGGAGGTGGAATAGAGTGCATTAAGTAGCATCGGCCTTACCGATACGGACTTGGGCACTACAGTGAACAGGGCGCTGCTGCTGGTTTCGCCCACCGTTGCGGTGATGATGACCTGACGGAACGTGCTGGCAATGGCATCCGCTTTGGGCGCTTGGTATATGTCGTTGACGACTTCGCCCAACTGCTCAGGCCCCTCGGGGTTTTCGGGGTCGCCTGGCAGCGCCTTGACTTCCCATTTCACCTCTTCGTCAGGCTGGGGTTCGGGGGTGAGGCTAAGCGGATGCGTGGCCCCGGCGAGGAGAGTTATCTCTATCGGGTCGATCGCGAAGGCAGTGAGGATGGGGGCCAGGTCGCCTAGCATCGAGACATCGCCGGGGACCGACAACGTGTCCATGACCGAGCGTTGACCGTTGCGGAAGAGCAGGCCGTTGAGCCGCAAGAGGTCAACCACTTCTACGCGGTTGGCGAAAGAACCGGACGCCCTAGCAAGTGCAGCCCAAATTTCATCCTTAGTGGCTGGAACATACTCTTGGTATTTATCGAACACGTCACTGTCCCAGCCCTCAAGCCATACATCACCACGAAGCCTCAACCCCCCTCTCACCAAAGCAAGGACGGAGCCTGTCTTATCAAGCTTAATCGTCATCTCCGCCCCAAGATCAGATTTGAGCACCGGCCAGCAGACCACATCACTACCTGCTCCGGCCATGTCACGTTCTAGAACACCAATTGAATCTTCAGACTTCCAGTCAACGTGGATACCGTCGTCATCAACAGTAAATTCATAAGCCCCCACCGCACCCTCAGGTGCAATAATCGCACTCCAAGTGGTCCCCTTGATCGGCCCACCCGATACCTCCAATAAATGCCTTTTTGCCTGATAACGGATCCGACACCCAGCCCCCCCAACAATAAAGCCATTGGCATTGCGCTTATATTCGAACCCAGAAGAAACAACATCAGTCATTGCTCCGAGAAGCAATGAGAACACCTGTTTAAGCCACACTTCGTTAGACAGCACAACGTTCATCGAGTATGAACCACCCGCCTCGCGTGCGGGCAATAAATACGGCATATCCGCATCGCCCCCAGGAAAATCACCATTCGGGTCGTCATTGAACGCTACACCCACAATGATCGCACCTTCTTCCAGGTCTGCCTGGTTCGTACTGGCCACCGAATTTCCTGCCTTGCCCAGGGAGTGCGTGCGAACCCTGAAGGTGGTCGGGTTCAATAGGTTGTCCACAGGCGCCAGCTTATTCAATTCCCAAATTTGCTTGCCTCGGTCGGGATTCTTGAACTCTGCCTCAATCAACTGCCCCAACTTGATATTCAGTTCTTCCCATTGGCTCACTTCAAAGTAATAAGCAGTGCTATCCGACAAGTCCAGATACACGCGACCGTCGCCATCAACCACCCCACCTTTGCCCTCCATGAGATTGATGTTCATCTTCACGCGAGGCGCGGTGAGCGGGTCAAGGTGCGAGATACCCACCAGCGTTGGCCACTGTGCACCTGGCTCCTGGCTCCATTCGGTCAGCTTGCCGTCCACCACTGGCATACTCACGGTGGCCTTCGAGCTGCCTATACTCGAGTTCTCGAACGACAGTACCGGTGGACCGAACGTAAAGTTGGACAGCCGGGAAAACTTGCCGTTCTCCGTCGCCATGTCAGCCGTTAGCGGTTTGATCCAGGCCTCTCTACCGGCGCGCTCAATATGCTCCTGCATCAACAGAAGGTTTGCTTTTTTGCGGTCATAGACCAAAAGTGCACCCCACCCACGGGTTCGAGGCGCCCCTTTCATATAGTCGTAATATTGCTCGAGTGTTGGTCTGACCATGACAATTCTCCATATAACGTAGCGGCACGACCTCTCTGGGCCCTGCACGCAAGAAATGCAAACAGCCCGAATAAAAATTACGGATTAAGCTTCGTCGACTGCGACGGGAATTTCAAATAAAACGCTCCTTCATTGAAACTCACTCGAGCATATAAAGTGAAGTTATCGCCTACCGACAGCTTTCGGAGTTCGGACTTGGGCAACCATTCATCATTCACGCCATTACGCACTTCGTCGCGCGTAATTGGCTTTTCGTCCCGAACAATGAACTGCACAGCGACACCCCGAGGGTTGACCCCTTCCATCACGATGGTCAGCAGTTGCCCCTCGGCAATAAACGGCCAGGTAATCATGTTCAACCTGGCTCCTTTATCAGGCAACCGGCCGAGCTCAACAGGGCCATCAGTCAAATCAACCGTCGGCAGCGTTGCACGATCCAATGGTTTGATACGCAATATGTAAGCCTTCGAATCGATATACGTGCCGGCATCCTTGTTCGACAGCCTATAGAACACTTCGAACCGCCAACTGGTATCCACAGAGGTACGCCCCATGTTTGTAGACACCTGTTCGGGCGGAATAAGGAAACGCAACGGCTCGTCCGGGGCGGCAGGCTTATCGGCCACGTATTCGCCAAGCGGCCCAATACCAACCCAATGCACCTGCGCCTCCTCCTCCGGCAACTTGATGCCGTCCGGCACATTGACGTAAACACCTGATGTAGACAGATCAGCCAATATATGGCCGCCGCCCGTTGCACCATCCCTTGAAACGCCCTCAATCACAGGCACCTCCAGCATGCGTGCATCTTTCACGGTAACTAGCAAAACGTCTGAACGCAGTGCTTCACCTTCTCGCCCATACAGGTAAGAGACGCTCACATCGGTGCCCTGGCTGAAAGCCAGCATTGTCGGGCTGATATGAAACGGGATCGAAGCGGCTGCCCGGGTGCTAGGGTCGACCCGCGCCGATCGCATGTGCAGGTGGCCTCCGGGGACGGACCACTGCACGGTGAGGTAGTCTGAGTCTGCAATGCCAGGGTAAGCCGGCAGCTCGACCAGCAGGCCATCGGGGAAGCTCAGCGGGTCCAGCGGCTGGCCTTCGACGTACCCATCGATCGTGGGTTTGCCAAGATAGCCTGGTAGGGCGCTGCCGGATTTGACCTCCAGCCGTTGCACAGGCGATTTCAAATCCCCACCCACTGCAAATGCGATCTCATAGAAGGCAAGTACATAGCCTGGGTCAATCCAGTCAAGGTATTCATTCGGTACCGCGCCACTGATTGCGCTTTCTCCGAAATGCTCCTCTGCGACGGTTACTTCTTCTTCCCACGTGTCGTCGAGCTTACCGCCCGGTTCATAGCATTCGACTGTCAGGGTAACCTTGTCACCTATCTGCATCGCCTGATAGGGGGGCACTACAACACGCATCCCTGAACTCGGGAGCTTGTCAGGCTGAATAATCAAGCCATGGGAGTCCACCACTTGCAGTACAGACAGTGTTTCACCGCGGTCCCTTACCCCGATATAACAAAAGGTCCGTAATGATTTTGCTACTTGCCCGGAGCCGTCGGGCGTACTAGTGTAGGAATAAAAGGCCTCCCCCCCCTCGGCACCTTTGATATAGTCGTAGGCAATTTCGACTTCGAAGCCATTTGCTAAATCAGAACTCTTAACGACATGCACTCCGTCATGGTCCCAGGCGTCACCGGCAGCGCCACGACCGAGCCAAAGCATCTCAACCGTGTCCTTTTCCGCCATGCCCGTGTACTTGATTAAGGTCTTCAGCGATTCACCGGCCAATGCATCCACATCGATTTCATTGAATGCAGTTAGGCCCTCAATCGTGGGCGCCTCCAGCTCCAGAGCCTTGTCTTGATCTAGCCGCTCATTCATGTTGAGAAGCTCCAAAACGGCTGAAGGCTTTTTGCACCGCTTCCATGGCCTCGGTCTGCTCCTCAGTGTAAGAAGCGCTGGCGCTCGTACCACTGATGGCCAGGTTCACCTCATGGAACGCCTGGGCGTCTTCAGGGGTGTATGGGATCGGCAGAACAGCGTAATTCCACTGACCTGACCTGGGGCCGACACCAGCGATGATCACGTAATCGCCTTCCTCCGCCCCCGGCTCGTAGATACCCGTGCCCTTATCAACCTCTCCTTTGCCCTTGGCCACGAACCATAGTGTCTCGCCAGGAAGCAGGTCTATCGGCCCTTGTTCCCAGTCGTCAACGGCCAGCACCAGTTTCAGCGCTCCACAGTCCTGTGCCTCCACCTTCACAGTTGCAGAGGCCAGCGTCCAGAGAACCGTGATATCGATGGTTTCGGTACGATTTCCACCAGTAACGTGCACCTGGTCCAGTTGCATGAGGAAGCCAAGTACCGGCCCAGTTGCCGGGTCGCGCAGGGGTGCGACATAGACCTTAACTTGCTTGTCCCTGGGGATCTTCAACTCTTCATATTCGTCCGCTATAGGGTCACGCAGCTCACCTTTGAAACCGTCACCCTTGGCCCAGACCAATTCCGAATCGACGCTTCCTCCCTCCAGCACATAGCGTTGCGGTTGGCTGGAGGTGGAATAGAGTGCATTAAGCAGCATCGGCCTTACCGCTACGGACTTGGGCACGACAGTGAACAGGGCACTGCTGCTGGTTTCGCCCACCGTTGCGGTGATGATGACCTGACGGAACGTGCCAGTAATGGCATCCGCTTTGGGCGCTTGGTATATGTCGTTGACGACTTCGCCCAACTGCTCAGGCCCCTCGGGGTTTTCGGGATCGCCTGGCCGCGCCTTGACTTTCCATTCCACCACAGCCTCCGGCTGGGGTTCGGGGGTGAGAGTAAGCGGATGCGTGCCCCCGGCGATAAGAGTTTTCTCGATCGGGTCGATCGCGAAGGCAGTGAGGGTGGGGGCCAGCTCGCCCAGCATCGTCACATCCCCAGGGGTGGCGAGAGTATCAGCTACGGAGCGTTGCTCATTGCGAAAGAGCAGGCCATTGAGGCGCAGTAGGTCAACAACTTCGAGCCTCCCCGCAAATTTATCGAAAACCTTCCCAGCGTGGCCCTCTACAAAACTCATAAAACTGGCCCACCTCTCTGTTACTGCTTCGGGATCTAACTTAAACCCACTCCAATCACCGCCAACGAGTACCTTACCCTTAGACAGCGTCGCTACGCCGCCCTCCAAACCTATTGAGAAAGAGCAGGACGCATGAAGATCAAGTCCTAATGGAACTTCACTTTCCTCCCAATCACCCTCGACATTTATCTGCACCCGAATACCATTCTCAATTTCCCCTGCAAAATGCCACTTGAGATCAAGCCTACCAGGAGCGAAAGACACCGTGAGCTGGCCTAAATCGCCATAGATATAGAATTCACACCTCAAATTGGAATTATGCACCATCGTATGTTGCGTCTGAAACTTAATCGCTCCCACATCTGCCTCAGAAATGAAGCCCAGCGCATTTTTTCTGTACGTAATCTCGCTGGGGACGAATTCCGTATCAGCAAGACCGCCCAACAAACTACTTAAAACGTTTTTTGCCCACACTTCGTCACTCAGAACAACGTTCAAAGAATACGGAGCACCCGACTGCCGCTCAGGCAGCAAATACGGCATGTCCTCATCCCCCCCAGGAAACCCACCATTCTGGGCGTCATTGAACGCTACACCCACAATGATCGCACCGTCGTCCAGCTCTGCCAGGCTCGTACTGGCCACCGGGTTACCCGCCTTGCCCAGGGAGTGCGTGCGAACCCTGAAGGTGGTCGGGTTCAATGTGCCCTCGACAGGTGCCAGCGTATTCAACACCCAAATTTGCTCGCCCCGCTCGGGATCCTTGAACTTCTTCGCAATCAAATCACCCAACTTGATGTTCAGTTCTTCCCATTGGCTCACTTCAAAGTAATAAGCATTGCTATCCGACAAGTCCAGATACACGCGACCGTCTTCACCAACTACACCGCCTTTGCCCTCGTTGAGCTTGATGTTCATCTTCACGCGGGGCGCGGTCAGCGGGTCAAGGTGCGAGATACCCACCAGCGTTGGCAACGTCGCACCTGGCGCCCGGCTCCATTCGGTCAGCTTGCCGCCCACCACTGGCATACTCAAGGCGGCCATCGAGCTGCCTATGTTCGCGTTCTCGAACGACAGTACCGGTGCACCGAACGTAACGTTGGACAGCCGGTAATCTTTGCCGTTCTCCGTCTCCGTTTTACCCGATACCGGTTCGATCCAGGCCTTTGTATCGGCGCGCAGAATATGCTCCTGCATTAGCAGAAGGTTTGCCTTTTTGCGGTCATAGACCAAAAGCGCACCCCACCCGAAGGTTCGAGGCGCCCCTTCCAAATACTTGTAATATTGCTCCAGTGTTGGTCTAGCCATGACAGCTCTCCATATAACGTAGCGGCACGCCCTCTCTGGGCCCTGCACTCAAAAAAAGTAAACAGCCCGAATAAACAATTAAAAAAAGTGTTGAGGGCCTGCACGCTGCTTGGATAAGCAGGCACACTCGTCGAGCAGATGAATAAACAGAGCGTTAACGGCGCTGTTCCAGCGTGTCACCCACCTTGGTTGCTCGCCACAATAGTTTTAGAGGAGTCTCCCGTGCTGCACAACTGGCAAAAATAACAGGTAGCCCGCATGCCACCCCTGGCGGCGGGGGTAGGCGTACCTGGTAATTCTGCCAGGTGCGCACATCATTTTTTTATCCTAGTCTTCACGGCAGACCAGTTGTTTCGAATCAAGCCTGACGCCCTCGCGGCAGTGAGAGGGAGCGCCAACTCGCGCCCCCGAACATGCCCGGTATAGGCCCCATAGCTTCACACCGGCTATTAAACGCATAGCGCACACTCAGGAACCCTGCAATCATGGCAACTACATCGAATGCCTTCAATTTTTCAAGTTTCATGCAGAGCAGTGTCGACCCTCGTACTGGCCTGTACACGCTAACCATTGCTCTTCCGGCCTTGAACGCCAATGACCTGTGCGGCCCCGACCTGCCCTTGCAATTGAGCTTTAACCCAATGAGCAAAGATAACAAAGGGTTTGGTATCGGCTGGAGCCTGAAACTCAGCAGTTTCAAGATCGACCCCGGCATGCTCTCGCTGCACACGGGTGAATCCTTCCTAGTTGCAGACAACGGTCCTGGCAACAAGCCCGTTATCGTAGAAAAAAAAATAGACAGCTTTCACTTCAGCAATATCAGCACAGGCAATAAAGAGCGTTTTCGTATTGCACATAAAGGCGGCCTGGTCGAAATACTCGAGCCCCAGGAAAATGATACTACTGTCGCCGTGCCTACGCGCGTCATCGGGCCTTCTGGCCACGGTATCACCCTATGTTACGACAATAAGACCCCGAGCAAGGTACGCCTAGAACACATCACCGATGACACTGGCCGTATACTGCTGGAAATAAAACACCCCACAGACTTCCGGACAGAGCTTACGTTCAACCCGAACACCCGTAGCTCCGCACGGTACACACTGGACCTGCATCAAGAAAAACTGCAAAAAGTCACCCTGCCTACATCAAGTGAAGAATACTGGGAACTGGACTACAACTTTTACGACGGATTCCCCTTCCTGATCAGCGTCGAAAACCCTGACAAAGGTGTGGAGACGATCACTTACCACGAAGGTACCGGGGGCCATAAGTACCCTGGTATCGCACGGTATCTACCTTCAGTTGATGAGCACTGGGTCAAGCCTGATATACGCAAGGAGAGCACTCACATACTAACGAAATACACATACTCCACCGACAACTTCCTGGGCAACGGCACAGGCCTGACTTACGGAAATGAAGACGGCACGGACCAACTCTACCGCTATACAGGCAATACCTTTAAATACAGCTCTACCGCCAAGCATTATCGGAATAAAGACGTCTATCGGACGGTCGTAAGCACATTTAACCGCTTCCATTTGATGACATCCCAGGTCACCACAGACAATGGCTGCATCGAGACCATTACAACGAAGTATCACGAAGTAGATGACCTAGAATTCAAATACCAGCCTGAGCACTTCCAGCTTCCAGACACCGTGACAAAATCATGGACGAAGGCGGATGACCCAATGGTAGGCGACTACGAGCAAACGAAAACCACATACGACCGCTATGGCAACGTGCTGACGGAACTCAAAGCCGACGGCACACTCATGGTGCGCGAGTATTACCGTGGTGCGGATGACCCGGAGGAATTCGAACGCAACCTCAAGTCCGTCGTCATCTACCCTGCCGCCCCGTCCAGCCCGGGCGAACCGCAGGCCCAGATCATAAGCAGCGAATTCTCCTATATTAAACTGACGGCACTGCAACAGGTTGACCCCGACCTGACAATGCCAGGATGGATGTCGCTGGAACGGGAAGCTATCTTCGAAGGCGAGGGCGATGCGCGCCAGTTGCTGCACACCAAAATTCGCAACTATCTGCATAAACCCGACACCCCGTTCCTGCATGGCCGGGTGGACGAACAAGAAACGCGAATCAACGATGTAATCACCACCAGCAAGTGGAAGTACGAAAAGGTCAAGGACGGCAATGGCGAGCTCACCTGGAGTTGCAGCACCGAAACCTTTACTGATCATACCCACACGCTAGCGAAAAAAACGGCCACCACCTATTCCCTGCACAACGGCCAGGTGGTATTGGAGCACGATGCCAATAACGTATTCACAAGCTATGAGTATGACGTACTGGGCCGTGTAACCGCAGAAATCGTGAACCCTGCCCCCCGTGTAACCGCAGAAATCGCGAACCCTGCCCCCCATCCCACCAGACGCACCACGGTCTACACGCAGCTCGAAGAAGATGGGCGCAAACGTAGTTGTGAGGAAGTCACCGACAGCAAAAAAGTCGTCACCATCACCGTATTCGATGGTTGCCACCGCCCCATCCGGGAAGAGCGTAAAGCCTGGGACGCCGTGACAAAAGAGGTCGTGACGCGCAAGGTAGCCGAGCTGAACTATGACTCGGCGGGCCGCCTGGTGAGCGAAATCGGCTATGACTACCTGCCGGACAAAGACGGCAATCCACAGCCGCGCGTGCTCGAGCTGAAGTCAAGCTACGAGTACGACGGCTGGGGCCAACTGTGTGAAGAAGTGCGCCCCGACGGCATCAAGCAATGTATCGACGCTACGCCGCTCGAGCCGGGTGGCCAACTGGTTACCCGCTGGATCGAAAGCCCGGAAGCGCCCGGGCAGAGGCTGCAACAGACCGTTAGCAAGCTCAACCGCTTCAGCAAACCGGTTTACGAGTACCGCCTGCTGGAGGAAGAAGTGGATCCCCCTGAGGGAGGCAAGCACCGGGTTACACGCAGGGCCGGCCACACTGACTTCACCTACGACGGGCTCGGCCGCTGCCTGAGCCGGACCGAAACTATCCTGGACCCGAAAGACGACAACGAGGTCATCAAACGCACCAGCAAGTTCACCTATGACGCCTTGGGCCGCATGACTACCAATCAGCGGCCAGATGGCTCGACCTTGATACGCACGTTCGCCCCCCACAGCATGGGCGAACTCGTCACTGAATTGCAGTTGAAAGAGAAAAAGGACAAACCTCTGCAGATGCTCTGCAAGCGCAAGTTCGACGGGCTTGGCCGCCTAGAGAGCATGACCGTGGGGTCGCGGGTGGAGGAATACACCTATCAGGGCCTGACCCAGTTGGTCCACACGCGCACGGCGTTCAGCCTGGTGGCCACAGGCAAAGGCACCCGCAAGCGGGTGATCAGCTATAAGTACAAGCCAGAGCTGACCGAGCAACCCAGCGAGCTTGTTGCAAAACTGGAGGACGAGGACGGCCGTACCCGCCAGGAGGAGCAGCAGAGCGCAGACTTCGTGTATGACGCCGAGAGCGCAGAAATTACCCACGCCAACAATGCATTGGGTAAACGCAGTTATAAGTACACCGACCAAGGCGACATTAGCGAAGAACACCTGACCGAGACTGAGGGTACGCCTTACAGCGTCACTTACCAGCACTCCTGGCAAGGCCTGCCGACACAGCGCAAGCACAGCGATGGCCAAGCCTGCGACTATGACTTCGATGACCACGGTCGGCTGGTATCGGTGGTACAGGGCAATCTCAAGTCGACGCTGACCTACGCCGTAGACACCGGCCTGCTGGAGACCACCGAAACCCGCGACACCAGCAACGCCGACGCGCAACAGCAACATGTGACACTGTGCACCCAGCACTATGACAGCCTGGGCAGGGAAACCCGCCGCACCTTGAGCGTCAACGGCCAGGCACGCCAGCTGGTACAAGTGTGGCTGGACAACGACATGCTGCATTCGCGAACTCTGTGGCAAGACGGGCAAAAACTGCGTGAGGAAAAGTACGAGTATGACAATCTTGGCCGCCTGAGCAAATACGATTGCCCTGTCGAAACCGCCAGCGGCCGGCAGATCACAACCCAGATGTTCCAGTTCGACGCGGTAGACAACATCATACGCTGCCGCACAGTGTTCAATGACGGCGATAGGGACACTGCGTACTTCACCTACAGCGCTCATGACATCTTCCGACTGGAAAAGGTCACCCATGATGTGCCACCTGAAGGCTACCCGGAAGAACAGACCTTCAGCTACGACGAACTGGGCAACATGCTCAACGATGAGCGCGGCAATACCTTGTACTACGACAGCCTTGGCCGCCTGCAGCAGGTGCAGGATGCCAACCGCCAGGTGACGGCGCAGTACCGCTATGACGGGCATGATCAGCTGCTGTACTCGGGCAATGACGCGAAGATGCAGCGCCGCTACCTGGGCCATAGCCTGGACAGCATATTGGAAGACGGCCTGCTCACCGAGTACCTGCACGCCGGCGGCCAACCTCGGGCACAACAACAAGCCGGCAAAGCCACACTGCTGCTTACCGACCATGCAGGCAGCGTGAACACCGAGTACGATGCCGACGGTACGCGCCATGCCCACTACGCCCCGTACGGTGAACAACTGCCCGAGGACGCCGGGCAGCCCCTGCGCAGCCTGCTGGCCTTCAACGGCGAAGCCCGCGAGCGCGCTTTGGGCTGGTACCTGCTGGGCAGCGGCTACCGCGCCTACAACCCTGGCCTGATGCGCTTCCACAGCCCAGACTCGATGCCGCCTGAGGAGGCCGGCATCAACCCGTACGTGTATGCCCTGGGCAATCCGGTTTACTGGCACGACCCCACCGGCCATCGCGGTGAACCCGTGACCCGTGGCCGCCAGGCACCGCTGGAACGGCGCAGAGAAGAAACACCCAACGTACCTTGGTATGCCTGGTTGGGCGTCGCTGCTCTCGCCGCCATTTTCGTCGTAGGGGCGGTCACAATGCCGTGGTCGCTTCCGGCCACCATCAGCGCGGGTGCCAACCTCGCTGCTGCGGTCCTGGCGGGGGTGGCGACACACTACACGTACGAAAACCCGGAACTTTCGGGCATGCTGTACAACTTTTCGAATGTGTTCTCCGTTATCGGCATGTTTGCGGGCGGATTTGCGGCTGGGGCGACGAAAGCGGCAAAATCGGCTGCCAAGGGCGCTCAAGCGGCGCCCGCAACAACCAATGCTAGTGTGGTAACAAATATTGATAACCGAACATACAACTTCATACAAAAAACTTCATATAAAATTCAGCCCAGCCGTGCTCGTGCGTCTATTCGCGCAATGATTGAGCCTAGGACGTCATCACCTGTGAGATCAAGGTCGGCGTCGATGTCCTCTACAAGCAGTAGGGCTTCTAGCACGCCTTCTCTGGCGAGTAACGCGCCTGCTCAGGCGAGTAGCACGTCTGCTCAGGCGAGTAGCTCCACAGTCTCTCAGACGAATGTCGTTAGCAGCGCAACCGGCGCAGCATCGTCCCCCAATCGCTTCAAGCTTGATCTGACACTACTGAGCGAGAGCAATGACTTCATAGTGCATAATAAGAACGGAAGAATCTACACTGCCCCCCCCTTGCCCTAACGGGTTATACGTCTCGCTGCCTCTGGCAGCGAGACGCCTCATCAAGCATCAAGACAACCACCAGAACATCCTTGTATTCCAACAAATCAGAAGCCTTTTCCTACATCCTCAGCCCTGACAGCCCTCTAACCTGCCCCCGCCTTTTCAACGTGACCCGGCAGACAACTGCCTGCACGCCCCGTCATTCGCTTCAGGCGCCTGCCACGAGCCCACTGTGCATCGTCCGTCGGCGCCGCCCAGGACACGCTCATGCCCCAGCTCGACCGGCGCAGGCTCTTGCCGTTGCGCCCGCGCCTCGCCCCGCTGCCGCCACTGCTTGGCGGCTGCCTGGCGTTGGCCCTTGCCCACCCTGCCTTGGCAGCCCCGTCCAACATTGCCTTCCAGCCCGGCTTCATGCGCCAGGCCCCCGGCCAGTCCGCCGAGGCCGGGGCCTTGGCGCTGCAAAACCTGGCCGCGCAGGCACTCCTGCCGCCGGGGCGCTACCGGGTGCAGGTCTCGCTCAACCTCAGCCCCCTGCACGAACAGGACATCGACTTCATCGAGGGCCCGAATGGCAAAGGGTTGCAGCCCTGCCTGACGGCCGAACTGCTACGCACCCTCGAGCTGCGCGAGCAGGCCCTGGAAACACCCCTGCCAGCCGACGACAGCTGCGTGGACCTGGCGCAGCTGGTAACACACGCCAGTGCCGATTTCGACCCCGCACAGTTGCACGTGTCGCTGTCGATCCCGCAAATCGCCCTGCGCCAGGACCGTACGGGCAGCGTGCCCGAGGCCCGCTGGAGCAACGGCATCAACGCCGCCTTCATCAGTTACCAGGCTTCGGCCCAGCACAGCAGCCAGCGCGATGGCCGCAGCCGCAGCAGCCAGGACCTGTACCTGAACAGCGGCGTTAACCTGGGGCCCTGGCGCCTGCGCAGCAAGCAGGCACTGCGCGAGGAGGCCGATGGGGCACGCCGCTGGACCCGTAGCGACACGTTCGCGCAGCGCGACCTGCCCGGCCTGCAGGCCAACCTCACCCTGGGCGAGACCTTCACCAACAGCGACATGTTCCGCAGCGTGCGCTTCACAGGCGCGCAGGTGGCGTCCGACTCGGGCATGCTGCCCGATGCAATGCAGCATTACGCGCCAGTAATCCGCGGGGTAGCCCAAAGCCGTGCCAAGGTAGAAATCCTGCACAATGGGTACCCCATCTATTCCAGCTACGTTGCGCCTGGCCCTTACGCCATCGACGACCTCAGCGTGGGCTCTGGCCATGGCGAGCTGGAAGTGGTCATCACCGAAGCCGATGGCCAAATCCGCCGCTTTACTCAACCCTACTCGAGCATGGGCAGCCTGCTGCGCGAAGGCGTGTGGCGCTACAGCGCGACCGTGGGCCGCTACGATGGCGCCGAACAACTCGACGACCCGCTGTTCTGGCAGGCCACCCTGGCCCGCGGCGGTGTCTGGGACACTACGCTGTATGGCGGCGTGCTTTCCAGCGAGTACTACAACGCCAGCGTGCTGGGCATGGGCCGCGACATCGGCCAGATAGGCGCGTTATCGTTCGATGTCACCCGTTCCTCCAGCGCCCTGGGCACCACGCTGGGCGACGCCCAGGGCCACAGCTTTGCCTTGCGCTACGGCAAAAGCTTCCAGAGCCGCACCAACCTGCGCTTCGCCGGTTATCGTTACTCGACCGAGGGCTACCGCGACTTCGACGAAGCGGTGCGGCAACGTAGTAATGCCAGCAGCTACCTTGGCAACCGCCGCAGCCGCCTGGAAGCATCGGTGTACCAGAGCGTCGGTGACCGCAGCGCACTCAACCTGACCTTATCTCAGGACACCTACTGGCAAACCAGCCACCAGCGCCGCCAGTACCAGTTGCAATACACCACCCGCCTGGGCAAGGTCGCGGTCAACCTGTTTGCCTCGCAGGCCCTGGACTCGAAAAACGACGACAGCCGCATGTTCGGCCTGAGCTTGAGCCTGCCACTGGACTTTGGCCGCCAGCATCAGGCCAGCTTCGACGTGCGCAACAACAATGGCCGGACCAGCGAACGCGCCAGCCTCAGCGGCGGCTTGCTGGACAACCAGCTCAGCTACAGCACCTTGCTGGCCAACGACGGCCAGGGGCGTAACAGCGGTGGGCTGTCTATCAACTACCAGGGCAGCCAGGCCAGTGTCGGCATGGGCTACAACGAAGGCAACGACTACCGCAGCATGTCGGTGAACGCCAGCGGTGCCGTGATGCTGCATGGCGACGGCCTGGCGTTTGGCAGCCACCTGGGCGAAACCATGGCCTTGGTCCACGTGCCCGATGTGTCCAGCGTCGGCGTACAGAACACCCCCTCGGCGCGTACCAATACCCAGGGTTATGCACTGGTGCCCTACCTGCGCCCCTATCGGCTGAATTCACTGGTACTGCAAACCGACGACCTTTCGCCGGAAGTGGTGATTGGCAATGCCAGCCAGCAAGTGGTGCCGCGCCGCGGCGCGGTGGTCAAGGCCAGCTACGAAATCGAGCATGTGGCCCGCCTGGTGCTGACCCTGCGGCAGGCCAATGGCCAACCCGTGCCGTTTGGCGCCCAGGTGCTCGATGCCGATGGCCAGAGCCTGGGTGTGGTCGGCCAGGCCGGCCAGGCGCTGGTGTCTACCCGCATCACAGGCCCGCAAACAATACGCGTGCTGTGGGGCGAGGCCAGCGATAAAGCCTGCACACTGAACATCGACCCGCAAGCACTCGCACAAGAGAGTGGCTATCGCCTGCAAACCCTGCACTGCCCACTGCCCGTAGCCAGCAGCCAGCCCCTGCTGCCCGGCGACAATACCCAGGAAATGCTCTGATGACCGCGTTCACCTTCAACATCGACCGCAGTTTGCGCCTGACCACCTGCTGCCTGGCCCTGGGCCTGTTCTCTGGCAACGCTTACGCCACCTGTTCGTTCCAGACGGGCGCCACCTACATGACCTACGCGCTTGACATGAAGACATTCTCGGTACCCCGCGATGCCCCAGACGGTACCGTGATCGGCAATTACCCAATGGACGAGTTCAACAGGGAGGGCGCCAGCGTCTTGTGCCGGCCGGACACTCTCAATCCGCCCAGGGCAAGGCTCACCAATACCGCGCCAATCTTCTCTGGCACCTTGCCCCCCCTGGGTGGCAAGAACATCAATGGCCGCATCCTGGAAACCAACATTCCCGGGATTGGTGTGTACATGGAGCTTGGTTGGCCTTTTGACGGCCGGGCCGGCAACTCCTTCGCCCCTGATCCTGGCACCTCCCCTGTCATACCCTATTCGGGTACCCTGCAAACCCAGCCTTACAACGTCGTTGTGTCGCTTATCAGGGGCAATGCCTGGCTCATCAAGACCGGGCCAATCGCACCCGGCTCCCACGACGTCAACAGCACTGTGTTTCATGGGCAACTGCATAACCTGGGCGAGGTCTTGGAGTACGGCATAACCGCCAGGGTGAACCAGGCGCAGTGTTCGCTGAAATCCAACTCAGTAAGCCCCGGCCTGGTGAACCTGGGCAATTACACCCCTGCCGATTTCACAGGGGCAAACCCCGCTACCCCGCCCGTTCCCTTCCAGATAACACTCAACGAGTGCAAAGACTCCAGCGCCCCCACCCCCGCGAATGTGTACATCGAGCTGGATGGCGCCAATGGCTCGGTGCCGACCGTTCCAGCTGAGGGACGCTTTAGCCTGGGTGGCGCTTCCGATGCCGCCGGGGTTGAAATCCAGCTGCTGCGTAGCGATGGTTCGCCCATGCCACTGCAATCGGAGGAAATGGTCAAGCCAATAAGCGTCGGCACTACCCATCTGGACTTCCAGGCGCGCTACTACAAGAGCGCACCAGTGATAACCCCGGGCTTGGCCGAGGGGGGGCTGACCTTTACCGTAAGCTACAAATAACGTGCAAAAAAGGCCGCAGGGTGAATACCCTGCGGCCTGTGTGACGATAAAAACAAATGATCGGAAACGAAAAAAGACGCCGAAGCGTCTTTTTCGAAGATTCACAAAGTTTGATTCGACCCCGTAAACCTGTATTTGGAGCGGGAAACGAGACTCGAACTCGCGACCCCGACCTTGGCAAGGTCGTGCTCTACCAACTGAGCTATTCCCGCAATTTGAAGCTTTACCGCTAATCGGCGTGAAGCGCCATGAAGACCTTCACCACCACTGCACCGCATAGACGCCACAGTATTTAAACTGGAGCGGGAAACGAGACTCGAACTCGCGACCCCGACCTTGGCAAGGTCGTGCTCTACCAACTGAGCTATTCCCGCAAATGGCGTCCCCTAGGGGACTCGAACCCCTGTTACCGCCGTGAAAGGGCGGTGTCCTAGGCCACTAGACGAAGGGGACACACAACACTTTTCAGTGCGCCAGATATTGAACCTCACGATTCAACCTGGGCTTTCTTTTCCTGCCCCGCCGTTAAGCGTTGCCGGAGAAATTGGAGCGGGAAACGAGACTCGAACTCGCGACCCCGACCTTGGCAAGGTCGTGCTCTACCAACTGAGCTATTCCCGCATTGGCGTCCCCTAGGGGACTCGAACCCCTGTTACCGCCGTGAAAGGGCGGTGTCCTAGGCCACTAGACGAAGGGGACACGCTGCTGGCATTACTGCCTGCTTTCACTCCCTGCCGCGTTTCGCTGTGTGCTTTACGCTGCAAGTGGCGCGCATTCTATGGATGCTTCGAACACCCGTCAACCCCTTTGTAGAAATTTATTTAAATCAATGACTTCCGGGTGGATGGGGGTGCAGATGCGGGCCGCGTTGTCGATATAGAGAGAGGGAGCGCTGTGCTGGCCTCTTCGCGGTTGAAGCCGCCCCTGCAGGGCCGCGCCGAGGTCGAGCCCGATGCACTGCCTGCGGGAGCGGCTTTAGCCACGAAGAGGCCAGCACAGGCGCTGTTCGTCCCCAGGCGAACTCACTACACTCAAGGCTGTAATTCTTCTTCAATGAGGCATTAACGGTGACACCACTTCTGATCACCCTGCTCATCGTGGCGGGCATCGCGTTGCTGATCGTGATCGGCTACCTCAATAATGTGGTCGAAAACAGCAAGCTGGAGCGCGCACGGCTGAAGATCGAGCTGGCGGACCGCCTGCGCCGCTGTGGCGAAATCACCGAGACCTTCCCCGGCCAGTTCATGACCCCGGCCTTGAAGCTGTTGCTGACCCGCCTGGAGCTGAACCTCAACCAGCGCCAACTGGCGCTGGACAAGCACAATGCCGAACTCAAGGCGCGCATCGCCGAGCTTGAAGGGCTGATCGCGCTCGGCGACAGCATCCCGGTGAACAACCCGCCCAACCCGATCCAGACCGAGGTAAAGGCCAAGGACGTGCGCTTCCTGCTGGAGGCGCTGCACACGCAGATCGTCAAGGCCACCCAGGAGAACGTCCTGCCAACCAGCGAGGGCAAGCACTGGGTCAAGGAGATCCGCCACCTGCTGGTGCTGCTGCACATCGAATTCTTCAACAACCTCGGCCAACAGGCCCTGCAACAGGAACAGCCGGGCCAGGCCCGCCTGGCCTTCGAGCGCGGCGTGCAGTACCTGCGCAAGCAGCCGGAACCGAAAGTGTATGAAGAGCAGCTGACGTACCTGGAGAAACTGCTGGCGCGTGCCAATGCCCAGGTGCTGGACCAGATGGAGCCGGCCGAGAACGAGCACAACGAATTGACCGATGGCCTCAAGACCGATGAGGAAGAGACCTGGAAGAAGAAGGTGATCTACGACTGATGCCTCAACCCGTACTGGCCTCATCGCGGTCCGACTTGCCCGCGATGAGGCCCGTACAGTCAACACCCATCAGCAGTCAGTCAATTCCAGAAAGACCGCTGCCAACCGCTCCAGCCCCGCCTGGTCCGCCTCGCTAAACCGCCCGACCTTTGGGCTGTCCAGGTCGAGCACACCAATCAGCCTGCCCTCCTTCACCAGCGGGATCACCAGTTCGCTGTTGGACGCACTGTCACAGGCGATGTGCCCCGGGAACGCATGCACGTCCTCGACCCGCTGTGTCTGCCGGGTAGCCGCTGCTGCGCCGCACACACCGCGGCTGAACGGTATGCGCACACAAGCTACCTGGCCCTGGAACGGGCCCAGTACCAGCTCTTCGTTACGGTTGAGGTAGAACCCGGCCCAGTTCAGGTCGGCCACCTGGTTGTACAGGAACGCCGAAAACTGCGCCGCATTGGCGATGAAGTCACGCTCGTCGGCAAACAGCGCCTGCACTTGCGCAGCCAGCAGGTCATAGCCGTCTAGGCCGGCGCCACTGGCATTGAGGTCGATCATTTATTTCTGCTCCAGCAATTGCAGCCCGACCCAGTAGCGGGCGAACTGATAGGCACAACGGCCATTACGGTTGCCGCGGCCGGTGGCCCAGCGCACGGCGAGGATGTCGAGGGCTTCGGTGCGCTGCCAGGCCAGCCCGGCAGGCTGCGCCAGCTGGCCGATCCAGTGCTCGACCACGCTGAGGAAGTGTTCCTGGGTGAACGGGTAGAACGACAGCCACAAGCCAAAACGGTCGGACAAGGCAATCTTGTCTTCTACCGCTTCGCTGGGGTGCAGTTCGCCATCGACCCGCTTCCAGTTCTCATTGTCGCTCTCCTTCTCCGGCACCAGGTGGCGACGGTTGGAGGTGGCGTACAGCAGCACGTTATCCGGCGCCTGTTCCAGCGAACCATCGAGCACGCTCTTGAGCACCCGGTAGTCGCCCTCCCCGGCTTCGAACGAAAGGTCGTCACAGAACAGGATAAAGCGCTGCGGCAGCTTCTGCAGCTGCTCGACCACGCGCGGCAGGTCGGCCAGGTGATCGCGCTCGATCTCGATCAGGCGCAGCCCGGCGCCCGCGTGCTCGGCCAGCAAGGCACGCACCAGCGACGATTTGCCGGTGCCGCGCGAACCCCACAGCAGGGCGTGGTTGGCCGGCAGGCCATTGATGAACTGGTGGGTGTTGCGGCCCAGCTGGTCACGCTGCTTGTCGACGCCGATCAGGTCGGTCAAGCGAATGTCCAGGCTGACTTGCAACGGCATCAGGTAACCGCTGCGGCCATCGCGCTGCCAGCGCGCGGCCAGGGTGGTGGCCCAGTCGATGTCCGGGCGCAGGGCCGGCAACAAAGGCTCAAGGCGCGCCAGCACGGACTCGGCGCGTTCCAGAAAACTATTCAAGCGGGCGTCCATGACGACTCCTAGCAATTCAGGTTCAGGGCTGCAGTGCGGGCCTTTCGCGGGTAAATCCGCTGCCACAGGTACGCATATGACCTGTAGGAGCGGGTTTACCCGCGAGAGGCCGGCACTGACAGTTGAGCAATCAAGGCTGAATGTGTGACAGGCCCACCAGCAGCCGGGGTTGATCGGCTATGCTTGCGCAGCGCAAGGGATGTGAAACCGGCTCGGGACCCATGGATATCAAGTTCACCAATCGCCTGTCATACAAGCAAGCCCGGTTGACAGTCCTGGTCGGCTTCATCCTGGGAACATTGCTCAGTCTCATCCAGATCGGCATCGATTATGCCAGCGAAGACGCATCCATCAACCGCGAAGTGCAGGCGTTGCTGCAAATCAGCCACAACCCGGCCTCGCGCATCGCCTACAACATCGACTCGGAACTGGCGCTGGAGCTGACCCGCGGCCTGCTGCAGTCGCCGGCGATCATCCGGGCGCGCTTGATCGACAACAACGAGACGGTGCTGGCCGATGTGCAGCGCGCGGCCCTGCAGGACCGCTACCGGCCCCTGAGCGACTTTCTGTTCGGCGAGCAGCGCCAGTTCAAGGAGCGTCTTTACCTCACCCACATGCCCGAGGAATACCTCGGCACCCTGTACCTGGACGTCGACACCTACGCCTTTGGCAGCCGCTTCCTCGAGCGTGCCGGGGTCACCCTGCTCAACGGCTTTGCCCGCAGCCTGGTGCTCACCGGCATTCTCCTGGCGCTGTTCTACATGATGCTGACCAAGCCCTTGGTGACAGTAATCGGCGCCCTCAGCGGGCGTGATCCGCGCCAGCCTGGGCAAACCCGCCTGGAGTGCCCCCATGGCCATGAGCTGGACGAGATCGGCGTGCTGGTCAAGGTCGCCAACCAGCAGTTCGTCAGCATGGCCACCGAGATCCAGCAGCGGCGCAGCGCCGAAAATCGCCTGACGCAGTATCTCAACGAGCTGGAAGATATCGTCTCGGCTCGCACCGAAGAACTCAAGGCCAGCAACAGCCGCCTCAGCCAGTCCAACCAGGAGCTGGTCGAAGCCCGCCAGCGCGCCCTTGACATGGCCCAGGCCCGCGCGGCCTTTCTGGCCAACATGAGCCACGAAATCCGCACCCCGCTCAACGGCATGCTCGGCATGATCGCCCTGGCCCTGGACAGCCCCCTGGCCAGCGAGCAGCGCCAGCAACTGTCCATCGCCCACGACTCGGGCAAGGTGCTGGTGGAGTTGCTCAACGATATCCTCGACCTGTCCAAGTTCGACGCCGGGCAGCTGGAACTCGAACGGATACCCTTCGACATGGGCGCAATGGTCGAGGACACCGCCAACCTGCTGTCACAGAACGCCGCGCAAAGCGTCGAGCTGACCTGCCTGATCGCCCGCGACTTCCCAAGCTCGGTGCTGGGCGACCCCACCCGCGTGCGCCAGGTGGTCAGCAACCTGCTGTCCAATGCCCTCAAGTTCACCCGCTTCGGCCGCGTCGACCTGCACCTGGCGCGTATCGTTGGCGGGGTGCGCCTGGAGGTGCGCGACACCGGTATCGGCATACCCGAAGATGCCCAGGCGCGGATTTTCCAGCCATTTACCCAGGCCGGCGCCGGTATCACCCGCCAGTATGGCGGTACCGGCCTGGGCCTGGCCCTGACCCGCAACCTGTGCAAGGCCATGCAGGGCCACCTGCATATCCGCTCCGCACCAGGTTTTGGCAGCGTGTTCAGCGCCGAATTGCCGCTGGCCACCCATACCGAAGCCATCCCGCCGGCACCGCTGCAAGGCCGGGTCGTGACCCTAAGCAATGCAGGCAGCGGCCTGTGCGAACTGCTGCAGAACGTGCTGCCGGCCTGGGGGCTGGCGTACCAACGGCAAGACAGCACGGCGGCACTGGATGGCCGCGCGATCGACCTGCTGATCACCGACGACCTGGAGCATCTGTTCCAGCTGCGCCCTGCGCTCAAAACGCCAATCCTGCTGGTGACCGCCTATGGCAACTTCCTGCCCGCCGAACAGTCAGCGCAGCTGGCGCCTCTGCACCAGCTGGCCCGCCCACTGGCGCGCAATGCCCTGTACCAGACCCTGCGCCGCACCTTGCAGGGCCATGCCCCCGAGCACCCGCTGGCCACGCCATCGCTAACCGCCGCTAGCGGCCGCGCGCGCATTCTGCTGGTGGAAGACAACCCGGTGAACCAGCTGGTGGCCAAGGGCATGCTGGCCAAGCTCGGCTGCCAGGTGCAGCTGGCCACCCAAGGCGCCGAGGCGCTGGAATGGCTGGAGCAGGCGGATTTCGACATGGTGCTGATGGACTGCAACATGCCGGT
>Ga0213821_1000145_pt1 | contig 48943 bp, 48 predicted proteins | sample MC6MC0909MG_FD_179894 | JGI IMG/M metagenome (GOLD analysis project Ga0213821, IMG submission 179894) | Enriched soil aggregate microbial communities from Iowa State University, Ames, United States - MC6-MC0909-MG | ecosystem: Environmental > Terrestrial > Soil > Unclassified | place: USA: Iowa...
CCGTGCGCTGGGCGTGACCATGTACCTGCCGGAAGGCGACAAGTACTCGATGAACCGCGTGGCGATCGAATCGCAGCTGTGCTCGCTGTACGGCGGCCGCGTCGCCGAAGAGCTGATCTTCGGCGCCGACAAGGTCACCACCGGTGCCTCCAACGACATCGAGCGCGCGACGAAGATGGCCCGCAACATGGTCACCAAGTGGGGCCTGTCCGACGAGCTCGGCCCGATTGCCTATGGCGAGGAGGACGACGAAGTGTTCCTGGGCCGTTCGGTGACCCAGCACAAGAGCGTTTCCGACGATACCGCGCGCCGCATCGACGAAGTGGTCCGCAGCATCCTGGACAAGGCGTATGCCCGCACCACGGAGCTGATGAAGGCCAACATGGACAAGCTGCACACCATGTCGCAGCTGCTGCTGCAGTACGAAACCATCGACGCGCCGCAGATCGACGCGATCATGGAAGGTCGCGATCCGCCGCCGCCGATGGGGTGGGGCAAGTCCAACAAGGACGGCGGCAACAACAACAACGACAAGGGTGGGGACGCCCGTCCGGTGCCGCCGATTGCGGGGCCTGCCGAGCAGATCTGACGATGCACGCGTGAAGCACGAAGGCCGGGGAGACCCGGCCTTCTTCGTTTCCGGCGCCCGCGATCCGGGCGACAATGGTGGTCCTGCCTGATGGTCCTTTCCGGAGTTGCCATGTCCACGCCACCGCCCCCGGTTTCGCATACCACCGAAATGGTGATCGCCACGGTGGTGGGCGCCGCAGTGGGCCTGCTCAGCGAAAACTACCTGCTGGGGGGCATCGTCGGGATCGTGCTCGGCATCGTCCTGAGCGTGGGCAAGACCGTCTACCTGGACCGCAGGCGGCGCAGGCGCTGAGGTATTGCAGCGGCTGCCCGCACTGGGCAGGATGCGCATGCGGGGGCGCATGTCGCGTCCGCGCACCACATTCCAGGGGGAACTCGATGCGTCATTCCATGCGCGCGGCGCTCGCCGCGCTGCTGTGCTGTGCCACGCCCGTCATGGCCGCTACCGTCCAGGTACAGGACCCGGTGCCGTTTTCGGAAGAGGCCTACATTCCACGCTACATCATGTCCGAATGCCAGATGGGCCAGCAGCTGGCAAGCGCGCTCGCCGAACGTGCCGGTGAATATGGCAACACGGTGCAGCTGCAGGCGGAACCGGGCGGGCAGGGGCGCGTGCTGAAGCTCGAGTTCATCGAAGCGAACGGCAAGGGCAACATGTTCCTGGGCTTCGGCAAGTCGGCCACGGTGCGGGGCGAGCTGTATGAAGATGGCCGGCGGCTGGCGGGCGTGACCGCACGCCGGTCTTCCGGACTGGTCTCCAGCGGCGGCAACAAGGGCTCGTGCGAAGCGCTGGAGCGGATCGTCACCGTCATCGGCGGCGACCTCGCGCAGTGGCTGGCCGACCCGGTCGACAACGTACGCTTGGGCGACACCCGCTGACGGGTGCTGCCATGCGCCAGCGTAAACTAGGCGCTGGCGTACTTCGTGGATGGCCCATGTTCGACACTTCTCCCCAGCTTGACTGTGGCGGCCGCGTGCTGCGGCTGGACCGCCCGCGCGTGATGGGCATCGTCAATGTCACCCCGGATTCGTTCTCCGACGGCGGCGCGCACGACACGGTGGACGCAGCAGTCGCACATGGGCTGCAACTGGTGGCCGAAGGCGCCGACCTGCTCGATATCGGCGGCGAGTCGACCCGGCCGGGCAGCGCCCCGGTGCCATTGGACGAAGAGCTGCGCCGGGTGATCCCGGTGATCGAGCAGCTGGCCCGGCAGACCGCCGTGCCGATCAGCATCGATACCTTCAAGCCCGAGGTGATGCGTGCGGCGGTCGCCGCCGGCGCCGGGATGATCAATGACATCCACGCGCTGCGCCAGGAGGGTGCGCTCGCCGCTGCCGCCGAGCTCGGCGTCCCGGTGGTGCTGATGCACATGCAGGGCGAGCCCGGCAGCATGCAGGACACCCCGCAGTACGACGACGTCGTCGCCGAGGTCCACCGTTTCCTGGCCGACCGGATGTTCTCGGCGGAAATGGCCGGCATCGCGAAGAAGAACCTGATCATCGACCTGGGCTTCGGCTTCGGCAAGACCACCGACCACAACATGATCCTGCTGGCGCGCTCGGCCCGCTTCCTGGAGCTGGGCGTGCCGATGCTGGCCGGGCTGTCGCGCAAGCGCAGCATCGGCGAGCTGACCGGACGCCAGGTGCCGCGTGAGCGTGTCGCCGGCTCGGTGGCCGCACACCTGCTCGCCGCGCAGCGTGGCGCCATGATCCTGCGCGTGCATGACGTGGCGGCCACCGTGGATGCGCTGAAGGTGTGGGCGGCGGTGGACGCGGTGCCGATGCCGCGCGTGGACGCCGCACCGGCCATGCCGCGCTGGCCGGACGAGGACTGATGGCGGTCGATCGGCGCCCGCTCGCGATCGCGGTGATGGGCCCGACCGCGTCGGGCAAGACCGCGACCGCCATCGCCCTGGCCCGGCAGCTGGGCGGCGAGATCGTCAGCGTCGATTCGGCACTGGTGTATCGCGGCCTGGACATCGGCTCGGCCAAGCCCGATGCCGACGAGCGCGCGCAGGCGCCGCACCACCTGCTGGACCTGCGCGACCCGTGGCAGACCTATTCAGCGGCCGAGTTTGCCGCCGACGCCGCGCGCGCCGTGGCCGACATCGTCGCGAGGGGACGCATGCCGATCCTCGCCGGTGGCACCGGTCTCTATTTCCGCGCCCTGCTGCAGGGGCTGTCGCCGATGCCGCCGGCCGACCCAGGGCTGCGCGCCCGGATCAGCGCCGAAGCCGCGGTGCAGGGCTGGCCGGCACTGCACGCCCAGCTGGCGGCGGTCGACCCGGTGGCCGCTGCGCGCATCCATGCCACCGATCCACAGCGCATCCAGCGCGCGCTGGAGGTCTACCAGCTGACCGGGCGGCCGATCAGCGAATGGCAGAAGCAGCCGGGGGTGGATCGGTTGCCGGTGCGTTGCCTGAAGCTGGTGCTGGCCCCGCGCGAGCGCAGCGTCCTGCACCAGCGCATCGAGACCCGCTTCGACCGCATGCTCGCGCAGGGCTTCCTGGACGAGGTGCGGGCGCTGCGGGCGCTGCCGCAGATGGCCGCCGCCGCCGCGCCGCTGGACCTGCCGGCAGTGCGCGCGGTCGGTTACCGGCAGGCCTGGGAGTTCCTGGACGGGCAGGGGACGGCCGCCACGTTCCGCGACCGGGGCATCTACGCCACCCGGCAGCTGGCCAAGCGCCAGCTCACCTGGCTGCGCGGCGAGCTTGATGCGCGCTGGTTCGACCCCCATATCGACCATGCTTCCCTGGCGGATGCGGTCGCCGCCTTTGTGGCCCGCTGAGCCACAGCGTGTTGCCGCCGGCCCGTGTACCATCGGGGGTTCCGGTGGCGGGGGCCGTGGCGACTGCCGGAAGACCATAAAAACAATAATGAGGAGTGTGCAATGTCCAAGGGGCAATCGCTGCAGGATCCGTTTCTGAATGCACTTCGGCGCGAGCGCGTGCCGGTGTCGGTGTATCTGGTGAACGGCATCAAGCTGCAGGGAACGATCGAATCGTTCGACCAGTTCGTTGTCCTGCTGCGCAATACGGTCAGCCAGATGGTGTACAAGCACGCCATTTCGACCGTGGTGCCGGCACGCAATGTCAAGGTGGGCCCCGGTGGTGGCTATGTGCAGTCCAGTGACGGTGGCGCCGAAGGCGCCCAGGAAGAAGACGACGTTGAATGAAGTAAGCAACAACGGAGGCGCGCGTGTTTGACCGTTCAAAGCGAGGCGAACACGCGCTGCTGATCCAGCCGCACGCTGGCCGGCTGGAAGAAGACGTGCTGGAAGAGTTCACCGACCTGGCCCGCTCGGCCGGGGCCAGCATCGCGGCCACCCTTACCGCGCGCATCGACCGGCCCAATCCGTCGGTGCTGATCGGCTCGGGCAAGCTCGACGAAATCAAGGCAGCCGCCGAGGCCACCGGTGCCGACCTGGTGCTGGTCAACCACGCGCTGTCGCCGTCGCAGGAGCGCAACCTGGAGCGGTTCCTCGAGCGCCGCGTGATCGACCGTACTGGCCTGATCCTGGACATCTTCGCCCAGCGTGCGCACAGCCATGAAGGCAAGCTGCAGGTCGAACTGGCCCAGCTGCGCCACATGTCGACGCGGTTGATCCGTGGCTGGACCCATCTGGAGCGCCAGCGCGGCGGTTCGATCGGCCTGCGCGGTCCGGGCGAAACCCAGCTGGAAACCGACCGTCGCCTGCTGCAGAAGCGGGTCGAGCAGCTGCAGAAGCGGCTGGAGAAGGTCGAAGTGCAGCGTACCCAGATGCGCCGTGCGCGCGTGCGCAGCGAGCTGCCGCGCGTGGCGCTGGTCGGCTACACCAATGCCGGCAAGTCGACCCTGTTCAATGCCTTGACCGGGGCCGAGGCCTACGCGGCCGACAAGCTGTTCGCCACCCTCGACCCGACCGTGCGGCGCATCGCGGTGCCGGGCGGCAACGTGGTGCTGGCCGACACGGTGGGCTTCGTCCGCGACCTGCCGCACGAACTGGTCGCGGCCTTCCGCGCCACCCTGAGCGAAGCGCGCGAAGCCGATTTCCTGCTGCACGTCGTCGACGCGGCCGATCCGCATCGCGAAGAGCGCATCGCCCAGGTCGACGAGGTGCTCAACGAAGTCGGCGCCGGCGAGCTGCCGCAGCTGCTGGTGTTCAACAAGATCGACCGCATCGAGGGCAGCGAGGTCCGTCACGACGGCCAGGACGGCATCCCCGACAGCGCCCGCCGCGAACGGGTCTGGATGTCGGCGCGCGATGGGCTGGGCCTGGACCTGCTGCAGTCGGTGCTGGGCAAGCGCCTGGGCCTGCAGCACGTCAGCGGAGACCTGCGCCTGCCACCGACCGCCGGTCGCCTGCGCTCGCGCCTGCACCAGCTCGAAGTGGTGCGCGGCGAACAGAGCGACGAGGACGGCTGGCTGCTGCAGGTGGAAATCCCGATCGCCGAAGCCGAGAAGCTGGCCGCGGCAGACGACGGCGCGCCGATCCGCGCGCTGCTGCCCGAGAAGGTTCCGGAATGGTGACGTCCGTTCCTACCGACGCCGACCTGTCCGATCTCGCCCGCGAGGTCGGACAGCGCCTGCATCAGGCGTCGCTGCAGCTGGTCACGGCCGAAAGCTGCAGTGGCGGCTGGATCGCCAAGGCGATGACCGACATTGCCGGTTCGTCGGCCTTCTTCGACTGCGGCATGGTGGTCTACAGCTATGAAGCCAAGCAGCGCCTGCTTGGCGTGCGCGCGCAGACCCTGGAGCAGTTCGGCGCGGTGAGCCGCGAGACCGTGCTGGAGATGGTCTCCGGCGCGCTGGTCAATTCCGGCGCCGGCATGGCCGTGGCGGTAACCGGCATCGCCGGGCCGGGCGGCGGCAGCGCCGACAAGCCGGTGGGCAGTGTCTGGATCGGCTGGAAACAGCGTGGCGGCTATGCCCGCGCGCAGCTGTTCCAGTTCGACGGCGACCGCGATGCGATCCGCCGCCAGACCGTGCTGCAGGCGCTGACGGGAATTTTCCCGACGGTGTGACATCCTGAGACGGGTCGTCGAACGAGGGTGCGCCAATGTGGGAAACGCTGGGAACCGTCCGTGACCTGGGGCGCCTGCAGGAAATCGCCTCGGTCCTGATCCGTTACGGCTTCGGCGACCTGGTGCGCCGCATCGGCCTGGCCGATGTGCTTGAACGTGCCGGCCGCCTGCTGCACTGGAACGATACCGGGCAGATCCTGCGCATGACCGCGCCGGTGCGGGTGCGGCGTGCGATGGAGGAGCTCGGCCCGACGTTCGTCAAGCTCGGCCAGGTACTGGCTACCCGCGTCGACCTGTTTCCGCCGGAGTGGATCGCCGAGTTCTCCGAACTGCAGAATGCGGTGCCCGCGCTGCCCTATGCGGCCGTGCGCGAACAGCTCGAGGCCGACCTCGGCGCGCCGGCCAGCGAGGTGTTTGCCTGGCTGGATGAAACGCCGATGGCGGCCGCCTCGCTGGCGCAGGCGCATCGCGCCACCCTGCACGATGGCCGCGCCGTGGTGCTGAAGATCCGCCGCCCCGGCATCCGCGACGTGATCGAAGCCGACCTGCGCCTGCTGGCGCGGCTGGCCGAGATCGTCGAGGCACGACTGCCGGACCTGCAGCGCTACCGTCCGGCCGAGGTGGTGCAGCAGTTCCAGGTGTCGTTGCGGCGCGAACTGGATTTCGCCGCCGAGTGCCGCAACGCCGAACGCATCGCGCGCAATTTCGCAGGGCGCACCAACATCCTGATTCCCAGCGTGCACTGGCAGTGGACCTGCGAAAGCCTGAACGTGCAGGATTTCGTCGACGGCATTCCCGGCCGCGACCTGGCCGGCGTGGATGCCGCCGGCCTGGACCGGGTACGGCTGGCCCGCACCGGTGCCCGCATCGTGCTGAAGATGGTGCTGGAAGATGGCTGTTTCCACGCCGACCCGCACCCGGGCAACATCATCTACCTGCGCGATGGCCGGATCGGGGTGATCGACTTCGGCATGGTCGGGGCGATCTCCGAGCAGCGCCGGTTCCAGGTCGCGCAGCTGCTGCATGGCCTGGTGGCGCAGGAGCCCGAAGCGGTGACCGACGTGCTGCTGGACTGGTCCGGTGGCATCGACGTGGACGAATCGCGGCTGCAGCAGGACATCAGCAGTTTCGTCGACCAGTACCGCGGGGTGCCGCTCAAGGACCTGCACATGGGCCTGATGCTGGGCAACATCACCCAGATCCTGCGCCAGTACGGGCTGACCCTGCCCGCCGACCTGGCGTTGATGATCAAGACCTTCCTGACCCTGGAAGGCATGGGCCGCCAGCTCGACCCGCAGTTCGACATGGCCACTGCCGCGCGCCCGTTCCTGGAGCGGGTCATGTGGCAGCGCTTCGCGCCCTCGGCCCTGCTCAAGCGGGGCAAGCGCAGCGTGGTCGGCCTGCTCGAGCTGGCCGGCGACCTGCCGCGCGACGTGCGCCGGCTGGTGCAGATGGCGCGCCGCGGGCGCCTGCAGCTCAAAGTGGAAACGACGGCGCTGCAGGGCTTCGGCGAGCAGGTCAACCGTGCTGCCAACCGCCTGGTGGTGGGGGTGATCACCGCCGCGTTGATCATCGGCTCGTCGATCGTGATGCACAGCGTGGGCGGGCTTTCCAGCCGCTGGTTGCTGGCGCTGGGCGTGGCCGGCTTCGTGGGGGCGGGGTTGTGCGGGGTGTGGATCCTGTTTTCGATCTGGCGGTCGGGGCGGTAGAGCCGACCGTTGGTCGGCTGCCCTTCGGGCGGCGTCATGACACCTGACCGGCGGCTTCGGCACCTCTAAACGTTGGACGGATGGCCGGAAGAGGGCGGGTGCGGCTTCGGACACATTGCCGCGCTGCGCGCGGTCTCCACGCAGGGCGTGGATCTACACCTGGTGCTACGAGGTCGTCGCGCATTGCGATGGCCCGACCAACGTAGAGCCACGCCCTGCGTGGCCGCTCTCCGCTTTTTTGATCGGGGCACTTGTGCCGATCAGGTGTTAGTAGTATTACTACTAACCATGGACCTTACCGATACCCAGCAGGCGATCCTGCAGTTGATCGCCGAGCGCATCGAGACCGACGGCGCGCCGCCGTCGCAGACGGAAATCGCCCGCGCGTTCGGCTTCAAGGGCGTGCGGGCCGCGCAGTACCACCTGGAAGCGCTGGAACAGGCCGGGGCGATCCGTCGCATCCCCGGCCAGGCGCGCGGCATCCGGCTGGTCCAGGCGCCGCCGCTGCAGGAGGGCCTGCCGGCCTCGCTGGCGGTGCCGGCGCTGCCCGACCACGTGCTGCGCCTGCCGGTGCTCGGGCGGGTCGCCGCCGGCCTGCCGATCGGGGCCGACATCGGCTCGGACGATTTCGTGGTGCTGGACCGGGTGTTCTTCTCGCCGGCGCCGGACTACCTGCTCAAGGTCCAGGGCGATTCCATGATCGACGAAGGCATCTTCGATGGCGACCTGATCGGCGTCCATCGCACCCGCGATGCCCGTTCGGGACAGATCGTGGTGGCCCGGATCGATGACGAGATCACCGTCAAGCTGCTGAAAATGGGCAAGGACCGGATCCGGCTGCTGCCGCGCAACCCGGATTACCAGCCCATCGAAGTCCTGCCCGACCAGGACTTCGCCATCGAAGGGCTGTACTGCGGACTGCTGCGGCCCAACCGCTGATCCCTTCCATGCGTGAAATGCACGGTCTTTTGTGGCGATTCTCTGGTTCTGCTGAGGTTGGTACGGATGTCCGATAATTTTTTTCCGAATGCCGGGCAGAATCTCAGCCTGTGCGATACGCCAACTTTAAAGTGACCCCGTGGCCAAGAAGACCTCCAAAGACATCACCTCCAACGACATGACCTCTGCAAGGACCAATCCGATGGACGAGAACAAGAAGCGCGCCCTCACCGCCGCCCTGAGCCAGATCGAAAAGCAGTTCGGCAAGGGGTCGGTCATGCGCATGGGTGACCGCGTCATCGAGGCCGTCGAGGTCATCCCGACCGGCTCGCTGATGCTGGACATCGCGCTGGGCATCGGTGGCCTGCCGAAGGGCCGGGTGGTGGAAATCTATGGTCCGGAATCCTCGGGCAAGACCACCCTGACCCTGCAGGCGATTGCCGAATGCCAGAAGAAGGGCGGCACGGCCGCCTTCATCGACGCCGAGCACGCACTCGACCCGATCTACGCCGCCAAGCTGGGCGTGAACGTGGACGACCTGCTGCTGTCGCAGCCGGACACCGGTGAGCAGGCGCTGGAAATCGCCGACATGCTGGTGCGTTCGGGCTCGGTGGACATCGTGGTGGTCGACTCGGTCGCCGCACTGACCCCGAAGGCCGAAATCGAAGGCGAGATGGGCGACCAGCTGCCGGGCCTGCAGGCCCGCCTGATGAGCCAGGCGCTGCGCAAGCTGACCGGCAACATCAAGCGCTCCAATACCCTGGTGGTGTTCATCAACCAGCTGCGCATGAAGATCGGCGTGATGATGCCGGGTCAGAGCCCGGAAGTGACCACCGGCGGCAACGCGCTGAAGTTCTATGCCTCGGTCCGCCTGGACATCCGCCGCATCGGCGCGATCAAGAAGGGCGACGAGATCATCGGCAACCAGACCAAGATCAAGGTCGTCAAGAACAAGCTGGCGCCGCCGTTCAAGCAGGTCATCACCGAGATCCTGTACGGCGAGGGCATCAGCCGCGAAGGCGAACTGATCGACATGGGCGTGGAAGCCAAGCTGGTCGAGAAGGCCGGCGCCTGGTACAGCTACGGCGAAGAGCGCATCGGCCAGGGCAAGGACAACGCCCGTGGTTACCTGCGTGACAACCCGCAGGTGGCCCAGCGCCTGGAAGCCGAGCTGCGCGAGAAGTTCCAGCCGGCCGAAGCCGTCCGTGAGGGTGGCGAGGACGACGGCGAAGACGACGCCGAGTAAGTTTCCTGCGGGGCAGGGCAGCGCCGTCAGTGACGCTCGCCCTGTCCCGGGGTTCAACATTCCCCCGACGGGGGGAGCGCCATGGACGGCGCAATTCATCGAGGTGCCCATGCACGACCCAGACGCCCCGGCACCCGGCCGCAAGCGCCGCGTCCGTGAACAGACCCCGGTCCAACGCGCGCTTGGCCTGCTGGTACGCCGCGAGCATTCGCGCAAGGAACTGACCCGCAAGCTCACCGCGCGCGGGATCGACACCGACGACGCCGCCGCTGCCGTTGACAAGCTCACTGAAGCCGGCTGGCAGGACGACACCCGCTTTGCCGAGAACCTGGTCCGGGTCCGCGCCAATACCGGTTACGGGCCGATCCATATCCGCGCCGAACTGGGTACCCATGGCCTGGACAGCGAGCAGATCGCGGCTGCGATGGAGACCTTCGAGGGCGACTGGGTCGAGAATGCCCGGGACCTGGTCCGGCGCCGGTTTGGCGAGGCCGGGCCGCAGGAGCTGCCCGAGCGCCGCAAGGCGGCCGATCTGCTGGCCCGCCGGGGTTTCGACGGCGACAGCATCCGCCGCGCGACACGCTTCGACCTGGATGAATGACCGCCCGCACACGCACGGCGTGTCCCCACGCCCCGGGCCTGTTACCCTTTGTGGTTTCGGCGGTCCCGTAGGTGACACCCGGCCATAGGGGCCGCGTGCCAGGGGCCGACCGGCCCGCAGACAGCCAGCCCCCCATGACCGAATCCGCCAAGTTCACCACCTCCCAGATCCGCAGCGACTTCCTTGAATTCTTCAAGGGCAAGGGCCACACCATCGTGCCGTCGGCGCCGCTGGTGCCGGGTAACGACCCGACCCTGCTGTTCACCAATTCCGGCATGGTGCAGTTCAAGGACGTGTTCCTTGGCGCCGAGAAGCGCAGCTATGTGCGCGCGGCCGACGTGCAGCGCTGCCTGCGCGCCGGCGGCAAGCACAACGACCTGGACCAGGTCGGCTATACCGCTCGCCACCACACCTTCTTTGAAATGTTGGGCAACTGGTCGTTCGGCGACTACTTCAAGAAGGACGCCATCGCCTGGGCCTGGGAACTGCTGACCCAGGTCTGGAAGCTGCCGGCGGACCGCCTGCTGGTCACGGTGTACCAGACCGATGACGAGGCCTACGCGTTGTGGCGCGACATGGTCGGCATTCCGGAAGCGCGCATCGTGCGCATCGGTGACAACAAGGGCGCACCGTTTGCCTCGGACAACTTCTGGCAGATGGCCGACACCGGCCCGTGCGGCCCGTGCACCGAGATCTTCTACGACCACGGCGACCATATCGCCGGGGGTCCGCCGGGCTCGCCGGACGAAGACGGCGATCGCTACATCGAAATCTGGAACCTGGTGTTCATGCAGTTCGACCGCCAGCCGGACGGCACCCTGGTGCCGCTGCCGGCGCCGTGCGTGGACACCGGCATGGGCCTGGAGCGCCTTGCCGCGATCCTGCAGCACGTGCACACCAACTATGAGATCGACCTGTTCCAGGCGCTGATCCGCAAGGCCAGCGAATTGACCGGCATGGCCGACCTGGAGAACAAGTCGCTGCGCGTGATCGCCGATCACATCCGCGCCTGCTCGTTCCTGATCGTCGATGGCGTGCTGCCGTCCAACGAAGGTCGCGGCTATGTGCTGCGCCGTATCATCCGCCGCGCCCTGCGCCATGGCTGGATGCTGGGCGTGCGCCAGCCGTTCTTCAGCAAGCTGGTGCCGACCCTGGTCGAACAGATGGGCGAGGCCTACGCCGAACTGCCGGCCCAGGCCGACACCGTGGTGCGTGCGCTGCAGGCCGAAGAAGAGCGCTTCGCGCAGACCCTCGACTCGGGCATGAAGATCTTCGACGACGTCGCCGCGCAGGTGAGCAACGGCGTCATTCCCGGCATTGATGCCTTCCGCCTGTACGACACCTACGGCTTCCCGCTCGACCTGACCCAGGACATCGCGCGCGAGCGCGACCTGACGGTGGACATCGACGGCTTCAACGCGGCGATGGAAAAGCAGCGCGACGACGGCCGCAAGGGCGGCAAGTTCGGCGGCGGCGTGACCCTGTCGGCCGAACTGGTCGCCACCCTGACGCCCACCGCTTTCCTCGGCTATGACAGCCTGCAGGCCGACGGCCTGACCGTGGTGGCCCTGCTCAAGGACGGGCGCCCGGTCGACAGCGCGCAGGCCGGTGACGAGCTCATCGTGCTCACTGACAAAACGCCGTTCTACGCCGAGTCCGGCGGCCAGGTCGGTGACACCGGCCAGCTGCTCGGCAACGGCGTGCAGCTGCAGGTCAGCGATACGCAGAAGTTCGCCGGCCAGTTCCATGGCCACGTCGCCACGCTCACCCAGGGCAGCCTGAAGGTCGGTGACGTGCTCAGTGGCCAGATCGACGGCCAGCGCCGTGGCGCCACCATCCTCAACCACTCCGCTACCCACCTGCTGCACGCCGCCCTGCGCGAAGTGCTGGGCACGCACGTGCAGCAGAAGGGCTCGCTGGTCGCGCCGGACCGCCTGCGTTTCGACTTCTCCCACTTCCAGCCGATCAGTGCCGACGAACTGGCGGTGATCGAGCGCAAGGTCAACGAGCAGGTGCGGGCCAACAACGCCGCCGAAGTGCACACCATGGCCATGCAGGAAGCGCTGGACTTTGGCGCGATGGCCCTGTTCGGCGAAAAGTACGGCGAGAACGTGCGCGTGCTGAAGATGGGCGACTACTCCACCGAACTGTGCGGCGGCACCCACGTGACGCGCACCGGTGATATCGGCCTGTTCAAGATCACTTCCGAAGGCGGCGTGTCCTCGGGCGTGCGCCGCATCGAGGCGGTGACCGGGCAGGGCGCGCTGGACTACGTCGCGCACGAAGAAGCACAGCTGGCCGAAGCCGCCGCACTGCTCGGCGGCAATGCCGGCGACGTGGTCGACAAGGTCCGCCAGCTCGGCGAGCGCCAGAAGAAACTGGAGCGCGAACTGGAGTCGCTCAAGGCCAAACAGGCTGCCGGTGCGACGTCGGATCTGGGCTCCAGCGCAGTCGAGGTCAAAGGCGTCAAGATTCTTGCCGCGCGTCTGGAAGGTTTCGACGCCAAGGCGCTGCGTGAAGCGATCGACCGCCTGAAGCAGCATCTGGGCGACGCGGTGATCGTGCTGGCCGGTGCCCAGGACGGCAAGGCCGCGCTCGTGGCCGGCGTGAACGGCAGTGCAACGGGCAAGGTAAAGGCCGGGGAACTGTTGTCCCATATCGCCAGTCAGATCGGGGGCAAGGGCGGCGGCCGCCCGGACCTCGCCCAGGGTGGTGGTGAGGACGGGCCCGCCCTTGCTTCCGCACTGGCCGCCGTCGTGGACTGGGTCACCCCCCGTATCTGAACGCCTGACGCCTCCTGCTCCTTGATGGCTCGGGAGGGCTGACGGTACTATGGCTAATCCTTTCCCTTTGTCGTGTGGCGTTCCCCCAGGGGGCGCCGAGCCGGTGGGGAAAATCCACCGGTTCCCTGGAGATTTGCAAAAATGTTGATCCTGACTCGCCGCGTAGGCGAAACCCTGATGATCGATGGCTCGAACGCAGCGGGTGGCCTGAATTCCCTGGTCACCGTGACCGTGCTCGGCGTCAAGGGCAATCAGGTGCGTATCGGTATCACCGCAGCGAAGGACGTGGCCGTGCACCGCGAAGAGATTTACCAGCGCATCCAGCGCGGCGACGAGCCGAACGCGTCCGGAAGTGAAAATTCTTCCGATTAAGGCTTTACGTTGGGGTGTGAAAAACGTTATTCTTCGCGCCCCCGCTGAGAAGAAACACGCAGCGGCGAAACACGGAATCTGGAGCGGTGCCCGAGTGGCTGAAGGGGCTCCCCTGCTAAGGGAGTATACGGCCAAAAACTGTATCGAGGGTTCGAATCCCTCCCGCTCCGCCAGTAAAGAAGAGGCCTTCGTACGCAAGTACGAAGGCCTTTTTCTTTGCCTGCCGCGTGCGCCTGTTGCCACTGCGTTGACGCTGTCGCCGCACGCTGTCCACCGGCCACCTGCGAGGGTAGGAGCTTCCCCCTGCAGCAGGAGCCGCCGTGAACGCACGTCGCCATTTCCTTTCCGTTGCCGCCGCCGGCACCGCCGCGCTGGCCAGCTCCACGCTCATGGCGCAGTCCGCCGGTCCCGGCAGCGTGCTGCCCACGCGCGGCCGCGCCAGTGCCCGGCCGCTTGCCACCAACCCGTCCACCGGGAAAGGTCGGTTCCGTCCGCACACCCGGCTGGGACTGGGCGGTGTCGCGGTGGGCAACGGGTTTGCGCCAGCGACCGACGCGCAGAGCGAACAGACGCTGGCCGCCGCCTATGCTGCGGGCGTGCGGTGTTTCGACACCTCGCCCTGGTATGGGCTGGGCCTGAGCGAGCGGCGTTTCGGCCACCACCTGCACAACCATCCGGCGCGCGAGTACACCCTGTCGACCAAGGTGGGGCGGCTGCTGACCGCGACCGCCGGCGCGCTGCAGCCGACCATGTGGAAGGAGCCGTCGCCGTTCCTCTATCGCTATGACTACTCGGCCGACGGCGTGCGCCGCTCGGTGGAGGACAGCCTCAACCGGCTGGGCGTGGCGCAGCTGGACGTGGTGTACATCCACGACCTGTCGCCGGACAACGAGAAGGATCTGGGGATGCCGTGGGAGCAGCGTTTTGCCGAAGCGGCCAAGGGCGCCATGCCGGCGCTGACCCGGATGCGCGAGGAAGGCCTGATCAAGGCGTGGGGTTTTGGCGTCAACCGTCCCGAACCGGCCCTGCGCGCGATCGAGGAGGCCGACCCGGACATCTTCCTGCTGGCCTGCCAGTACTCGCTGCTGGACCATGAAGCGGCGCTGCGCGACACCTTCCCCGCGATCGCGCGGCACGGCGCCTCGGTAATGGTGGGCGCGCCCCTGCTGGCCGGCTATCTTGCCGGTCGTGATCGCTATCTCTACGACGGCACGGTACCGGCGTGGGCGCCGAAAAAGCGCGCCGCGGTCCAGGCGATCTGCGATCGCCACGGTGTCGACCTGCGCACCGCGGCGCTGCAGTTCGCCGATGCACCCGAGGTGGTGTCGGCGGTGATTCCGGGCGCGCGCACCGCCGAACAGGTACAGGCCAACGTGGCCTCGATGTCGGTCGCGATCCCGGCGGAGTTCTGGGCCGAGTTGAAGCAGGCCGGCCTGATCGCGCAGGACGCACCGGTGCCGGGCGCCTGACCCGCGCGAACGCCCCGGTGGTCCGGGGCGTTCGGCGGCGGTGTCGTTACAGGGGCAGGTCGAACACCAGCACTTCGGCTTCGTTGGCGTTTTCCAGGGTCAGCTGCGCCTCGTCGGTGACCTGCAGCGCATCGCCGGTGTCCAGGGTGATGCCGTTGACCTGCAGCTGGCCACGCGCGACCTGCACGTAGGCGCCGCGGCGCGGGGCCAGGGCCAGGTGGACGCGCTCGTCGCCATCCAGGATCGTGGCGTAGATGTTCGCGTCCTGGTGGATCAACAGCGAACCGTCGCGGCCATCCTTCGAGGCGATCAGGCGCAGCTGGCCGCGCTTGGCTTCCGGGGCGAAATGGGTCTCCTGGTAGCTCGGGGTGATGTCCTTGGTGTCCGGGAACAGCCAGATCTGCAGGAAGTGCACGGTTTCGTCGGCCGAGTGGTTGAACTCGCTGTGGCTGACCCCGCTGCCTGCGCTCATGCGCTGCACGTCACCGTAGCGCAGCACCGAGCCGGTGCCCATCGAGTCCTTGTGTTCCAGCGCGCCGCCCAGCACGTAGGAGACGATCTCCATGTTGCTGTGGCTGTGGGTGCCGAAACCCTGGCCGCCGATCACCTTGTCTTCGTTGATCACCCGCAGCGGGCCGAAGCTGGTGTAGCGCTCGTCGTAGTAGCCGGCGAAGGAGAAGGTGTGCTGGGAGTTCAGCCAGCCATGGTTGGCCTGGCCACGGGTGGCGCTCTTGCGGATCTGCAACATGGAGATTCTCCTTGGTGTTCGATGGTTTCGATGGCGGTCTGGGTCGGTTTGTGCCGCCCCTTTCCTGTTGGGGCCCAGTATCCGCTTGCGTCCGTGGTTTGAAAAACGGATAGTTTTGGCAGTCATCATCGAAATTTTCGAATGCTCAAGCTCAGCCTCGACGCCCTGCAGATCCTGGATGCCATCGACCGCCGCGGCTCGTTTGCCGCGGCCGGCAAGGAGCTGCACAAGGTGCCCTCGACCATCTCCTACACCGTCTCCAAGCTGGAGCAGGACCTGGGGGTGCAGCTGTTCGACCGGATCGGCCCGCGCGCGGAGCTGACCGAGGCCGGCGTGGCCCTGCTCGAGGAAGGGCGGCACCTGCTGCGTGCCGCCCGTGAGCTGGAGATGCGGGTCCGTCGGGTCGCCTCCGGCTGGGAAGCGGAACTGACCGTGGCGCTGGATTCGATGTTCCAGCCCGCGTTGCTCGCCGAAGACGTGCGGGCCTTCAGTCAGGTGGCCGAACAGACCCGCATCCGGCTGATCAGCGAAGTCCTGTCCGGCACCTGGGAGGCGCTGCTGGACCGGCGTGCGGACCTGCTGGTTGGTGCGGCGGGCGAGGGCCCCAGTGGTGGCGGCTACGTGGTGGAGCCATTGGGGGTGGTGCGGTTCGTGTTCGCCGTGGCCCCGGGCCACCCGCTGGCGGCCGGCACCGCGGCGTTGACCCGTGAGCAGCTGGCGGCGCATTGCGCGATCGCCGTGGCGGACTCCGCGCGCCGCCTGCTGCCGCGCACGGTGGGGCTGCTGATGGGCCAGGAAACGGTGACCGTGCCGGACATGCTGAGCAAGTTCCGCATGCAGTGCGCAGGGCTGGGCTTCGGTTTCCTGCCCGAGCCCTACGTGCAGGCCGCGGTGGCGCAGGGCAGGCTGGTGGTGCGGCAGGTGGAAGAGCCCAAGCCCGAGGAGACGTTCTGGCTGGCCTGGCGCACGGGCGAGGAAGGCGCGGCACTGCGCTGGTGGCGGGAGCGCATGCGCGCGCCGGGGCTGATGGAGGGCTGGTAGGGGAAAATGCAGGACTGGCTGTAGAGCCACGCCCTGCGTGGCTGAGCGCCAATGAAACCCTGAACAATCCCCGCACTGTCACCATTCGGTCATCCAACCGAGGTAGAGCGCCCGGCGCACGCCCGATACCCTGCGCGGCTGATCGTGAACCCCTCTGCCCATGAAACGCCTGCTGCTGCTCGTGCTGGCCGGGGCCGGCCTGTGGCTGGCCGCGTGCTCCTCGCTCACTTCTTCCGCTGCCTCGACCTCGCTCAGCGACCGGCTGGTCGCGCCCGGTGGCGTGTCCACGCTGCTGGATGCCGCGCGCATCGCCGAGGCGGTCGCTGCGGTACCGAACCGCCATGGTTTCGTGACCGGGCGTGCCGGCGTGCCACTGTTCTGGCGTGCATTCGATCCCGGTCGCTACGGCCTGCGCTACCGGTACCTGCCGCAGCACCACGAAAACGGCGAGCCGCTCGACACCGGGCTGCAGCTGTCGGTGCCGCATCCGTTCAAGGCGCAGGCGCCGCGCGGCACCGTGGTGCTGCTGCACGGCTGGATGATGAACGGTGATTCCATGCTGCCGTGGTCGCTGCAGCTGGCCGAGTCCGGCTACCGCGTCATCACCATCGACCTGCGCAACCACGGCCATTCCGGCGCCGGCCCATCGGGGTATGGAACCTTCGAATCCGACGACGTGGTGGATGTGATCGCGGCGCTTCGTGCGCGGGGTGAAGTGACCGGGCCGTTGTATCTGTTCGGGGTGTCCTACGGCGCCGCCACCGCGTTGTTCACCGCGGACAAGCTGGGCGACCAGGTCACCGGCGTGGTGGCGATGGAGTCGTTCGCCAACGCCGGCGATGCGATCCGCAGCATGATCCCGCACCTGATGTCGCTGCAGCCCACGGCGTGGAAGGCACAGGCGATGGCAGCATATGGGCGCTGGCGATATGGCGGGCAGGACATCGACAAGGTGATCGCAGCCGCCAGCCAGCGCCTGGACCTGGACCTGGATGGCGTGGACGTGACCCGCGCGGTGGCCGACACCCGAGCCTGCGTGCTGCTCCTGCATGGCCAGCAGGACGCGCACGTCCCGGTGGGGCAGGGCCGCCGGATCGCGGCCGCCAGCGACCGCGTGCATTACATCGAACTGCGCGGCGAAGACCACATCAGCCTGCCGTTGCGGCTGGACCTGCTCGGTGGGGTGGTGGATGACTGGCTGGCGCATGACGATCATGCGGGCGGCGCCTGTCCGGCCCCGGTGCTGCCGGCCGAGGCGGTGGCAGCCACGCAGGGCGTGGCGCTACGATCCGGCCTGGCGTAGCGCCACGCCCTGCGTGGCCGCGTCGACGGGTGCGCACAAAAAAAGCAGCCATCGGCTGCCTTTTTTCCAACCCTGCAATGGTGCGCCCGGAGAGATTCGAACTCCCGACCGCCTGGTTCGTAGCCAGGTACTCTATCCAACTGAGCTACGGGCGCATTTGCAATGTCGCCGCGATGTAATGGTGCGCCCGGAGAGATTCGAACTCCCGACCGCCTGGTTCGTAGCCAGGTACTCTATCCAACTGAGCTACGGGCGCATTTACATCACGTTTTTCTTGAAGCTGCCGGCAGCGGCGAAACCGCCAGCCTGTTGATGGTGCGCCCGGAGAGATTCGAACTCCCGACCGCCTGGTTCGTAGCCAGGTACTCTATCCAACTGAGCTACGGGCGCGTCAACAGGAGCGGAATTATGCGGATCGACGCCGCGTCCGTCAACGTTTTTGTGAAGGACTTCATTCAAATGAATGAAAAAGCGCCTTCACTACGGCCTCCGGCGACTCCATCCACGCGAAGTGATCGGCCCGTGCCCCAAGTGCATCGGCCGGCATCACCGTCAGCGTCGCGGCGACCTGCGGCAGCTTGGCGAGCAGGCCCTGCATGGAGCCGGTCGGTGCGAACCAGTCGTCGGCCAGCACCACCGCATTGGCCTGGCCGTGCAGCTGGCGCATGCCGGCCTCCAGGTCGGCGCTGATGCCGGCGCCGGCGTAGTGGTTGCCCAGCCCGACCCGGGCCCAGTCGGCGATCAACCCGCGCGCTTCGGTGCCACCAAAGCCCAGTCGGCGTCCGTGCAGTACGCCCTGGCGCTGTGCCAGCCACGGCAGGAAGCGGTACACCAGCGGCAGCAGCCACCCGCGCGGGGCCGGGAAGGTACGCCAGTACGGGGTGCCGGTGGCGACCAGCCAGAAGCGCGCGAACAGAGACGGGTGCTGCCCGGCGAACACGCAGGCCAGCTGTCCGCCCAGGCTGTGCCCGCCGATGATCAGCGGGGCGTTGCCGTGCAGGCGAAGGGCGGCCAGGCTGGCGGGCAGGTCCTGTTCGAGGATTTCGCGGTAGCCCCAGTCCTGGTCGCGCGACGGGCGCAGGCTGCTGCTGCCGTTGCCGCGCCATTCGTGCAGGAACACGCTGACACCCTGCGCGGCCAGCGCGTCGGCGAACGCTTCGTAATTGCGGGCCGACACACCCAGCGCCGGCAGCCACAGCAGCTGCGCGCGTGGCTGTGCAGGCACCCGGGCGATCAGTTCGAACCGGTGCCGATCCTGGCTGTGCACCGGTACCCGCACCGAGCGGGTCATGCCGAGCGGCCCGCGCCGAAGTGGTCCAGCACCAGTACCGCGCTGCGGCCGGGCGTGTATCCACCCTGCAGCCCGCGTGCGACGTAGTCGATGCCGGCTTCGCAGGCGTTGGGCAACGACAGCCCGCAGCACAGCTGCGCGGCGATCGCCGAGGCCAGCGTGCAACCGGTGCCGTGCGCGTCCACCGGCAGGCGCGCATGGATGAATTCGTCACGGGTGACGCCGTCGAAGTAGCGGTCGACGACCCGAGCGCCCTCGGCCAGGTGGCCGCCCTTGAGCAGCACCGCACCGGCACCGAGATCGACCAGCGCGGCAGCCGCGTCCTCGGCTTCGGCCGCGGTCTCGATCGGGTGGCCCAGCAGCAGCTCGGCTTCGGGAATGTTCGGGGTCAGCAGCGTGGCCAGCGGCAGCAGCCGCGTGCGCAGCGCCTGCAGCGCGCTCTCTTCGAGCAGCCTGGCACCACTGGTGGCAACCATCACCGGATCCACGATCACGTGGGTGGGACGATGGCGCGCTAGGGCATCGGCGACCAGGTGGATGACCTCGGCGTTGGCGAGCATGCCCAGCTTGACCGCTTGGATGTCGAAATCGGCGAAGCACGCATCAATCTGTGCCTGCAGGAACTCCAGCGGCGGTACATGCACCGCGGTGACGCCGCGGGTGTTCTGCGCGGTAAGCGCGGCGATGGCCGAGAGGCCATGCACGCGGTGCGCGGCGAATGCCTTCAGGTCGGCCTGGATGCCGGCGCCACCGCCGGAATCGGAGCCGGCGATGGTGAGGGCGGAGAAGGGCGTGGACGGGCTCATCCTGCGATTGTGCCATGCCGCCCCGGACGTAGAGCCACGCCTTGCGTGGCTGCGGTACCGGACGCAACAGCAGCCACGCAGGGCGTGGCTCTACGCGCCGAAGCCCCCGTTGAACTGGAGCTCGGAGAACTGGCCCGTGGCCGGATCGAACACCGCGCCCCAGAACATGCGTCCGCCATCGCAGACCCGGATCGCTTCGCGCGAAGGATCCACGTCGCTGTGGTCGGGCAGCTTGAACGCATTGAGGTAGATCACCTTGCGCCCTTCCAGTTCGATGCCGACGTACTGGCGGTTGAAGTCGGTGACCTGCGGGACCTGGGGTTCCAGCAGCGGCAACGCCGCCTCCAGCTGTTCGACCTGCTGGCGGCTGGGCGCCCAGTAGCCGGTGACCCGCCCCGGGGTCTGCCCGGGGCTGGGGCGCGAACAGGTGTCCAGCACCTGGGCGACGATCACCGGGCGGGTCACCACCCAGGACTGGCCGGTCTTGATCGCGGTGGGCACGCTCGCACCGGGGCGCGTGTTGGCAGGGGTGCAGGCCGCCGCCAGCGCGGCCAGCGCCAGCGGCAACAGGGCGCGGGAGAAGGAATGGTTCACAACACCTCCGAAGCGTAGTCGGCCAGGCGCGAACGCTCGCCCCGGCGCAGCGTGATGTGCGCGCTGTGCGGCCAGTTCTTGAAGCGGTCCACCGCGTAGGTCAGGCCCGAGGTGGTTTCGGTCAGGTAAGGCGTGTCGATCTGCTCGACGTTGCCCAGGCAGACGATCTTGGTACCGGGGCCGGCACGGGTGATCAAGGTCTTCATCTGCTTGGGGGTGAGGTTCTGCGCCTCGTCCAGGATCAGGTAGCGCGACAGGAAGGTGCGGCCGCGCATGAAGTTCAGCGAGCGGATCTTGATCCGGCTGGCGATCAGGTCGTTGGTGGCCGCACGGCCCCACGCGCCGCCTTCCTGGGTGTGGGTGAGCACTTCCAGGTTGTCGGTCAGCGCGCCCATCCACGGCGTCATCTTCTCTTCTTCGGTGCCGGGCAGGAAACCAATGTCTTCGCCGACGCTGACCGTGGCGCGGGTCATGATGATTTCGCGGTAGCGCTGCTGGTCCATGGTCTGGGCCAGGCCGGCGGCCAGCGCCAGCAGGGTCTTGCCGGTGCCGGCGGTGCCGAGCAGGGTGACGAAGTCGATCTCCGGGTCCATCAGTGCGTTGAGCGCGAAGTTCTGTTCGCGGTTGCGCGCGCTGATTCCCCACACCGCATGGCTGCCGTGGCGGTAGTCGTTGACCAGCGAGAGGATGACCTTGCCGCTGGCATCGACCTTGGCCACGCGCAGTTCGACTTCATCCTCGCCGGGCAGGTAGGCGTACTGGTTCGGGTGCCAGTCTTCGTCTTCGGCCGCCAGGATCTCGTAGCTGGTACGGCCCTTGTCGCTCCAGCTGCGCAGGTCTTCGGTGTGCTTCTTCCAGAAATCTTCCGGCAGCTCGGTGGCGCCGGTGTAGAGCAGGCTGAAGTCGTCCAGCGCGCGGTCGTTTTCGTAATCCTCCGACACGATCCCGGCGATGGCCGCCTTGATCCGCAGGTTGATGTCCTTGGACACGAATACCACCGGAATGTCCGGGGTGTGTTCCTTCAACGCCAGGATCGCGCCCAGGATGGCGTTGTCCGGGATGACCGCGCCAAAGCTCTTGCCGGCATCGAAATGGCTGGTCTGGAAGCGCAGCAGGCCCACGCTCTGCTTGCCACGCAGCTGCAGGCCATTGGGGCGTTGCAGTGGAATGCCGTCGGCCAGGTTGTCCAGGCCCGAGGCCTGCACCAGCTCGTTGAGGAAGCGGCTGACCTGGCGGGCGTTGCGGCTCGCTTCGGAGGTGCCCTTCTTGCCGTTGTCCAGCTCTTCGATAACCTGCATCGGCAGGTAGACATCATGCTCCTCGAACTTGAACAGCGCGGTTGGATCGTGCATCAGCACGTTGGTATCCAGAACGTAGATGCGCTTGCCTCGGGTCATCGTCATTTCCTGGTGGCAGAACAGGGACAAGCCATCACGACCTGCGGGGCAGGGTGATGGCCAATGTGGGGTACCGGTGGGTCACTGGGTTTTCGCGGCCTTCAGGGCTTCAAGGACGGCTTCGGCGTGGCCGGCGACTTTCACCTTGCGCCACGACTGCACGATACGACTGTCGGGAGAAATGAGGAAGGTGCTGCGTTCGATGCCACGCACCTGCTTGCCGTACATGTTCTTCAGCTTGATCACGTCGAAGGCGGTGCACAGGGCTTCGTCGCTGTCGCTGACCAGCGGAAAGGCGAAACCCTGCTTGGCGCAGAAATTGTCGTGGGACTTGACCGAATCGCGCGAGACGCCGAAGACCCGGGCGCCGGCGTGTTTGAAGCTGGGCAGCAGGGCGTTGAAGTCGATGCCCTCGGTGGTGCAGCCCGGGGTGCTGTCCTTGGGGTAGAAGTACAGCACCAGCCACTGGCCGGCGAGGTCGCCGAGGGTGGTGTGTTCGCCGCCGGACAGGGCCAGCGGGAGCGAAAGGGTGGAGCTGTCCAGGGTATCGCCGTTGTTCATGAGGTCCTTGCTGCGGAGCCTGAGTGACGCGTCTTACAACTGCATGAAACACCGCGCCCGGGTGACGGGCGCGCGAAGCCGTCAGAACTTCATCGGGTCCATGATCGCGTCCAGGTTCAGGTGGTCGCAGAATTCGAGGAAATCGTCGCGCAGCGCGGCGATATGCATGTTGGCGGGCACGCCGATGGTGACCTGTGCGGAGAACATCTCCGCGCCGGTCTGCATGGCGCGGTAGCGGGTGCTCTGCAGGTTCTCGATGGTGATGCCCTGGCGGTCGAAGAAATCGGCCAGCTGGAACAGGATGCCGGGCTTGTCGGCGGCGATCACTTCGACGATGTAGGGCAGCAGGTTGGACTGCGCCTGCTTGGCGCCGGTGCGGTACCACACCAGCTTGAGGCCTTCTTCGCGCTCGAGCCGGGTCAGCATGGCTTCCAGCTTGGCGACAGCGTCCCAGGAGCCGGTAGCCAGCGCGGTGACCGAGACATCGCGGCCGACGGTGGACAGGCGGGCATCGACCAGGTTGCAGCCGCTGTCGGCGATGCGCCGGGTGACGGGCAGCAGGGGGGACTCCGGATGCGTCGTGTAGGCGTTGATCAGGAGGTGGTTTTCGGTCGGCGCAGGCCGCGGCGTAGTGTCGGTCAAGGTGGTTCCGGTAATGCGGGATGAGTCTGAACGGCGCCGACGGTGGCGCGTTCGCCGGAGTCCAGCATACTTGCCCGCGCTTTCGACCCGCAAGTAACATGCAATGTACGTCCGGCCGTGGTTTCAGCGGCCTTCGCCCCCCTCACTTCCGAGCACCGTTTCCTTGTCCCTTTCCGGTCTCATCACCGCGCTGGCCACGCCGTTCCAGGCCAATGGCGCATTGGATCCCGACGGTTGGCAGCGCCTGCTGCAGCTGCAACTCGACGGTGGCGTTCACGGGGTGGTGGTCGCCGGTTCGACCGGCGAAGCCGCGACCCTGTCCGATGACGAATACGACCAGCTGCTGCGCAGCGCGGTCAAAACCGTGGCCGGGCGCGTCCCGGTGCTGGCCGGTACCGGTCTGTCGGGAACGGCCAAGACGATCGAGCAGACCCGGAGGGCGGCCGAGCAGGGCGCGACCCATGCGCTGGTGGTGACCCCACCGTACGTGCGCCCGACCCAGGCCGGCCTGATCGCGCACTACCGCGCGGTGGCCGAGCAGGGCGGCCTGCCGGTGGTCCTGTACAACGTGCCGGGCCGGACCGGCTGCGACATGCTGCCGGAAACCGTGGCCGAGCTGGCAGCGCACCCGAACATCGTCGGCATCAAGGAAGCGGTAGGCGATGTCGGCCGGGTCCATGCCCTGCTGGCACTGCGTTCGCCGACCTTCGCCATCCTCAGCGGCGACGACGGCACCGCCGCCCGTTCGATCCTGTCGGGCGTGGACGGACTGATCTCGGTCGGTTCCAATGCGCTGCCCGGTGCCTACCGGCGGATGTGCGACCTGGCGGCCGCTGGCGAGCGCGAGGCCACTGAGGCCTGGGATGCCCGCCTGGAGCCGTTCCATGAATTCTGCGGGGTTGAGCCCAACCCCATCCCGGTGAAGGACCTGCTGCGCCGGATCGGCATCGGCCACGGCCTGCGCCTGCCGCTGCTCTCTCTCTCGGCCGCGCACCACGCCGCCGCCGAACACCTGGCCACCGACATCGGTGCGCTCGAAGCCCTTTCCAGCCACTGATATCAGTGGCCTGACCCAGGAGATCCACATGCGTCAATCCCTTTCCGTCCTCCGCGTCCTGTCGTTTGCGATCGTGGCCACTGCCACGCTGATCGGCACCACCGGCTGCTTCAAGCGGGGTGCCCGCGGCGACTACGCCATGGCGCCGGAAGTGCGTCCGCTGGAAGTCCCGCCGGACCTGAACGCGCCGGGCAACAACCCGGGCGCGCAGGTGCCGGTGCTGGCATCCCAGGCCGCCAAGCCGGCCCCGGCCCCGGCCCCGGCCGCGGCCGCCAACAATGCCGGCTTCACCATTCCGGGCAGCAAGGAAGAGGTGTTCGGCAAGGTCGGCACCGCGCTGGAGTCGGTGGACGGCGTGAAGATTGCCAGCAAGGCCCAGCTGCTGGGCTCGTTCGACGTGAACTATGAAGGCAGCGATTTCCTGGTCCGCGTGGTTGCCGTCGAAGCCGGCGCCTACATCTCGACCGTCGACCCGCGCGGCCTCCCGGCCACCGGCGCGGCCCCGACCAAGCTGCTGGGCGAGCTGAAGGCCAAGCTGGCGCAGTAACGCCACAACCCGGGACGCCGTAGAGCCAGGCCCTGCCTGGCTGCCCCGGATTGCAAGCGATCCCCTGGAGCCGGGCGTTGCCCGGCTTCATGCGTTTTGGCGGACAGCCCTTGGCTGATCCGATCCCTGGCTAAGGCGGGTCGGGGCGGGTTCGTGGGGGACGCCGTGAACCCATCCATGGGGGCTTGGTCGCGGCATCCATGCCGCTCACACCCCCACAAACCCGCCCCGACCCACCTTTTGACAGTGTGTCGTTGCCACGGGAAACGCGGAGGACGGCCGTTGGCCGTCAACTGGCCTCGATTTGGGTCATGCGTAACCGGACGTTGATCCGTTCACGGCGGTTGTTTGGGAACCAACCCTACCGCTGGGCATGTCGGCGTGCTGCCCTGCTGTGCCGCCCAAAGGGCGGCACACCCGCGGTTCCCATGGCCACCGGCCAATTGTCGAAGGGCCGGCGGGGGTGGGTGTGCGGGGGTGTGAGCGGCATGGATGCCGCGACCAAGCCTACATGGACGTATTTACGGCGTCCCCCGCATACCCGCCCCCGCCGGCCCAAGCCAGGGAACGGCTGCAGACCCCAGCTGTTCGCCACAATGCATGAAGCCGGGCAACGCCCGGCACCAGGCGAACAACCGCAACCCAACAAAAAAGGCGCCAAAGGCGCCTTTTCAGTTTCACCGCTCCAGGAACTGGAGTTTGTCCGGTATCCCGTCCCAGTCCCCGGCATCAGCAGGCGGGTCCTTGCGCACGGTCAGCACCGGCCAGGCCTTGGCCAGCTCGGCGTTGAGCGCCACGAAACCTTCCTGCCCGGCGGGCACGTCGTCTTCGGGGAAGATCGCGTTGACCGGGCACTCCGGCTCGCAGAGGGTGCAGTCAATGCACTCGTCCGGGTCGATCACCAGGAAGTTCGGGCCTTCGTGGAAACAGTCCACGGGGCAGACTTCCACGCAATCGGTGTGTTTGCACTTGATGCAGTTTTCGGTGACGACAAAGGGCATGGCAGGATCTGGATCCGACAGTAAGCCGGACAATTCTAGAACAGTTGCGCCTTTGCCGCAGTGCACGATGCGCCCGGGGCGGTCCGTGGGGTTAGATGCCGATGCCTACCGGTAGACAGCGGGGCGCCGGGATACCGCTCTCACAGCCCCCGCGCGCCCTTTTGTGTCCGGGGATGAACGTGTGAGAACCTGCTGAACGCCACCCCGCCGCACTGAACCGTCGCCATTCAACTCCCGCCAGGACCCCTATGTCCACCACACTTGCAGCCAACGCCGCACGCGGCGAAAACACCTCCTTCATCGTGCTGATCAGCTGCGTCGCCACGATCGGCGGGTTCCTGTTCGGCTTCGACAGCGGCGTGATCAACGGCACCGTCGACGGCCTCAAGCAGACCTTCCAGTCCAGCGAGGCCGGCATCGGCTTCGAAGTCGCCTCCATGCTGCTCGGCTGCGCCTTCGGCGCGTTCTTCGCCGGCCGCCTTGGCGACCGCATCGGACGGCGCGGCGTTCTGATCATCGCCGCCGTCATGTTCCTGCTGTCCGCGCTTGGCGCCGGTGCCGCGCACAGCTCGCTCGCCTTCGTCATCGCCCGCGTGCTCGGCGGCGTCGCCGTCGGCGCCGCCAGCGTGATGTCGCCCGCCTACATTGCCGAAGTCGCCTCCGCCCGGTATCGCGGGCGGCTGGCCACCGTGCAGCAGATCGCCATCATCAGCGGCCTGTTCTGCGCCTTCCTGAGCAACTACCTGCTGGCCCGCGCCGCCGGTGCCTCCACCGAAGCCCTGTGGCTGGGCCAGGCCGCCTGGCGCTGGATGTTCTGGATGCAGGCCATTCCCTCCGCCCTGTTCCTGGTGCTGCTGCTGGCCATCCCCGAAAGCCCGCGCTACCTGGTGGTGAAGGGACGTCGTGCCGAAGCGCTGGCGGTCATGACCCGCCTGTATGGCCCCGCCGAGGCCCAGGCCAAGATCGCCGAAATCGAAGGCTCGCTCGCCCAGGACCAGCACCGCCCGCGCCTGTCCGACCTGGTCGACAAAGCCAGCGGCAAGCTGCGCGGCATCGTCTGGGTCGGCATCGGCCTGGCCGTGTTCCAGCAGCTGGTCGGCATCAACGTCGTGTTCTATTACGGCGCCGTGCTCTGGCAGGCGGTCGGCTTCTCCGAAAACGACGCGCTGCTGATCAACGTGCTTTCCGGCGCCCTCAGCATCGGCGCCTGCCTGCTGACCGTCGTGCTGATCGACCGCATCGGCCGCAAGCCGCTGCTGTGGGTGGGCTCGGTCGGAATGTCCGTCGCGCTGGCACTGATGGTCGTGGCCTTCTCCAGCGGCACCCTGGCCGACGGGCACCTGCAGCTGTCCGATGGCATGGGCCGTCTGGCGCTGGTGGCCGCCAACGTCTACGTCGTGTTCTTCAACATGTCGTGGGGCCCGGTGATGTGGGTCATGCTGGGCGAAATGTTCCCCAACCAGATCCGTGGCTCCGGCCTGGCCGTGGCGGGCGCCGCGCAGTGGAGCGCCAACTTCGCCATCACCGTCAGCTTCCCGATCCTGCTGACCGGCATCGGCCTGGCCGGCGCCTACGGCATCTACACGGTCGCGGCCGTGGCCTCGATCTTCTTCGTCCTGCGCTATGTGCGCGAGACCAAGGGCCGGGAGCTGGAGCAGATGGAGGGGTAGGGCGCCCTGCAACGCAAAAACCCCGCCGAGGCGGGGTTTTTCGTTGCTGCGGGGCGGCGGTGGTGCTCCCTAGGGGACTCGAACCCCTGTTTTAGCCTTGAGAGGGCCACGTCCTAACCTCTAGACGAAGGGAGCAGGCTTTGTCGCGAACTGCGCAGCGCGCTAGTATATGGGCCTCGATGCCATTGGGCAATCCCGAAACTTCAACCGGAAGCGCCAACATCAATTCCTCCGCTACATCACCGTTCAGTCTGCGCGTGATCCCCCGCGACCAGCACAACATCTCCCGCAAGGACATCAGTCCCAACGCCCTGCGCGTCCTGTACCGCCTGCGCGAGTCGGGCTTTGGCGCCTACCTGGTCGGCGGCGCCGTGCGCGACCTGCTGGTCGGCGGCAACCCCAAGGATTTCGACGTGGCCACCGACGCCACGCCGGAGCAGGTCAAAGCGCTGTTCCGCAACTGCCGCCTGATCGGGCGCCGCTTCCGGCTGGCGCACGTGGTGTTCGGCCGCGAGATCATCGAAGTGGCCACCTTCCGCGCCAACATCGATGACGGCAGCGGCGACCGCGAGATGGAAAACGGCATGCTGGTGCGCGACAACGTGTACGGCAGCATCGAAGACGATGCCGTGCGCCGTGACTTCACCTGCAACGCCCTGTACTACGCCATCGAGGACTTCTCGGTGCGCGACTACACCGGCGGCTTCGAAGACGTGCAGGCACGCCTGATGAAACTCATCGGCGACCCGGAAAAGCGCTACCAGGAAGACCCGGTGCGCATGCTGCGCGCGGTGCGCCTGGCGGCCAAGCTCGGCTTCCAGATCGATGACGCCACCGCCGAACCGCTGCCGCGCCTGGCCAGCCTGCTCGGTGAAGCCGCACCCGCACGCCTGTTCGAGGAAGTGCTCAAGCTGTTCCTGTCCGGGCATGGCGTGGCCAGCTTCGAAGGCCTGGAGCGTTACGGCCTGCTCGACGTGATGTTCCCCGAAAGCGCCGCCGCGCTGCGCAGCAACCGCAGTGGCGCGCTGCGCCGCATGGTGATCGAAGGCCTGGGCAACACCGACCAGCGCGTGGCCAACGACGAGCCGGTGTCGCCCTCGTTCCTGTTCGCGCTGCTGCTGTGGCCGGCGTTCTGCCGCGCACTGGCCACGCTGCAGAAGCAGGGCGTGGCCCTGGAAGAGGCGCAACGTCGCGCCGCCGACCGGGTCACCCTGCACCAGTTGACCACGATCGCGCTGCCGCGCCGCTTCTCGCTGCCGATGCAGGAAATCTGGCTGCTGCAGGGTCGCTTCAGCTCGCGCCAGCGCAAGCGCGTGATCCGCACCCTGACCCATCCGCGCTTCCGCGCCGCGTTCGATTTCCTGGCCCTGCGCCAGGTGGCGTCCAGCGAGCACGCCGCCGATGTGGAATTCTGGCGCGAAGCCCAGCTGCAGTCCGGCCCCGAGCTGGATTCCACGCTGGACGCCGCGCAGGTCGACGGCGAGCTGGACGAGAACGGGGCACCGCGCAAGCGCCGTCGCCGCCGTCGTCGTCCCGGTGGTCCGGCTGGCGAGTAAGCCGTGACCCTGGCCTGTATCGGACTGGGCGCCAACATCGGCGACGCCGCGCAGACCCTGCGCGGCGCGTTCACGGCCATGGCCGGACTGCCGTTGACGACCCTGCAGGCGCGTTCGCAGCTGTACAGCACGCCGGCCTGGGGCAATGAAGACCAGCCGGCGTTCGTCAACGCCGCCGCCGTGCTCGAGACCGGGCTGGAGGCGACGGCGCTGCTGGAGGCGTTGCTGGGCATCGAGCGCGACTTCGGCCGGGTCCGCGATGCGGCCGTGCACTGGGGGCCGCGCACCCTCGACCTGGACCTGCTGCTGTACGGCGAGGCGGTGATCGACCTGCCGCAGCTGAAGGTACCGCACCCCTACCTGCACGAGCGCGCGTTCGCGCTGCTGCCGCTGGCCGAGATCGCGCCGGAGGCGGTGATTCCGGGGCAGGGCCGCGTGCGGGACGCTGCGATGCGTATCGAGGCCTGCGGGATCGCGCCAATAGGAGGATAATGCGGGGCTTATCGCCACCGGTTATCAGCTCATGAGTACCCACGCAGACAGCAAGCCCTGGACCGTGCCCGCCTTGGCCGAGGCCAAGCGCAATGGCCAGAAGCTGGTCATGCTGACCGCCTACGATGCAGGCTTCGCGCGCACCTTCGACGCCAACGGCGTCGACCTGATCCTGATCGGCGACTCGCTGGGCATGGTGGTGCAGGGGCACGATTCGACCCTGCCGGTGACCACCGACGACATGGTCTACCACACCGCCTGCGTGGCCCGGGTGCTGACCCGCGCGCTGTTGATCGCCGACCTGCCGTTCGGCGCCGACGCCACGCCCGAGCGCGCGCTGGACGCCTCGCTGCGCCTGCTGCAGGCGGGTGCGGAGATGGTCAAGATCGAAGGCGCCGGCTTCAAGCTGGACGTCATCCGTTATCTGGTGGAGCGTGAGATTCCGGTCTGCGCGCACCTCGGCCTGACCCCGCAGTCGGTGTTGCGCCTGGGCGGTTACCGCGTGCAGGGGCGTGGCGACGCAGCCCGGCAGCTGGTTGAAGATGCCAAGGCGGTAGTCGAGGCCGGTGCCAGCATGATGGTGCTGGAATGTGTGCCGACGCCGGTGGCGGCCGAAGTCACCGCGGCGGTCGCGGTGCCCACCATCGGCATCGGTGCCGGTCCGCAGTGCGATGGCCAGGTCCTGGTGCTGCATGATTTCCTCGGCTTGGACAGTGGCCACCGCCGTCCCAAGTTCGTCAAGGATTTCCTTGCCGAAGGCGGGTCGGTCGCCGGCGCGGTCCGTGCCTACGCCGACGCCGTGCGCGACGGCTCCTTCCCCGATGCAGAACACGCCTACGCCTCATGATCGACACCGTCACCGAACTGTCCCGCCTGCGCGCCGTCGTCAACGGCTGGAAGCGCGAAGGCCTGCGCGTCGCGCTGGTCCCCACCATGGGCAACCTGCACGCCGGTCACTACTCCCTGGTCACGCTGGCCCGGCAGTACGCCGACCGCGTGGTCTCCAGCGTATTCGTCAACCCGACCCAGTTCGGCCCGAACGAAGACTTCACCCGTTACCCGCGCACCCCGGAGGCCGACACCACCGGGCTGGAGCAGGCCGGCTGCGATGTGCTGTGGCTGCCGACGGTCGAGTCGATGTACCCGTTCGGGGTGGAACTGGCGGCGAGCGTCAACGTGCCGGGCATTTCCAGCCTGCTTGAGGGTGCCCACCGTCCGGGACATTTCGATGGCGTCTGCACGGTGGTCTCGCGCCTGTTCAACCAGGTCCAGCCGGACGTGGCCGCGTTCGGCAAGAAGGACTACCAGCAGCTGGCGGTGATCCGCCAGATGGTGGAAGACCTGGCCTTCCCGATCCAGATCGTCGGCGGTGACATCGTCCGTGAAACCGACGGCCTGGCGATGAGCTCGCGCAACCAGTACCTCAACGCCGAACAGCGCCCGGTCTCGACCACCATCCACCAGGTGCTGCTGGGGATGCGCGAAGGCTTCATCGCCGGCAAGCCGCGCAGCCAGATCGAAGCCGAAGCGGCCGCCGCCCTGCAGGCCGCCGGCTTCCAGGTCGATTACGCGGTCGTGCGCAAGCCGGACCTGTCCGAGCCGGCCGACAGCGAAGACGGCAACCGGGTAGCCCTGATCGCCGCCCGCATCGGCACCACCCGCCTCATCGACAACCTCGAGTTCTAAGCCGCTTGCATCGGGTAGAGCCGGGCTCTGCCCGGCTGCGCTTGATTGCACGCGTTCGCTTTGCGCCGGGCTCTGCCCGGCTTCATGCATCCTGGCGAACAGCGCTTCGGCTGCGCCTGTCACTGGTGGGGGCCGGCGGGGGTGGTTTGCGGGACACGCCGTGAACCCATCCATGGGGGCTCGTAGAAGACATCCATGTTTTCTACGGTCCCGCAAACCCACCCCCACCGACCCTCCGACAGTTGGCTGGTGGCCAAGGGAAACGCGGAATGCCGACCGTCGGTCGGGCATCGCGCCGGTAGGGTTGGTTCCCAAACAACCGCCGTGAACGGATCAACGTTCGGTTGCGCATGACCCAAATCGAGGCCAGTTGACGGCCAACGGCCGTCCTCCGCTTTTCCCATGGCAACGACACACTGTCAAAAGGTGGGTCGGGGCGGGTTTGTGGGGGTGTGAGCGGCATGGATGCGGCGACCAAGCCCCCATGGATGGGTTCACGGCGCCCCCCACAAACCCGCCCCGACCCGCCTGAGCCAGAGATCCCATCAGCCAATGGCTGTTCGCCTGAATGCATGAAGCAGCCGGGCAGAGCCCGGCTCTACGGAGCGTGTGCAATCAGACAGCCCCATCGCAGGCAATCGCAGCCCGGCCGCAGTCAATCGCAGACGGGTGAAGCACGGCGACCCCCGTCACCTGCCTGAACCGCCGGCAGCAGGCCACGTCCAGCCACTGCCGCAGGAGCGGCGGGTGCTAGAATTTCGCTTTCCTTTACCGTTGTCCCGTGCCATGCACCTCTCCCTGCTCAAGACCAAGATCCACCGCGCCACCGTGACCCATTCGGAGCTGAACTACGAAGGGTCCATCGCCATCGACGACAACCTGCTGCTGGCTACCGGCATCCGCGAGTTCGAACAGGTGCACATCTGGGACGTCACCAACGGTGCGCGCTTCTCGACCTATGCCATCCGTGCCGAGGCAGGCAGCGGCGTGGTGTCGCTCAACGGTGGCGCCGCGCGCCATGTGCAGGTCGGCGACATCATCATCATCGCCGCCTTCGCCAGCATGAGCGAAGAAGAAGCTGACAGCTTCCGCCCGAAGTTGGTATATGTGGACGGCAACAACCAGATCTCCCACACCAACGACAGCATTCCGACCCAGGCCGCATGACACAGAACAACGGACTCGACCCGCTTCATTCCCATGCCCAGCGCCTGCGTGGCGCAAGCATCCCCGCACTGATCGCCGCCGAACCCGGCCGCGCACAATCGCTGGGGCTGCGGGTCGGTCCGTTGTATGCCAACTTCGCGCGGCAGAAGTACGACCGCGCGGCGCTGGATGCACTGCTGCAGCTGGCCGCCGAGCGCGATGTCGCCGGTGGCTTCCAGCGCCTGTTCCGCGGCGAGACCGTCAACGTAACCGAAGGCCGCGCCGCCCTGCATACCGCCCTGCGTGGCGATGTCAGCGGTGCCCCGGTTGCCGCTGAAGCCTTCGCCACCGCCGCCAGGGTTCGCGCCCAGATGGGCGAGCTGATCGCCGCACTGGAAAAGACCAACGTCACCGACATCGTCAGCGTCGGCATCGGCGGCTCCGACCTCGGTCCGCGCCTGGTCGCCGACGCCCTGCGCCCGGTGAGCGGCGCGCGCTTCCGCGTGCATTTCGTGTCCAACGTCGACGGTGCCGCCATGCAGCGCACCCTGGCCGCCCTCGACCCGGCCACCACCGCCGGCATCCTGATTTCCAAGACCTTCGGCACCCAGGAAACCCTGCTCAACGGCCAGATCCTGCACGACTGGCTGGGCGGCAGCGAGCGGCTGTACGCCGTCAGCGCCAACCCGGAGCGCGCCGCCAAGGCCTTCTCGATCGCCGCCGGCCGCGTGCTGCCGATGTGGGACTGGGTGGGCGGGCGTTACTCGCTGTGGTCCGCGGTCGGGTTCCCGATCGCACTGGCGATCGGCTTCGAGCGTTTCGAACAGCTGCTGGCCGGCGCCGCAGAGATGGACGCGCACGCACTGAATGCCCCGCTGGCGCAGAACCTGCCGGTGCTGCATGCACTGACCGACATCTGGAACCGCAACCTGCTCGGCCATGCCACGCACGCGGTCATGACCTACGACCAGCGCCTCGCGCTGCTGCCGGCGTACCTGCAGCAGCTGGTGATGGAAAGCCTGGGCAAGCGCGTGCAGCTCGACGGCAGCCCGGTGGGCAGCGACACCGTATCGGTGTGGTGGGGTGGGGCAGGCACCGACGTGCAGCACAGCTTCTTCCAGGCGCTGCACCAGGGCACCAGCGTGATCCCGGCCGATTTCATCGGCTGCGTGCACAACGACGACCCCTACGAGATCAACCACCAGGCGCTGATGGCGAACCTGCTGGCGCAGACCGAAGCGCTGGCCAATGGCCAGGGCAGCGACGACCCGCACCGTGAGTATCCGGGCGGGCGCCCGAGCACCCTGATCCTGCTGGATGCGCTGACCCCGCAGTCGCTGGGTGCGCTGATCGCGATGTACGAGCACGCGGTGTACGTGCAGTCGCTGGTCTGGAACATCAACGCCTTCGACCAGTTCGGCGTCGAACTCGGCAAGCAGCTGGCCAGCCAGCTGTTGCCGGCGCTGCAGGGCGAAGCGCATGGCATCACCGATCCGGTGACGCTGGAGCTGCTGGGGCGCCTGCGCTGACAAGGAGTATCGACCAACGGTCGATACCTACCAGGGGGCGTATCGACCAACGGTCGATACCTACCGGGAGGGCATATCGACCAAGGGCCGATACCTGCCCGTGCGCCGACCGGGATGCACGGTAGGCGACGACCGTTGGTCGTCGCATCGCGATCCCGCCATTACCTCGTCGGATCGCGCTCCGGGCTGGGCCGCTTGGCCAACTTCCGCTGCAGTGACCGCCGGTGCATGCCCAGCAGCCGCGCCGCCGCCGACACATTGCCGCCGGTCTCGTGCATCGCCTGCTGGATGTGCTCCCACTGCAGCCGGCTGATCGGCGTCATCGCGTCCGGTGGCTCCATCTCGCCATCGTCGGCCGGGCCGTCGTCTTCCTCGCCCAGCGCGCGCAGGATCATCGGCACCGTGGCCGGCTTCGGCAGGTAGTCGTCGGCGCCCAGCTTGATCGCTTCCACCGCCGTGGCGATGCTCGCGTAACCGGTGACCAGCAGGATCCGCATGTCCTCGCGCAACGCCCGCAGCGGCTGGATCAACGCCAGCCCGGATTCCGCGCCCAGCTTCAGGTCGATCAGCGCGTAGGCTGGCGGCTGCTGCCGGGCCAGCACCAGCGCCGACGCAATGTCACTCGCCGTCACGGTCTCAAGCCCCTTGCGGGCCAGGCTGCGCTGCAGCGTGCGCAGATACAGTTCGTCATCATCGACCAGCAGGCCATGGCTGGCGCCGGGAAGGGTGGGGCTGTTCATTCTGTGATCTCCGGTGCAGCCAGGGGCAGGCGGAAGCCGACGCGGGTGCCGGCGCCCTGCGCCGGACGCATCCACAACTCGCCGTCCAGGCGCTCGATGGTGGCATGGGACAGGGCCAGGCCCACCCCCATGCCCTGGGTCTTGCCGCTGTTGAACAGGGTGCCGGGCAGCACCGCGTCACGCGCGTCGAAGCCACGGCCGTAATCGCGCACTTCACCGATCAGGTCGTTGCCGTCGATGCGCAGGGTCAGGTCCACCTGCGCGCGCCCGGCCTGTTCACCGGCGTCGGCGGCATTATTGAGCAGCACCATCAACAGGTGCCCGATGCCCGGGTCCAGCGGCAGCCGCAGCGGCGCATCCTGATTGCGGTTCAGGGTGATGGTCGGGCGCACCAGGCGCCACTGTTCCAGCACCTGCGGCAGCGTCACCGGGTCGCGCGCGCTGGACTGTCCGGCGGCCGGGCGGGCCAGCGCCAGCACGCGCTCGCGGCACTGCACCAGCAGCTCGCGCAGGGTATCTACGTCCTCGCGCACTTCGCGGTTGTCGGTCTGGTCGGCGATGTCGTCGGCCAGCAGGGTCATCGTCGCCAGTGGGGTGTTCAGTTCATGCGCCACCGAGGCAGCATGGGTGGCCAGGGCGACGATGCCTTCGTTGCGCGCGAAGCGCTCGCGCAGCAACGCCACCTCGTGTTCGCGCCGGCGCAGCGCCATCGCCAGCCGCGTCGCGAAGGCCAGCACCACGGCCGCCGAGAGCAGGAAGTTGGCGACCACGCCCCACTGGTGCAGGTCCATCGGACTGAAGTAGCCATGCGGCAGCGGCTGACCGAAGATGCCGCTGACCGCGTAACCGAGCAGGCAGGCCGCCGCCACCGCCAGTGTCCAGCGTACCGGCAGGGCCAGGGCCGCCAGCGCGATCAGGATCAGGAACAGCGAACCGAACGGATTGGCCACGCCACCGCTCCAGCCGACCATCCAGGTCAGCACCGCCACATCGACCAGGATGTGGCAGAACGCGGTCAGCGGCGCGGTGTCGTCATCCAGTACCCGCAGCTGCGCGTACAGGTTGAACAGGATCAGCACCAGCACGCCCGACCACAGCGGCAGCTGCGGCAGTTCCAGGCCCAGCACCTGGCTGGCCACCAGGATGGTCGCGGCCTGGCCGGCCACGGCCAGCCAGCGCAGGCTGCACAGGGTGCGGAGGAAGGGGGCGTCGGTACCGGTCATCGGCTGCCATCGTATGCGCTTGCGCGGCTGCCTGCCTGCGACAATCGGCCGCATCGGGGGCGCGCGGGTGCGTTAAAATGGGGAATGCACGACGCCGTCAGCCAACCGACCCAACCCTCCGACACCACCGTGTGGGCCCGCCGCCAGACCCAGGCCGTCCGTATCGGCGGCGTGGTCGTGGGCGGGGGCAAGCCCGTGGTGGTGCAGTCGATGACCAACACCGACACCGCCGACGTCGCATCCAGCGTCAAGCAGGTGGCCGAACTGTGGCGGGCCGGCTCGGAAATGGTGCGGCTGACCGTGAACAACCCCGAATCGGCCGCCGCCATTCCACGCATCGTGGAAAAGCTGCAGATGATGGGCATCGACGTCCCGCTGATCGGCGATTTCCACTACAACGGCCACCAGCTGCTGACCCAGGAGCCGGCCTGCGCCGAAGCGCTGGCCAAGTACCGGATCAACCCGGGCAACGTGGGCTTCGGCAAGAAGAAGGACACCCAGTTCGCGCAGCTGATCGAATTCGCGATCCGCTACGACAAGCCGGTGCGCATCGGCGCCAACTGGGGCTCGCTGGACCAGTCGCTGGCCGCGCGCCTGATGGACGAAAACAGCCAGCGCGCCCAGCCCTGGGATGCCGGTCGGGTGCTGCGCGAAGCCCTGATCCGCTCGGCCCTGGATTCGGCCCATACCGCCGTGGAACTGGGCCTGCCGCGCGACCGCATCGTGCTCTCGGCCAAGGTCAGCGGCGTGCAGGAACTGATCGCGGTGTATCGCGACCTGGCCCAGCGCTCGGACTTCGCGCTGCACCTGGGCCTGACCGAAGCCGGCATCGGCAGCAAGGGCATCGTCGCCTCGTCGGCGGCGCTGGCGGTGCTGCTGCAGGAAGGCATCGGCGACACCATCCGCATTTCGCTGACGCCCGAGCCGGGCCAGTCGCGGACCCAGGAAGTGATCGTCGCCCAGGAACTGCTGCAGACCACCGGCCAGCGCGCCTTCACCCCGCTGGTCACCGCGTGCCCGGGTTGCGGCCGGACCACCTCCGAGTTCTTCCAGGAGCTGGCCAAGGTGGTGCAGAACCACGTGCGTGGAAAGATGCCGGAATGGAAGGTGAGCCATCCCGGCGCCGAGAACATGACGCTCGCGGTGATGGGCTGCATCGTCAACGGGCCGGGCGAATCGCGCCACGCCAACATCGGCATCTCGCTGCCCGGCACCGGTGAAACGCCGGCCGCGCCGGTGTTCGTCGATGGCGAAAAGACCGTGACCCTGCGCGGCGACAACATCGCCCAGGAATTCGTGGCCCTGATCGACGAGTACGTCGAACGCAAGTATGTCCGAAGCGTCGGATAAGCCCACGGTGCTGGCCGCGCCCGAACCGGCCGCCGGCTTCCGCCACTGGATGGCCGGCAATGCCTGGCGCTTCGTGCTGCTGTTTGCCGGCGTGCTGCTGCCGCTGGCCGGCTTCGTGGCCCTGGCCGACGAAGTGCACGAACTGGAAGCGTTCTACTTCGACGCACCGCTGCTCTGGAAGATGCACGACGTGGCCCGCCCGAGCCTCGATGCCGCGTTCGTGTTCATTTCCCGCGTCGGCTACCAGTGGGGCGTGATCCCGGCCGACATCCTGATCGTGCTGGTCCTGCTGCTGCGCCGGCGCTGGCGCGAAGCCAGCTTCGCCGCGCTCAGCTTCGCCGGCTCGGCCCTGCTCAACATCGGCAGCAAACAGTTCTTCCAGCGCGACCGGCCGACCCTGTGGGAGTCGATCGCCCCGGAAAGTACCTACAGCTTTCCCAGCGGCCACGCCATGGGCTCGATGACCCTGGCCGCCGTCCTGGTCCTGCTGGCCTGGAATACCCGCTGGCGCTGGCCGGCAGTGGTGTTCGGCGTGCTGTTCGCCGGCTCGGTCAGCCTGTCGCGGATATACCTCGGCGTGCATTATCCCTCCGACATCCTGGCCGGATGGTGTGCCGCGCTGGTTTGGGTGGTAGGGTGCTTCCTGGTGATGTTCCGCCGCCGCCATCCCTGGCGGCGTCCCGGGGAGCGGTCGGAGCGGGTTGGAAACGGCAGCGGGTTCAGCGGACTTCAATAGGTCCCGTAAACCGAAATTGCCGGTGTGAAAGGCATGAGGCAGGGGTAGCCCATCACGTTTGTGATGCGGGCATCAGAACGCGCTGATGGGGATCGATCTTCCTTGTTATCGCAGGACCCCGGGGCTAGGCTTTGCCCCGGTTTGCAGCGTTTGAACAGGGTGGGTGGGATGACGATTCGAGTGTATCTGGTGGACGACCACGCGCTGGTGCGGACCGGTATGAAGATGATCCTGTCCAACGAGACGGACATCGAGGTGGTGGGCGAGGCCGAATCCGGGGAAGACGCATTGCCCGCGATCCGCCAGCTGCGGCCCGACGTGGTGCTGTGCGACCTGCACCTGCCCGGCGTGAGCGGAATGGAAGTGACCGAGCGCGTGGTGCGTGGCGACCACGGGACCCGCGTGGTGATCGTCTCGGTGCTGGAAGATGGCCCCATGCCCAAGCGCCTGCTCGAAGCCGGCGCGTCCGGCTACATCGGCAAGGCCTGCGACGCCCAGGAGCTGCTGCGTGCGGTGCGCGACGCCGCGCTCGGCCGGCGTTACCTGGGCAGCAGCATCGCCCAGAACATGGCCCTGTCCAACGTGGAAGGCACCCAGTCGCCGTTCGACAGCCTGTCTCCCCGCGAGCTCGAAGTCGCCCTCCTGCTCACCCAGGGCCTGCGTCAGGAAGACATCGCCAAGCGCCTGAGCCTGAGCGCGAAGACCGTCAACACGCACAAGGCGCGCCTGTTCGAGAAGATGGGCATCCATGACAACATCGCATTGGCGCGGATGGCGAGCCAGTACGGCCTGGTGGATCCCGCCCGGCCGATGTGAGCGCCGCCTCGCCGCGGTAAAAAAATGCCCGGCATCGCCGGGCATTTTTCGTTCAGTGCGAGCGCACCCGTGCCACGATTTTCGCCGCACCGGCCGCGCTTTCGCGCACCTTGTCCCACTCGCCGTTTTCGATCCAGTTGCCCGGCACCATCCACGAACCGCCGATGCAGACCACGTTCTTCTGCTCCAGGTACTCGGCCGCCGTTGTTTCCGTGATCCCGCCGGTCGGGCACAGCTTCAGGTCCGGGATCGGACCGGCCAGGCCCTTGATCATCGCCAGCCCGCCCACTGCCGACGCCGGGAACAGCTTGCAGACCCGGAAGCCCCGCGCGTACAGCGCCAGCAGCTCGGTCGGCGAAGCCGCACCCGGCACCACCGGCAACGGCGCAGCCGCCAGTGCATCGGCCATGAAGGCCGGCGTGCCCGGCGTCACCAGGAAGTCCGCGCCCGCATCGATCGCCTGCTGCATCTGCTCGACCGTCAGCACCGTGCCCGCACCCACCACCACGTCCGGCAGCTCGCGCTTGAGCATCGCCAGTGCTTCCATCGCCACCGGCGTGCGCAGGGTCAGCTCGATCGCCGGCAGCCCGCCTTCCAGCAGCGCCGCGCTGACCGCGCGTGCCTGGTCCAGGGTGTGCACGGTGACGACCGGCAGGATGCCGGCGGCATGGAGGAGGGATTCAGCGCGTTTTTGATGTTCGGCGATGGTCATGAGGAAGCCCTTGCGTGGTTCGAAACAAGTGATGGCAGTGTTTGATGCCTGCCGGAGGTTGTGGTGCCACCAGAGATCCCGAGGGCCGACCAACGGTCGGCGCTACCAGTGGCATGCATTTGAGTGAGGCGCCGCAGTGTGTGGTGAGGACGCGGTGGGGGTCCGCGTAGGGACCGTAGAAAACATGGATGTTTTCTACGAGCCTACAAGGACGTATTCACGGCGTGTCCCGTAGCGGACCCCCATCGCAGCCTCACATCAGGCGATACCCACCGCTGCCTTTGCTGTTCGCTTCAGGCGTCCTTGGCCTCGTGCGGCGCCAGCGCGGCGGCCGCGTCGTGGCCCAGTTCGTATTCGGCGTCGTAGTTCCAGATGTCGCCGTCGTCTGTGGCCGGGCCGCACGAGATCGAGATCGCGCCCTGGTCGGCCGGACCGACCAGGCGGCGGTTCATCGCGAACAGGTTGCGGCCCAGGTCGTGCGCCGCCGGTGCCGTGTTCGGCGCCAGCTCGCGCGCTGCCCACTCGGCCGCATCCACCAGCACCTCCAGCGTGCCCGCCTCGCCGTCCATGCGGATGATGTCGCCCTCGCGCACCCGCGCCAGCGGACCACCGCGCGACGCCTCCGGCGTCATGTGGATCGCCGCCGGGAACTTGCCCGACGCGCCCGACAGCCGACCGTCGGTCACCAGCGCCACCCGCCGGCCCTGGTTCTGCAACAGCCCCAGCAGCGGCGCCAGCGAATGCAGCTCCGGCATCCCGTTCGCACGCGGTCCCTGGTAACGCACCACCGCCACGAAATCCTGCGGCAGCAGGCCCGCCGCATGCAGCTTGTTCAGCACCTGCGGCGCATCCACCACCACCGCCGGCGCCTCGATCGTCCGGTACTGCGGCTTCACCGCCGACAGCTTGATCAACGAACGACCCAGGTTGCCGCGCAGCAGCCGCAACCCGCCCTGCGACTCGAACGGCTCCGCCACCCCGCGCACCACCTCGCGGTCCGCACTTTCCGTGATGCCCTCGACCCAGCTCAGCCCGCCCTCGCGCAGCGTCGGGTCCTGCGTGTACTGGCGCATGCCGCCCTCGGCCACCGTCACCAGGTTCGTGTGCATCAGCCCCGCATCCATCAGCTCGCGGAACACGAACGCCGTGCCACCTGCCGCCGCGAAACGGTTCACGTCCGCCTCGCCGTTCGGGTACACCCGCGCCAGCAGCGGCACCAGCTGCGACAGCTGGTCCATGTCGTCCCAGGTCAGCACGATGCCCGCCGCCCGCGCCACCGCGATCCAGTGGATCGTATGGTTGGTCGAACCGCCCGTGGCCATCAACGTGACCACCGCATTGACGATCGCACGCTCGTCGATCAACCGTCCCAGCGGACGGAAATCGTCGCCCAGTGCACAGATCTCCAGCGCGCGCGCCGCCGCATGCCGGGTCAGCGCATCGCGCAGGGGTGTATCCGGATTCACGAACGACGCACCCGGCAGCTGCACCCCCATCGCCTCGAGCAGCGTCTGGTTGGAGTTCGCCGTCCCGTAGAACGTGCACGTGCCCGCCCCGTGGTACGACGCCGATTCCGCCTCCAGCAGCTCCTCGCGCGTCGCCTGGCCTGCCGCATAGCGCTCACGCACCTCGGCCTTCTGCTTGTTCGGAATGCCCGGCGTCATCGGACCGGCCGGCAGGAAGATCGCCGGCAGGTGGCCGAAGGCCAGCGCACCGATCAACAGCCCCGGCACGATCTTGTCGCACACGCCCAGGTAGACCGTGCTGTCGAACATGTCATGGCTCAGCCCGATCGCCGTCGACTGCGCGATCACATCGCGCGAGAACAGCGACAGCTCCATCCCGCCACGGCCCTGCGTGACCCCGTCGCACATCGCCGGCACGCCGCCGGCTACCTGCGCCGTCGCGCCCAGCGATCGCGCCGTGTCGCGCAGGATCTCCGGGTAGTGCTCGAACGGCTGGTGCGCCGAAAGCATGTCGTTGTAGGCCGTGATGATGCCCAGGTTCGGCGTCACCCCGCCGCGCAGGCGGCTCTTGTCGGTGGGACCGCACGCAGCGAAACCGTGCGCCAGGTTGCCGCAGCTCAGCCGCGAACGGAACGGACCATCGCGCAGCGCGGCATCGATACCGGCCAGGTACGCCGCGCGCGAAGCAGCGCTGCGTCGGACGATGCGTTCGGTGATGGCATGGAGTGTGGGGTGCAGGCTCATTGGCTACCGGCTATGAGAAGGCGAAGGAAAAGGTCGGGCATGTACTCAGTCGCACCAGTGGATGCGCAGTTTGGGGCCGGCCAGGTCGATCGCGTTGAGGATGGGATACAGCTGTGCGTTGTTGCTTTCCAGTGCCTGCTTGAGCACTTCCAGCTTCTGCTTGCCACGCAGCAGCAACAGGCGCCGTTGGCAGCGGCGCAGGCCGTGCGGGGTCAGGGTGATGCGCAGCGGCCACTGGTTGGCGCCCGGGCAGCCGGTGGCGTCCAGCGCGGCGTAGGGAAGGGTGCTTTCCAGCGCCCGTGCCAGGTCGCGCGAGCCCGGGAACAGCGACGCGGTGTGGCCGTCGTTGCCCATGCCCAGCACTGCGAGACTGGGCGCGCGGGCCTGCCTGGCCTGAAGGTTGGCGTCGTGCACGCATTCGGGCAGCGGCTTGCCGACCCACAAAATCGGTTCGAAATGCGCGCCTTCGGCACGCTTGAGCAGGTGCTGGCGCACCAGCCACGCGTTGCTGTCGCTGTCCTTCGGCGACAACCAGCGCTCGTCGACCAGGCTTACCTCGACCCGGTCCCACTGCACGTCCAGCTCCGCCAGCGCCCGGTACACCTCCGCAGGCGTATTGCCCCCGGACAGCAGCAGGCGTGCGCGGCCGTCGGTCGCAATATCGTCGTTGAGGTTCCGCGCCATCTCGGCAGCGACAGTCTCGATCCATGCATCGGCATCGCCATGCCGGATCAGGGTGAAGCGGTCGGCGTTTTCCAGAGCATTCATGCGGTGCCTCCTGGCAGGTCGCGTTCGAGATCGGCGGCATAGGCTGCCGCGCCCAGCAGCCCGGCGTGCGGGTGCATCACGGCCAGCGACGGGACCCGCGCCATGATCGAAGAGAAGCGCCCCTTGTGCTCGAAGCGCTGGCGGAAGCCGGAGTGCTGCAGCGAATCGAGCATCTTCGGCACCAGTCCGCCGGTCAGGAACACGCCGTCCCAGGCCCCCTGGACCAGCACCAGGTCGCCGGCGATCGCACCGAACACCGCGCAGAACACGTCCACCGTGCGCATCGCCTGCGGGTCGCCGTGCAGCGCCCGCGCGGTCACGTCCACCGGCTGCAGCTGGCCCGGATCGACACCGGCCATCTCGCACACCGCGCGATGGATGTTGACCAGGCCCGGGCCGCAGATCAGGCGTTCGTTGGAGACCCGGCCGAACTGCTCGGACAGGATTTCCAGGATGCGGATTTCCTCCGGCGTGCCCGGCGGGAAGCTGACATGGCCGCCTTCGGTTTCCAGCGGGTAGCAGCGGCCGTGGCGCAGGATCAGCCCGCCCACGCCGAGTCCGGTACCCGGCCCGATCACCGCATAGTTGCGCGGCTGCCCGGGTTGGCCCGGCACCCATGCCGCGCCACCGACCTGGACCACGTCCTGCGGCTGCAGCAGCGAGATCGCCATCGCCTGCGCAGCGAAGTCATTGATCAGGTGCAGCTCATCGAAGCCGAGCATGTGCGCGGTGCGCATCCGCGAGATCACCCACGGATGGTTGGTGATGCGCGCTTCATCGCCATCGACGCGGCCGGCAACGGCGAACACGCCGCGGCGCGCTTCGGCACCGATCTGTTCCAGGTAATGGCGCGCCGCATCGCCCAGCGACGGGAAATCGGCGACCACGAATTCACGGATGCTGTCCTTCAACAGCGGCGCGGCCAGGCTGGTGTCGGCAAGCGCGAAGCGGGCGTTGGTACCGCCGATGTCGGCGACCAGCGCCGGTTGGGTCGACACCGTCATGCCGGATCCCTGCGGCTGGCCTGCGCATCCACGTCGGCGGGCAGGAAGCCGAACGCCTGTTCCGGGCCCCATTCGCCGGCCGGGTAGGGCTGCAGCGGCAGCTGCGCGTCCTTCCATGCCTCGCTGACGCTGTCGATCCAGGCCCAGGCAGCGCGCACTTCATCGTCGCGCACGAACAGCGCGTGGTTGCCGTTGAAGGCATCCAGGAACAGGCGCTCGTAGGCGATACGGCGATGCAGGCCGGTCGGCACGGAAAGTTCCAGTTCCAGCGGATGCAGTTCCAGTGCGCCCCATTCCGGACCGGCCAGGCTGCTCATCAGGCCCAGCTCGATGTTTTCCTGCGGCTGCAGCTGGAAGGTGATGCGGTTCGGAGTGGCATTGCTGCGGTCGGGGCGCTCGAACAGCCAGTGCGTGACCGGCTTGAGCGTGACCACCACGCGGCTGGTGCGCTCGGCCAGGCGCTTGCCGGTGACCAGGTGGAACGGCACTCCGGACCAGCGCCAGTTGTCGATGTGCGCGGTGACCCCGACGAAGGTTTCCACGTCGCTGCCTTCCGGCGGCTGGTAGGCCTGGGCCGGCTGGCCGTTGATGGTGCCGGCGGTGTAGCGGCCGCGCACGCTGTCGCGTGCGGCGTGTTTGGCGTCCAGCGGACGCAACGCGCGCAGCACCTTGACCTTTTCATCGCGCACGCGGTCGGCTTCCAGCGACGCCGGCGGTTCCATCGCCACCAGGCACAACAGCTGCAGGATGTGGCTCTGGACCATGTCGCGCAGCGCGCCGGAACGTGCGTAGTACGCATCGCGCCCGTCCACGCCTTCGCTCTCGGCGACCAGGATGTGCACCGACTCGATGTAGTTGCGGTTCCACACCGCCTCCAGCAGCGTGTTGCCGAAGCGCAGCGCGATCAGGTTCTGCACCGCCGCCTTGCCAAGGTAATGGTCCAGGCGGAACACGCGGTCTTCGTCGATCCACTGGCCGATGGTGGCCAGGATGTGATCTGCGCTCTCGCTGTCGCTGCCGATCGGCTTCTCCAGCATCAGCCGATGCGGCGCTGCCAGCGCCCCGCCCAGGGCCAGCCCTTCGCAGGTGGAGATGTACAGGCCCGGCGGAATGGCCAGGTAGCTCACGCAGTTGCCGTGCACCAGGTCGCGTACCGAATCGGCCACCGACTGCGCGTCGCGCAGGTCCACCGACCGGTAGTCGATGCGCTCCAGCAGCGACTGGATGTCCTCCAGGCTGGCACTCGGCATGGCCTGCTGCAGGCGCGGGCGCAGGATGTCGCGGAACGCGCCGGTGTCATGCGCGGAAAGCGCCAGCGCACGGATCTTGAAGTTTTCCGGCAGCAGGCCATCGCCCAGCAGGCGCAACAACGAGGGGAACAGGTAGCGCTGGGCGAGGTCGCCGGTGGCGCCGAACAGGAAGAGGGTGTCGTGCATCGCTCGAGTTTCAGATCCGGGTGACATCGTTGTCAATCGCTTCTCGTCTATGTTCTCGGGGGTCCAGCGGGTCGCGTTGTCTGGTTGCTGCTTCGCAACATGAACAGGCGCGTACCCGCTCATCATGGGGCATGTCAGCGACGAATCGGGAGAATGTGGCGCCCGCGATACGACGTGGTCATGACCGACCATTGGATACTGCCACGTGAAAACGTTTACATGGCAGAATGAGCAGACTGTATTCGATTGCAGTGGTCGCCGTCATGCGGCACCACGCCATCGAGCTGCCATCGGGAGGGCCGAAGGCAGTTCCGCACAACAGCCCGGCAGCGGGCGGACTGGAATGGGTGACATGGCAAAAGTGCAGTTGCAGGGCGTACGCAAGGTCTACGACAACGGCCAGGTGGCCGTCCAGGGCGCGACCTTCGAAGTGGCCGATGGGGAGTTGATGGTGCTGGTGGGGCCGTCGGGGTGTGGCAAGTCGACGCTGCTGCGCATGGTGGCCGGCCTGGAGGAAATCAGTGGCGGCACGCTGAGCATCGGCGACCGCGTGGTCAATGACGTGGCGCCCAAGGACCGCGACATCGCCATGGTGTTCCAGAGCTACGCGCTCTACCCGCACATGACCGTGGCCGAGAACCTGGCCTTCGGGCTGAAGCTGCGCGGGCACGACAAGGCGACCATCGCCAAGCGTGTCAACGAAGCGGCGCAGACCCTGGGCCTGACCGACATGCTGGACAAGCTGCCCAAGGCGATGTCCGGTGGCCAGCGCCAGCGCGTGGCACTGGGCCGGGCGCTGGTGCGCGAACCGGCGGTGTTCCTGCTCGACGAGCCGCTGTCCAACCTTGATGCCAAGCTCCGCCACAGTGTGCGCACCGAAATCGCACAGCTGCACCGCAAGCTCGGCACCACGATGATCTACGTGACCCACGACCAGGTCGAGGCGATGACCCTGGGCCAGCGCATCGTGGTGCTCAAGGACGGGGTGATCCAGCAGATCGACACGCCGATGGCGCTCTACGACCGCCCGGCCAACCTGTTCGTGGCCGGGTTCCTCGGCAGTCCGGCGATGAACGTGCTGCGCGGCACCCTGCAGCAGGGCGCGGCGGGCGTGGCCGTGCAGGACGGCGCGCTGCATGCGCCGCTGGGCGCGGCGACAGTCGACCCGGCCTGGATCGGGCGGACCCTGGCGGTAGGCGTGCGCCCGGAACACCTGCAGCCGGCGGCGCCGGGCGATGCGACCGCGTTCGAGGCGGTGATCGACGGGATCGAGCCGGTGGGCAACGAGATTTTCGTCAACATGACCCATGGAGGCCAGGCGTTGGTGATGCGCGTGGCGCCGCAGGCGTTGCCGGCGGTGGGCGACACGATCCGCGTCGCGATCCAGCCGCAGGGGCTGCATTTCTTCGATGCGGACAGCGGCGAACGGTTGAACCGGGACGCGTGAGGCCCGGTCACGACCAACGGTCGTGACCTACCGGCAAACCGCCCGGAACGGGTGGAACGCGCCGAGACACCAGAGGTAGTAGGTCACGACCGTTGGTCGTGACCCGCCGAGACACCAGAGGTAGGTCACGACCGTTGGTCGTGACCCGCCGAGACACCAGAGGTAGGTCACGACCGTTGGTCGTGACCCGCTCCCTCACCGGGCCAGGCCGTCCAGCAACGGGACCGGGTGGGCTTCAACGCCGTTGATGCTCAAGGCGCCTTCGGGCATTTCCAGCGGCAGCACCGCCAACGCCAGGTCGCCGGCCACGCTGGCGACCGTGCCGGTGTCGGTACCGTCCAGCTGCACCCTGGCCCCGCCTGCAACGCCTTCGGCCGACCGCAACAGCTGCAACGCCCGCTTGGCCTTGCCCAGGAAATGCGTGCGCGCCACGATTTCCTGGCCGGGGTAGCAGCCCTTCTTCACGCTGTACCCGTTCAACCGGTCCAACCCCAGCTGCTGTGGGGTCCACTGCTCGCGCTGGTCCGGGTCCAGGCGCGGCAGTCCATAGCGCAGGTCGGACTGGCGCCAGGCCAGTTCGAAGGCGGGATCAGGCGTGCCCGCATCGGCCGGCATCGGGCCGATCCTCAGGGTGCGGGGCAGGGCGTTGCTGCCCAGGTCCAGCTCCATCACCTCGCCGTGCTGCGCAATCGCCGCCTCGCTGGCCGCTTCCGGTGCGGTGAAGCTGCCGGCGGCGACAAGGTCGTTGCGCACCTCGATCTTCACCTTGCGACGGAACACGAAACGCTGCAACTGCGACGCAATCGCATCGGCGTCGCCATCTGCAAGCACCAGCATTACGTGCTCGGCGTCCACCTTCAACAGCTGAAACACAGACAGGGTGCGGCCCTTGGCGCTCAACCAGGCGCTCCACTGCCAGTGCCGCAGGGGCAGGGCAGTGACATCGCTGGAGAACTGGGCGTGGGCGAACAGCACCGCTTCGGTGCCACGCAGACTGAGCAGCGCGTGACCGGAAAGGCGCGGAAAACCGATGAAATCCATGGGCAGGTTGTCAGGCACGTGAACGGGGTCTAAAATTTGTGCGTTGCGAGACCACCCATGATAGGCCAAACAACCCCCACTCCAGATTCCGAACCTGAAGCCCCGCTGGTGCCGGAGGAGCAGACGCTCGTCCCGACGCCGGAGGTGCCTGTGGAAATCGGCGGCCGCGGCGGACTTGATCCGGTGCGGTATGGAGACTGGGAGAAAAACGGACGCTGCATCGATTTCTGATCAGCATTGAGCCAACGCGGCATTGTGCCGCCCAGCCGAGACAACGAGCCCAGCGAATGGCCGCCAGAGAACGTCCCCTTTCCCCGCACCTCCAGGTGTATCGCTGGCAGATCCAGATGGCCACCTCGATCCTGCATCGAGCCACCGGCATCTTTCTGTCTGTTGGAGCCCTGATCATTGCTGGCGGCCTGCTCGCCCTGATGATGGGTCCTGAATCCTGGAACTGCTTCACCGGCCACGCCGGCAGCTGGTACGGCAAGCTCTTCCTGTTCGCATGGACGTGGTCGTTCGCCTACCACCTGTGCAACGGCATCCGCCACATCGTGCAGGACTTCGCGATCGGCTTCAGCATCCCGGCCTTCGTGCGCAGCAGCTGGATGTCGGTCATCGCCAGCCTGGTGATCACCGCGCTGGTGTGGGCCTACGTCTTCCTCGGAGCCGCCGCATGAACAAGTTCCGTACCCCGCTGAAGAACGTGCGCGGCCTGGGCGCCGCCAAGACCGGCACCGAACACTTCGTGCTGCAGCGCCTGACCGCCACCGCGCTGGTGCCGCTGACCATCTGGTTCCTGGTCTTCGTGCTGAGCCTGCTCAACGCCGATTACCTGACCGCCGCCGATGCCGTCTCCAAGCCCTGGAACGCCATCCTGCTGGTCGGCTTCCTGGTGGCCATGTTCTGGCACGCCCAGATCGGCCTGCAGGTCGTGCTGGAAGACTATATCCACAACTCGCTGCTGGCCCTGGCGCTGCAGACCACGGTGAAGTTCATCGCCGTGCTCGGCGCGATCGTCAGTGTTTTTGCGGTCGCCCGCATTGCGCTCGGCGTTGCCTGAGTCCAGGCACCAAGACAGGAATCCAGAGTAGATGTCCGCTTACAAGATTACCGAACACAAGTACGACATGGTCGTGGTGGGCGCCGGCGGTGCCGGTCTGCGCGCCACCTTCGGCCTTGCCGCCAAGGGTCTGCAGACGGTCTGCCTGACCAAGGTCTTCCCGACCCGTTCGCACACCGTCGCCGCGCAGGGCGGCATCTCCGCCGCGCTCGGCAACATGGGCGAAGACGACTGGCGCTACCACTTCTACGACACCATCAAGGGCTCGGACTGGCTGGGCGACCAGGACGCCATCGAGTACATGTGCCGCGAGGCTATTCCGGCCATCATCGAGCTGGAACACTACGGCGTGCCGTTCAGCCGCACCGAAGAGGGCAAGATCTACCAGCGCCCGTTCGGTGGCATGACCACCAAGTACGGCGAAGGCCCGGCGGCGCAGCGTACCTGCGCGGCGGCCGACCGTACCGGCCACGCCATGCTGCACACCCTGTACCAGCAGTCGCTGAAGCACGATGCGCGCTTCATGATCGAGTACTTCGCGCTGGACCTGATCTTCGATGACGAAGGTGCCTGCCGCGGCGTGCTCGCGCTGGACATGTCCGACGGCTCGCTGCACC